>Ga0156182_112_pt1 | contig 125121 bp, 119 predicted proteins | sample RifCSPlowO2_12_FD_107835 | JGI IMG/M metagenome (GOLD analysis project Ga0156182, IMG submission 107835) | Candidatus Melainabacteria bacterium RIFCSPLOWO2_12_FULL_35_11
GCTGGAGGAAAAGAATTCAAGATACAGGTCTTATCTCAGCTTTTAAAAAAGAAGAAGATGATTACTTGAGGACAGTAATGGCAGAGGCAATTGCAAAGGCAGATCCAAAATCTGTTTTAAAGGAACATTCAATAGAAGGAACAATTGGAAAATTTCGTCCATTGACTAGATTACTTAAAAAGGATGAAGATATAGGAGTAAAGCGGTATTTAGCAATGGGAGTAGCAGACCTTCTAGCTGCTGAAAGAGGTAAAGGTGCTTATTATAATGAGTTTCATGAAAGAGTTGAACTTAGCACTCAAGACAAAATTGATTCTCTTGGCTATGTTTTAACAATTGTAGATCAGGTTTACAAAAAGGACTCTCTTGTCGAAAGAGAAAAAGAGTTCCTGTATTATTCTTTATCAGGGCTTGCATTATTGGTAGATGATGAAGCAATTAACTCAGTTAGGTTAGAAGGAAGACCTGAGCAAACTTCCGAATATGAGAAATCAGTTCTTAAGTTAAATCAAATTGATCTTTTCCGATTCTTAAAAGTTGTTTGTGTTGACTGTACATCTTATGACAAAGCAAAAAGTAAGGAAAGTTCTCTATCTATTTTTGAAGCGGGCTGCAATGTTTTTCAAAAAACGCTACTCTTACAAGCAAAAGCCTGTGGGAAACCGCTACTATATTATTGTGAATTGAAAAGAAGAATCGATTTGATGATCGAAGGTATTGAAGCAGAAAGATATTCTGGATTATCTGAAAATATGCGTAATCGCATATATAAGGATAGAAACTCAGAAGGAAGTTTTGAACCAGAAGCAAGACTGCGTAATGCTTCATGTAAAATTAACGATGCAATTGGCAATACAGTAGAATCTTTTCTCATTAATACTAGGGCTAGAAAAACTATTGAAAAACTTAAAGGGAAAAGTAATGTCCCAGTTACACAAATTAAATGGGGCAATAATTCAGATTTTAATTTAGTATTTGGCAACTTACTTCTGTTTCTTGAAAAGGAGAAAGATTCTTTTAAAAATTCCATCTTAGATCTAATCGAAGAGCTTAATCAGAATGGATTAGTTTTAGATGAAACAGGAGAGATTACATTACAAAATGCTTTAGACAAACCTAACGAAGCCAAGTTAAAAAGTAGTTTAGCCAGTACTGTTTATTCAAAAGTTAATGTATTGATCAAAGATTCAAGTAATGCAAATACACGTGATATGGATAGGTTAATTGCTTTTTTGAATGAGCTGGACCCTTCTCGTAAGACTACTTCAACTATAAGTGATATCTTTATACATCCGAAAATTGACACTCCTCATGGAAAAGCATTGGTTCTTTATAGAAGACTTCCAGGGATTAGGTCTTTTAAAGATTATTTTGGAATGCCTGATTTGAAAGAAAAAGCTGTAGGAATGGCAGCTCAGTGCATTAGTAATGGCTTTTCTAAAGGTATGTTACTTTCTGGCCCTCGCGGTACAGGAAAATCTGTTTTTGCAGAAGTGCTTGCAAGTGAGCTAGCATTGCCGCTTATTGTTGTAGAAAAAATAGAAGATAAATTTTTATTTCCATGTGAGGATGGAAAAAATGTGACATGTTCAGTAGATGATTACTTTCAAAGATTGAGAATATTAGCACCATGTGTTTTATTAATTGATGAAATCGATGGCATAATTCCAGCAAAAATGAATGACACCGATTCAAGGTTCCTAGCTAAACTAAAAGATCTACAAAAATCTGATGTTCCAATTGTAGTAATTGGAACTACAAATGCTCCCGGTGTAAAAGCCGTAAGGAGCTTAGATATTAATGAGGATGGATCTTCAAGCGAGGCTAACAAATTGCTCTCTGAAATAGTTAATCCAGAATGTTTTGAAATTCTTCAACCATATTACAGCTTTCATCAAAGAGAAACAGGCGTGGGTTTTTCCAGAGAATATTTGAGTCATTTGTCGGCACAAGGAAATATAATTGGTGAGCTTGACCTAGAGCTCGTTTCAAGATTTTCAAGTGGGCTACTTCCAGCAATAATAGATACTACCTTCACTGCTGTCTTAGCTTCTGGAGAAAGATGTATACCATCTGAGAGAGCAATAGGCATAATTAGAAATTTAAAATTAAGCAGTGACGAAATTCATGAACATGCAAAACGTATAGAAAATCTAATAGGAACTTTAGTTTCAATTGGAGGAAAAACCGTTAGTGGAGAATTAGATTATAAAGAGCTAGCCCTTGCTGGTGAAAGGATCCCAATAAGTGAAATCGCAACTTTATTAAATACAATTCAATCTCCCTTAACACAGAATAGTTTATTAGAACTGTTTGAAAAAGATAATAAAGTAAGAATGGAATCCTACAAACAGCATATCGCTTTAAAAGAATTAATTTTGAAAATGAAAAAAAAATTAAAATAACTTGAAACAACTTTTATGCTTTGGGTTAAAAACAGAAACTCTAACTTATTTGAATACAGGTTGAATGTAAGGAACATTCTATAAGATAAACTAATCAAAACCTTTAGAGTAGGTTTTTGGTAAATTACTTTGATTAATCTTGAGCAAAGAAAAGATTTAAAGCTGCTAGTACAAAAGTTGTTCTAAGTACCTTCATAAAATTATTATGATTCTAACAATATACACAGGGAAATGCAAAATCGTAAAATATTTTGACCAAAGTAACACACATAAATTTACCCCCAACCGGATTTGAACCGGTGTTACCGCCGTGAAAGGGCGATGTCCTAGGCCACTAGACGATGAGGGCTTTTTATAAACGCTCCGTGATTTCCTACAGCTAATGCTTCCGGAAATCACTTCGCTTTTTAGCGGTCGATCCTTAGCGACGTTCCAGTTTTTCGCTTACGGAAAACTGTCACTTGTGATCTTAATGTCCTTAAAAATCAAAGCCAAGAAACTGCACATAGTGATTTTAGATTAACCTTACAATAAAAGCAATATAAATATAGCGTAGGAAAAGGTAAAATTAAGTTCTATGTTTAAAGGCATTATAACTATAGTATTTACAGGCATTTTGTTTTTAAGTGCCTTAGGTGCATATTCGCAAACAAGTTCTTCAAATCAAGAGCCAAGTATAAATCAGCCTGTAAGTGTTCAGGAAGACTCTCAAAATCAGCTGGGTTTAATTTATACAGTAAAAAAACTTGATGAAGCAAGAAAGCTGATTGAAGAAGATAATTATATAGAAGCTGAAAAAATTCTCCTTGATGCAAAAAACTGGTTGATTGATGCTACAGAGTTTCATTACAACCTGTTTCAGATATTTAACAAACAACAAAAAAATATTAACCTTGCAAAAATTGAAAAAGCACATGCTAGTGATTTTGGTAATGCAAGAGATCAGGCATTTTATTTACTGGCAAAGACATATATTGGAGAAAATAAATTAAAAGAAGCAGTTGGCTTGCTTATTGAAATTGTAAAATCACAAAATGGTTCTATACTTTCCGGGCAAGCATATAAAACTTTGCAGGAGATAAAATTTTCAGATAAGGCAAAATGATGTCATTATTCATTTTTGCCTACCGCCCTCCTTGCTTCGTACCTCGCTTGTCGGGCTTTGCAAAGTGCTTCGGAGCTGCCTCTTGGCACATTATCCAGATTTTTCCGAATAAATCGGATAAAATCTTTTCTCATAAGTAGTTTGCTCTGATACTTTACCCTGGCTAAGCAGCAACCATTATTCTTTTATTCCTGTCATAGCAATACCCTGCACAAAAGTTTTTTGAGTAAAAAAGAAAATTAAAATGATCGGAATAATTGTAATAGTTGTAGCTGCCATAAGCAGAGCCCATTCTGTTCCTCCATGCTGGGCTTTGAATTGCTGAAGAGCAAGAGAGAGTGTGTATTGGTTCTGATCTATTAAGTACACAGAGGGTTTCATAAGATCATTCCAGGTAAATAAAAACTGGAATAAAGCAACTACCGCTAAAGCAGGAGCAGAAAGTTTTAAATAGATATTTTTAAAAATGTTAAATTCTGAACAGCCATCTATGCTTGCTGCTTCATGTAACTCTTTTGGAATTGTCATAAAAAACTGCCTGAGCAAAAAAATATAAAAGGCATTTCCACAAAAATATGGAGCTATTAATGGCAAAAAAGTGCCGTACCAGCCAAGTTTTTGAAATAAAACAAATTGTGGTACAAGCGTTACCATTTCAGGAAGCATCATTGTTGCAAGGGTCAGATAAAAAAATGTGTCTCTGAATTTCCATTTTAAAACACTGAATGCATATGCAGCTAATGAGCATGAGAAAAGCACACCAGCTACATTTATGACAGAAAGGAATAAAGTATTTTTAAATGCATTGATCAGGTTAACAAAATGAAAGGCGCTTACATAATTTTCAAATGCTACAGGACTGGGTATCCATTTTATATCCGGTAAAAAGATTTGTTCTGGTGTTTTAAGTGAAGTGGAAATCATCCAGAAAACAGGCATTAAAAATATTAAACAAAAAAAGATTGTAAGCAAATGTAAAACAATTCTGGATATGTACTTCATAGACTATCTGCATTATTCAAATTTGTTTTAGAAGTGATACTTTTATTTTTATCCTGTGTATTTTGTTTCAAATCTTCTTTAAGTTGTGTGGAAACCTGATATTCAATAAGATCAAATCCTTCTTCCTGATATTTTTTTAAGGAAATAATTTTTGTTTTCTCAAGCAATTTAGCAGTATAGCTTAGATTAATTGAAAAATTTGCCACAGCATCTACATCTAAAGCTCTGCCAAAAATATTAATTAAATTATTTTTTATTTCAAGCCTGTCAATCCATAATCCTTTAGGCGTCATATCGGCAACTTCTCTTAAAATCTTTGACCAGGGTTTTCTTTTCTCAATAAGAGATGACAAAAAATCAGTTTTAATGTTTAATATTTTATTGGTTTTTTCAAAGTTTAAAAGTTTTGTTAAATGCAGCTGAGCAATTGTTAATTTGTTTGCCATAGCTGACTGGTTTGCCTGAACTCCTGGAGCTAAAATGTTTTGAATTATAAAATTTGTAAAAAAGGAAACAATGATTATAAAGACTGAGGCATAAATAAATTTTAAAAATATCGGATCAAGTGATTTGGTTATTTCGTCAAACGGTAATTTAATTGTTTTGCCTTGCTTGATCTGTGCTTTTGTAAAGTCTTTAAACAAACCACTCATGTCTTCTGTCTTTATTTTTATTGAATTTAGCAAATTAGGCGTGGTATATAAAAAATTATTACTGGCTGATAATGCTAAGCCAGTTGCTGTAATGATTTCAGAAGGGTTTATTCTTTGTAAAACTTTTCCTGTATCAAATAAATTTGAAGGAAAGGAAAACGGCTGTATATTATATGGGATTTGCGACAGATTAACCTCTTTTATAAATGGTCCAGAAGCTAAAATTGTAGATATTTGTGTACCGGGCAACTGTGCCTGAATAAAATTTGCTGACTGGAAAACCTGTTCATTTAACTGATGGGTTAAAAATAAATGCTCATAAATAGGCTCCTGTCCGGACCAGACTACAAACTCAGATCTGATTTGAGAAATATTTAACGTGGCTACTAAATTACGCTCAACCTTTGCTTCCAGAAATGTACCGTAACCAAAAAATGATGGTGTTACAGAAAGTAATTTTGAATTACATTTTTGGATAATTAATTTTGAAAAATCAATTAGTGTCCTTTCAATTGCCATACCAAGAATATCCATTCTGTTGATACCGTCAGGATCCTGTCTCTGGGTGTTATTTAGCGGCGTCCAGGAAGCAGCATGTTTGCTGGCTTCTATATTTCCTTCCTGTACTATGATGGAATCTATTTCATTTGCCGGAATTGAGGTAGGAATAGATACCGGAAAAAGTTTACAGTATTGCATTGAAAAACCAATAATGCATTCTCTGGTTCTTATGTTGTATGCTTTCAGGTTTTGCCTGATTAACTGTATGGTTTGGTTTATGTCCTGAAAAGTCGGGTTATTTATCTGAAATCCGTTTGTGATATTTATATTGGTTTTTACAAACTGAAGTTCAACTCCAACAATAGAACTTTCTGAAACATCAATTCCCAGGATTCTGTTATATTTTTTAAATGGTTTAGCTGCCATGTGATGTAATTATAATAATAAAACAAGCTATAGAAAGATAAGGAACAAACGGGATATATGGAGCTGAGAGTTGCCGCCCCTGGCGAGCCTCGCCTTCGGCGGGAGAGCTGAGAGCTGGGAACTTTTTAACAACTCTAAATATAAAATGACTCAAAATTCCCAATAAAGATGCAATAAATAACACTATAAATCCAAGCTTATATCCTAAAAATACGCTAATTAAGGCAAATACAGTAATATCCCCTCCTCCAATAGAGATTTTAGAATTAACAGACATATCTTTACTTTCAAAAATACTTTTTTTACCCATAAAAAAAAGACTAATGAAATAAAGCATTATTTCACAGGTAAAATAAATCATTCCAAAACCTGCAAATAGTACACTTAAATTACCAGGGTTAAAATCAATAAAAACTATTTTATAACCTTGAATTAATAGAAGCAGAAAAAAGACCGTCCATGAAATTGTACAGGATTTTTGTGAAGCTTTAAATTTTGTAATAATTAAATAAGCCATACAGGCAATTAAAGAAATATAAATATTATGAAAATAAAAAAATAAAGTTGTCCAGATTATAAGTGGAATTGAAATAATGTTAATCTCCATCTCAAATTTTTTAATCAGCGCTGCAAAGAAATAAAGCAAATCCATAAAAATATAGGCTATGCCAAGATTTGAGAGCATGGATGAAACAGGTTCTTTTAAAATCAACCGGGCTATAAAAATTAATATTATTGCACTGTAGGTGATCTCATGCGGAATTATTCTGTGTTTTAAGTCAAAAATTGATAAAAGTATCAGAAACGAAGAAAATAATAAAGTTAATCCAAGATCAAAACTATTCCGGGTTTTTAGTAATCCGGAAATAAACAGTGTCAGGATTATTAAACCTGTAATTATTTCAGAATAGAGACAACTAATATCTATTTTTTCTTTGCAAAAAAAACACTTTCCTTTCAAAATCAAATAGCTGATTACTGGAATATTGTGCCACCAGAAAAGTTTATTTTTACAGTTAAAACAATAAGAAGGCTTAAAAACAAACGAATCATCTGAGTCATAGCGATCAACTGTTAATTTAAAAAAACTTCCCAGACATGAACCGATTAAAAAAACCACAAACATTAAAATTAAATTTTCAAAAGTTAACAGCATAATTAAAGAGGTATTCTTTTCCCGGTGCTTTCATCAAAGAAAAGGACTTTGCTTAAATCAATTGCAACTTTTATCTGATCGTTTCTCTTTAAGTTTAATCTGTCATTTGTTTTAACTGCAAAACTTTGATCGCATGTTTTTGCATAAATTAAAAACTCATTTCCCAGCATTTCAATTAAATCAATCGATGCAGTAAAAGTAATATCTTTTTCCTGATTTATAAGTAAATGTTCAGGTCTGATTCCAAGTATAGCTTTTTTATCTGCTAATCCTTTGAAAAAATTCATTCCTGGATTTCCAATAAACCCGGCGACAAAAGTATTTACAGGGTTATTGTAAATATCACCCGGGGTGCCAATTTGCTGTATTTCACCATGATTTAAAATAGCTATTTTATTTCCCATGGTTAATGCTTCTATTTGATCATGGGTTACATATATTACTGTAGATGAAAGGGTTTTGTGTAATTTTAAAAGCTCTGCTCTCATTTGTGTTCTTAATTTTGCATCCAGATTACTTAAAGGTTCATCCATTAAAAAAAGCTGTGGCTTTCTGATTATTGCTCTGCCAAGTGCTACACGCTGCCTTTCTCCACCTGAAAGTTCTTTTGGTTTTTTTGCCAGATAGTGCTTTATACCCAGCATAGAAGAAATATCATTAACAGACTGATTAATTGTTTTTTTATCAATATTTCTCATCTTTAGCGGAAATGCCAGGTTATCAAATATGCTCATATGCGGATAAAGAGCATAATTTTGAAAAACCATTGCAATATCCCTGTCTTTAGGTTTAAAGTCATTAATTAATTTATTATTTAAAAATATTTCACCTGAAGTCGGGATTTCAAGCCCTGCAATGATTCTAAGGATAGTGGATTTACCTGAACCTGATGGACCCACCAATACGACAAACTCACCTTCTTCAATGTTCAAATTAATATCTTCTAATATTTTCGTATCGTCAAAATTCTTTGTGAGATTTTTGATTTGGAGTTTTGTCATTTTTAAACAATTATGCCATCAATTTGCCATCCCAAGAGGCTGAGGCTTTATATCTTTAGCTAAATGATCAAAAGCTCTAATTACATACTCTATATCATCCTGACTATGTGTAGAAATAGGTGTTAAGCGGATTCGCGGTTGTTTAACTGATGGAGGTCTTATAGCTGGTGCCCAGATATGGCACTCATTAAACAATTTATCCCCAACACTCATGGCCTCTTCTACTGAATTAAAATAAATCACAATTATCGGGGTTTTAAAGTCGTTTAACTTAAGTTTGAAATTCTTTTTTAACCCTGAGTATAAAATTTTTGCATTTTGCCAGAGCTTCTCTCTTCTCCAACTCCCGTCAATTACCAACTCCAGAGATTTTAATATAGCATTTATTACAGCCGGGCTTGGGCTGGTAGAAAATACAAAAGATCTGGCTTTGTTTTTAATTAACTCTATTACATTTTTTGGTCCAGCACAAAATCCACCTTCTACACCAAATGCTTTTGAGCAGGTTCCGATTTTAACAGGGAAGTATTTCCCGAGATTTAACTCTTCAATTACACCAGATCCTTTTTTACCAAATACACCGGTAGCATGTGCTTCATCCACTACAGTAAAACAATTATATTTTTCAGCAACAATACCAGTTTGTTCTAAAGAAGCAATGTCCCCGTCCATACTAAAAACAGTGTCAGTTACTATAAAGTTTCTTTTAAAATTATCTTTATTTTCTTTAATCAATGATTCAAGGTGTGAAATATCATTGTGATTATAAATAAATTTTGTCGCACCTGAGAGCCTTATGCCATCAATAATTGATGCATGATTAAACTCATCAGAATAAACAGCATCTTCTTTATTTATCAAAGCAGATAAAACACCCACATTAGCAGCATAGCCAGAACTAAAAAAAACAGCGCTTTCAGTATTTTCAAAATCTGCAAGTGATTTTTCAAGGACAGTGTGCAATTCTGTAGTTCCACTAAGCAGCCTTGAGCTGGTGCTGCCAACGCCATATTTACTTGCTGCTGATTTAAGCGCATTAATTACTTCAGGGTGAGTGGAAAGTCCAAGGTAATTATTTGAACTGAACTGGAGAACTCTTTTCCCACCCAAGAGTTCTACCCACGGGCCACCGCCAGTAATAACTGTTTTTAATTCACGTTTTAATCCTGATTTTGTTAAAAGCTCCAGTTCTTCGTCGATAAAATTAAAATTGTTCATGGGATTAGATGTAACTATTTTAAAACCGGCAGGTTAATATCCTCTCTCCACCTCTTAAAAAGAGAATGATCGATTCCAATTAAATCCAAAACTTTTCCTACCACAAAATCGACAACATCATTTAAATTTTTTGGACTATGGTAAAACCCGGGACATGCAGGAGCTACTATAGCTCCGGCTATACTTAATTTCGTAAGATTTTCCAGATGTATTGTGCTAAAGGGCATTTCACGCGGTACAAGAATTAACTTTCTTCTTTCTTTAAGACAAACATCTGCAGCTCTTGTAATTAAATTATCCGAGACGCCTGATGCAATGGCTCCTATTGTTCCCATGCTCGCCGGAATGATAACCATGACACTTGTTCTATAAGAACCGCTTGAAATAGAAGCAGTAATATCATCGTGTGACCAAATATTTAATAATTCTTCTTTTTTATTTGCTGGATTTTTCAAATAAGATAATACCTGTTTTTTTAAAATTTCTGGTTCTAAAGAAAGGTTTAGACTTGTTTCAGCCTGTGCTACTTTGGAAGCACTTTTAGAAATAATTAATTCAATCTTATAATTATTTTCAAGAAGGAATTGTAAAAGCCTTATTCCATAAATAGTTCCGCTTGCTCCTGATATAGCAACTATAACTGGTAAACTTAAATTTGAATTATCCATAAATAATATTATATCGAAGAAATGAAGATGGCTGCAGAAAATACTTATTCAAAGCTTGTTAATAACCTCTTGTTAAAAGTACAGAAACCAGGTCAATATCTTGGTATTGAATATGGACATCTTATAGAAAATGAATGGGGAAACAAAGAAAAGGAAAGAAAGAAATTAAAAAGCTTCAATGATGCAAAAGTCAGATTGGCATTAATTTATCCGGATTTATATGAGCTTGGAATGTCTAACTTTGGTACAAAAATCTTATATCAAATTATAAACAATCATCCTGATTTTATCTGTGACAGAACATATGCACCAATGAAAGACATGGATGAATTACTCAGGAAAGAAAAGACTTCTTTATGGGGCTGGGAAAGTTTTCAACCGCTAAATAAATTTGATCTTTTAGGCTTTTCATTGTCTTACGAACTATCTTATACAAATGTTTTAAATATGCTTGAGCTTTCTAATTTAGAAATCTTATCTTCAGACAGAAAAGATTTATTCCCATTGATTTTTGCAGGCGGTCCTACTACATTTAATCCTGAACCCATGGCAGAGTTTTTTGATTTTTTTATTATTGGTGATGGTGAAGAAGTGATTATAGAAGTATTGGAATTAATAAAGAGAGAAAAACACGAATCACGAACCACTAAACACGAGTTACTTCTCAAATTGGCACAAATCCCGGGAATCTATGTGCCAAAGTTTTATTCTCCCGATCCGCATGAAAATTATCTTCCAAAACTTTCTTTGGATTTAAAAGGTAAATTACCGGAAAAAATTTCCAAAAGAGTAGTTAATTTAAGTGATTTAAATCAACCCACAGCAAGCCCAATACCGTATTTAGCGTCTATTCAGGACAGGCAAATCATGGAAGTAAGGCGTGGTTGTGATCGCGGGTGCAGATTTTGTCAGCCAGGGTATGTTTACTTACCTGTCAGAGAAAGAACACCGGATGATTTAGTCAGACTTTCAACAGAAGCTCTAAAAAATACCGGATATGATGAATATTCTTTACTTTCACTTTCAGCAAGCGATTACACACAGTTACACGAAGTGGTTTCAAAGTTAAACAGCGCTCATTGCTCTAAAGGAATTTCCTTATCAATGCCATCTCAAAGAGCTGACAAGTTTGATATAAGAATTGCTGCAGGATTAAACTCTGTCAGAAAATCCGGAATTACTCTTGCTCCTGAAGCAGGTACAGAAAGACTTCGGGAGGTAATAAATAAGGGACTTAAAGAAAAAGAAATTAAGCAGGCTGTTGAAAATGTATATGATAGCGGGTTTAAGCATGTAAAACTTTATTTTATGATTGGTTTGCCTACTGAAGAAAAAGCAGATCTGGACGGGATAGCTGATCTTTTAAAATGGGTCAGTGACTTATCAAAAACTAAAAACAAAAAACCGCTTGACATAACCTGCACTGTTTCTACTTTCGTACCAAAAGCTTTTACTCCTTTTCAGTGGTTTAGTCAGAATTCACAGGAGGAATTTAAACAAAAAATAAATTACTTGAAACAAAGAATTAAAGAGCTGAGACTGAGGACAGTTAAGTTAAATTTTACCGATCCGAAAATTGCACTGCTTGAAGCCATTATGAGTCGGGGCGACAGAAGGATTTCAAAACTAATTTATAAGGCATATAAAAAAGGAGCAAAATTTGACGCATGGAATGAGTCGCTGGATATGAATCTCTGGCATGAATCTGCAAGTGAACTTGGAATAGATTTAAATTACGAAGCTACAAAGATTAGAGAAATTGCTTCATCAAATCCATGGGAAATAATTGACAGCGGACTTTTAAAAAAGTTTTTAATTGAAGAATACAAAAAGGCAACTGAAGTTATCGAGACTGTACCCTGTACTGAAAATATTTGTCATGCCTGCGGAGTATGTTTTAAATTAGATGTTTTAAATTTTGTCAGTGAAGACAAATCAAAAAATAATAAATTTGTAAAAGTGATTCCGTCAAATTCACTTTCTGGAAATGATGCTTCAGAGAAACACTGCCTTCCTGTAAAGTCTGTTCAAAAAATAGAAATAGTACATACTAAAACCTCAAATCTTCGATTTATCTCTCACCTGGATGTACAAAGACTTTTTGAAAGAGCATTAAGAAGAGCAGAAATACCATTTGTTTACTCTGAAGGCTTTAACCCACGGCCAAAGACACAATGGTTAATACCTCTGCCAATATATTATGAAAGCAATTATGAGCTTATGCACCTGGAATTATCAGATAATTTAAATGAACAAGAGCTTCAACACAGATTAAATATGCAATTACCTGACGAATTTCAGATAAAATCTGCCAAATCAATACAATTTCATGATAAATTGCCAAATATTGAGAATGTTAAGGTTTTATATAGAATTTTGACTTATAACCCACTCTTGTGGGAAAAATATATATGTGAAACTAAAACTGCAATAGAAAGTTTTCTATCACAAAAATCTTTAATTCTAAAAGTTTTCAAAAAAAGGCAAAACCAAAACAGTCAGTCCGAAAAACAATTAGATATAAGGCCTCTCGTAGAAAGGTTAGAAGTTTTAAACATAGCTCCCTTAGAACTAGAGTTAGTTTTGTTGGGAAATACTAGAGCAGAAATAGTTTTAGATCAGATTATGCCAGAAAATTTAAGAACTGAAATTCAAAAGGGCAGTTTTAGTGAATGGCAGACAAACTGGAAAATTACAAGAGAGATGATCATTACAAAAAGGAGTTAAATATGAAATCGTTAATAATTTCGGAAAGAGACAAAATAGCTGCAATTATGGAAAATGAAAAAGCAGTTGAATTTTTTATACACAGGGGGGATTTGTTATTAGGAGATATCTACACAGCAAAAGTTGAAAACATTATGCCAAGTATTGATGCAGTATTTGTAAATCTTGGTAACAACAGAATGGGGTTTTTGCATGCAAGTGATATTCCGGGTCAGGGGCATTTAAGTGACAGGGTACAACCAAATCAAAAATTACTGGTGCAAATAGTTAAGGAGCCTACAAGCAATAAAGGACCAAGAGTTAATACCGGAATTAGTTTGCCGGGGAGATTTTTAGTTCTTACTACAGAAAATACAAATGTTTCAGTAAGCAGAAAAATAGTTGATTACCAGGAAAGAAACCGTTTAAAAGCAATGGTTTCATTATTAAAGCCACCAGGTGTTGGTATTGTGGTTCGTACTGAAGCAGAAGGAAAAGATGAATACGATCTTGAAGAAGATTTTAAAATGCTCTGGGATTTGTGGAAAGATATTTCTGACAAACATGAAAATCATAAATATCCCGGACTGGTTTACAGAGATCTGGATTTTATTTACCGGGTAATCAGAGATGCATACACTTCTGAAATTGATGAAGTTGTTTTAGATACGGCCGGTGGCCAGGTTAAAGCACAGCAAATATTAAAAAACTGGACAGGAAAAGATGTGGAAATTACTCTTCATAAGGAAGGAAATATCCTTTCAGCCCGCGGGGTCGAGAGAGAAATATTGATTTCTCTTCAGACAAAGGTAGAACTTCCAAGTGGCGGATATTTATTTATTCAGACTACAGAGGCAATGTCTGTTATAGATGTAAATTCAGGCAGATTTACTACTTCAAGAACTTTGAGAGAAACGGTTTTGAAAACAAATCTGGAAGCTGCACATGAAATAGGAAGACAGCTTAAGCTTAGAAATATTGGTGGCATGATAGTGGTTGATTTTATTGATATGGATGAAAGAAAAGATCAAATCAATGTTCTGGAAGCTTTTGAAAATGCACTTATGTCTGACAGGGCAAAACCACAGATTGGACAGCTAAGTGATCTTGGGCTTGTGGAGTTAACAAGAAGAAGGCAAGGACAAAGTCTTCAGGAAATATTCGGACATCAGTGTTCAAATTGTAATGGCTCAGGTTTAATATTTGAAATTAACCTAAGTGGTGAATTAAGACGAGTTCGCGGAGACGAACAGCAGCAGGACAGATCTCAGGACAGAAATGACTGGCGTTCACAGAGAAGTAATCGTAGTGGCAGGGGTGGAATGCAGAGAAGGTATGAACAAAGAAGAAGACCATCTTATGATCCACAGCAACAGACTGATGAAACAAGGGATACAAAACCTCCCGAAGAAGAATCAGCCACAGGTATACACACTGAAGATGAAGTTATGGAAAGAGAAGCTCCTGAAAATCCTCAGAGTGAAGAAATAGAAAATGAATTTGAAAGCGAATTTGATGAAGAAGGAAATTATGAAGAAGAAACTTCAGAAGATGAAGCTGAAAATTTCTCTCCTGATTCAAAATATAATGTAAAAGCTGAAGATGTAACAGGTGTTTTTACGCTAACTCCCAGAGAAGCCCGGGAAAGTGAATGACACGTTTATCCACCCTTAGTTTTGCTAAAATCAATTCATGTTTAGCGATTATGTAGATATCAGGCGTGGGGCGGAGATTAAGACAGGTCTTGAAAGAATTAAAGCATGTCTTAATTACTTAGGTAATCCTCAGAAAAAATACAAATCAGTCTTAATTACCGGTACTAATGGTAAAGGTTCAGTAACTTTTTATCTTTCAAATTTAGCCTGTAAGTTTACTGATTACAAAATTGGCAGATATATTAGCCCGCATCTGATTTTGTGGAATGAAAGATTTGTAATTAATGAAATGCCGGTTGATGGCCAGTTTCTTGAAGATTTTTCATATGATACCTTAAAAAAAATTGAATCTTTTGAAAACCAAAGCAATGTTAAACTTACTACTTTTGAAGTTTATACGGTTATTGCTTTTTACTTGTTTGCAAAAGAAAAAGTAGACATTGCTTTTTGGGAAATTGGTATGGGTGGAAGGTTAGATGCTACAAATGTGGTTGATTCTGAAGAGGTCTTATGTTCAGTAATAACCAATGTTTCAATGGAGCATACGGATTATCTGGGAGATGGTATTGAACAAATTGCACATGAAAAAGCCGGGATTATAAAAGAAAATAATCATGCAGTAACCGGTGCTTCCGGTGCTGCGCTCGATGTCATAAGAAAAGAAGCTAAAAATTTAAATGTGAATTTAATTTCTCCGGGCTTTGCAGATGATATTTTATATTCTGAAAAAAATATAAAAATCGCTCTTGCTGCATGGGAAGTTATTTCACAAAAGATAAAAACCAGAGAATCTTCAGACAAAAAAGAGTTTTTAAAATCCTTACAATTTCCAGGAAGATTTCAGCTTTTAAAAGAGCATAAAATTTTATTAGACGGGGCACATAATCCGGCAGGTGCAGTTGAGCTTAGAAAAATGCTGGATAACTATTGCACAGATAAAAAAATAGTTTATATTTTAGGAATATTGGATAAGGATTTTAAAGGCTTTATAAATAATTTAATTTCAAAGAACAGTTTGGTTGTTTGTGTCGAGCCAAAATCAAAAAGAGCTACGAGTAAAGAGTTGTTATCTGATTATCTTACAGAGCATGACTGTAAATCCTTTGTCTGTAAGGATTTGAAAGAAGCTATTGATACAGCAAGAAAATTTGAGCATGATTTAATTGTTATAACCGGGTCATTGTATTTAGTGGGAGAAGCGTTAGAATTAGTTACTAAGTGGAGTCAATGGTTAACCTGCAAGTCTGCACGTTTTTCCTAAAATCATTTCTCTGGTAGTTTTATTTATATTCTTTTCAGAAAGATTTTTTGCAAACAGCCTTCTGAGTATAGTAGGTGAAAGACGAGACTGAAATCCTTTTTCTTTAGATGTTTGATCAATTATTAAATTTATTGTTCTGGTGGATAATGGAATGTTGCTGGATTTTATATGATTTGCCAGAAGATAATCCTCGAGATTTAAAGGTGCTCTTCTGCTTAATTCAGAAAAATATTTTTCTAAAAGTTTTATAGTATTACCATCCAAAAATGTCATGTGATTCCTTGAAATGATTATTTGATTTGAAGCCAGGTTTATATCTTTTATCTTTAGGGACAATAACTGTTTTATAGTTAATCCGCTTTTTGCAATCAATGAAAAAATAAATTTGTCCCTTATTTCAAGCTCTGTATTTTCAGGGAGAGAATCTATAAGTGCTAAAACATCTTCGTATTTTGCAGGAATATTAAAGTCTATTTCAGGCATTGGTAATTTGATCGACATTAAAGAATCCGGGACATTAAGCCCTGTTTCAATTAAATATTTTGTAAAGTTTCTAAGAACAGTGACCTTTCTTCTGTAAGATGCATAGTTAAACTTATTTTTAATTTCTCCCAGATACTCCTCCATTTCGTTTTTGCCGGGGAAGTCATTTTTATCTATGCGAAGAAAATACTTTAAAAACTGGATTAAATCTACCTGATAAGCTCTCAGAGTGTGGTATGGAGCTTTTTTAATATCCTTCAGCCAAAGAAGATAGTTTTGTACGTACTCATCTAGTGCTATATGTATGAATGTCATAAGAGGTTTACCGAATCGATATCTATTATGATGTCTACTTTAGCATTTTTGTTTAAAAGACTGAGTAGTTTATTAAACAATTGATTTCTTGATTCTATATGTTTGGTTTTACAAAGTATGTGATAGCGGTATTTGCCGTGTAGCTTTGTAAAAAAACATGGAGCAGGGCCTAAAAAGGTAATCGGCTGTTGGGGTACTGTAGCATCAGAGAACTCTTTAAGCATCTGATTTGCAAAGTCTAAACAAAGCTTTTCATCTTTTGACTGAAAAATAATTCTTGACAAATTAGTAAATGGCGGATATTCAAATATTTTCCTTTGCTCTATTTCTGTATTATAAAAACTTTCAAAGTCATGATTTTCCACATATTTAAAAATCGGGGTTTCGCTTTGGTAAGTTTGTATAAAAACTCTTCCTGGTTTATTCCCACGACCTGTCCTTCCTGTAACCTGAGTTAAAAGCTGAAATGCTCTTTCATATGAAACATAGTCAGGGAAATTAAGCATTGTGTCAGCGATAATTACTCCGACTACAGTTACATTTGGCAAGTCCAGCCCTTTAGCTACAAGCTGCGTACCTATCAGAATATCTGCCCGACCAGAAGAAAATTCCTGCCACAAATTCAGATATTGATCTTTTTTTCTTAATTGATCCTTATCAACTCTGATTGTTTTAGCAGAAGAAAAAATCTTTTTAACATCTTCTTCCAGCTGCTGTGTACCAAGTCCAAAATATTTAAAGTGCGGGCTTTTACATTCAGGGCAGGTTTGTGAGGTCATTAATTCATAACCACAATGATGGCAGAGCATTGAGTTAAGGTTTTTATGGTAAACAAGGGGAACAGAGCAGTTTTTACACTTTTGAATAAAGCCGCAAGTTCTGCAAAAAATATGACTTGAGTAGCCGCGCCTGTTTAAAAGAAGAATAATTTGTTCTTTTTTGCTCAATGCCTCATTAATACTGGATTTTAAGACATTGGAAATTATATTTTTATTTGTCACGGGAAATTCATTTTTTAAATCCACTATGTGAACTTTCGGCATTGGGTAATTTTCTATTCTCTTTGTTAGCTTTAAAACAGTATGTTCTTCAAGGCATCTGAAATAGTCGCTGATATTTGGTGTAGCTGTGCCTAAAACTACAGGACAATTTTCCAGTTCACTTCTTTTTACAGCAACTTTTATCGTGTCATAGCGAGGTGCTGGCGAAGCCTGTTTATAGGCTGCCTCATGTGCTTCATCTATAATGATTAATCCAATATTTTTTAACGGGACTAAAATGGCTGATCTGGCACCAAGAATTATTTTCCCGGATTTTAAATCGGCTGAATCCTGAAGTATTTTTTTCCAGTTATTTATTTTTTCTTTTTTATTCAGAAAACTATGCCAGATGATTATTTTAGATGAGCCAAACCTGTTAACTAATCTTTGTAATACTTGAGGTACAAGGTAAATTTCAGGCACAAGATAAATCGCAGATTTATTTGTTTTTAAAACGTCTTCAATAAGGTTTAAATAAATTTCTGTCTTTCCTGAACCGGTTACGCCGTGTATTAAAAAAGTTTTTGAAAACAAACTTGGTTGATTATTGCTTTGTAAAGAGCTTAAGATTGTATTATATGCATGTTCCTGCTCTTTGTTTAGAATAATCTTAGAGTTTAGAGCTTTTTCCCCTAATCTCTGGACTTCGATCTTTAAACTCTGCGTCCTGTTTTTCAGGATTTTTTTGCTTTTTAATTTATTTATCGCTTCATAAAATACCTCTTTATTTAGTTCTGTCTTTTTAAGCAAATATTGATAACTTAAACTGTTTCTTTTACTGTTTAAGAACTTCTCCAGAATTAATTTTTGCTCGCCAGTTAAATTTGTTAATTTTTTAATTTCTTCTTTTGAAATATTTAATTCAAGCTCATGTTTTGTTCTGTTAAAAAATTCGGTGATAAGTGACGCAGATAAAACTGTCCCAATATTTGTAAGATAATATCTGCTTATCCATTTTGCAAAATCTAAGAACTTTTCATCCCATATATGATCATTGTTTATTGCATAATATATTGATTTAATTTCAAAATCATTTTTAATTTTCAGATCAGCTTTTGTTCCAATTTCTATTACAAACCCAATCAATTCCTGCCTGCCAAATGACACATAAACAGCACTTCCAATTTTTATCTCCTTCTTGATTTCTTCCGGAATTGAGTAATAGTAAGCATTTCCTGGACATATCGGAAGATCAATTGCTACTTTCGCGCAAAGAGAATTGTCTTTTTTTTCTACAATCTCAGTCTCTAATAAAGATGTTTGGCTATCGGGCATAGCAAATATCATAGCGTAAATCGTTATATACTGCTAAAGGCACCCATTCTTCTGAATTTTTCCTGCCTGTCTGTCTTTAACTCTTCCGGAGATAATTCTTTTAGTTCTCTTAAATGATTTTTAATGCTGTTTAATACATTCTCGCATGCTTGCTTATGATCGTAATGTGCACCGCCTTCTACTTCAGGAATTATTTCATCAATTACACCAAGTTCATACAAATCCTGTGCAGTTATTTTTAGAGCACTTGCAGCTTCAGACGCTTTGTCTTTTGTACGCCATAAGATAGCTGCACAACCTTCTGCAGAAATTACAGAATAAACTGAATTTTCAAGCATTAAAACCCTGTTAGCTACACTAAGCGCCAGGGCACCACCAGAACCACCTTCGCCAGTAACCACAGCAATAACCGGAACAGTAAGCCCGGCAAGTTCTCTCAGGTTCATGGCAATTGCATGGCTTTGATTATGTGCTTCAGCTTCTAAACCGGGATATGCCCCTGGTGTATCTATAAATGTAACGATTGGGAAATTAAATTTCTCTGCATGATAAAAAAATCTAAGTGCTTTTCTGTAGCCTTCCGGAGATGGCATGCCAAAATTTCTTTTTTGATTTTCTTTTATATCTCTGCCTTTTTGTGTGCCAATTACCATAACAGTTTGACCATCTATTTCAATTAATCCGCCTACAATTGCACCATCATCTTTACCGGTTCTGTCTCCATGCAGCTCATACCATGTCTGGCTGATTGCCTGAATGTAATCAAGAGGATATGGTCTTTGAGGATGTCTTGCAATTTTAATTCTTTCTATGGGTGAAAGATTTTTATAAATTTGTCCTTTAACTTTTTCATATTGATTTTTTAAATCACCAACTATCTTACTATCACCGTTTTTTAAAGTTTTTTCTTCCAGTTCGGATATTTGCTTTGATAAAGCTATAAGCGGCTTTTCAAAATCTAACGGTATAATTTCTTGTTTGGTTTTCATCTTTTTTAAATTCTTGCAAATAAAGGTATCTGTGAAAATGGCATTACCTCATCTTTTAATTTTGTACTTTTAAAATGAAGTCTTATTAGTTCAGATATGATATTTTTTAAATTTTGTCTTGGTATTACAAGATCAATTTGCCCGTTTTCCAGCAAATATTCAGCTGTCTGAAAATCTTTTGGCAATTTTTGTTTTATAGTTTCTTCTATAACGCGGCGTCCTGCAAAACCAATTCTTGCCTGTGGTTCAGCTATTAATATATCGCCAAGCATTGCAAAGCTTGCAGTTACTCCGCCAAAAGTCGGTTCGGTTAAAAGAGAAATATATAATAATTTCTCTTCATGTAGTTTTTTAAGAGTACTGGCTGTCTTTGCCATTTGCATTAAACTTAAAATTCCTTCATGCATTCTGGCTCCACCTGAACTGGATACGAGAACTAAGGGCATTCTTTTTTCTATAGCCCTTTCAGTCAACCTTACAATTTTTTCTCCTACTACGGATCCCATACTTCCACCAATGTATTGAAATTCCATTGCCCCAATTGCCAAGGGCTGATTGTTTATGGTTCCAATGCCTGTAATAATTGCTTCTTTTGAATTTGAGGTTTTTTGTGCATCTTTTAAACGAACTGTATAAGGTTTTAAATCTTTAAAATTCAAAGGATCACCGGGCAGGATATTTTCATCAATTTCCAGAAAACTTCCATAATCAGCTAAAAGATCAATTCTTTCCTGTGCAGTAAGCCTATGATGATATTCACAATGTTTGCATACTGAGTAATTCTTTTTTAGTTCACTTGTATATAAAAGTTCATTACAGCCCTGACACTTTGTCCACAGAATACACAATTGATCGTCGCAGACGGGAGGCTCTACCTTTAAGTCGTGCCCGTTTCCATTTGCAGCTAGTTTTGCGGCCTTTTTTAGCTGTCGGTTTTTAAAGAAATCTTTTAATCCCATAATTCACCTGTGTTTACTTGTCTTTTGCCCTTTTACATTCGTTATATTGTAGTCCTTTGATAGTACTCTTTAATTCCTTTGTTATGATTTTTATACCTGATACGTATATAAGGGATTATACAATTTAAAAATTAAGTAAACAGATATAAAAAATGAAAAAAAAATTAATTTAAACAGGAGATTGATATCAGTGTCAGATGTTAAAAAAGATATTTTAAGAAATGGACTAAAAATAGCATTTATTGCAGATGACATTAAGAATCTTACAGAGTTTGGTGTTTTTCATAATGCAACTTTTTCCTTAATGCTTGCTGCTTGTGAATTGAATGTAAAAGTTCTGCTTACAGAATCAAATAATTTAAAAATTAATAATAATAAGATAAGTGCAAAATTTGATGAAGTTATCTTAAAGAGAGAGGTTGGTAGTCACTTAAAAATAAAATCAAGTAATGAATATTCTCTTGACTCTTTAAATATTGTTTTTGCGAGGAAAGATCCGCCCGTCAATGAAAATTTTATTACTTATATTCAGATGCTTTCTATGATTTCTTCTGAAACACTTATAGTAAATAATCCTGCAGGAATTTTAAGAGCGAATGAAAAACTTTATATTTTTAATGTTTCAAATTTAATTCCACTGACACTGGTTACTTCAAAAAAAGAAGAGTTGCTTGGTTTTTTACATGAACATAAAGAAGCAGTAATAAAACCTTTATTTAACAAAGGTGGTGAAGGAGTATTTTATTTAAATATAAACAGCATAAATGTAAACTCTGTTATTGAAGAATCACTGGCCAATAATCATACTGTGGTTATCCAGAAATATTTGCCTGAAGTTTTAAGCGGGGATAAAAGAATTATTCTTTTAAATGGCGAGCCTGTGGGTGGAATTACAAGAATTCCGAAACCAGGAGAATTCAGGACACATATTAGCCGTGGAGCCAGTTTTAAACCGCTTATACTTTCAAACAGAGATATTGAAATCTGCAAAGCCCTGAAACCATTTCTTGTAAGAGACGGGCTTTATTTTGCAGCAATAGATGTTATAGGAGACTATTTAATAGAAGTAAATATAACCTGTCCTGCAAATTTATATGAAACAGAACAAGCTGTTAAAAAACCTTTGTCAAAAATGATAATTGAATGGGCTATTGAAACAACAGAAACACGATTGCTGCACACCTGCTCCTGATTTTGTTAGATTATCCAGAGGATATGGTATATATTTTGCAGAGACGTAATAAATTACGTCTCTTGTCTAAAGCATAAAAAAGATGGAAACAATTACAACTGATTTACAGGCAGCGCAAATAATAATAATAAGAATTTTAATTTCTTTTATTTTAGGTGTAATTATTGGAATTGAGAGAGGGATCAGCCATAAGACTGTTGGTTTCAGAACTATTTCACTGGTGTGTGTCGGCTCTACTGCATTTACATTAGTTTCAATTTATGGGTTTCAGGATGTAGACACTTCACGTGTAGCTGCACAGATTGTAACCGGTATAGGCTTTCTGGGTGCAGGTGCAATACTTCATAAAGGCTACATTACAAAGGGACTTACTACTGCGGCTGCTCTGTGGGTTTCTGCTGCTGTAGGTATGGCATGTGGATGTGGAATGTTTGTGCTGGCTTTTATAGTAACTTTAATGGCTTTAATTTTACTCTGGGTTTTAAAACCATTTAAAATTCATTTAGACAGAATGCTTGATAATGAAAATGGAAATGGCAAACGCAGTAAGAAAAAAAATTTAGAGACTGAGGATGAGATTTAGGGATTTTTGCGCCAGGTGGGAATTGAACCCACTGCCAATCGGTTAAAAGCCGAGTGCTCTACCGGTGAGCTACTAGCGCAGAAAACCTTAAATAGATTAACATAAATTTCGTTTATTTGTTTTCACCAAATTGTGTAAGTGAGTATTTTATAACTACATTTAAAGCACCAAAAATAGGCAGAGCAAAAAGTACACCGATTAACCCTGCTGTTTTTAGACCTGCTAAAACTGCTATCAATACTAAAACAGGATGCATACCTATTGCATCTCCCATAATTCTGGGGGTAATAAAATTATCTTTGATTAATCTTGTAAAACCTTCATAAACCACAAGTGGAATCCATAACTTAAACGGGTCAGTAAAAGCAATTACAAGTAGTGCAGGGACAAGTCCTACCCAGCCGCCAACTACAGGAATAATACACCATAGAAAATGCCATAAGATCAGAAATAAAGAATAAGGTACTTTCATTATCAGATATGTGCCGAACATAACTGTTGCATTTATGGCTGCCAGCTTTATCATGCCTCCATAAAAACCTCTCAGGCATTTATCCAGCTCAGTGGTCAGGCTATGTATATGACGCTGATATTGGCTTGGGATAAGCCCTGTAAGATCCTGAACTATCTTATGTCCATCTAAAAGAAAATAATAGGAAGTAACAGCAGTAACAAGAATATATAAAATAAAGTGAAAAGTACTAAGTGCAACTCCAAGAATATTACCAATCGAATCAATACTTAAAGTACTGAACTTTCCTGTAAGCCGGCTGGTCACAGAAGGCAGAGCTACAGGAACATTATTCTGGTTTAAGTAGATTTGAATTTTATGAATCCAGTTGTCTAAAGAAGTTAATATAGCTGGGATTTGCTTGGTAAATTCTCCAAACTCTTTTGTAACCTTTGGAGCAACAAAAACTAAGATAGCTACAGCAAATCCAATTAAAAACAGGTAAACAAGTACTACTGCAACTGAACGAAACCTGACAATCTTTGTTAAAAAATCAACAGGCCCTATCAGCAGATAAGCAATTAAGATTGAAATACCTACAATGATAAAAATATCTGCGAAATACTTTGTAAACTTTAAAGCAGCAAAAATTAAAAATAAAAATCCTGCTATTACTAAAAGTTGTTTTGCTCTTCTATCCCAAAGTTCCGGCATAATTCCTCTATTCGTCTTACAAGACGGCATTAATTATCTTTTGTGGCAATTTTGTAGCACTGAACTCGCCGCTTACTCTATTTACAAGAGTACCAATTGGTTCAATTTCAACAGCTACTTTATAATTTCGTTTTATCTGGCCTACGCCGTTAGGTGTACCGCTTAAAATAATATCACCAGGATACAGTGTCATTACCCTGGATACAAAACTTACCAGGTAAGGAATGTTAAATATCATTGAGCTGGCTTTTGCTCCCTGTACAGGCCTGTCATTTACATAGGTGGTCAGTGCAAGATTTTGATATTTTGGAAATTGCTCAGCCGGTAAGATCCATGGACCAACAGGACAAAATGTTCTGAAGCTTTTTGCTCTTACCCACTGGCCATCTTTTTTCTGTAAGTCTCTGGCAGTAACGTCATTTGTACAGGTATAACCTAAAACATAATCTATTGCTTCTTCTTCAGTAATATTTGTGGCTTCTTTTTTTATTACTATTCCGATTTCACCTTCATATTCAACTGTACCGATATCATTTGGCAGGATAATTTTTTCTTCGGGACCGATAATTGAATTTGGTGCTTTCAGGAAAATAATTGGTTCTGTGGGTATCTCGGAATGCATTTCCTTTACATGGGCTCTGTAATTTTTCCCAATGCCAACTATTTTTGATGGATTTATACAAAGCAGTGGATGTAACTGATTAAAGTTATATGGATTACCGGTTTTATTTGGATAAAAAACAGATTCAACAGGATGAACTAAATTTTCTTCTGAGTCATAGAGCCCAAAAAAGCTTAGTTTTTTTCGTGGATGAAAAAATTTGCCCAAGTAGTGCATAAAAAAGATTATGTTCCTTCTTTCCACGAGTTCATGTAATAAATCTGCTCAGGTGTAAGTTTATCAATCTGAATACCTAAAGTTTTCAGCTTTAAAACTGCAATTTCATTATCGATTTCTACAGGAAGAGTCTGGACACCTGGCTTCAGCTTACCTTTATTTTTTACTAAATATTCAACAGCTAATGACTGATTTGCAAAGCTCATATCCATTACAAGTGCAGGATGTCCTTCTGCTGCCCCCAAATTTATAAGCCTTCCTTCCGCTAAAACAAAAATCTTTTTATTTGACATCTGGAATTCTTCAAGAAACGGTCTTATAATTTTTCTGCCTTTTGATATTTTTGCCAGCTCCTGCAAATTTATTTCCAGATCAAAGTGTCCTGAGTTACAGACAATTGCTCCATCTTTCATATGATCAAAGTGTTGTTTATCTATAACTGACTTATTTCCTGTAACTGTTACAAAAATATCGCCAATCTTACAGGCTTCAGTCATTGGCAGAACCTGAAAGCCGTCCATTATTGCTTCAAGTGCTTTAACTGAATTTATTTCTGTCACTATTATCCTGGCGCCTAGTCCTGAAGCTCTTTTAGCTACACCCTTTCCACACCAGCCGTATCCGGCAACCACTACAACTTTTCCGGCAATTAAAACATTGGTTGCTCTTATAATACCGTCCATTGTGGACTGACCGGTTCCATAGCGATTATCAAACATATGCTTTGTCTGTGAGTCATTTACTGCCATTGCAGGAAAGCTTAATACACCGTCTTTTTGCATGGCACGTAGTCTGACAAGCCCTGTAGTAGTTTCTTCTGTAGAACCAATAATATTTTTAAGGAGATCTTTTCTTTCGCTAAATAAGGTCGCTACTACGTCCGAGCCATCATCAATAATTATGTTTGGCCCATGATCAAGTGCAATGCTTACATGTTTTCTATAAGTGTCTGTACTTTCACCTTTAATAGCATATACTGACATTCCGTGGTTCTTTACAAGGCTGCTGGCTACATCATCCTGTGTGCTCAAGGGATTGCTGGCTATTAATATACAGTCAGCTCCACCAGCTTTTAAAGTTAGTGCAAGGACAGCAGTCTCAGTAGTAACGTGGCAGCAGGCTGCAATTTTAATATTATTCAGTGGTTTTTCTTTACTGAATCTTTCCTGAATGCTGTTTAAAACCGGCATCTGACTTTTAGCCCATTTAATTCTTTCTTCTCCAAGTGGTGCAAGACCAATATCTTTAATTTCGTATTTTTGTGTCATGGTTTGGGACATAATCTCCTCGCTAAGGTTTTTATTAATAACCAGTTAATTTTAACAGATAAACCAATAATAGAAATATAATTAATATATGAAGAAAAATATTACAAGCATAAAACCAGATTTAAAAAAACAATTGAAAGACATTCCTTCCTCATCAGGCATTTACATGATGTTAGATAAAAAAGGGGATGTTATATACATTGGAAAAGCATTGAATTTAAAAAGCAGAATCAGATCTTATTTTAATATTACTTCCTGGAGAGACAGACCAAAATTAAATTTCATGATGCCGAAGGTTTGTGAGGTAAAAACTGTTATTACAAGGTCGGAACAGGAAGCTCTTATTCTGGAAGCAAATTTAGTAAACAAACATCAGCCAAAATATAATGTAACCTTAAAAGATGATAAAAAGTTTCCATGGCTCATGATTACTTATGATGAAAGTTATCCCAGGGTTGTCCCAGTTCGGGATGTGGCAGGTTTTAAGGCAAAATTTCCAAAAACAAAAAATAAATTTTTTGGACCTTATAGTGATTCAGGTGCAATGTGGGAAACTTATAAAATTATAAAAGAAGGCTTTCAGCTAAGACTTAGGCGTAAGCCTCTTTTTAAAGACAGGCCGTGTATGAATTATCATCTTAAGTTGTGTTCAGGTCCTTGTCAAAATTTGATTTCTGACAGTGATTATCAAAAAATAGTAAAGCAGGCAGAGGATTTTTTGCTTGGGAAATACAATGTGGTTCTAAAGGATTTGAAGAATCAAATGAAAACAGTCAGCAGAAATCTTGAATATGAAAAAGCAGCAAAAATTCGCGATACGGTAAAAAAAATTGAAAAAGTTCTGGAAAAGCAAATAGTAGTAAGTAATAATCCTAAATTATCTCAGGATGTTTTTGCATGCAGCTTTCAAGATTTAAATATGGTTTTAGAACTTATGCTTATTCGTGAGGGGAAAATTATAGCTGTAGAACCTATGGTAATTAATGTGCCAAAAGATTCAGAACCTGAATATGCTTTTAGTGAAGCAGTTAAACAATATTATGCCAGGGTTAATGATAAAAATATTCCAAAAGAAATTATCGTTCAGTATAAGCTTCAGGATGAAGATTATGTGCAGGATTGGTTATCTTTAAAATTCAATCAGAAAATTTTAATTACAACACCGCAAAAAGGCAGAAAACTGGAATTAATAAAAATGGCAGAACAAAATGCAAAATTATCTTTGCAACAGGTACTCATAGAGGCAATTCATGAATTGTCCCTACACGAATTGCCTCTGCAGGAATTACAACGCGAATTAAATTTAAAAAATTACCCGCATCATATAGAATGTTTTGATATTTCACATTTAGGTGGAACAGGAACAGTAGGTAGCATGGTTTCTTTTATCGATGGTAAACCTAATAAAAATGAATACAGGAAATTTAAATTAAAGACCGTGTTAAATAAAATTGATGATTTTCAATCTATGCGGGAAATCGTTACAAGAAGATATTCTAATCAAAATGTGCCAGATTTAATAATCATCGATGGCGGCAAAGGCCAATTAAATGCTGCAAAAGAAGCCCTTGAAGGACTGGGAATTGATTTGGATGAAATTGATTTAATTTCGCTGGCAAAAAGATTAGAAGAAGTTTTTAAACCAAATGAAAAAAAATCAATTTTATTAGACAGAAAATCTCAGGTTTTATTTTTACTCCAAAGAATCAGAGATGAAGCACATAGATTCGCAATTACATACCAAAGAGAAAGAAGAAAAAAGGATCTTTTTGAAATTTGGCAAAAATAAAACGATTATAATTTACAAAACAAATCGTATTCATCACAATCAACAATCTTTACTTTAATAAATTCTCCCGGCATTGGTGTTGTGTCATTTGATTTTAAATCAATATATAATTGTCCATCAATTTCTGGTGCATCGCGAAAGGAGCGTCCGACAACCCTTTTGGGCGTACCATGGTGTTTTTTTCGTTGAGGCAATTCATGAATTGCCTTTACATCGTATTTAAGATATTCTACCAGCATATCCATTTCTTTTCCAATAAACGATTGATTTTTCTCTAAAGATATTTGCTGTTGTAATTTCATTAATTTATCCCTGCGCTCTTGTTTTATTTCTCCCGGAACCTGATTTTCAAAATCAAAAGCAGGTGTTCCTTTTTCTTTTGAATATGTAAAAACTCCAACCCGATCAAACCTGGTTTCTTTTATAAAATTATAAAGTTCATTAAAATCTTCTTTCGTCTCATCCGGGAAACCCACTACAAATGTGGTTCTGATAGTACCATTTGGAAGTTTTTTTCTTATTAATTTAATCGTATCTTTTACTGCAGATGGGCGACGCATTGATTTTAAAATTCTTGCACTTGCATGCTGAAGTGGAATATCGATATATTTGACAATATTTGTTTTCTTTGCTATTACATCCAGAATCTCTTCATCTGTCTCTCCAGGATATGCATACATAAGCCTTACCCATGTAGCATTTGATTTATCCGCTACTTCTCTAAGCAAGTCTGCAAGTGCTCTTCGTTTGTAGATGTCAGTACCATAAGCAGTACTATCCTGTGAAACCAAAACAATTTCCTTTACACCACTTTTAACAAGCCTTTTTGCTTCAGTAACTATATCTTCAATAGTCCGTGATCTCGTATTGCCGCGAAGATAGGGGATGATACAAAATGCACATCTGTGAGCACAACCCTCTGCAATTTTCAAATAAGCACTTGGTCCGATTTGCGTATTTAAACGTGGAGTGGATGAGTCAGCTACAGCCATAGGAATTTCATCTACTTTTACAATTTGCAGGCTTTTGTCATTGTTTAAATTTACAGTGACTTTTTTTATAACTTTGAGAATATCTGAAATATTCCCTGTGCCCACTATTGCCTGAGTATTTGGAAACTTATTAAATAAATCTCCTTTAAATCTTTGAGCCATGCATCCCGTGATGATTAATTTCTGCTCTTGCTTCGAAAGTTCAGTTAAAATCTCTTGACTTTCGTTTGTACTTTCTTCTATAAAGGTACAGGTGTTAACAAGTGAAATGTCAGCCTTTGAATGATCTGCGGTAATTGGATAACCAGCTCCATGGAGAATGCCTGCAATATTTTCAGTATCTACAAGGTTTTTAGGACAGCCAAGAGTTGAGATACCAATAGTAGGAAGAATTTTGTTTTTACGCCATTTAGCGGTTTGCATGAGGTTTATAATTGTATCAAATGTCAGACCTTAAACAATTAATTACTAATATTGCCTTTGACCTTGGCTTTGATGCAGCAGGGATTACATTGGCAGATAATTTATCAAAATCAAATGAGCATTTTTTAAGCTGGCGTAAAAGTGGTTTTGCTGGTGATATGAACTACCTGCTTAGAAATAACCCTATCAATGCCAAGCCTGGAAAAATTGTGCAGAATGCAAAATCTGTAATTAGTCTGCTTGTAAATTATTACACTGAACCACCCGAAGAGCCCGGTCCAAATTTTGGAAGAGTAGCAGCTTATGCAGTAGGACTGGATTACCACAAAGTCTTAAAAAAAAAGATAAAGCAATTCCAGGAAAGGATTCAAAAAGAAATCTCCGGAGAGTTTGTTTCAAGAGGTTTTTCTGATTCTGTACCTTTGCTTGAGAAATCTTTTGCCAGAAATTCGGGTTTGGGTTTTTTTGGGAAAAATACCCTGATAATTAATAAACCTTTTGGTTCTTACTTTTTTATTTGTGAACTAATTTCTAATTTGAATATTGAACCTTCAGAAGAACAGACAGGAACTTGTGGAAAATGTACAAGATGTGTTGATGCTTGCCCGACAGGTGCATTCAATACACCAACAATACCCTTACTGGATGCACGTTTGTGCATATCATATTTAACCATTGAAAACAAAATAAATATTCCTGTTAATTTACGATCAAAAATTGGCGGGTGGATTTTTGGCTGTGATCTTTGTCAGATGATTTGTCCCTATAATAAAAAAATCAAAGAAACAACATGGGAGGAATTTAAACCAAAATCTGGTTTTGGACATTGGCTGAATTTAAAAGAAGTTTTAAGTATTAGATCAGATGAGGAATTTCACAGCAAATTTTGTCATACCCCGCTTAACAGGCCAAGAAGACAAGGTTTGCTTAGAAATGCTGCAATTGTAGCTGGAAATAAACTATCTGAAGAAGCACTGCCCGAGCTTATTTGGCTAGCTGAGAATGAGTCAAATTCTGTTATTAGAGAACATGTTTTATGGGCATTGTTGAAATATGATGACAGGAAGGCAAAACAGATTAGTTATTACTCAGATGTTACTGCAAGGAGTGTAAACGACGAAGCGACAGTAATTATTTCAAATGCTTTAACAACTCCTTATGAATAAACCCATTTGTTGCAACTATTTGTTTGTTAAAGATATTGTATTTTTCACCTTTAGGCCCAGTAGCTTTTCCGCCAGCTTCTTCCAGAATTAATACTCCAGCTGCTACATCCCATGGACATAATTGAATTTCCCAATAGCCGTCAACCCTTCCAGATGCTACGTAACACAGATCAAGTGCTGCTGCACCGTCTCGTCTGACTCCATGCGTAAGAAGTGTCAGATTACAAAAATTTTTAAGATTATTCATCCGGGTTGTTTGCTGATCATAAGGAAACCCTGTGGCTAAAAGACTTTTACTTAGTTTTTTAATTTTTGATACATGAATTGGATTTCCATTTAATCTGGCACCTTTATTTCTTTTTGCAGTAAACAGCTCGTTTGTTATTGGATCTTTTATAAGTCCAAACTCTACAATGCCATTCTTTGCAAAGGCAATTGATATACAGAAAAAAGGATAACTGTGTGCAAAGTTAGTTGTGCCATCAATTGGATCTATAAACCACTGGTAGTCAGGATTTTTGTTTTTATAGCCTGATTCTTCAGCAATAATTGAATGCTCAGGATATCTTGAGGTGATTTCCTTAATAATAAAAGCTTCAACCTCTTTATCTACATTAGTAACTAAGTTTGAAATTCCTTTGTAAGAAATATTTCTAATCTTTTTGTGGCTTTTAAGTATAAGGTTTGATGCTTTTTCAATGATTTCTTCTGTAAAGCTGTAAATATTTTTCACCTTATTAATTTAACTTATGGCAGCCAGATTTTCTTAACCTTCTTAAGATAATATAGCAATTAAAAGAAATTTAGTATTTCTCCTGAAAAAATGCACAGAAAACATTAAAATTTCTTTTAACTTAGATTAAGCTATATGCAATTATAAAAAAATTGTGTATTTTTCAATACGTTTGTCAATACTGAGATAGATTATAATGCGTAATGGTAATTAAAAGTAAAACAAGAGGAGAGATATGGACACATTAACTCAACAACAAAGCCGAAAGAAAACAGGTCCAAAACCACTCTACGGAGAAGCAAAAAAGATGGTTTCATTCCGTCTTTCTCCAAGAGCATTGGAAATAATCAGAGATGTCGCTAACAAAAAAGGTGTTAGCCAAGCTGAAGTTATTGAACAATGGGCTCGTTTGATTGGTAGTAATTCAGACAGTTTTTTCACACAAAAAACCGAAGTCTCAGACGAATTAATACCCTCATTAAACTAGTAAAGTAGGCTAAGTAAATTTAAAAAACTCTGCGATTTCTTTTTGCAGAGTTTTTTATTTTTTAACTTGCCTTGCTTACCGGATAAATTATTTTATTTGGTATTAAAGTTTTTGAATGAACATCACCTTCTTTTTGTTGTTGCATAGACTCACTTTTAAACTGGGACAAATATCTTCTTAATGCTTCTCTTATAAGCGAGCTTCTTGTTCTATGTTCTACCTCAGCAATTTTATCAATCTCTTGCAAAAAATCATCCTGAAAATTTACTAAAACTTTTGCCATGATTTAATTTCCTTATTTTTCCGGCTGTCTTTGGTGAGCCTAGCCTCTTGTGAAAAGTTACTATAAGAAATTAGCATAAAAAATTGTCAGATAAATCACTTTAAATAGAAATGTAATTGTAATAATACTTATTCAATAAATTTACTTGCAGAGGTGATCATTTCAGTTATGTCATTAAATTTTGGCTTCCAGTTTAAATCTTCCTTTATCTTCCCGGAATCAGCTATTAAAACAGGAGGATCTCCCGGGCGTTTTTCACAGATTTTATACGGAATTTTGATTTTAAAAACTTCTTCAACAGAATTTATAATTTCAAGTACTGAATAACCATGTCCATACCCGATGTTATAAATGTTCTCGTGTTTTTTATTATTAGTTAATGCTTTTATTGCAAGTATATGGGCATAAACCAAATCAACTACATGTATATAATCCCTTATTGCTGTCCCATCTTTTGTAGGGTAATCCTTACCATAAACTTTAAGCTCGTAATTTTTATTTTTAGCAGCTTTAATTACAAGTGGTATTAAATGTGTTTCAGGATTATGTCTTTCACCGCGATTTTTTGATGCACCAGCCACATTAAAGTACCTAAGTGCAATATAATCCAGATTTTCTGATTTTTTATACCATTCAAGGGCCTTTTCAAAAAGTAGTTTTGATTCACCGTATGGATTTATTGGTTTTGCTTGAACACTTTCCCTGAGTGGTATTTCTTCGGGTTTTGGTATTCCGTATATCGCACATGTAGATGAAAATATAAATTTTTTGATATTGAAAAGAGTCATTACATCTAACAGGTTTTGTGCTTGACAAAAATTTATATTGAAGTACTTAAATGGGTTTTTCACTGATTCCGGTACCAGCGCTGCTCCTGCAAAATGAAGTACAACATCAATTTTATTTTTAGAAAAAATTGTTTTTAATTCATCAATATTTCCACAACTTGTGTTATAAAAGGGGACTAAATCAAACAACACTTCTTTATAACCCGTAGAAAGATCGTCTAATGCTATTACGTTATATCCTTCTTGTAATAATATTTCGGTTGCTATTGAACCTATATACCCAGCAGCTCCAGTTACTAAAATCGTATTTGACAAGAGATCAAACCTTTATTTTGTATTTTTTTTATTTATTAAATTTAATTTATTCCCAAGCAAAATTCTCTGAAGCTCAGCAGTTGCTGCTCTAAGTCTTCTTGAAACCTGCATCTGGGAGATGCCCAGCCTTCGCGCTACTTCAGTCTGACTTAAGTCCTGATAGAAAGTCATGGTTATAACTTCTCTCAGGTTATCTTTTAGCTGTCTTATTGCACCTTGGAGCATTATGTTATCTTCTTCTGAACTAAATTTAAGCTGATGTGAACTGTCCTCAAGTGTGTCAATAAGTAATTGCTCACTTGTTCCGTCAGTAGTTAAGGTTTGATCTAATGAGATAAGGGTTCTTCTGCGATCCACTTCAAATGCTTCTGAAATTTTATCAGGATGAATTTGAAGTACTTCTGCTACTTCAGCGTCTGATGGCTCTCTCCCCAATTCATGAATTAAGTCCTGTACTAATCTTGAAATTCTAAAACTTAATTCCTGGAGTTCTCGCGGGGCCCTGATCATTGATGTTTTGTCTCTTAAATAATGTCTGATCTCACCCGTTATTAAGTGTGTTGCATATGTATGAAACTTTGCTCCTGCACGTGGATCAAATTGTTCTATTGCTTTGACTAAACCAATACTCCCGACTTGAATCAAATCATCAACCGGGTCTGTACTTCTTCTTGCCAATCCATACGAAATTCGTTTAACAAGTGAGATAGTCATCTGAACAATTTTGTCTCTTATTGCTTTATCTTTGGTTTTGTTATATTCAGAAAGTAATTTATGAACGTCTTTATTATCAATATCGTCATCACTGTTTGTTAAGTTTGTATTTAAGGAACGAGGTGGCATTAATTACCCTCTATAGTTCTTGTGTTTAGTTGTAAAATTTTAACAACATTTACTAAAATGTTACCACAATAATATTTCCTGGCAAAACATTGATAAAATCCGGTGAATAATGAGTGTATTAGAAATTAAAAATCTGACAATATCCTTTGATGGCAAAAAAGCAGTAGATAATTTATCTCTCAAGCTGGATCAAAGTGAAATCGTAGGTTTAGTCGGTGAGTCGGGCTGCGGTAAATCTTTAATGGCATTTTCAATTCTGGGTATTACACCTCCCGGCAGTAATTTAAGTGGAGAAGTCTTTTATAAAGGGCAGGATCTCTTAAAACTGGATGATGAATCCAGAAGAGGAATAAGAGGGAATAAGATATCATTAATTCCTCAGGATCCGCTTTCAGCTTTAAATCCGGTTTTTACAATAGGTGAACAGATATCTGAAGTTTTGGAAGTTCATAAAAAACTTTCTCATACTGAAGCAATAAAGGTGTCCAAATCAGCTCTTGAAAGTGTAAATATTCCAAACTCTGAGCAACGATTAAAAGATTACCCATATCAGTTTTCCGGCGGGATGAAACAAAGAGCTTTGATTGCAATGGCACTTGTAAACGAGCCTGATGTATTAATTGCAGATGAGCCGACTACTGCACTGGATGCAACTATTCAGCTACAGATTCTGGAGATAATGCAGGATCTGCGAAAAAAAGGGAAATCTATTTTACTTATAACTCATGATTTAGGAGTGGTTTCTGAAGTATGTAATCGTATTTATGTTATGTATCTGGGAAAAATAGTAGAAACAGCTTCTACAAAAGAACTTTTTACAAATCCAAAACATCCTTATACTATTGGGTTATTAAATTCTCTTCCGGATGAAAGTAAAAAAACTCTCATTCCCATTAAAGGTCAGCCGCCAAGTATTGATTCAATTCCGACAGGATGTGCTTTTCACCCGAGGTGTAGTTTTGTTTTTGACAGATGCAGAAAAGAAATACCTGAACTTTACGATGTCAAAACCATAAAAGAGCATAAGAGCAGATGCTTTTTGGAAATCAAAAATTAGTGATGCTCTTCTGCATGTTCGCTATGTGCCATTGCAGTGCCGATATAAACTGTGGTCAGTAATGAAAACACAAGGGCTTGAATTAAACCTATAAAAAGTTCAAAGGCTAACGCAAACATAGGTAACACAAGTGCAACTAAACCTAAAATAGAAGCTACCAGAACTTCGCCAGCAATAGTATTTGCAAAAAGCCGGAGAGATAAAGTCAGCGGCCTTACAAACATATCCAGCCATTCGACAAAACCAAGTGGTTTGAAATAATTCAGTATATAACCCCAGCCACCATTTTTCACTCCTGCAGCTATATAAGTAAGTAAAGAAATTAAAGCCATTCCAGCAGTTACATTTATATCAGCAGCTGGTGAAGAACCTTCCCAGTGTTCACTGTTATCAAGTCTTGGCCAGAAACTAAAAGTCTCACCAATTTTCCATGGCATAAGACCTATCCAGTAAGCAAATACAGTAAAAATAAAAATACCGCCTATTAATGGAATAAAGTGTTTTCCTTTATTTCCGGGTATCTGCGAGGATGTCAATCCGTTAATTAATCCCCATACGGTTTCTAATATGGTTTGTTTTAGTCCATAACCGTCTATTCTTAAATTTCTTGTAAAGATAAAAGAAAAAAATAATATTGCAGCCATTATTATCCATGAATAAACAAGCGTGTCCATGTGAACCTTTTGACCCATTATTTCATTTGTCAGGTGAACACCTAATGACATTAGCTACTACCTTTTTTTAAGTTAAGTGCATGTTGTAACATTATGAAAATATATATAAATAAACCAAGTGCAAAACCAATAAACAATGCTATCAAATTTGGATGCAGCTTGTGAACAAGTATTGCGCACAATGCCCCGGTTACAATCAGTCTTATTGGAAAACCAAACAAGGACATAAACCTGTTATGGCTGGATAATTTTATCAGCTGCATAAAGACAAACAAAGTTATTCCGCTAATTAAAAAACCACTAAAAACAGTATATTTCTTATAAAAAAAGTAAAAAAGGCTAATTGTGACAAGGAAAAAAATCTGGAAGAAAGATATTTTATTTAATATGTAATTAATGTGTTTATTTGTTTCTATCTTCATTTTTTGATGTATTTTTATAAACCTCATTTGATTTTATGATCAGTCTTGCAAGTCCGAAAATAATTGCAATTATTCCAAATAAAATTGAAAGTAATGGTGTTGAATGAAATATTTTATCCAGGTAATTGCCAAACACCGCAGCTAATGCAGTAAGAACAAAAACACCAAAAATTAAGTCATATAATAAGCCCATATAATATATGATAGCTTAAAATAGTAATTAATATGAAGAAAAAAATTATTGTTTTGTTTTTTGCTCTTCTGATAACTACCTTATCTGCCGTACTTGCTCAGGATGATTTTGAAACAAGTCCCAGTGTCATAAGACTAGTAAATGAAGGTGTACGCCTGCACAAAAGCAAAGATTTTGTCGGTGCTCTGAAAGCATTTGAAGAAGCACTTTTACTTGAACCTGAGAATATAATAGTCAGGCGAAATATAAGCATTGCTCACAATAATTACGGAAAGTATCTGGTAGAAAGAACTGACTATGAAAAAGCTCTCAGGGAATTCAGGCTTGCAATTTATTTTGATTCTACTAATAAAACTGCAGATGCAAACCTTGATTCTCTCTTAAGTGAAAGGGGAGTTAAAGCAAATGATCCCCAGGCAAGATCTCAGCTTGGTGATAAATTAAGAGCAGATGCAAATTTTGAGCTGGCTTTAACCGAATATCAAAAAGCACTAGTACTGTCTAAGACTCCGGATCCCAGCATTCTTATAAGTATTGGTGATATTTATTACATTTTATATTTAAGAGATGGTCAAAGAGCACCTGACATCAATAAAGCAATTGATTACTATAAGAAGGCATTAGAAATTAAAGAAACTGCAAAAGCACATATTAAACTTGGAGACGGACTGCTTGCCATAAAGGACATTGTCTCTGCAATAGATCATTTTAAGAAAGCTATTCAGCTGGAGCCTGATTCACAGGATGCACTTACTGCAAATATCAGAGGCTGGAATGAAGCAGTAAGACTTGCTCCGCTGGTAACAGAGAATCATATTGGTTTAGCTATAGCTCTGCAGTCAAAAAAAGACTTTATAAATGCTGAAGAGGAATATAACCAGGTGCTGAAGCTCGATCCAAACAATGAAATTGCACAGCGTGGATTAGCATCTCTTCAGGAGGACAAGCTGAAATTACAGGCATCCAAGCTTGTGGAAGCAGCTTTAAAATTTCAGCTGGAAGGAAAATACAGTGAAGCCATCAGCCAGTATGTAAAAGCCGTTGAAATTACTCCCAATGATACAAAACTTCACTATAATATCGGGACTGCATTTCAGTCTATAGATGATTTTGAGCATGCTGAGAAAGCCTACAAAAAATCCCTGGAACTGGATCCAAATAATGAAAAAACAAAAGCAGCACTGGAGCTTTTAAGTAAGCAAGTTAATAATAAAAAAGTAAAAGAACTTTCTGCCCGTGCTGTTGAACTTCAAAATTCAAATAACTATCAGGAAGCAATCACTACTTATCTGGCAGCGATTTCTATAGCTCCGGACGATCCGTCTCTTTATTATAATCTTGGGACAGCATATCAGGCTAGCGGTGATCTAAATAATGCTCAAATACAATACCAGAAAGCCCTTGATCTGGATAAAGCAAATCAGACTTATATTAGCACCATGAAATCTCTCAAATCTATCCTTGCAGATCCGTTAATTCAAAGCGCAGTAAACAAACAATCTGCAAATGATCTTTCTGGAGCAATAAACGATTATGTAAAAGTGCTTGAGCTTGTACCTGATGATGCCCAAACTTATTTTAATTTAGGAACTGCTTATCAGGCAAATAAACAAACTGATGAAGCAATACAGTCATACCAAAGGGCAATTCAGCTGGATGCTAAAGGACAATCAGATGCTTTGTTCTTTTTAGCTACTCTTTATGAGGAGAAAAATAATAATAAAGCAGCAGTTGAAAATTATCAAAAATATATTCAAGTAGCTCCTGCCGGCCAGTATGTTAAGGATGCAAAAGACAGAATGAATTATTTAAAGACGCTAAAACAATGAAAGCGAGGTTGCGCAACCTCACCTTCGAGATATAATGGTTTTCTATGACATATCTTGTCTCCAACCCTAAATATAAAAGAAGAAAATCCAAGAAACTGTTTGTTGGTGCTGTTCCGGTTGGTGGAGATGCCCCTATTGTAATCCAATCAATGACGACAACTGATACCAGAGACGTCAGCGCTACCTTAAGTCAGATAAGAGCACTTGCAGATGCTGGCTGTGACATTGTCCGGGTTGCTGTCCCGGACAAAGAAGCTGCAGGTAAGTTATCGGAACTAAAATCAAAATCACCCCTTCCACTGATTGCTGATATTCATTTTGACTGGAGACTGGCATTAGAAGCTATTAAACAAGGAGTTGATGCTCTTCGATTAAACCCAGGTAATATTGGTGACCATTCACGTGTAAAAGAAATAGTTAAAACAGCCAAGGAAAGAATGGTTCCTATAAGAATAGGTGTTAATGCTGGTTCTCTGGATGCAAAGTGGGGAACTCTTTACGGTGCTGATCGTATTCATGAAGCAATGGTGGCAAGTGCACTTGAACATATAAAAATCCTGGAAGATTTAGACTTTAATTTAATAAAAGTATCTCTGAAAGCTTCTGATGTTCCTGTAATGCTGGAAGCATATCGTCTTATGGCAGATAAAGTAAATTATCCCCTTCATCTTGGAGTTACAGAAGCAGGAACATCAAAAGGCGGAACAATAAAATCATGTGTTGGAATTGGTGCTCTTCTTTCAGAAGGAATAGGAGATACTATTCGAGTTTCTCTTACAGGAGATCCAACAGTTGAAATAGAAGTAGCTAAAGGGATTTTAAAATCTCTTGGACTCCGGGTTGAAGGATTAAATTTAGTCAGTTGTCCAAGCTGTGGACGAATGGAATTAAATGGTTTTGAAAATATGACAAAAACAATTGAAGAAAAGTTAAAAAATTTAAAAAAACCCATTACTGTAGCAGTAATGGGTTGTGTAGTTAATGGCCCCGGTGAATCAAGAGCAGCTGATATTGGTATTGCTGGTGGTAATGGAAAAGGTGTAATTTACAAAAAAGGTGAGGTTTTCAGGGTATTACCTGAAGAGCAATTACTGGATGCACTCCTTAAAGAAATTGACAATATGGTAAACGAGAAGTCAGAAGCTGTATTACATTGAAATATTTGGGTTTTTTAGCTATTATTATTTTCTTACCGGGAATGTTTAGTAACCAGATGAGCGAAGAATGTTCCGAGGAGGAATATTCTGAGCGTTGTAAAGAAGAGCAAAAATTTAAGCCTAAATTTTTGCAATAAACAATGAAGCAAAAAACACATCCTGAATATCACAGAGTCGTAGCTACCTGCATATGCGGAAATGAAATAGAAATTGGTTCTACAAAACCTGATATAAGAGTTGAAATTTGCAGTGCATGTCACCCTTTTTATACCGGCACACAAAAAATCCTTGATTCCGAAGGCCGTGTAGACAGATTCCAAAAACGTTACGGAAAAAAGAAATAAGCTATTAGCTGTTGACTTTCATGAAAAAATCTTTTGGTCAGAATCTTTTAGTTGATAATTTTTTTTTAGAAAAAATAATCAGTGCAGTTAATTTAAAGCCTGATGACATTGTAGTTGAAATAGGTTCTGGCTCCGGGCTTTTAACTGTTCTTATGGCTAAACAGGTAAAAAAGGTGTTTGCTGTTGAAGTAGAAAGGGATATTTTAAAAAAATTAAAATACAACACAAATCAAAATAAGTTAACAAATATAGAGATTATTGAAAACAGCTTTTTAAAAATTGATTTAGCCGGGTTGTCAGATACACCGTTTAAAGTAATTGGAAATATTCCTTACAATCTTACTTCTAAAATACTGATCAAATTATTTGGCGAACCAGGTTCTCCGGCAGGTCATTTGAAATATTTAAAAGATATTTTCTTAATGGTGCAGCTGGAAGTAGCTGAGCGATTAGCAGCACAACCTGACACAAAGGCATACAGTCCACTAACTATATTGGTTCAGTACTTTAGCGATCCTGCAATTTTATTTAAAGTACCACAAACAGCATTCATGCCTGCTCCAAAGGTTGAATCAGCATTTGTCCATTTAAAAGTTAAACCAAACTTACAGAATATTGATGATCCGGTATTGTTAAAAAAAGTAATTAAAACAGCTTTTCAGCAAAGAAGAAAAAAAATAATTAATTCTCTTGAGAAATTATATTCAAGCAAAGAACTTATTACACAGAGGTTAAAGGAATTAAATTTAGATCACAATTTACGGGCAGAAAATTTAAACTTTGAAGACTTCCTGAGAATATCAGATTCTTTATAATGCTGCTTATGCAAGCCCTAGCTGGCGAAGTCCTCTCATTACATCTGATTCTAGTATTAATTGTTGAACATTAGACCACAGTTCACCGCAATTTATCATTTTTTCTGCTATTTTCAGTGCAGTATCAGCAATTTCCTGAACTTTTTTTCTGGGATCATTAACTAATTTTTTTGTTTCAGCCATTATATGATCGTTTGTTTTTTGAAATAAAAACCTTATTGCTTCTATGCCGGTCTGCTCACTCAGTGCTTCTTTTAATATAGAATCATTTTCAATATCCTGTGATGTTATCTTTCCTTTGTTTCCTATTAAACCAACAAGTCTGTCAAACGCAATCATGTATTTATCTACTTCAGGATCATCTATAGTCTGTTCTTGGGTTACTGTCATTTTTTATTACCTTTTAAATTTAAGCTATCCTGCCGGAGTTATTAGAATTATTCCTGGATCTTAAAAAAGCTGATAATTGACCTCTAAGATCATTATTCATAAAGACTTGTATTCCAAATGCACCTACCTGACCTAGAAATGCAGAGCTTGCCGGAAACTGAAGAGCTCTTGTTATGGTTGTTGCGACTGTGCTTTGCTGTCGAGAGTTAAGCAGGTTTATATTGGTTAGTGCAATCTGAAGCAGAGGCATTATATGTTTTTCTATATTGGCCAGTGCAGGATTTATAACAGTTGAAATTAGCTGATTTGCAGAGCTTCGTGCGGGAGGAGCAGATGTCTGAATAACTCTGAGTTGTTGTGCAAAATCAGCATTTGTATCCTGACGTCTTAAATTCCTTAAATCGGCCGCCCTTGCAGCAGGCTCTCCATGCAGTGGTGTTATATCAAGTACAAACATATTGAATTAAAAACTAAGATCAGTCTCCTCCTTCCTTCTTTTAAGAGATAAGTGTATCCCTCAGGGTTAAAATCATGTAATGAAACAGCTGTTTAATCAGGGAAATTAATAAATAAAGAATCTATTTAACAAAATCTTAATTGTTTTCCCTCTAAATAAGATTGATTTCTTAAAAAGCAGGGATGAATGATAATGAAGTAACGCCGAGGAACGCTCCCCGCCTTCGGCGGGGAGCGAAATAAAAATGGCTGAGCAAGATGTCGGTGATAAGCAGTTTGATGCTACACCTCATAAATTAAGAGAAGCACAAAAAAAAGGACAGATCTTTAAAAGCAAGGATATAACCCAGCTTGTTACATTTATCGTTGGCTTTTTTATGATTTATTATTTGTCAGGTTTTATCTGGCAGAATTTTGCAGGATTATTTAATGCTCTGTGGACTCAGATACCCCATAAGTCTCTCTCAGTAATTGGTGGCGGATATATTTCTTATCATACGATTCATTGTTTTGTAATTATTATTTTGCCATTATTGCTTGCGCTTATAGGTACCGGGCTCTTGATTGAATTTACTCAGGTAGGTCCTATCTTTACAACCGAAACAATGAAATTTGATCTGGCAAAACTAAATCCATTTGAAGGAATTAAAAAAGTAATTTTTAATGTACGTTCATTGTTTGAACTGGTTAAATCAGTATTCAAAGTCAGCGTACTTGGATATATTGCATTTTTAAGTTTTCAAAGATTTATGCCGGAGTTACTTGGATTAATCGAAGTAAATAATAAATTTGGAGCAATAGCAATTTTAGGAAAAGTATTTTATGACTTTACGGTAAAAAGTGTGATTTTCCTTTTAGCAGTTGCAATACTTGATTATTTATTTCAGCGCTGGAAATATCTGAATGATCAAAAAATGACTTTTAAAGAACTAAAAGATGAATTTAAGCAAACAGAAGGAGATCCTCTGATTAAGTCAATGCGGCGTCAAAGACAACAACAGGTTGCATATGGACAGATGATGTCGCAGGTACAGGAAGCTGATTTTGTGGTAAAAAATCCGGATCATATTGCAATGGCATTAAAATATGACCCGCAAATGAATACTGCTCCAAAAGTTTTAGCAAAGGGCTCAGAACTTATTGCGCAGCAGATAATTGAAATTGCAGAACAGTTTGGTATTCCTATTGTAGAAAACATACCACTTGCACGGGCTTTATTTAGACTGGTAAGAGTTAATCAGGAAATACCGGCTGAACTATACCGTGCAGTAGCAGAAGTTCTTCTCTTTATATATCAATTGCGAGGAAAAGAACAATTTCATTAACAATCCAATCAGGGTTAACCATTTCTTACCTTTTATTAGGTACAAATTTCAAATAGGGGAATATTATAGTTAACAACATATTATGGAATTAAGTAAACAAAAATCAAATAAACAGCAGGAAGGAAAACAAGAATTTTCTGATTTATCGAAGGAAAAAAACCTGCTTTCGGTAAGGAGTCTTTTTATTGGCCCTGATACAGGTACCAGCGAAGGAGTTTTAAAACAATTTTTACCAGTAGTAGAAATGGTAGTAAAGAAAGAATATAAAACAATTCCTTCTTATCTGGCTGAATACAGTGAATTAATTAATGTTGGACTTCTGTCGGTAAATAAACTTCTACAGGATGCAGCTAAAAACAGGAAGACTTATAACTCAAGTTATATTGCACAGGCAGTTAAGTGGGCTATAAAAGATGAATTAAGGATTAAATATAACTGGTATGGTGTAAAACAAGCAAAATTAAAAGGTGCAAGTAATCAATATAGCGGTGGATTTGAGGATGAATTGAATACACAATCACCTGAAAGTAGCTCTGGTCCTGCTATTCAGGAAGAAGAAACTGAAAGAGTATTTGAAACTATTTTATACCTTGATGATTTCCAGAGAGAAAATATTTCAAAAGATCAGGTAAGTGTCGATGAACTTGCAAGGTTAGAGCTTCTGGAATTGAAAGCTGCGTTAAAAAGAGCCATTGATAAATTACCTCCAAAACACAAGCAGGTTATTGAGCTTCGTTTTTACGAAGGTAAAAGAGGAAATGATATTGCTGCATGGCTTGGGGTTACTCCATCCCGTGTTTCGCATATGATTCAGGATGCTATTGAAAAAGTAAGACAGTCACTTTCAGTGGAAGGATTTAGTTAGGTAAAGATTTATGAGCAGTCTTGACAAAAATATGTCAATGAATCATTTAACTCCACCAGTTAATTTAGGAAAAAAACCCATTGACTTGTCAAAAGCCAGCATTAACAGTGAGAAACAAAATCCGCAGTTAATTAATACTTCAAATCTTCAGCAGATAAGAACCACTCCAAATCCAACCCTGATAAACACAAATTCAAATATAACTATTAATCAGCCGGTGTTAAATAATCCGGTCGTAAATCAAGCTGCACTAAATACTGTAAATATTCCTCAATTAACCGTAGAGGTAAAAAATATCTCAAATAATCAAATTCAGTCAACACCTGTTCAGGGAGAATTTAAGGGACCTGCTGACTTACCTGCTTACGCAGGAATTGCAAATATGTCACTAAAATCCTGGATTTCACAAAACAATAACTACAATCAAGGGAAATCTGATGTTGGTAAAACTCAGTTAGCAAGTTTGTTTGAGGCCATTAAAGGCTTTGAGAAAAAAAATTATGAGGAGGAATTTGAAGATCATTCCACTCAAGACCCAAAAAGCAACAAGAAAGGAAGCAGAAAAAACTGGGTTCTTTTACCTAATATTTTTTCTTCCAGAGAGCATTCCGGAGTACAGGAAACAGAACTTGTTGTTAACATTTCAAATTTTAAAAAATTGGGCAAAAGGTTTAAAAACGAGGAAAGATCCAATGAAGAAAATTTATTTGAATTTAAACTGTCTCCACCAGTGCCAGCTGAAGTGGATAAGCAAAAAACAGTCTCCCATATAAAGATAAAGCACTTACATGAGATGTTTGCATTACCACAAGAATTTCCGGAATGTTTAAGATTGTTTTCAAATGAGCATATTGAAATTAATCCACAATACTTTAGATCATTTCTGCTTCAAAGGCTGAAAATTGTAGAAGAACATTTATTTACCGGGGATAAGTCTTTAAATAAAGCTATTGAATCTCTTGTTCCGCTTATAAATCAAAATGAAAGCCACCTGCTGCTGCCTTTAGTTTTACTTTATTATCCCTTACCTTTGCCGATTTTAAAGGAGAAGATAGATTTTATTAAAGAATGGAAAATAAGTAAAAAAGAAAAAAGAGAAGCAATTATTGCAAGTTGTGAAATTTATTATGCTTCAAAAGTAAGAGGCAGGTTTTTGATCAAGTTTGAACTTACCCATGATTGTGAATTGTCAGTAGATATCCAAACTGCTAAAGAGAACAACGGAATCGCAAAAGATATAGAACTAGCAATTGAAGAAGGAATGTTTTTATTGGAAAAACCACCCAGGCTCTCTGAGCTAAATGTCTTATTAACCGGGGAGATTTATAAAGCTACTGACACAGATGAAGAGTTATCAATAGTATCCACAGGACCACTCAGGCTGGAAATTATAATAGCTGCATATTCAGCATTAACCATTTTAAATAAACTTAATAAAGAACCAGATCCTGCCGGATTAATTGAGATGTCTGATTAGTTTGCTGGTCTTAATCTGGGATCTCCAAGGGAAGTTTTTCTTTTATATTCCTGCCACTCGTCAAAATTACCGAATGCTTCCTTTGCTACAGTATCATTTACCTTTGCATATCTTAAAGTAGTTCTGATGTCATTGTGGCCAGCTAATCTCTGCAATACAAATGAGTCAATATGACCAGCACGTTCTGTGCAGAACGTATGCCTGAGTTGATGAATTGTAACCTGGGTGCCGTCCGGGTTTAAAATATTTCTTGCAGCTTCCATAAATAGCTGCCTTGCTCTTGCATAGGATAATCTTTGTCCATGTGTTGTAACAAACACTGGTCCACTTGTAGGATTTCCTCTTTCTTCCAGATATTGAGCTAACAACTTTTCAGTCTGTTTTGCTAAGTATGCCTGTCTTGGTTGATTTCCCTTTCCATGTTGTATATGGATAGTTCCATCATGAATATCCTGAATATTTAAATCCAGAGCTTCACTTATTCTTGTGCCACTTGTATATAATAAAGTAAAAAGTAATTTTTCTCTTGTAGTTTGAGCATTTTTAAGAAGTTTTTCTACCTGATCTTTTTTCAGAGATCTAATTATTGTGCCAGGTGTTACTTCTCCGATATCTTTGTTTGGTCTTCTTCTCGGGAGATTTTCCATCGGATTATCTTCTGTGAGTTTTTCCTGTAAGCACCACTCAAAGAATCTGTGCAATGAAGCATAGTGTCTGTTTTGAGTAGCAAGCGAAACTCTCTGACCATATTTTGAAGTTAAGTTATCGAGATAACTTTTTAACTGATCTCTTGTAATGCTGTCTAATGGAACATTTCCAATTGCTCTTTCAAATCTGTGTAAGTCAATTGTATACGCCCTCAGAGTGTCTCCATCTAAGTTTAAATTTGCTACGTATCTGGTTATTGATTCAAAAAGCTCAACTTGCATAGATTATCTTTCCTCATGTTTAAAAATTCTTAAAATCTTTAGAACAATGTAGACGGAAGGAAAGGTTAGTTAAGTTCCTTAAAATATAGATGTTAATGTTATCTGTAACAGGGCCGTACCACTGACACATCTGTTGCTTATATTATTGTGGATATAGATTCTTTATAGGCTTCAAGGGTTTTTTTAATATCCTGTTCCTTGTGTGCAGTAGAAATAAAATTGGACTCAAACTGACTAGGAGCCAGGTAAATTCCGCGCGATAGCATGTTTTGGAAAAATTGACTAAATGATTTTGTATTTGATTTTTTTGCCGACTTTGAATCGTATATTCTGGTTTCGCAGAAAAATACAGTAAACATTGAACCCATTCTGTTAATTTGAAGCTTAACTCCTTTTTCTTCATTTATTTTTTGCATTCCTTCAAAAAGCATAGAACTCAAATCTTCAAGGCGTTTATAAGAATCTTCATTTAATAGTTTTAAAGTAGCAATTCCACATGCCACTGATAATGGGTTTCCGGAAAGTGTACCAGCCTGATATACAGGGCCGAGGGGAGCTAAAAGATCTAAAATCTCTTTTTTACCTCCCACTGCACCAATTGGCATGCCTCCACCAATAATTTTTCCTAAGATTGTAATATCAGGTGTAATTTTATAAATGGCTTGTGCACCACCAAGCGAGAGCCTAAAACCAGTTATAACTTCATCAAACAGTAACAAACAATTATGCTTCTTAGTTAAGTCTCTGACGCATTTTAAGAAATTCTCCTCAGGTAATATTACTCCACAATTTCCTATTACCGGTTCTATTATGATACATGCAATTTCTTTTGGGTATTTGCCTAAGGTCGTTTCCAGAGTTGATATATTGTTATAAGGCAGAGTCATTGTTTCAGATGCAGTATTTTTAGTAACGCCTGCACAGGCCGGCAATCCTAAAGTAGTTACCCCTGACCCGCTCATTGATAAAACAGAATCAGCATGACCATGATAACAACCTTCAAATTTAATTATTTTATTTCTTTTTGTGTATGCTCTTGCTAAACGGATTGCAGTCATTACTGCTTCTGTTCCGGAATTTACAAAACGAATCTTTTCAATAGATGGAAAATTATCGACAATTATTTGGGCAAGTTCGATTTCTTTTTCATGCGAGGCACCGTAACTAACGCCTTTAGTCAGTGCTTTTTGAATTGAATCAGCAACATCTTCGTGAGTATGTCCACAAATCAAAGCTCCCCAGGAGTTTACAAAATCAACATATTGGTTTCCATCAACATCCCAGATGTGTGCACCCTTTGCCTTTGAAATAAATAACGGTTCAAGTCCGACGGCTTTAAATGATCTAACAGGTGAGTTAACTCCACCAGGAATTATTTCACAGGCTTTTTTATAAAGTTCCTGAGATTTTTTTGTGCTTGATAATAGTTCTTGCATATAAGTTTTACTGAAGAGTAACAGTATACATCTTTACCGGGTTTGCAGGTCTGTCGCTTCCTGGATATGCAGGTTTAGAATCTTTTACAATTGCTTTTACTGTTTCAAGAGTATCATCACTAACCTGCCCAAAGACTGTATAGCCATAAGGATCAACCCCGCCAGGATTTAACGACGGCAAAGCCTGAAGTGCTATGAAGAACTGACAGCTTGCGCTATTCGGATCTGATGTACGAGCCATTCCGACCCGACCAGCGCGATCAAATTTTAAGCCCGGATTAACCTCAAGCTTTATAAACCTGGGTTTACTGTCTTCAGGGTTTACATAATTTCCTGTTCCATCTCCCAGCGGATCCCCGCCCTGTATAACAAAGTTTTCAACCACTCTGTGAAAGACCGTACCGTTATAAAATCCTTTTTTTGCAAGATCAATAAAATTATTTGTAGTTACCGGGGTCTCTTTCGTAAAAAGTTTTATTTTTATTGGTCCTTTTTCTGTTTGTATTAAAACTATATTACCGGAGATTGTTTCTTTATTTTGAGTTAAAGATTCGTTTTTCATTTCTATTTTTATATCTTCTTTTTTAACTGGAGGGTCTGCCTTTTTTACTTCCTTTGCATCATATTTGTGACAGGTCAAATTAAAAAGTAATGCTATAAGAATAAATATTATTGAAACTCTTTTTTTTAAATGCTTAGAATTTTCTTCTGTCATTTTTTTAATTAATTATTTAATCTCGACTAATTTGCCTTCTTCGGGAATTACCTCTTTCTGTAATTCACTTTCAGACTCAAGGGTAAGTTTCTCCTTTTCTTTAAGTTTTGTGGATTTTCCAATTCTTTCCCTTAAATAATAAAGTTTTGCTCTTCTTGTTTTGCCCGAGCGAATAATTGTGATTTTTTCTATCTTTGGTGAATGAAAGAAAAACACCCTTTCAACACCTACTCCCTGAAAAACTCTTCTTACAGTAAAGGTTTTATTGATGCCGCTGCCTTTTATTTTTAATACAACGCCTTCATAATTCTGGTTTCTTTCTTTTGCTCCTTCTTTAATCCTTACAGTAACTTTAACAGTATCCCCGACTCTGACATTTGGAAGATCCTTTTTTAATCTCTTTGATAAAAATTCTATAATTTTTAAATTCATTATTATAATCCTGCAAATACCTGAAAAGCAGTTTTTAATTGTAGCACATAAAGATTACTGATCCTAATTTGTCTAGCGATTTAAAGTTTGAAAATTTTTGAAATTAGCTTTGCAAAAACACCTATTATTGAATAAAGAAATAATTTATAAAACAATTTCAGGAAACTGTCAATTTTTTTAATGTTTGGATCTGTTGAAAACGATTTAGCTTCTGATTTTAATGAGTCAATTAGTGTAAAGCCATTTCCATTCCCGATAAATGACTTAAGAATTTGAAAACCTTTTAAATACTGCATAGTTTTTAATAATAGCATAAAAGTTTTTTATTTGCCGCCTTCCTTGCTCATTCTTCGCTTGTCAGGCTTTGTAAAGTGCTCGCGGTCTGCCTTTTGTAGTGTTTTGCAGATTTTTCCGAATAAATCGTCAAAATCTTACCATCCAAATAGTTTGCTTGGAAATATTACATAAGCTGGACAGTAACACATAAAACTTAATTCTTGATTGATTAATTTATTTTTACTTTATAAATTATTCACATGAAGTATAAAAGCAATCTTGTACAGTTAATTAAGTTTGACAATTATATTAACAGCGCATACAAGAATCGTGTTTTGATTGGAATTGATGAGGTTGGCAGAGGGGCTCTGGCTGGTCCTGTTATTGCATGTGCATTTTTCTGGAAAGTTAACCCTGAGAAAATAAATAAATCAAATTATAAAAAATTGTATAAATTAAATGATTCAAAACAATTAAATTCCAAAGAGAGAAATGAGCTTTGCAAGTACCTGAAAAAATATGGAAATTATTCTCTCGGATATGCATCAGTTCAGGAAATTGAAAAATTAAATATTTTAAATGCTACATTTCTTGCCATGAAAAGAGCTTATGAACAATTAATTCCCTTAATTGAAGAAATATCTGGTTTTTCACCTTATATCTTAATCGACGGGAACAAATTTAATCCTTACATAAACTGTCCTCAATTGCCTATTGTAGACGGCGATGCCAAATCATCAGTAATTGCCAGTGCTTCAATTATTGCCAAGGTTTATCGTGATAAATTAATGGAAAAAATTTCAAAATCAAAAAAATACAAACACTTTGGATGGAATAAAAATGTAGGCTATGGTACTGCATTTCACAGGAATGCTATTAAGAAAAATGGATTAACACCGTTACACAGAAAGCTATTTGTGAGAAAAGTGTTTGCTTGATTATGAAAGTAAACTGATGGCCTTCAGTAATGCTGCCCCTTTTCTTAAAGTTTCATTGTATTCATTTTCAGGATCAGAGTCAGCTACAATGCCTCCACCAGCCTGGATTTCGAGATGATCCTGGTAAACTACAAATGTTCTTATAGTCATGCAGGTATTTATCGTGTCATTTAGTCCAAAAAATCCAGTACACCCTCCATAGGGACCTCTTTGATCTTTTTCAAATTTATTTATTATTTCAAGTGCTCTGACCTTTGGTGCTCCACTTAAAGTACCTGCCGGAAAAGAAGCACAGAGAAGATCGACCGATGTCTTATTTTTTTGTACAATACCTTCTGCCAGACTTACCATGTGCAGAACGTGTGAGTATTTTTCAATTACCATTAATTCCGGTACATTTATGGAACCACTTTCACAAACTCTGCCCAGGTCATTCCTCGCAAGATCTACCAACATTAAATGTTCAGCTCTTTCTTTAGGATCATTTAATAACTTTGAAATGTTATTTAAATCTTCAATATCATCTTTTCCCCTGGGATATGTTCCGGCAATAGGTCTAAGAGATGCAATTCTTTTTCCTTTTCTAATTTCACACTTGACCATTACTTCAGGAGATGACCCTGCTATTTCAAAGTCAGGATACTTTATATAAAAAAGATATGGTGAAGGATTTATACTCCTCAATGCTCTGTATAAAAATAATCCATCATAGTTTCCTTTTACTGTAAGCTTTTGAGATGGTACTACCTGAAAAATATCTCCGTTTTTAATATACTGTTTGGCTCTGGTTACCATAGCCATATAATCTTCTTTTTTAAAGTTACTTGTGTATTGTCCCTGTGACTGATTATTAAAGTTCAGGGATAACGGCTGCAGAGCTTTTGGCTGGTTGAATTCTTTTTTCAGAGATTCAAGTTTGTCCTTTACTTCTTTTTGTTTCTTTTCAATTTCATTTTTATTATTTACAACAACAAATGAAATCAAATTTACTTTGTGCAGGATATGATCAAAAATTATAAGCTTGCCGGGAAATATAAGACATACATCCGGAGCTTTCCCGAAAGGTTTAAAGTTTATTTTTGGTTCAATCCATCTTATATTTTCATATCCAAAATAACCAAAAAATCCAGCATAATTGTTATTTTCTCCGGATTTTATGGTTTTAAGTATGTTTTTTAATGCAGTAAACGGATTTTTATCCAGCTCAGTTTTTTGATTATTACTTTTATCTTCAAGGACAGTTTTGTTATCTTTGTTTGTAAAAATTAAAACTGGTTCTGTTCCGATTAAAGAATATCTTCCTATTTTTTCGTTTCCTTCTACTGATTCAAATAAAAATGAATAAGGTTTTTTATCACAGAGCTTATAAAAGGTGCTTACTGGTGTTTCAAGATCAGCTAAGAGTTCAAGATTTTCCAATAAAACAAAAGATTCATTATTCATGGATGTATATTGTATAGTATTGAGTCACAGAATAATGTGTAAAATACTTTTACAGGGGCATTAAACCGGTTTTTTGTGCAGAGTTTTTAAAAGCACTTTCGCTGGTAGGTATCTAACCACCGCCTACAAATGTAACTATCTCAAGCTCATCGTTCTCTGATAGTAAAGTAAAGTCAAACAAGTCTTTTTTTAAAATGTTTTTATTTAACTCTATAACAACTCTGTCTTTATTGATTTTGAATGATTCTATGAGCTTTAAAATAGAAATATTCTGAGGTACAAATTTGTCTTCACCATTAATTTTAATTAGAATGTTTGAATTCCTGGAATCTGTTTTCATTTTTTTGTTTCCGATTAGCCTGGTGACTTCTATAACTTTAGCAGGAATTTTACTTTATCTTGGAATAACTTGTTTTGTCTTGCTTTTTATTTTAAATCAGAGAAAGAATTTAAGTTTTAGTGAGATTGATGTTGCATTTTTAATTTATATATTAGCCCTTACCATAAGTGGAATTATTAATTCTGGCACAGGAAGCGGATTCCATATTTTTCTAAGAACATGTCAGGATTATTTTGTTTATGTGTGGGTAGTATTTTTTCTCTGTAAAAATCCAAAAAACAATAAATTGATTTCTGCTGCCATTTTAATCTCTGCTTTTATTTCGATTTTCTATGGATTTTTACAATTTTTTCATTTTGATTTTTTCCACAGGCAGATAAATTTAGACAGGTTATCCGGGTTTCACAAAAATCCATATACATACTCAGGGCAACTAATTATTTTTCTTTTTTTTCTCCTGAATGAATGGTTTACAAAAGATAAAAAAGCGGTTGGATTGCTGTTTGCATCATTGTGTTTGTTTTGTATATTAAACACTTCAGAGCGAGCTGTGATATTTGGTATCTTTGCAGGACTAATATCGTATTTTATTTTTCAAAAAATAAAAAATAAAGATCTTATTTTAAGTCTTTTCTTTTTTTTAACCCCTGTTTTTTTTACAATAATGTTTCACAGGAAAGTCTTTAAAAGAATAAAAAATATTGTTTCACCTGCTCATACGCCAAATGTCAGGTTTAAACTCTGGGGAATTGCTCTTAGCATCTGGAAAAAAAATATATTGTTTGGTAGCGGTAAATTTCCTGCAATACCTTATCAGATGGCAGATTCCCTCCACCAGGTTAAATACCTGCAGCATGCACATAATGTTTATCTTCAGATACTGGTTACAAATGGGCTCATAGGTTTTCTTAGCTTTATTTATTTGTTTTATGCTATTTTAAGGACAGCTTTTTATAGTTTGAAGTCAAACAGATATGCTATTAGTTTAATATCAATACTTTTAGCTTTTGCCATAGAGGGAATTTTTGAATATTTCTGGGGTGATAGTGAGGTTAGATATTTCCTTCTGTATTTTATCGGGTTTGTTTTAGCCAATTCGCTAGAATTGAATCAGGAAAAAGTGTAAAATTATTAGAATGAAGAATAAGCTTAACAAAATTATTTATTTTTTTATGATTTTATTAATTGCATTAGTGTGCTTTTCGTCAAACGCTCAGGAAACAGAAGAGAGAATTCTGGAGCAAAATTTTGATTTTGATAAGCAGGAAGAACAAATTGAACCTGAAATAAGAATTGATAACAAAGCAGAAACTCAAAAATCTCCGCTTCTTAAAGGTCACATAAGCAAAGTCCCTGGCGGAACAAAGTTAAAGATTATTTTAGAAACTCCAATAGATGAAATTACAAGCATGGTAGATGATGAAATTACTGCAAGAACTGCTGAGAATATTGAAATTGATGGTAAGGTAGTAATTCCTGCAGGCAGTACAGTAGTTGGAAAAATTTCAGAAATTAACCTGGCAAAGAGACTGCATAAAGCTGGTAATGTAAGGATAGAATTTCAGAACCTGACAATGCCTGACAACAGGCAAGTGCCTATTCTGGCCAGTGTTTTAACACATAGCGGTTTAATTAAAGGAAAGTATACTAAAAAAAACGCTCTGATTGCCGGTGCTACTCTTCTGGGCCCTGCAGCAGCTGGTTTTGGAGCTGGACTTGCTGCTGAAGGTAGTCTTGTGGGAGCTGGAATCGGAGCTTTAGTAGGTACACTGGCTGGAGTTGGTTTATTTACATTTCAAAGGGGAAACATGGTTGACTTGAAATCCGGGGATGAATTAAGTATAGAATTGACAGAAGAAGCACTTGTGCCTGTGAGTGACAGTGAAGAAACAGATGGAGCAAATAAAAGTTTTTGTGAATTAAAAAATAAAAAAAATGACAGAAAAAACTAAAAAAGAATTAATTGAATATATTAAATTAAAAGATAAACTTGAATATTTAAATAAAAATCTTACTTTGGAGAAAAATATAAAAAATCCTTTTGAAACTCTTATCTTTAACAAGGCAGAGACTAAAATCAAAAGAAAAGGAATTTCATATAAGTTCTGGTTTTTAGTATTAGTTGTATTATTTTTAACCACCAGTATTTTATTTAATAAAACAATTTCTTTAAAGATTGATCCTGTATTATATAAATTTATAAATCATTTATCCACCCAGCTTAATAAGCCTTACGTGGTAACAATAGGAAATTTTGAGAGTTTTGATCTTGCAAAGAGTAGAGCTGTCGAGTTTTTGCCTAAACTCAGACAGATAAACATAAAACAGCTTCCTACCGGGAATTATACTTTTGAAATTGAAAAATGTGGTTCAAAAGAAAAAGCTTACTCTATATCAAAAGAATTTATACAGAATGGCTTTGAACCTGTGAATGTGCGTTACTTGCCAGGTCAATAAGTTTCATAAATTCTTCAAAGTTTAAACTGGCACCACCTACTAATCCGCCATCAATATCCGGGTATTTTATATGTTCGCCAAAATTATCTGACTTAACGCTGCCACCGTATAGAATTCTTACAGTTTCAGAAATTTGAGGGGTACTTTTTTCTTTTATTGTACTTCTAATCATTTTTATTATTTTGTTTGCATCTTCACCACTACAGATTTTTCCTGTCCCGATTGCCCAGACAGGTTCATATGCAATAATTAGTTTTTCAATATCAGCACTGTTTAGATCTTTAATACCTTCAAGTACCTGATTTTTAACCTGGCTTTCAGCTTCGCCTTTTTCTCTGATTTTTAAATCTTCTCCTACACAAAACACTGGTGTAAGTCCAAATTTGAGTGCAGCTTTAATTTTTAGATTTACATCTTTATCACTTTCGTTAAAATATTGCCGTCTTTCGCTATGTCCGATTATCACCATTTCAATATGCAGGTCTTTTAACATTTTAGGAGAGACTTCCCCTGTATATGCTCCTTCTTCTTTATAGAACATATTTTGAGCACCTGTTTTGATATGAGGTGTATCTTTTAAGATATTGCTTATGGTTAAGAGATAAACAGATGGCGGACAAACAGTTATTTCAGCAGGTCGTTCAACTTTTATAGAACTTTTTAATTTAAAGGTTAAATCCTGTGCATCAGCCAGACTTAAGTTCATTTTCCAGTTTCCAATGATTATTTTATTTCGCATAAGGAGATATTATATAATATAAATCCGTATGGAACCAGAATCTAAAATAAAACTAGACAATATTATTAAAGAACTTACAGGTTTTCTTGAAAGAGACTTTTCATCACGGTTTAGAAACTTGACCAATAAAGAAGACAGACAGCTCTTTTTCTTAGCAAAAATACTTACACAGCTAAAGCAAATTTCCAACGAATCCGGAAATAAAGACAAAAAAATAGTTCGCTTTCCAGCTTTGCAGAGAATTAAGTAAATTAGGCGCTGCCTTAGCTATGTTACTAAGTCTCATCTGACTAACTTACAAAGAAAGGTTTTGTCTGGTTTATCCAGCAAAACCTGAAAAATGACACAAAAGGCAGACTGCGAGCACTTTGCAAAGCCCGACAAGCGAGGTACGAAGCAAGGAGGGCGGTAGGCAAAAACTAAATTAGTGGACAGTGCTTAATTCAAGTTGTTTATTTACAGCATTAAGCATTAAATCCGGAGTAACCTCCAGGCATTCAGGTGTTTTACAGGATTCTTTTCTCTTGTCAAATAAACAAGGCCTGCATTCCAGATTATCTGCATGTATAGCAAGGAATCTTGGATCCTCTGGTAATAGCTTTTTAGGATCAGTCGGTCCAAAAAATGCTACAAGTTTTTTCCCCAGTGCCACAGCTATATGCATCGGGGCAGAATCTACACAAACCAGCAGATCTGAAGAACTTATTAAAGCAGCAAGTTTTTCAATTGACAAATCAAATGAGCTAAAGTCAAAGAAATTTTTAGGCTTTGCAAAAAAAGAAAGTTTCTTGTGGATTTCAGCAATTGTTTCAGTATCATCTTTTCCGCCAAGAAGAATTACAGTGTTATCATGATTTTCAAGTAGCTTCTCAATCAAGACAGCCCAATTTTTTGCTGCCCACCCCTTTAAAATATTTTTTTTAATACTCAGTTTACTTACTCCAGGATGAATAAATATTTTTTTTGCAAAATATCTTTCTTTTATTCTTGGATTTAAGGTTTCTTTTGCCCATTCGATTAATGCAGGAGTCAGTTTGATTTCAGGCATCAGATACTTGCCATGAATTGTTTTTTTTATATCCGGCAACGCTGGCGTAAGTAATTCAGCAAACATATTAGGTATATATTGAGTTGTATTTGGTTTTATGGGATCTGTTAAAAATAATTTGCTAAAAATCCCTTTATAAAAACCAATTTTGATTTCAGCATTACTTAAAAGAGCAACTATATTAGACTTATACGAGGAACCAGTTAAGATCAGGTATTTATAATATCGTGCTCTCAGTTCCTCTCTTAACTTAAAAATATTCAGATTTTTTTCTTTGAAGTCAAAAGCTCTAATTTTTCTGTATAAATGTGTCAGTTCCCCGATAATTACACTTCTTGGTTCACAAATTAAATCAATTTGATAATCGCTAAAATTTTCCTTAAAAATTTTTACTGTAGGTAAAAGGAGAATTTGATCCCCAATTCCTCCTGCATTGACAAATAAAGTCCTCATAATGGTTCTAAACAATTATTTTTATATTGTTGTAGAGACGTTATGCATAACGTCTCTACTTATTGTTGACACAAGAACACTGAACATACACAAATAATAACAGGCGTTGACCAAAATAGGATAGACCGTTAGAATTAACCCTTGCATCTTTAAAATATGATTGCAAAAACAAAAACAATCAAATGGCAAAATCAACCGCACAACATAGTAATGAGAAATCGGGTAGTTCTAAGTTACCGGAAGTTTTTTTAGGATTAAAACCTAACAAGCATTTATTACACTTATCAGTTTTAAGACAATTAGACAATCAGAGAGCCGGTACTGCTTCTACAAAGACCAAAGCCGAAGTCCGTGGTGGTGGTAAAAAACCCTGGAAACAAAAAGGTACAGGCAGAGCAAGAGCAGGATCAATCAGATCACCTTTATGGGTTGGTGGTGGAATTACATTTGGTCCAAAGCCCAGAAGCTTTAAGTCTAATCTGCCTCAAAAAGCTAGAAATTTGGCAGAATTGCAGGCAATAGTGACAAAATCAGATTCACTGGTTATATTAAAAAATTTGCCTGAAATAAAAGACTGTAAGACAAAAAACTTTTTAAGCGCTATTAATTCCCTCTCACTAACTGATACCCCGCTTTTAATACTAGCTTCAAAAAAAGAGCAACATTTTAACGAAGCAAGGAGAGCATCAAAAAACATACCAGACATTGTTGTTCGTGACTGTAATTTTGCAGGTGTGTGGGATATCTTAAAAGTAAAAACCCTGGCAATTACAGAACATGCCTTAAAAGAGCTTGAGAAACGCTTTTTGTGGGTTTTAAAAAATAAAAAAATGAAAACCGGTAAATAAAAAAAATGAATAAAAATCTTACAAATATTTTAGAACCAATTATTACTGAAAAGAGTACTGCTTTAAGTAAGCAAAATAAATACACGTTTAAGGTTGTAAAGGATGCTACGAAAGATTCAATAAGAAAATCATTTCTTGAAATTTTTCCAGACAGAAAAATTACTTCAATAAAAACATTAAAGATAAAAGGGCATTCAAAGCGTACAAAATCCGGTATAAAGTTTCCGGCAGATGGAAAAAAAGTAATTATTACAACTCTTGGTCCAAAGATAGAATATTTTCCTGATATAGGATAGATAAGAAAGGAGGTAGATAATATGCCAGTAAAAGAAAGAAGACCTTTAACTCCCGGACAAAGAGGAATGAACTTTATTGATTTTAGTGAAATTACAAAATCAAAACCCCAAAAAAGTTTACTTTTGCCTTATAAGAGAGGTTCAGGCAGAAATAACCAGGGAAGGATTACTACCAGACATAAAGGTGGCGGTCATAAAAAACATTACAGAATAATTGATTACAAACGTGATAAAGACAATATCCAGGCAAAGGTAGTTGCTTTTGAATATGATCCAAACAGAAACTGTAGAATTGCATTGTTGATTTACAAAGACGGAGAAAAGCGTTATATTCTGGCTCCAAATAATTTAAAAGTAAGCGACTCTGTAATGTCCGGTGAAAGTGTTGAGCAAAAAGTCGGGAATTCGATGCCGCTTAGAAATATTACAGTAGGTGAATTCGTTCACAATGTAGAACTTAAGCCACATGCAGGAGGCCAGCTTGTAAGAACTGCTGGTGGTGCTGCACAACTTTTAGCCAAAGAAAATGAAGATGCTACGCTGAGATTACCTTCCGGTGAAATGAGAAGGGTTAATATTAACTGTCGTGCTACTCTTGGTCAGTTAGGAAACCTGGATCATTTAAATGTGAAGCTTGGAAAAGCAGGCAGAAAGCGTTATTTAGGTATTAGACCTACTGTAAGAGGATCTGCCATGAATCCTGTAGATCATCCGCACGGTGGTGGAGAAGGCAGATGTCCAATTGGTGGTCAGCCAAAAACACCATGGGGCAAACCAGCAATGGGATTAAAAACCAGGAAGCCAAAGTTATCAGACAGATATATAATTTCAAGGAGGAAGAAGTAAAAAAGTATGGGAAGATCACTAAAAAAAGGGCCTTATGTTCATCCTTCATTATTAAGAAAAATTAGTGAAATGAATAAATCAGGAAAGAAGCAAGTCGTAAAATCCTGGAAACGTGCTTCTATGATTATCCCTGAAATGATTGGGCACACAATAGCTGTTCATAATGGAAAAAAGTTTGTACCTGTTTATATAACTGAACAAATGATAGGTCACAGGCTGGGAGAATTTTCAGCTACAAGATATTTTAGAGCACATTCAGGAGTTGCTAAGAAAACTGAAGAAGCAGGGACAGAAGGAGGAAGTGCAGCACCAGCACCAAAATCTGCCTAATGTTAATAGGAGGAAATAGGGAAACAGAGAAAGAGAGCAAAAATTTAAGCTTAAATTTTTGCAATAAAACATGACTAAAGCAATAGCAAAATATATAAGAATGTCACCGCGAAAATTACGCCGTGTAGTAAATGAAATTCGTGGTAAGGATACTAACTCTGCACAGGTAATACTTAAGTTTATGCCTTATGCCGGAGCAAGGGTAGTTGAAAAAGTACTAAAGTCTGCAGTTTCAAATGCAAAAGAAAATGAAAAATTAAATCCTGACGAATTAAGAATTACTAAAGCTTTTGTAGATCAGTCTACTACTCTTAGAAGATGGAGACCAATGTCGCGTGGCAGGGGATATCCGATTTTAAAAAGAACAAGCCATGTGACTTTAGAAGTTGGTGTAGATGAAAATCTTATTAATAACATCAAACATACTCCGGCTAAAAAACAAGTTAAGCATGATCATGACCACGATCACAAACATGATCACGATGAAAAGTCTAAAGATGAAGCTGTCAAGAAAGAAAAGAAACAAGTAAAAGAAAAAACAAAGAAAGATAAAAAGAAGAAAGAGGAATAAGCAATGGGTCAGAAGACACATCCCAGAGGATTTAGATTAGGTGTTATCCAAACATGGGATTCGCAATGGTTTGCAGCACCTAAAGATTATGCAAATCTTGTTTATGAAGACAAACTTATTCGTGATTTTATAAAGGGAAAACTTTTTAATGCTGGCATCAGTAAGATTGAAATATGGAGAAAAGCACAATTAATTCAAGTCAATATTCATTCAGTAAGACCAGGTATTGTAGTTGGTAAAGGTGGACAAGGTTTAGAAACACTAAAGAATCAGGTTACAGAATTAATAAACAGAAAAGATATTATTGTTCAGATTAATGTAATTGAAGTTGCAAAAGCTGATCTTGATGCACAGTTAACCGCAGAAGCCATTGCACAACAGCTAGAAAGACGGGTAGCTTTTAGAAAAGCAATGAAACAGGCAATGCAAAGAGCAATGCGCTCAGGTGCAAAGGGTGTAAAGGTAATGGTTTCCGGGCGCCTTGGTGGAAATGACATTGCCAGGACAGAATGGCTTAGAGAAGGAGCTATACCTCTTCATACTTTAAGAGCAGATATTGATTATGGACTTGCAACTGCAAAAACAATATTTGGAATTATTGGAGTGAAAACATGGATTTATAAAGGGATTCTTGCACCCGGTGAAGTAGCTCAAAGAAATGTTAAATTGGTTTCGAATCTTGATGGCGAAGAAGATGATACTCAGCAAAGAAGAAGAAGGAAAAAGAGAGGCGAACAGTAAAGAAAAATGTTAGTGCCAAGACAGACAAAATTCAGGAAGCAAATGCGCGGCAGAATGACCGGAAAAGAGTCACGTGGTGTAAGACTTCACTATGGTGAATATGGACTTCAGGCCCTGGCTCCAGCCTGGATTTCTTCAAAACAGCTGGAAGCAGCCAGAAAAGCTATGGTTAGGAGTATTAAAAGAGGTGGGAAAATTTGGATAATGGTTTTTCCGGATAAACCGGTTACTAAAAAACCTGCCGAGGTAAGAATGGGTTCTGGTAAAGGTAACCCTGAATTCTGGGTAACTGTTGTAAGACCAGGCCGAATCTTATTTGAAATGACAGGTGTTCCTAAAGATATTGCTGTTGAATCTTTGAGACTGGCATCTCATAAGCTTCCTATTAAGTGTCGAATTATAGAAAAGGGAGAGCATATTAAAGGATAAGTTATGATGAAATTAGTTGAAATTAAAGAACTGCCAGTTGATGAGATTAGCGATCAGCTAAAAAAATCACAACTAGAGCTTGTTAACCTAAAAATGAAATTTGCAAGCAGGCAGCTGGAAGATCCTTCTCAAATAAGAAAAAAAAGAAAGGAAATTGCAAGGCTACATACTATAAAAACCCAAAAATTACATGAAGTTATCAGCGAACCTAAGACTGAAAAGGTTAAAAAAGTAAAAAAGAAAGTAGTAACTGAAACTTTTTCTAAATCTGAAAAGCCAAAACGTCAGACAAAGAAAAGGGGAAAACCGGAGACATAAAATGCCAAAGAAAGTTTTAAAGGGAAAGGTAGTAAGTGACAAAATGGATAAAACCATTGTTGTTGCCATTGAAAACAAACGACTTCATCCCAGGTATAAAAAACTTGTTTTAAAAACAAGAAAGTTTAAAGCACATGATGAATCAAACCAGTGTAAAACAGGTGATGTGGTCGAAATCATAGAACATGTACCCATGAGCAAAACAAAAAGATGGTTACTGAAGGAGGTATTGGTGAAAGCTGACTAAACAAGATTTATTATGCTTTCATAATTAAAGGATTTGAGTGGTTTATCCACCAAATCCGATCAAACGTAAAGTAAGGACGAAGGAAGCTTCAGCTTGTCTGAAGCTATAAAAAATGATACAACAAGAATCAAATTTAGAAGTAGCAGACAATACAGGCGCTAAAGCAGTGCGATGTATCAGAGTATTGAAAGGTGGTAATTCCCGCTATGCAGGAATTGGGGATTTGATTATTGGTGTGGTAAAAGATGCTCTTCCAAATATGCCTGTAAAAGAGCATGAAATTGTAAGATGCGTAATAGTAAGGACTAAAAAGACTTTAAGCAGAAATGACGGAAGTAAAATCAGGTTTGATGAAAATGCAGTGGTAATTATTGATAAACAAAACAACCCTAGAGGCACACGTGTATTTGGTCCGGTAGCACGTGAATTAAGAGAAAAACAATTTATGAAAATTCTTTCTTTAGCACCGGAGGTTTTATAGAAAATTAAAAAATGAGCGAGCAGTATATAAAAATAAATAGTAAAAATAAAAAACGCAGAGTTATTTTCTCCAAAGCACCTATTAAAGGACATCCTAAGAAAGGTGGCTTTTATATTGTCTCAGGTGCATTCCTTAAGAAAGATGCATCCAACCCAAGACCAAAATTACATATTAAAAGAGGTGATACTGTAATGATTATTTCCGGTCAGGACAAAGGAAAAACAGGTAAAGTAATTGCTGCATTTCCTCGTGAATCTAAAGTAATTATAGAAGGAGTAAATATAATTAAAAAACACCAGAAACCAAGAGGAGTTGGACAAGCTGGTGAAATTATTGAAAAAGAAGCTCCGATATTTGCATCAAAAGTAATGTACTATGATACGACGAAAAAAAAACCAACGAGAATTGGATATAAAATTTTAAAAGATGGGAAAAAGGTCAGGGTTTCAAAAGCTAGCGGGGAACAAATTGACTAAGTCTTTTGAGGTTAAATATGGCAAAAAATTTAAGAAAAGAATTTAAAACGAAAATTGCAAAAGACCTAATGAGCACATTAGGTTATAAAAATCAGCTTGAAGTTCCTATGCTAAAAAAGATTGTTGTAAATATGGGTATGGGCGAAGCAATGTCCGATTCTAAGTATTTAGATAGTGGGCTTAATGACATGAAAACAATTACTGGTCAAAAGCCGCTAATTACAAGAGCAAAAAAATCTATTGCAACCTATAAAATCAGGGAAGGTGGCCCGGTTGGATGTATTGTTACTTTAAGAGGCCAAAGAATGTATGATTTCTTCAGTAAACTTGTGAATTTGGTACTACCCAGACTTAGGGATTTTAAAGGAGTTTCTCCAAAAAGCTTTGACGGGAGAGGAAGTTATAATTTAGGATTGAAGGAACAAATTGTTTTTCCTGAAATTAAATATGATAAGGTCGATAATGTAAGAGGAATGGATATTGCAATTGTTACAACTGCAAGGACAAATAAAGAGGGGCTGGAGCTTTTAAAAGCTTTAGGAATGCCTTTTAGGAAGTAGTTTATGGGAAGTAATAAATTTATCACCTGCGGGTGTAATTCAGTGGTAGAATGCAAGCTTCCCAAGCTTGACGTCGCGGGTTCAAATCCCGTCGCCCGCTCATTTTTGCGGAGCAAAATGAGCGAGGTCCGCTCAGCATAGCTGAGCGACCCGCTATCCAGAGTCAGTGGTTAGTGGTCAGAAGTTAGAAGGAAACAAGGAGATAAGTTAAATAAAAATATGGCTAAATTATGCATGATTGAGAGAGAAAGGAAAAAAAGAATATTAGTCGCAAAAGGTAAATATCCTAAAATAGGACTTCATAACCGTTGCAGGAGCTGTGGCAGATCACGTGGTTATTATAGAGACTTTGGGCTTTGCAGACTATGTCTAAGAAAAATGGCACACATGGGATTATTGCCTGGTGTAACAAAAGCCAGCTGGTAGAGAAAAAAGAAGAGGTAAGGAAACAAAAAATGTCTCATACAGATTCAATAAGTGATATGTTAACAAGGATTAGAAATGCAGTTCATGCAACACATGAAAGTGTTGAAATTCCATTATCCAAATTAAAAATACAGATTGCAGAAGTTTTGAAAAAAGAAGGATACATTAGTTCTTATGAACTTTTTGAATCAGATCCTGTAAAAAAGAATATTAAAGTATTTTTAAAATATGGTCCACGAGGTGAAAAGTTAATTACAGGAATTCAAAAAGTTTCCAAGCCGGGTTTAAGAGTTTATACAAAATCAAAAGATGCAAAAAGAGTTCTGGATGGTCTGGGAATTTATATTATTAGTACAAGCAGGGGCCTAATGACTGATCGACAGGCCAGGAAAGAAAAAGTTGGAGGAGAAGTTCTTTGTAAGGTCTGGTAAGTTAGAGATCAGAGGAAATAAAATATGTCGAGAATAGGAAAAAATCCAATAAACATACCGGATAAAGTAGAAATTACTATTACTGATACTCTTGGCGGACAAATCGTTAGAGTTAAAGGCCCTAAGGGTGAGCTCGAAAGCAAGTTTAGAAAAGAAATTAAAATTACTAAAGAAGACAAAAAAATTATTTTTAACAGGGAAAATGATGAAAAATTAGTAAGAAGTCTTCATGGTTTAATCAGATCATTAGTACAAAATATGATTCTTGGCGTTACAGAAGGATTTAAAAAAGAATTAGATATTGTAGGTGTAGGTTATAAAGCTCAGCTTCAGGGGACAAAACTGGTTTTACAAATGGGGTACAGTCATCCGGTTGAAGTTACTCCTCCAAACAAAGAAACAAAAATTGAAGTAGATAAAACCCAGACTCACCTTACCATTACTGGAATCAGCAAGCAGACTGTCGGGGACTTAGCTGCTTATATCAGATCTGTTAGATTTCCTGAACCGTATAAAGGTAAAGGCATTAAGTATTCTGATGAAAAAATCAGAAGAAAGGTTGGAAAATCTGCTGCCAAAAAATAGGCTAAGGATAAATCAATGATAAATCAAACTTTAAAAAAAGAAAGAACAAGGAAAAGACACCAGAGAATTAGAAATAAGATTATGGGAACCAAGGAACGCCCAAGACTTTGTATTTATAAATCTAATAAGCATATTTATGCTCAGTTAATTGATGATGTTGAAGCAAAGACTTTGCTGTTCTGCTCTACAGTTCAACCATCTTTAAGGTCAAAGATTAAATCAACCTGGACAAAAGAAGCAGCTAAGATAGTTGGAGAAATGATTGCTAAAAGTGCTACAGAGAAAGGAATTAAAGATGTTGTATTCGATCGCGGCGGTAACAGATATCATGGTAAAGTTATAGCTTTTGCAGAAGGAGCAAGAGGTGCGGGTTTAAAATTTTAGAAACTTATTAGAGAGGGAAATATGTCAGAAGAAGAAGAAAAAAAAGAAGAAGTTAATATTAATGAAGAAAAACAGATTTCTTCAGAAAGTACAGAACAGATAACTGTTCCAGAAACTTCAGAACCAGTGAAAGTTGCTGATGCTACTGATGTTCCTGCTTCAGCTGAAGCTGAGGAAGATGAAGTCGATGAACTAACTGGTATTGAAGAGGCTTCTGAACAGGAAATATTCCAAAAAGTTACAAAAAAAGAAACCAGAAAAAAAAGAAAAAAGCGTAGTGAAAGAGGTCAGGATAAAGGTAAAGAAGCCTCTGAATGGATTGAAAAAGTTGTTCAGATTAGAAGAGTTACCAAGGTTGTAAAGGGGGGTAAAAAATTAAGTTTTAGAGCAGTTGTTGTAGTTGGGAATGCTAAAGGGCAGGTAGGCGTAGGAGTTGGTAAAGCACTTGAAGTTATAAGTGCTATTCAAAAAGCTGTTGTTGATGCAAAGAAAAATTTAATTCCAATTCCACTTATAAATTCCACTATTCCTCATCAGATTCTTGGTAGAGCAGGTGCTGCAAAAGTTCTCTTAAAACCTGCCAGAGAAGGTACTGGTATAAAAGCAGGTGGAGCTGCCAGAACAGTTCTTGAGTTAGGTGGAGTAGGTGACATTCTTTCAAAGTCATTAGGTTCACGTTCACCATTGAATGTAGCCAGAGCAACACTTAATGGTTTAACCAAGCTTAGACAATTTGGAGGTGTTGCACAGCTTAGAGGAATGACTTTAAAAGAAATGATAGCAGCAAATTAGATATAACAGGTGGTAGGGATTATGCAGTTAAGTGAATTAAAATCAGCTAAGGGTTCAAGAAGAAAAAGAAAAACTGTAGGTCGTGGTCCGGGTTCTGGTCATGGTAAGACTTCCTGCAGAGGAAATAATGGTCAGGGGCAAAGAGCAGGAAAAGGTCACAGAGCTGGTTTTGAAGGTGGTCAAACCCCAATCTACAGAAGACTTCCAAAATATCAGGTAAATGAGAGACCAAACAGATTAATATGGGCAGTTGTAAATCTAAAGGATTTGGAAGATCTTTCAGGTTCTAAGGTTATAACTCCGGAATTGCTTTTAGAAAAAAGCATAATAGATAATTTAAATGCTGGCTTAAGAGTCCTGGGAGACGGTAATATAAATTTTTCTGCTACTATAAAAGCACATTATTTTTCACATTCAGCAAAAGAAAAGATTGAAGCAGCTGGCGGTAAATGTGAATTAATAAATAACACTAAGGACAATGGCAAATCAGGCAAGTAAATCAGGTAAAGAAGCAGATCTTTCGACATTTTTAGAAATGTTCCAGTCTGCTGGCTTAATGAAAAGAATAGTTTTTACTATTTCTATGCTGGCTATTTACAGACTTGGTGTTCACATACCTTTAATAGGTGTTAACCATGAGCTTTTAAAGAGATCAAATGTTTTAACAAGTGGTCTTTTAGGACTGGTAGATTTATTTGCCGGTGGTGCTCTTAGTGCACTGTCTATATTCGCACTTGGTATTGGCCCTTATATTACATCTTCCATTATTATGCAGTTAATGACTGAAGTAATTCCAGCTCTAAAAAATATACAGAGAGAACAGGGTGAGCAGGGAAGAAAACAATTTCAGCAAATTACACGGAGAACTACAGTAGCACTGGCAATTATTCAGTCACTTGCTTTAGCCAGATTCCTGGATGTAGCAGGTGTTGCCCCGGCTGGAACACCGGCATTTTATTTAAATACTATTGTTATACTTACCTGCTCAAGTGTTTTTGTTATGTGGCTCGGAGAAGTCATTACTGAGCGTGGTATCGGGAACGGTGCTTCTATATTGATTTTTATAGGGATTGCCTCGAGAATGCCTATTATGATTAGAGATACAATTACTGCTATGAATACAGGTTCGTCTCCTGCCTGGGGCGTTGCCACATTGTTGCTTGTGTTCTGTTTGCTTGTATTTTTAATAATTTATATTCAGGAAGGTGCGAGAAAGATTTTAGTATTAGGTGCCAGGAGGCAAGCAGCTGGCGGGAGAGTAACTGCAGCACCGGATCACTATATGCCATTTAGAATTAATCCTGCAGGTGTTTTGCCTATTATTTTTGCAAGCTCTTTAATGTTCCTTCCATTACAGCTTCTTGCTTTTGCAGGTCTTCAGGATAAATCTGTTTCAATTACTTTACGAGATCTCTTTACAAATACCCCGGGACTTGGTCAGCTTTCATTTGCACTCTCGCAGATCAAAGTAGGAGAGAGTTATATTTTTGCTGATTTTGGAAACTGGCTGTCACTCCAGGTTGAATATCTCTTTAGAACCGGGCACTGGCAACATTCACTGGTTTATTTCTTTTTAATTCTTTTATTTTCATATTTTTATGCTTCGATAATTTTAAATCCGCGTGAAGTAGCAGAAAACCTGAAAAAAAACGGATCTGCCATTCAGGGTGTTAAACCAGGGAAAGCAACCAGTGATTACCTCGATATTGTAATTAACCGGATAGTTTTTGTCGGTGCCATTGCGATTGGACTTGTGGCTGTAATTCCAATCCATGTAGAACAATTATGCCAGGTAGCAACTCTTGGTGGTTTGGGAAGCACTTCACTTATAATTCTTGTAGGGGTTGCTATAGATACCAGAAACCAGATTATTGCATATGCTCAAACTCACAGATATCAAACAAGGAGCATTTTAAGTTTTTCGTCTAAGAAAACCTTATGAGTTTTGTTGAAAAAATAAATAGTAGATTTTCCGACAAACTGTTTCAAATTAATAATTTTATTTATACCCTGGTAGTAAATTTGCTGGATGCATTTTTTATAATTTTTAGAGATTTGCCGCGGGGTAAGTTTTATTATGAAAATTTTCTTGAGAGCTTAAGAAAAATCGCCTGGAACTGTCTGCCCATTGCTACGCTTACTATATCTGCAAGTGCTTTTATTTACTCTATTCATGGTGCTCCTGAAATGTCAAAAAGAGGTTTAACTGATTATTTAGGCGGGCTTGTGGCACTGGCGTTAATTCGTGAAAGTGTCCCTGTTATGGCAGCACTGGCAATTGTTTCCCAGTATTCATCTGGTATGACTGCTCAGATAGGTTCTATGAAGGTGACTGAACAATTAGATGCCATGAAAGTTTTAAAAGTTTATCCCAGTGCATACTTGCTTGTACCTATGTTGTTAGCAGGCTTAATTGGTTTTCCGATTGTAATCATGATTTGTATTTTAGTAGGGATATTTATAAATTATCTGGTTTCAAATGTATTAATTGATATCAGTTATCATCTTTATTTTTCATCAATTTTAAGAGCTGTAGTTATGAAGGATATTTTCCTTGCATTGATTAAAGCATCCATGTTCGGATTTTTTATTGCTTTAATAAGTTATATTTGTGGCATTCTTACTCAGGGCGGAGCTAAAGCAGTTGGAAATTCTACCAGGCTCTCAGTAGTGATTAATTTTATTTTAGTAGTAATTCTGGATTATATAATTACAGCGTTGTGGTTATAGTTATGCTATGCTACATTCCATTTCTTAATCGATGGCTTAATTATAAGCATTGTCCCTTCTGCACCAGGAACAGCTCCTTTAACTAATAAAAGATTTTTTTCTTTATCAAAATCTATAACTTCCAGATTTCTAACTGTTACTTCTTCATTTCCCATACGGGACGGCATGTTTTTCCCTGGCAATACTCTTCCCGGAAAAGTATGTGCACCGATAGAACCTGGAAGTCTGTGTGACTTAGAGCCATGCGTTTCAGGCCCTCTGTGTTTGTTATGCAGTTTAACCATACCCTGGAAACCTTTTCCTATAGATATCCCGGAGACATCTACTTTTTCTTTTAAAACAATTATTTTTGAATGATCTAAAACTTGTCCAACTTTGTATGAATCTAATTCTTCAGGTTTTACTCTAAACTCCTTTAAATAGCTAAGATTTGGAAGATTTTTCTTTTTTAAGTTTCCAAGTTTTGGTTTATTTAAGTGTTTATCTTTTTTTACATTTGCCCCGATCTGTACTGCTGAATAACCGTCTCTTACAGGTATTTTAATATCAGTAATAATATTTTCAGCCAGTTCTATAACTGTTACAGGAACAGCATCTCCATCCTGGTTAAAAAACTGTGTCATGCCAAGCTTTTTACCTAATATCTCTATTCTGAATCTGGATAGCTGCGTCATAATTTTAGTTCTATATCTACTCCGGCAGGTAAGTCTAATCTGGTCAGAGCATCTGTAGTTTCATTTGTCGGATTTTCAATGTCAACAAGTCTCTTATGAATCCTGATTTCAAAATGTTCTCTGGATTTTTTATCTACATGTGGAGATCTGTTTACACAATAGATATGACGATCTGTCGGTAGATAAATAGGACCTGTTATAGATGCACCTGTACGGTTAGCTGCATCTACAATCTGATCACATGAAGCATCTAATGCTCTATGATCGTATCCTTTTAAGCGAATACGAATCCTGTTTTTCAGAGATTGTTGTGCTGTTTTTGACATTTTTTTTATAGCTCCAGACAAGCTGGAGCTTTCCTCTCGATCTTCCTTTGTGATTGATCACATTTGCCGAATGAATCGGACAAATGCTCTCTCTTTAATAAGCATATTAGCTTAAAATTTTACTTACTACACCAGCTCCTACAGTTCTACCGCCTTCACGGATTGCAAATCTCATGCCTTCTTCAATTGCAACTGGCTGAATAAGTTCTACTTCCATGGCAATATTATCTCCAGGCATTACCATTTCAACCCCGGCTGGAAGTATTACTGAACCGGTTACATCAGTAGTTCTGACATAAAACTGAGGTCTGTAACCCGGGAAAAATGGAGTATGTCTGCCACCTTCTTCTTTGGTTAATATATAAACCTCAGCATTAAACTTTGTGTGAGGCTTTATGCTGCCTGGCTTTGCAATTACCTGACCGCGTTCAATACCTTCTTTTTCAATACCTCTTAAAAGCACACCTGCATTATCACCTGCTTGAATTTCATCAAGTGTTTTTCTGAACATTTCAAGGCCGGTTGCTATTGTCTTAGTAGTATCTTTAATACCAATAATTTCAATTTCTTCCTGTACTTTTAATTTACCTCTTTCTACACGACCGGTTGCAACTGTTCCACGACCGGTAATAGAAAAGACATCTTCAACTGCCATAAGAAATGGTTTGTCTACATCTCTTTGCGGGGTTGGTATGGATTTATCTATAACATCCATAAGTTCATGAATACAGTCTACATCTTTATTTTCACCTTTTTTTATTGCAGGGTTTTTTAGCAAAGCTTCCATTGCTTTTAGAGCAGAGCCTTTAACAATGGGGATCTCAGCTCCTTTAAATCCATACTTTGTTAAAAGTTCTCTGGTTTCAACCTCAACAAGGTCAACTAACTCTTTGTCGTCAACCATATCTACTTTATTTAAAAAGACAACAATATTTGGAACACCTACTTGTCTTGCCAATAAAATATGTTCTCTAGTCTGTGGCATAGGACCATCTGCAGCAGAAATAACCAGGATTGCTCCGTCCATCTGTGCTGCACCTGTAATCATATTTTTAATATAGTCAGCATGCCCTGGGCAGTCTACGTGTGCATAGTGTCTGCTTTTTGTTTCATATTCCTGGTGAGATGTGTTTATAGTAATCCCACGTGCTTTTTCTTCCGGCGCTGAATCAATTTCATCGTATTTTCTTGGTTTGGCAAGTCCTTCAGCAGCTAGTGCCATTGTTATAGCTGCAGTTAAAGTTGTCTTACCATGATCTACGTGTCCAATTGTTCCAATATTTACATTTGGTTTTGTTCTTTCAAACTTTTGCCTTGCCATTTTAGTTGACTCCTTAATTAAAAAATCTATTGCTAAATCGAGCTTTAATATTCTACACTAGAAAATAATTCCTTGAAAAGGTCTTTTGTTTTAAATATACTGAAGATAGGTTTTAGAAAGTATCTATTGAGTAGTTTGTCCTAGTCTATAAGGATGAATCAGAAATACAACATAAAAAAACCCTCCTGGAATTAGACATAAATACTATTTTAAGTGTTTAAAAAGGTGAATTTTGAAGTATATTATGGACAGGGTTGGCTCTAGGAGCCAAGCTATCCGTCATAATACTATGTTAAGATCAGCTACTTAGCAAAGCTAACAAGTAAAAGGGAAATAGTTTGCAAAAGAATAGATGTGTTTATAAAGCATGCTCCAGGCATATTAGCTTGCTGTTTTCTTTTTTGGTTTTATTTAATTTTATTCTTCCTGCTTCTGCACAATCCGGGTTTTCAAACATAGGTTCGTTTTTTAATAAAAACAAGCATCAGCAAAACCAGGAAAGCAATTTTGATAATGCACTTACTATAAAAGAAATACTAATTGAGGGTAATAGATTAATCTCTGAAGAGAGTATTTTGGATGTAATTAATTCTAAAGTTGGTATTAAATTTGATAAGGATAATGTTCTGAAAGATCTTGAAGCAATTGACAAACTTGGATATTTTGTTCATGACAGTATTCAAGCTAATCCAGAACAGACTGAAGAAGGTATTTTGCTTAAGATAAGAATTGAGGAAAATAATCCAATTTCAAGTGTGCAGATTATAGGAAACAGCTTAGTAAGCACTGACGAGCTTTTGTTAATATCTCAGGATTTGGTCGGAAAACCTGAAAGCCTTATAAAAATTTCAGAAGTTTTAGATCGGATAGAAAAAAAATATCAAGAAAGAGGTTTTATTCTTGCCAGGGTAACTGATATAGGACTGGATCCTGACGGAACCCTGACCATTAAGCTGAATGAAGGAGTCATAGACAAAGTAGTAATTAAAGGAAATACAAAGACAAAAGAAAAGTATATAAAAAGATTTTTGCCAGATCTGCTTCCAAATGAACCTTATAATGAAATTTTACTTGTTCAGGATTTTAGAGCTCTTCAGGGAACCGGACTCTTTGAAGATATTAAACGAAATTTAACTCCTTCAAAAGAAAATCCGGATAAGTATGACCTGAATATTGAGCTTGAAGAAAAAAGAAGCAGCTCATTTGGATTTGGAGGGGGGGTAAACACATTAAACGGGGTCTTTGCAAATCTTGGATACAGCAACAGTAATCTTTTCGGAGAAGGTAAACAGGCATCTTTTAATACACAGTTTGGAACAGGAATTTTAGCTAACACTTTTGTAGATCAAAGATTTTTGGCTGATCGTAAAACTATTCAAGTAGAAGCAAAATACTCAGATCCAAATTTTTTAAATACAAAAAATTCAGTAACACTTTTTACACATGGTTATACATTTAATAGTTATCTGGTAGATTTGGCTCAGGAAAAAAATATTGGATTAGGTGCATCCATTACAAGGCCGCTTGGAATGAATTTGTTTGGTGGGCTGGATTTGAGTGGTGAAGCAGTTCAGATAAAAGAGTTTGGTTCTAGTGCTACAGACTTTTTAACAGAACAGCTGGTTAATATTGGTGGTGGAAAGTTTATTAATGATTTTACTGAAAAGGGCGTATTTAAACCCGGGCAAACTTTTAGTGAGCATGAAGATGCCATTAAAAAAGCAGCAGCAGCAGATACAGCTAAATTAATCAGAGAAGAACAGCTAAAAGGCGGAAAATATTTAAACTTTAATCCATCACTTGCATTTGATACACGCGATAATCCTCTAAATCCAAGAAATGGCTGGAATAATAAGGTAAATATTGGACAGGGAATAGGAATCGGAAATGATAGCTTTACTAAGCTTGGAATTGATTTAAGAAGATATATACCAATTGGCCAAAAAACTACACTTGCATTTAATTTACAGGGTGCTTCAAAATTAATAGGAGACCTGCCCATGTACAATCAGTTTAAAGCAGGTGGTTATTATGGTGTAAGAGGTTACAGGCCTTTTTCTGATTTAGGAATAGGTTCAAGAAGTTTACTGGCATCTCTTGAAGTCAGAACACCACTGTTAGATACAATACCAGGGATTCAAAAAACACCTCTTGGAAAAGATTTAAGATTAGTATTTTTTGGTGACTTTGGCTACGTCGGTGGTAACAATAAAATCAACCGCTTATTTAACAGACTTGATACAGCAGCTTCAGCAGGTATTGGAATCAGAGCAAACATACCTATGTTAGGTGCCATTAGAATTGATTATGGTATACCATTCATTAAGTCCTTATGGAATAATAAAAACATCTTAGGCAGATTTAATTTTGGGTTTAGTGACAGATTTTAATAATTTTAGGTTAATATTAATAAGGAAATCTTAAGAGGAGATATTAAAAATGTATAGAATTTTACTTTTAGTTCTTGTGTTAGGTATTAGTTTTTGGCCTGTCAGTTCTTATGCTGAAGGAAGCTCAAAAATTGGTGTTGTAGACGGAGAAAAGCTTTTTGATGAATATCCAAATGCTCAGGAAGCGACTAAAAAAATTGCAGATGCTCAGGATGAGCTAAAAGAAGCTATTTCTGAGTCAGAAAGAATTTATACTGAATTTGAAAAACAAAAAAAATCAGAAGCTGAAAAATTAACCAAACAAAAAGAACTTCAGGCAAAAATTGATACAAAAGCAAAAGATACAAAAAAAATGATTGAGAGTCTGTCCGGTAAGATCGAACAGGATATTTTACAGTCTATAAAAACTGTAGCCGGTGAAAAGGGACTTGATGTAGTCTTTGATAAGAGAGCAGTATTGCATGGCGGTACAGATGTCACACAGCCGGTTTTGGAAGTTTTAAAGAAAAAGGTTCCAATTGCCAATCAGCCTGAAAATAAAAAAGACACTAAAGGTACAAATTAAAAAATGCCCCGGGTCCTGACAAAGAAATTAAGTGAAATTGCAAAAACGATTGACGGTGAAGTTAGTAATCCGGTTCATTTAGATCTTCAAATTACAAATCTGGCTGTATCTCCTGAACATTCCACCCAAAACGATCTTGCCCTTGTTTTTGATCAAAAATATATTAAAAATATTACAGGCATAAAAGCAAAAGCAATTGTGCTGCCTGATTCAGTTAAGAGCCAAATCCCGTCTTTGGATGTTCCCATTATATGGGTTAAAAGACCAAGAATTGTTTTAAAAAAACTTTTAGATATTTTTAATACTAAAAAGTTTAAAGAGGAGATTCATCCGGCTGCTGTTATTGATCCATCCAGCAAGATTGATAAAACGTGTGTAATCGGTGCAAATGTTTTTATCGGTGCACATGTTTCTATCGGAAAAAATTGTTTAATATACCCAAATGTTACTATTTTAGATAATTCGGAGATTGGAAATAATGTTACTCTTCATCCCGGATGTGTTATAGGTTCAGATGGATACAGTTATGTGACAGAAGAAGAAAGCAATTTAGAAAAAGCCAGGAAAGGAGATTTTAATTTTAAGACGGAAAGACAAATACAACACAAGATCCAATCAATTGGAAATGTAGTCATAGAAGATGATGTAGAAATCGGTGCAAACACTTGTATCGATCGCGGAACTATTGGTTCTACGGTTATCGGAGCTGGCACAAAGATAGATAATCTGGTTCAGATAGCACATAATTGTAAAATTGGAAAAGATTGTTTAATAGTAGGTCAGGCAGGTTTTGCAGGAAGTGTAAGTATAGGTGACAGAGTAGTAGCAGGTGGTCAGGCAGGTTTTGCAGATAATATAAATATTGGCTCTGATGTGATTTTTCTGGCTAAAGCTGGTGTTCATGGTGAGATACCTTCAAATAGTGTTTATATGGGAATGCCTGCTGTACCTTATCAGGAATATTTTAAAAATGAAAAAGCAATGCGAAGACTTCCAAAGAAGCAGGAAAAATTAGAAGAACAGGTTAAACAATTAGAAATTAAAATCAAAGAACTGGAAGAAAGATTACGTATAGGGGTATGAAGATAGCTGTTGTTGTAGGTACCCGCCCTGAAGTTATTAAACTTGCTCCTGTATATCTTGAATTAAAAAAATCTAAAAAATTAAAACCAGTATTAATCAGCACTGGTCAACACAAAGAAATGGTAAATGAGATGTTTCAGTGGTTTGGTATTAAAGAAGATCACAATTTAAAACTAATGCAAAAAAATCAATCTTTGCAATGCATTACTGCAAGAGTAATTGAAGCTACTTATAATTTATTTTCAAAAATTAAACCGGACTTAGTAATGGTAGAAGGCGATACTGTATCAGTAATGGCAGCAGGCCTGGCTGCCTTTTATTTAAAGATTCCTTTAGCTCATGTAGAAGCAGGTTTAAGAACAAATAATATTTATAATCCATTTCCTGAAGAAATGGCCAGGAGAATAGTCTCGCAGCTTACCAATATTCATTTTGCACCTACGAAGCAGGCTGTTATAAATTTGAGAAAAGAAAACATTAAAAAAAATGTTTATCTGGCAGGAAATACGGTGATTGATTCTTTGATGTATACGGTTAGGAAAATTAAAAATTCCGCAAAGACATTGCATGCCACATCCCTGCGTCCTGATTTTAAAAAATATCGGATTATTCTGGTTACAATGCACCGCAGGGAAAATTTCGGAAAAGCCCATAAAAACATTGCAAAAACTTTAATTAAAATTTTAAATAAATTTCCGGATACTGCCATTCTTTTACCGCTTCATAAAAATCCAAAAGTCAGAGATGTAATAAGGCCTATTTTAAAAAATCATAAAAGAGTTTTTTTAACCGGGCCACTGGGTTATGTACCGTTTGTGTATGCTATGAAAAACAGCTATTTAATTTTGACTGATTCTGGTGGAGTACAGGAAGAGGCTCCAAGTCTTGGAAAACCAGCTCTGGTGCTGCGTACCACTACTGAGCGTCCGGAGGGAATAAAAGCAGGTTCAGCAAAACTGGTAGGAATAGATTCAAAAAAAATATTTAATGAAACTTCGAAACTTTTAACAGATAAAAAAGCCTACAATAAAATGTCAAAGATAAAAAATCCTTATGGGGACGGGAGAGCGAGTAAGAGAATTGTTAAAATATTAAGTAATTTATTTGTTTCTTAACTTTTCATACTTTATCTGTCTCTTTAATTCTATTTCTACTTTTCTTTGAACTTCATTCAAAGCTTCCTCGGGTGTTTTATTTAGTCTCACAACAGACTCAAATGCTCTTTTTAATTCCCTTCTGTAAAACTCATAAAATGTAGCTTGAGGAAAAAATACAGCATCTTTTGATCTGGCAAGATCTATAAATGTCTTTATGTAAGGATGAGGGTGTTTTTTTATAAACTCATCTCTGTCTGAATAGACAAGAGGAGAAAATTTGTACTGTCCTATGCAGAGTTCTTCAATATTTTCCGGCTTCATAAGCCAGCTTATAAATTCAAATGCTTCTTTAGGATGTTTAGATCCCCTTGGAATTAGAATGCAGTCTTCATCTACGATAGTTATTAATCTTCCGTCTTTTCCTGGCATTGGAGCTACTCCATATTTTAGATGTGGAGCGAAACGAGGAATAAAATTCCCTTCCCAAACACCGTTTATTTCCAGTGCAATTTTTTCTGTGTAAAAAGGGTTGTTTGGCCCCTGATAATTTCCAAACTCTTCCTGAAAAATCTGAATATTTTTCCCGCCAAGTTTTTTTATAAAGCTTTGTGTCCACTTCCACGCTTCAATGTTTTTAGGATTATTTGCGGTAATGGCTTTCCCATCAGTTGCTCCCCATTTACCACCAAACAATACCCCGTAAAATCCAAATGCCCATGAAGGCCAGCTCGGCAAGAAACCTATTCGGATAATTTTTCCGTTTTTATCTTTTTTAGTTAATCTTTCTGAAAATATTTCTAATTCTTTAAGTGTTCTTGGCGGTATTTCTGGATTTAAACCAGATTCTTTAAACAAATTTTTATTCCAGTAAAGTGCCACAGCTGAAGGTGTAGTAGGCAGAGCCCATGTGTGTCCATAAAGGTTTAGCATCTTCCAATATACTGGTATAAAAAGATCTTTGCTAATCATGTTTTCTTTGCAGTAAGTATCCAGTGGAATTATTGCTCCACGCGATGCTAACTCTGGTACCCATGCTGCAATTGAACTTATGACATCGGGAGGTGTTCCGCCTATTATAGATAGCAAAGTTTTTTTTCTGGGCTCCGAAACAGTTAACATTTTTATTTTTATATCTGAATGTGTTTCGTTAAATTTATCTACAAGTTTTTCTATGGCCTTTCCTTCAAAGCCTGTCCAGTATTGCCAGTAAGTAATTTCTGTAATTTTTCCTCCGCCTGTAGGGGCAGGATAAATCCTGCCCTGCTTTTGGTTCACAATACAGCCTGTAATAATTAATGCTATTAGTAAAATCAGAAATTTCTTCATTTTAAATATTAGTAAATGTATTTAATCTAAACTGCAGAGCTTCCAGAATATGTTCATCCCTAATGATATCTGAATTTCCTAAATCAGCAATTGTTCTTGCTACTTTTAAAACCCGATCAAAACTTCTGGCTGTTAGTGAAAAGGTTTTAATGGCTTCTCTGAGGATAAGTTCTCCGTTTTTGTCAGTCTTACAGAAATATTTTATTTCTTTTGAGGACAAGTGTGAATTTGATGGAATGTTTAATTTCTTATATCTGTTTAACTGAATTTTTCTTACTTTTAAAACCCTTTCTTTAACACTTTCTGAATTTTCTGAGCTTTTAGTGCTCATTATTTCATTTTCATTAAGACGTTTTACTTCTATTTGTAAATCTATTCTGTCTATTATGGGTCCTGAGATTTTGCCCTGATATTTTTTTATATTATTTAAATTACATTTGCATTTTTTAATATTATCTCCAAAATATCCGCATGGACACGGGTTACATGCAGCTATCAAAGTAAAATCACAGGGAAAAGTACAGCTTTTTCTGGAACGGGATATTGTAACTTCTTTGGCTTCAATGGCTTGTCTTAAACTATCTAAAACCTGTTTTGGAAATTCCGTAAACTCATCCAAAAATAAAATTCCATTATGAGCCAGTGATATTTCTCCGGGCTGAGGAATTGATCCTCCTCCTATTAATCCTGCAGGGCTTATATTGTGATGCGGAGAGCGAAAAGGTCTCAGGGAAACTAAACTGTTTTCTTTATTTAATTTTCCTGCAGCAGAGTAAACTTGTGTGGTTTCAATTTTTTCTTCATAAGCCAGCGGTGGAAGTATTGTAGTAAGTCTCTGAGCCAGCATAGACTTCCCGCTGCCAGGCGGTCCGATCATTAGAACATGATGCTGTCCACCTGCAGAAATTTCCAAAGCTCTTTTAGCTAATGCCTGACCTTTTACATCGCTAAAGTCAATGCTCAACTTGTTTATATTTTTTGTATCAGATAAAGTTGTATTTTTAAACGGGGAAATGTTTTTAAGATTATTTATTACATTTATAGCTTCTGCTAAATCAGATACAGGATAAATGTTAATCTCTTCTATTAATGATGCTTCAAGTGAATTATCTTTTGGAATAATTATGCCTTTTGCGCCTTTCTTTTTTGCAAGTATTACAAATGAAAGAACACCGTTTATTGGTCTGACCTTTCCGGAAAGTCCCAGTTCGCCAACCACATATAAACTTTCCAGATTTGTTTTATTTATAACTTCAGGTTCATAACAGGTGAGTATTCCAATTGCAATTGGCAGATCATAAGTAGGCCCTGCTTTTTTTGTATCTGCAGGGGCAAGATTTACTACAATTTTTTTACTTGGAAATTCCAACCCGCTTGATCTTATGGCAGATCTGACTCTTTCTCTTGATTCATTTATGGCTGTATCAGGAAGCCCTACTAAAATAAAATTTGGCAGTCCACCTGCAATATCTGTTTCAATTTCTACAGCATATCCATTTACACCGATAAGTCCGCAAGAACTAATTTTTGCAAATGAGCTTTTTGTATCTGTTTCTATAATTTCAATTTCTTGCGTTGCAGTCATTTAGATTATTTAATCATCAAGGTGATTAAATTCATGTAACCTACGGTTACATGAAAAGATTAAATTTTTCTCATATTCGTGAGATGTAACCTGGGGTTACATGTAGAGACTTACCTCGGCAAGTCTCTACAATTTAAACGCCCATGGCAAAAGCTCTTCGATAGTCGTTATGCCCATATTGTCAATAATAATTTTTGTTTTTGGATCACAATAATCCGATATTAACTGAAGTGCATCACCAGGTGGATATTTTACAAATGGAAATGCAAATATAATAGCTTTAATCTTATTCTTTAAATTTTTTATCGAGCCGCTTGCCGTGTATGCTCCAAAGACAGCTTTTAACGGTTCTGCAGAGCATCCAAATGAGCTGCTGTCTAAAGTACATGCTGAATATTTTTCATTTGTATTTTCTGTAAGCATTGCAATACCATATTTTTCTTTTGAATATGGTACATGAGCATGGTGAAGAGCAGCTCTGGCTAAATCCAAAGTATCCATTTCTTCTATGGTTAAAGTTTTCAGTTTATTTTGATCAAGCAATGGATGTGGTAACAATTCTTTTGGTGTAAAAGTCCTTTCATGTCCGTCAAGTAAAATAATTCCCTTTGTATCTAGTTTTTGAGAAATAACTTCTCTGCATGCACCGCAGGGAGTCAAAAAATTAAGCTCTGCTTTATCTGTCTGTTTTTCAAGTGCTTTTGGAGCACTGATCGCAAGTGCAATAAATTTTTTATAGCCGGCTGAAATACCATTAAAGATTGCATTCCTTTCAGCACAGATACTTTGTGAAACAGTTGGTTCTACATTTGTACCTGAGAAAATTTTTGGTTTTTTGCTCTGGTCAATACCCACCACGACAGCTCCTACAGGAAAATGGCTGTATGGAGACCACGAATTTGCTGATACCTCTTTTGCTAAGTATTTTAAGTTATCAAATGACAAATTTGAGCTATTTAATATCTCTTCGATTTCTTTGTATGAATTTATAATTCCCTCTGGTGTCATTATCTGTTAAAATCCTTTTGTTATAAGTTAACATAGAGAAGTAAAAAATACAGATTCAAATGATATCTTCTAATGATTTTAGAACAGGTCAAACAATTCTCTGGAATAACGGTATCTGGACAGTTATTGAATTCCTGCATGTAAAGCCTGGCAAAGGAGCTGCATTTGTCCGGGCCAAACTTAAAAATGTGGAAAAGGGTAATGTCATCGAAACTACTTTTAGAGGTGGCGAAAAGGTTCCGGTTGCAAATGTAGAAAAGCGTGAAATGCAATATCTTTTTAAGACCGGCGATAGAATCACATTTATGGATAATCAGACCTATGAGCAGTTAGAAGTAGGAGAAAGTCAGATTGGTGAACCGGTTAAATTTTTAAAAGAAGGCACAAATGTTATGGTCGTATTCTTTGATGAAAAGATTATAGGAATTGATCTTCCTGCACATGTTGAACTTAAAGTTGCAGAAACACCTCCCGGTGTTCGCGGTGATACTGCTGCAGGAAACAATAAACCTGCTACACTTGAAACAGGTGCTCAGGTTCAGGTACCGTTCTTTGTTAATATTGGCGATATTGTCAGAATCGATACCAGGACTAACCAATATATCGATCGGGTAAAGGCATGAAATGGAGGCAGCTTGTCTGGAGCGAAATAAAAAATGAAATTGCCATGGGAAGAGATAGAAGAATTAACCAAATACCTTAGAGAAAAAGGTCTTAGTGAGATTACCATTGAAACAAAAGATGGAAAAATTACCGTTAAAAAAGATGCACAGGGAGTAATAAAATCATCTGCCATATCTTCGCAGGAAAGTTCTCAGAAACATAACACTGCAGAACCAGAGACACAAAAATCAAAATACTATGAGGTAACTTCTCCAATGGTTGGTACTTTTTATGTATCTTCAAGCCCCGGAGCAGAACCATTTGTAAAAACCGGATCAAAGATAAAAACAGGAGATGTCTTGTGTATTATAGAAGCTATGAAAATAATGAATGAGCTGCCTGCTGAAGTAAGCGGTACAGTTAAGGAGATTCTTGTGAAAGACAACCAAACTGTTGAATATGGACAAGTATTAATGAGACTTGATACAAAATAACAATGGCAGATTCCAGGTTATGAATAAAGTAATAAATCTTCTGATTGTTTTAATGATTATTTTGAATAATTATTTTGTTGTTTATGCTAAAGAAGATAATTTAAATAAAAATAAACCAGGGCAAAAACAATTTAATAAGATTGAAAAAAAGAAACCTGTTGTACCGGATATTTCGTTTGGAGCGGAAGATTCCAGGACACCAGAAGAGTTAGTGCAGGTATTTGTAAAAAATGATTTTGATGAAGAGATTAAAGTTAAACTGGACACAAACAGAGAATACCCGATTGGCCCGCATGAATCAATTACCCTTGGGCAAAGGAAACCAGGGAAATATACTTTAACTGTTTATAATAAAAAAGGTGAGTTTGTAGATAACTTAACCAGAAGTATTGATTACAAAAACAAGTTTGTTTTAAATAAAGATACTGTCTCTGATTCAGATAAAATCACAGGTCTAACAACAGGTCAAAAAGTAGCTATTACTGCCGGAGCACTAGGTGCTGCTGGTGTTGGCAGTTTGCTTATAAATAAAGCATTGCAGGAAAGCAGCCAGCCACAGCAGGAAGCAGTACAAGAACAAAATCAAATTCCAGCACCACTTCCCCAGTTACCGCCACCAGTACAACAGGCAATTATTCCTGAACAACAAATTATTCAAAGTAATGCTTTTGCTGAAAATGGAATGTCAATTAAATTTTTAAATACAAAATATTCCCAACTTACAATTATAGTTGAAGGGATTGACGGTCAGCCAATTGGAAATAACTGGGTTATTCCTCTTGCACCACCAGCTCAAAAACCACAACCACTTGTTCTTAGCGGTGAAAAAATTGCTATTAATCCTGAGCAAAAAATAAAAGTTATTTTGCCAAATAATTTTGAACTACAGAGACTTGGATTTGAATTAGATGTTGATCCTATGGACAACAGTTATGTTTGGGTTTTGAAATAGTTTGTGCTGTTGTTAAACTGTGCCTTATCACATCTAAAATTTTCTTAGCCTGAAAAATTTCAATTCTGCTGTTTTGTATTTTTGTATCTATATCAGGAATTACAACCTGCTCAAAACCTAATTTTATACATTCTTTTATCCTGTTTTCAATTTGATTTACCTGCCTAATTTCACCCGTTAAACCTATTTCCCCAATAAAAACTGTTTTTTTAGACGGGATTACATCCTGCTTGCAGCTAACTATTGACATGGCTATTGATAAATCAAGAGCAGGTTCACAGCTGCTTAATCCACCTACAAGATTTACAAATAAATCATGCTTTGAAAAATTAAACCCAACCCTTCTCTCTAAAATTGCAATAATCTGAAGAACCCTATTATAATCAAGTCCGTTAACAACTCTTCGCGGGGTAGTATACGCCGTCCCGCCAACCAGTGCCTGAACTTCTGCAATAATTGTTTTGCTTCCTTCTACTATAGCTGAATAAGTGCTTCCAGGCACCGGGTCTTTATTTTGAGACATAAAAAGGAAGCTGGGATTTGATATAGGTTTTAACCCGGTATCTTTCATTTCAAAAACTGAAATTTCATTCGTACAGCCATATCGGTTTTTTGTAGCACGCAAAATCCTGAAATTATGAAATTTTTCTCCTTCAAAATATAAGACTGTATCTACTATGTGTTCTAAAACTTTTGGCCCGGCAATTAGCCCTTCTTTGTTTACATGCCCGACTAAAATTGTGGTTATGTTTTTGCTTTTTGCAAGATGTAAAATTTTATTTGCGCATTCTCTGACCTGGCTTACATTTCCGGCTGATGATTCAAGCTCAGGATGATATATGGCCTGGATAGAATCAATGATTAAAAATTCCGGCTTTTCTTTTTCAATTAAATTTATTATGGTTTCAAGATTATTTTCTGCAAGTAAAAGTAAATTTTCACTGTCCAAATTTAATCTCTGGGCACGGAGTTTTATCTGGTAAATAGATTCTTCGGCGGTAATGTAAGCTACTTTTAATTTGTTTGACAAATAATCTGCTACCTGTAATAAAATCGTAGATTTTCCAATGCCAGGTTCTCCTGCAAGCAAGACTAAAGATCCATGCACAAAACCACCGCCAAGAACGTTATCCAGCTCTTTATCAAATGATTTAATTCTTTGAACGCTTTGAACGTCTATAGTAGCAGCAGAGCTAAATAAATTTTCTGAAGAGTTTAAATTTGATTTTGGCAATTTCTTATAAACTACTTCTTCTATTAAGCTGCTCCATGAATTACATTCAGGACATTTACCAATATAACTTGGTGAAATATATCCGCATTCCTGACATGTCCATTTTGATGATATTTTAGGCATGATGATTTTGTGTAGAGGCGTAGTTGGTTAGATAATTGATTAATGTTCTTACTCCAACGCCTGTCGGTCCTTTTGGTCCATATTCATTTTCTTTATCGATCCATGAAGGACCAGCTATATCTATGTGAACCCAGGGAATATCAGAAACAAATTTTTCTATAAACACAGCACCATTTTGTGCACCTGATTTTCCTTTTGAACCAGTGTTTATCATATCGGCAATATCGCTCTTTATTTTTTCTCTATCTTCATCATATAAAGGTAACTGCCACATTCTTTCACCAGCTTCATTTCCTGCTTTAATAATTTTATCTGCAAGTTTTTGATTATTTGTCATAACTCCGTTTGCAGTATCGCCTAAAGCTACTACACATGCGCCGGTTAATGTAGCCAGATCAATAATTTCATCCGGCTTTTGTTTTGCTGCATAAGATACTGCATCTGCCAGTGTTACACGTCCTTCCGCATCAGTGTTTAAAACCTCAATTGTTTTTCCGTTCATGGCACGGATTACATCGCCTGGTCTGTACGCTTTTCCGCTTGGCATATTTTCAGCAGCAGCTACTATCATAGTAATTGCTACATCAGGCTGAAGTTCTTTCATAGCACTCATTGTGCTTATTGTTGCAGCAGAACCTGACATATCGTCTTTCATGGTTTCCATGGAGTTGGCTGGCTTAAGTGAAAGACCACCTGAGTCAAATGTAATTCCTTTTCCTACAATTACAACATGTTTCTTAGGTTTTCTTTTTGGCGTATATTTTATTTCAATAAATTTTGGCGGTTCATCACTTCCCTGAGCTACAGCTAAAAATGCCCCCATTCCAAGTTTTTTACATGCAGCACTATCTAAAACTTTTATTTTTAATTTATTTTCTTTTGCTACTTTTCTGGCTATATTTGCAATCTTTGTGGGAGTCATGGTTATAGCTGATTCAGCAACCATGTCACGGGCAAGGGCCTGTGCTCTTGCTACAATATTTCCTCTTTTTATTCCAGATTCAATATCTTTTAGCTTTGACTTATCAGTTTCAGCAATGATTAAAGTTTTAATTTCCATTTTAGGTTCTTTTTTATCTTTTGATTTAAGTCTGTCAAACTCATAAAGCGCAAGCTGAGAAACCTCAGTTATAGCCTGTGCTGCATTTTTTATATCAATTTTTCCTGCTCCTGCACCATGTAAAATGGTGCAGACTGTTTTTGCTTTTTCTTTTTTAGCACATCTTATAGCAGACGCAGATATCTTCCTTATACTATTTAAATCAAATTTTTCTTTTTCACCCAATCCTATTACAATAACTTTCTTTGCTGGGATCAAACCATTTGTTCTTATTACCAGAGTAGTCCCGGCTTTCCCTTTGAAATTTTCTTCCTTTATTATTTTTTTTATTAATCCATTCAACGCAAAATCGACTGCTCCTGTCCCTCCCCATAGAGACGTGCTACGACGCGTCTCTACTTCGAATAAATTTAAAATCAATACATCACATGAAATGTTTTCCAGCTTTTGATTTTTTAGAGTTATCTTCATTTGTTTCGTATTATCCTTTCTTAAAAATCTGTAAAACTAATTTTAGCGTGGAGACGTTGCATGCAACGTCTCCATATCTTGCATGCAACGTCTTTACAATCTTCTATGTGTAATATATTGCATTGAGTCATATGCTTGTGTATAATTAGTAGTCCTTGGTGAGGATGCGGCTGGATCACACTCGTTCCCATTCCGAACACGACAGTAAAGACAGCTAGCAGTGACAATATTTAGATCGCAAGGTCTTGAGAAGATAACCATTCGCCAGGGATTTATAAAAAACCCTCCGTTAATAGTGGAGGGTTTTTTATTTTAGTCGTTTATTTATTTTAGGTTATGCGGCTTGTTGTGTTTCTTTTGCTTCTTCTCTACAGGCTTCTTTCGCTTTCGTAAAGTCTTTTTGATAATATTTAACAGTAGAAGGTGAAACTGTTTCTAAGTCTCTTATAAGTTCTCTTACGAATCTGGTTGAATCATCATCATAAGCAGTTGCTACCATAGTTTTAATTCCCTTTGCAAGAACGCCACTGGTTTTATAAAAAGCCCTATCTGGAGAGTATCCACTATTTGCTATAAGAACCTGAGCTCTACCAACAGCATCTTTTATTTGAGCTTTAGCTTCAGTCATTGACTTTTTAGTTCCTTTTGGTATAGTTCTAGCTTTATCTAGCTGTGCTTTGCCCTCCATGGCAAGATTAGAAGTTTTTCCACTCATATTAAATTCTCCAGCTGCAATTAGTTTTTGCCTTTTATCTAAAGGTTTTATGAAACCTTCTGGTGGTCTAAATTTCAAAACCTTATCAAGTTCTACAGCTGTAACTTCTAAATCTGATTCTTTATATGGAGTTCTTTGCCTTTGTTGTGGTGCGCCACTAGCTGGATTTGCACCTGCTGCACTCGCTGCTCCACCTACTGCTCCTGTTCCTGCCATAATATTTTCTCCTCAAAAATCCTTCTTAAATATTATATTAAATAAATCAATTACTTTCTTCTAACATAATCTATTTTGATTATGACATAACCGAATCTTAAAATGCAATACTAAATTGTTAAAAGAATATGAAATTTGGTGTTAACGTTTGTATGTGAATTGTAATTGCTTTTTGTTTACCTACATTAAGAAAAAAGGTTAAGATGTAAGGTTAAAACCTAATATGCCAGTAATAAAAACAAAAAATGATTTAATCGAAAGCTGGTTAAGTATAGCCCGGGACAAGAAGACAAATTCTGAACAGTTTCGCGCTGCTATGGAAAATATCGGGCTTTTATTGTTTTCAGAAGCTATAAATGATGCAAAAGGTTTAACAGCAAAACAACATATAAAAACTCCTCTTAAAAAAACACAGGTTCGATACCTTGATCAAAAACACATTTATATAATTCCGGTTTTACGTGCCGGCCTTTCAATGCTGCCCGGAATAAGAAAACTGGTACCTGAAGCGAAGGTAGCACATGTGGGTTTGTATAGAAATGAGAATACACTTGAAGCACACTGGTATCTGGACAAGCTTCCTAAAAAAATCACAAAGCGCTCTACTTTTTTTGTTCTTGAACCAATGATTGCAACTGCCGGAACAATTACTCAGGTTATACAAAGAATTGTTATTTTAGGTTCTGTAAAGATTTTTATAATTAGTGGATTAATTTCAGAATCAGCCAAGAAAAAGCTGGAGCAAAAGTTTCCAATGATAAGTTTTCATGTAGCAGATATTGATCCGATTTTAAATCAAAATGGTTACATAGTTCCAGGATTAGGAGATGCCGGGGATCGAGCATTTAATATGTAATGGAAACATTAAAAATACAAAACATCCATGCCAGAGAGATTTTAGATTCACGTGGTAATCCTACTATTGAGGTAGAAGTAGAGCTATCAAATTGTAATATTGGAAGGGCTGCTGTTCCATCCGGTGCCAGCACTGGTGCTTTTGAAGCAGTTGAACTGCGTGATGGGGATAAAAAAAGATATTCAGGAAAAGGTGTATTAAAAGCAGTTCAGAATGTAAATGAAATAATTGCAAAAAAATTAATTAATAAAGAGGTTAAATTAAATTTAGAAGGTCAGAAAGAAATTGACAATTTGCTAATTGAACTGGATAGAACTGAAAATAAAAGTAAGCTTGGTGCAAATGCAATTTTAGGAGTTAGTTTGGCACTGGCACGGGCCATGGCAACTGCATTACATTTGCCATTGTATGAATTTTTAAACGAACGACGAACAACGAACGACGAGCAACGTTATGTTCTCCCTGTTCCTATGATGAACATCTTAAATGGCGGTAAACATGCGCTGGATTCTGTAGATCTTCAGGAATTTATGATTATGCCAACTGGGGCTACCTCCTTTAGTGAGGCTTTGCGCTCTTGTGCAGAGGTTTACCACACATTAAAATCAAATCTTCACTCTAAAGGAATGAATACTTCAATAGGTGACGAAGGAGGATTTGCCCCGTCACTTAAGACAAATAAAGAAGCCATAGAAATAATCCTCCAGGCAATTGATAAAGCCGGGTATAAGGCAGGCAAGGATTTTTATATAACTATTGATGCAGCATCTACAGAGTTATATAAAGAAGGGAAATATGTGCTTTCAAAAGAAGGAAAGATATTAACTTCTGAGGAGATGATTGATTTTTATTCCAAGTGGATCGGTGAATATCCTATATTTTCCATAGAAGATCCATTAAGCGAGGATGACTGGGAAGGATGGACAAATATAACAAAGGTATTGGGAAATAAAGTTCAGATAGTTGGAGATGATTTATTTGTAACAAACATTGAAAGATTTAAAAGAGGTATCAGTGAAAAGTGTGCAAATTCTATTTTAATAAAATTAAATCAAATTGGAACTCTTACAGAAACTCTTGAAACTATGGCATATGCAAAATTAAAAAATTACAGGTGTGTAGTAAGTCATAGAAGCGGAGAGACTGAAGATACTTTTATTAGTGATTTAGCTGTAGCTGCTTCATGCGGACAGATTAAAACAGGTGCTCCTGCCAGAACAGACAGGATAGCAAAGTATAATCAATTATTGCGTATAGAAGAACAGCTGGGGAAAAATGCGATATATGGTGGAGTTGCATTAAATGCTGTTGGTGGCAAGAAATAATAAAAAGCTGGTTATCCCTGTTATGCCTGGGGAATCAAAAGTAGTATAGAGTTATCTCTCAGATTATTAAATAAAAATTTATCTTTTTAGCTCAGCACATCTTCTGCCTTAGCATGAATGACCCTTGAAAAAAATTTTTGTAGGGATAACCAGTCTAACTCACTGTTAATTATTTTGTACAATTAAAATGATATACCGATTAACTAAATTATGAATAACTTTGTACATAAATCTCTTGTTAACAACAGTCTTTTAAGTAATCAGATACTTGGGGCAGTTCTTTTGTTTTCTTACTTTGCAGTATATGGAATTACTGCTCAGGCTGCATTGTATGGTTTAGAGTTTATTTATTTTCTAAGTTCAATCGGGTTTGCTGCATTAATATTTTATATCCGGGACCCTGAAGCCCAAAAGAAGAAAATCAAAAAGGGGATTTTATTTAATCAAATTTTTGGTACAGTTCTGCTTTTTGCTTATCTTTTGATTTATGGAGTTTCCAGTATTGCTTTATTACAAGGGTTTGGGCTTATATTTTTTATGAGTTCATATATCTTTTTCCTGTCAATAGCTTATATCAGGGATCCTGAACGCATTAAAAAACAGGAAGAAGCATCTGCTTCAATTACATACAGTCCTTTTGCAGAAAGAACCCCATGTTTTATAAATAATAAGGATTTAAGCTGGTTAGTCAGGGAAGTAAACAGTGCACTATCAGTTATTATCGGATTTTCAGAACTCTTAATGAAGAGAGAACACAGTGAAGCTGAAAAAGAATACATGCTAAGAAATATTTATGAGCAGTCGCTTCATATAAATAGCAGTATTAGTAAGGTTGCATCTCTTGTCCCTGACTCTGTTACAAAGCCAAAACCAACTCATGAAGTCGCTGACTTATTGGCTGATAGTAATTTTGTATAAAACTTAAAACTTTTTTGTCCTGTATAATATTTCACATGCCGGTGTGACGAAATGGCAAACGTAGCTGACTCAAAATCAGCCGAGCGTAAGCTCTTGTGGGTTCAAGTCCCTCCACCGGCAATTATGTAAAGCATCTTTGTTTCAGAGTTGTCTTTGCCATCTTGACAATCTATTAGGTAAGACTATATAGTGTTAGATAATAACAAAAAGAAACATAATATACTCATATACAAGTTGACATAAGAGGCAAGGGAAAATATAATTTTACCCTTACTTGCTGTAATTTTTTGAAAAAAATAAATTGTTTTATTTGATAAAGATATTGAGGTAATAAATGACAGTTAAAGCGCCTGAGCGGGTGCAACCCTACGCAAAGGCTGGCCAAAGGACTGCTGTCCTTCCAGATCTCGCTGAAATTCAAAAAGCCTCCTTTGAATGGTTCCTGAGAGAAGGGCTTTCAGAGGAGTTAAAGTCATTCTCACCCATTAGAGATTATACGGGCCGGCTTGAATTATATTTTTTACACGATAATTATTCTTTTGAAGATCATACAGAACCTAAAAAAGCTAAAACTCCACAAGAAGCCCGGGATAACGATCAGAGCTATACAAAAAAACTTTATATCCAGATGCGCCTTGTTAATCGTGACACTGGTGAAATAAAAGAAAATAAAATGTTTGTGGGTGAAATTCCCATGATGACTGATCGCGGTACATTTATTATTAATGGCGCAGAGAGAGTAGTAGTTTCTCAGATTGTCAGATCACCTGGTATTTACTATAAACGTGATGTTGATCCAAATGGGAAAAGAACATTTAATGCCACTCTTATCCCAAACAGAGGTGCATGGTTAAAACTTGAATCTGATAATAATGACATTGTTCATGTAAAGATTGATAAGAACAGAAAATTATATGCTACTACCCTGCTAAAAGCACTTGGCTATACAGCAAATGAAATGGAAACACTTTTCCATCACTTTGATTTCCTGCACAAAACACTGGAAAAAGATCCTGCTGAAAACAGAGAACAAGCGTTAATTGAAGTCTATAAAAAATTAAGACCTGGAGATCCTACCAGTGTGGAAGGCGGAAGACAAATATTAGAATCCAGATTTTTTGATGATAAAAGATATAACCTTGGTAAAGTAGGCCGTTATAAAATAAACAAAAAACTTAGCTTATCTGTTCCTGAAGATGTAAGAGTATTAACCAGGGACGATATCGTGGCATCAATAGATTATTTAATAAATCTTCATTATGATGAAGGGCAAATTGATGATATTGATCATTTGGGAAACAGAAGAATCAGATCAGTTGGTGAGCTTTTGCAAAACCAGTTCAGGGTAGGTCTTTCACGCCTGGAAAGAATTATTAAAGAAAGAATGACTTTGCAGGATGCAGATACCTTAACTCCGGCAAATCTTTTAAATCCAAAACCATTGATTGCAGCTATCAGAGAATTCTTTGGCTCATCCCAGTTAAGTCAGTTCATGGATCAGACAAATGCACTTGCTGAATTAACACATAAAAGAAGATTGTCAGCATTAGGTCCTGGTGGTTTATCAAGAGAGCGTGCGGGTTTTGCAGTTCGGGATATTCATCCTAGTCATTATGGAAGAATATGTCCTGTAGAAACTCCGGAAGGTCCAAATGCAGGATTGATTGGTTCGCTTGCTACTCATGCTCGTGTTAACCAGTATGGTTTTATAGAAACACCGTACAGAAAAGTTATAAACGGTACTGTGGCCAGCGAAGTTCAGTATTTGTCTGCTGATGAGGAAGATAATTTCAGAGTAGCTCCCGGTGATGTACCTTTAAATGAAGATGGATCTTTTAAAGCAGAGTTTATACCTGCCAGATATAAAAGTGAGTTTATTGTAGTGCCGCCTGAAGAAGTAGACTTTGTAGGTGTAAGTCCTATTCAGATAGTTTCTGTAGGTACAGCACTCATTCCGTTCCTTGAACATGATGATGCAAACAGAGCTTTAATGGGTTCAAATATGCAGCGTCAGTCAGTACCACTTATTACCACTGAGAGACCTTACGTCGGTACTGGTATTGAAAAGCAGACAGCAAGAGACTCCGGAATGGTTATTGTAGCAGGTGACTTTGGTGAGGTTACTTATGTCAGCTCACAAAGAATCAGAATTAAATATAAATCATTTAATCATGAGGTTGAATATTCTCTTACCAAATTTAACAGAAGTAACCAGGATACCTGCTTAAATCAAAAACCAATTGTAAGCACTGGTGATAAAGTTATTCCGGGTCAGGTGCTGGCTGACGGACCAGCTACAGATTGTGGAGAGCTTGCGCTTGGGAAAAATATTCTTGTTGCATTTATGCCATGGGAAGGATATAACTTTGAAGATGCTATTTTAGTCAGTGAAAGACTGGTAATGGATGATGTTTTTACATCTATTCACATAGAAAAATTAGAGATTGATGCCAGATCTACAAAACTTGGACCTGAAGAAATAACAAGAGAAGTTCCAAATGTTTCCGAAGAAGCTTTAAGACATTTGGATGAAAATGGAATTGTAAGAATCGGGGCCAGAGTTTTTCCGGATGATGTTCTGGTTGGAAAGATTACTCCAAAAGGAGAGTCTGATCATCCTCCTGAGGAAAGGCTTTTAAGAGCAATCTTTGGTGAAAAGGCCCGTGATGTAAGGGATAATTCCTTAAGGGTTCCGCATGGTGAAGGTGGAAGGGTTGTAGATGTAAAAGTATTTGATCGTGAAAAAGGAGATGAATTGCCTCCTGTAGCAAATAAAGTAGTGCGTGTTTTTATTGCTCAGAAAAGAAAGATTTCAGTAGGTGACAAGGTGGCAGGACGACATGGTAACAAAGGTATAATTGCAAAGATTCTGCCTGTTGAAGATATGCCATTTTTATCTGATGGTACGCCGGTGGATATTGTTTTAAATCCGCTTGGTGTGCCAAGTCGTATGAATATCGGGCAAACCTATGAAACAATGCTTGGTCTGGCTTCCATGTTAAATAATACTCACTATGAAGTTCCGCCTTTTGATGAAATGTATGGATCAGAAGCCAGTAAAACACTTGTTCTTAACGAAATTAACAATGCAAAGAAAAATAAAAATGTTGAATGGATTGATGATAACGGCAAAGTTAAATTAATTGATGGCAGGACCGGTGAACCTTTTGATAATCCGTGCTCTGTTGGAAAAATCTACATGATGAAACTTGTTCACCTTGTAGACGATAAGATTCATGCAAGAAGTACAGGGCCTTACAGCCTGGTAACACAACAACCTCTTGGCGGGAAAGCTCAGTTTGGCGGTCAAAGACTTGGAGAAATGGAGTGCTGGGCACTTGAAGCATATGGTGCAGCATATACACTTCAGGAAATGCTAACAGTAAAATCTGATGATGTCTCTGGCAGAAGTCGTGCTTATGAATCAATTGTAAAAGGTGAAAATATACCAAGACCTGGCGTTCCTGAATCATTTAAGGTGTTGGTTAGAGAACTGCAATCTCTTGGTCTGGATGTAACAGTCTTGAGAAGAACACGTGAAGGAAATGACGAAGAAATTGATTTGACAAGTGATGAGTCAGAACAAAGAAGAACTCAGCCCAATATTTCATTATCCAGTCGTGATATTGGACTTGAAGAGGAATTACAGGGGCTACGTTCTAAAGCTGAGCCTCTGGCAGGAGTTGCCATTCAGACTAAAGAATTAGTTTCTGAAAAAGAGACAGGTAGTGCAGAAGCAGTAGCAGAAGCAGTAAAAGAAGAGCTTTTTGAAGAAGTGTCTCTTGATGAGATTGAGGGAGAGGGGGAAGGAGAAAGCGAAGCTAGCTAACTTTGCATTCTTAGGGAAAATGGCAATTCAGGAAAATACAGTAAAATCAAATGGAAGCTTTAGTGATCTTTCAATCTTTGATCGATTTAATCACCTTCAGATTAAAATTGCTTCACCTGTAAGGATCATGGGATGGTCATTTGGTGAAGTTACAAAACCTGAAACCATTAACTATAGAACTTTAAAACCTGAAAAAGATGGCTTGTTTTGTGAAAGAATTTTTGGACCCACAAAAGACTGGGAATGTTATTGTGGAAAGTATAAAAGAGTCAGACATAAAGGTATTATCTGCGAACGTTGCGGTGTTGAAGTAACTGAATCAAAAGTCAGAAGACACAGAATGGGGCATATTAAGCTGGCTGCACCGGTTTGTCATATATGGTTTTTAAAAGGAATTCCAAGTTATTTAAGTTTGCTGAGTGATATTCCGCTAAGAGATCTTGAACAGGTTATTTACTTTAACCAGTACATAGTTTTAAACCCCGGCAATGTTGAAACAATTGTAAAACACCAGTTATTAACTGAAGAAGAATATGAACTTTTAAGCAGTGACGAAAATGCTCAGTTTGAAGTTGCAATTGGGGCAGAAGCACTAAAACTTATCTTAGAAGAAATTTCCAAACCTGTTTATGAATTTCCTGATGCTAAGACAAGAGATGAAAGAGGAGAACTAAAATCTACACCCGGACTGGAAGAGCTTGCTCAAAAGCTAAGACAGGAATTAGCACTTAGCAGTGGAAGTCAGCAAAGAAGAGCAAAAATTATTAAAAGACTTAGATTGGCAGAAAGTTTAATTCTTTCAAAAACAGATCCAACTTCAATGGTATTAGAGGTTTTGCCTGTTACCCCGCCTGATTTACGTCCAATGGTCCAGCTAGATGGCGGCAGGTTTGCAACCAGTGATTTAAACGATTTATACAGGAGAGTTATTAATAGAAATAACAGACTTGCCAGACTGCTTGATATGGGTGCTCCTGAAATTATTGTCCGGAATGAAAAAAGAATGCTTCAGGAAGCAGTAGATGCATTGATTGATAATGGAAGAAGAGGCAGGGTGGTTACCGGATCAAACGGAAGACCGCTAAAATCCCTTTCAAATATTATTGAAGGTAAACAAGGCAGGTTCCGTCAAAATTTACTCGGAAAAAGAGTTGACTATTCAGGCAGATCTGTAATTGTTGTTGGTCCTCAGTTAAAAATTCACCAGTGTGGTTTGCCAAGGGAAATGGCCATTGAATTATTTAAACCATTTGTTATTAATAAGCTAATTGAACGTCAGATTTGTCAGAATATTAAATCAGCTAAAAAACAAATTGAAAAAGGTTCTTCAATTATCTGGGAAATTCTTGAACAGGTTATCCAGGGACACCCGGTTCTTTTAAATCGTGCGCCTACTTTACACAGGCTGGGTATACAGTCTTTTGAACCGGTACTGGTAGAAGGAAGAGCAATTCAGCTTCATCCGCTTGTTTGTGCAGCATTTAATGCAGACTTTGACGGAGATCAGATGGCAGTTCATATCCCGTTATCAGTTGAAGCTCAGTCAGAAGCAAGAATGCTTATGATGGCATTTAATAATATTCTTTTACCGGCAAGCGGTAAGCCTACTATTACTCCTACACAGGATATGGTATTAGGGATTTATTATTTAACAGTTGAAAAACCAGGCGCAGACGATCAGAAGATTTGCAAAGGCGCAGGAATGAACTTTTATAATTTTAAAGATGCAATCGCAGCATATGAAGCTGATGTTGTTGATTTACATGCAAACATTAATGTCAGGGATGAAAATAATAAGAGGATAAGTACAACAGCAGGACGAATTATTTTTAATCAGACTATTAAGGATACATTTGATATCAGGTAAATTTGAAAGTGGAGATAAATAAAAATGCCTCAGACAGTTAAAACCAAAGAAACATACGAATTCCAGAATTCTACTATTGATAAAAAGAAGCTGTCAGGGCTCATGCTGGAAATTTATGAAAAATATGGTTCTGCCAGAGCAAGCGATGTTGCAGATGCACTAAAAAATTTAGGGTTTCATTTTGCTACTAAAGCTGGTGTAACTATAAGTATTGAAGATCTGACAGTTCCGGAAGATAAAAAAGATTTAATTAGTTCTGCAGAAGAGCAGATTGAAGATGCCCAGAAAAAATTTGAAAGGGGAGATATTACTGAAGTAGAAAGATATAACAAAGTTATTGATACATGGTCTGAGACTACAGAAAAATTAACTGAAAAGGTCGTAGAAAGATTTAACAGACTTAATCCTGTTTATATGATGGCATTTTCAGGTGCCAGAGGTAACATCAGTCAGGTACGTCAGCTGGTCGGTATGAGAGGTTTGATGGCTGACTCTCAGGGACAGATTATTGACCTGCCGATTAAAACAAACTTTAAAGAGGGTTTAAATGTTACTGAGTATATTATTTCAAGTTACGGTGCAAGAAAAGGACTGGTTGATACTGCTTTAAAAACAGCAGACTCAGGTTATTTGACCAGGCGGCTTGTGGATGTTGCCCAGGATGTAACTATTCGTGCTCATGACTGTGGAAGCAAGAGAGGCGTTGTTGTTCATGCCTTGTTTGAAGGGGAAAAATTAACTGTAGGGATCGTTGAGAGAGTAATCGGACGTGTCGCTGTAGAAGATATTATAAGTTTAAAAACCAAAGAAGTTATTGTTAAAAGAAATGAATTAATTGACAGGCAAAAATCCAAACTAATTGAAGAACATGGGGTAGCTTCAGCTAAAGTCAGATCTCCGCTTGTCTGTGATTTACCATATGGGATTTGTCAAACATGTTACGGCTGGAGCTTAACTACAAATACCATTGTAGACATTGGTGAGGCAATAGGCATAATTGCTGCTCAGTCAATTGGTGAACCCGGGACTCAGCTCACAATGAGAACATTTCATACCGGTGGAGTAGTGGCAGGTGCTGCAAAAAGAAAACAAATCAGGTCTCCACTAAGTGACATTTTAAAATTTGATATTCCTGTAAAAGAAATCAGGACAAGATATGGAGATACCGTTTTACAAACCACAAAGGAAGGAAAAATTAAAATTGGAAAAGATGACTTTTTCTTACCTGCAGGTTCACAGATTAGATTTAAGAGTGGAGCCAAAATAGAAAAAGATACAGTTGTTGCAGAGTATACGGAAATTCAACAAAAGGGTCTTATTGAAAAAGCAACAAAAGATATTATTTCAGATCATTCAGGACAAATTTTGTTTGAAGGATTTAGTGTTGATGAAAGAAGAGATCGCCAGGGAAATATTTCCAAAACTGCAAACAAAAACGGAATTATCTGGATTATGGAAGGTGATGTTTACAATCTCCCAGCAGGCAGCAAGCTTATCCCGGAGGACGGTCAGCATGTAAAGGTAAGCGATATACTTGCAGAAACATTAATTATTTCAGAGCGTGGTGGTGAAGTACGTTTTAATAATGATCTTGTAATTGAAGAAGTAAAAGTCGGGAAAGAAAAAATCAAAAGATTAATTCAGGGGCGTGAAGTTAGTATTGTTATAGCCAGGGTTGGTGCAGAAAACGCAAAACTGGAAAGCACAAAGCAAGGTAACTCATGGAAAGTAAAAGCTACAAAAACTAATCCTGAAGAACTTTATACCATTAAAGTAGTTCCTGGTGAAACCATTGAAAACAAGAGTGTTATTGCAGAGCTTGTGGATGACGGAGTTATGGCTGTTACCACTGCAGGAGAAATCAGATATGACGGACTTGAAGTGGATGAGTCCAGAATTATTACTCAGCCGGGGAAAATTATTTTTATTCCTGAAGAAGTTCATTATTTAAGTAAGGATGTAAGTTTAAAGCTTGTTGAAAATGAAGATCGCGTTAAGGCTGGACAGGAAATTGTAAAAGATGTGTTTACTCACCTGGACGGATTTATTGAGATTAAAGTTGATAATGATATTATCCATGAGGTTATTGTAAGACCTGGCGAATTATTTGATATTCCGGAACCATCTTTATTAAAGTGTGAAGATGAGGAAATCGTTAAAGAAGGTATGGAAATTTACCCCGGTATAAAAATAAATGATACAAAAGTTGTAACCCTTATTGAAAACGAAGAAAAAGGAACTGTAAAACTTCTTTTAAGGCCTGTTCAAACATTTGCAATTGAACCCAAGAAAGTATTTTTCCAGGGATATTCCACTGATAACAATATTGCTTTATTAGCTGTTACACAAATGCTCTATCGTGATGGAGAGAGAGTAAGAAATTTTAACGGTGGGCCGCTTTCAAAAACCAGTCTGGTGCTTACAATGGGTGGTGATTTATCTGCCTTAAAAGGGAAGGTTGAAATCGGGAAAATAGTTGATTCAAAGCAGGAATTACAAATTATAGTTCAGGAAAATATTGTTTTAAGAAGAGAGCAGGATACAAATGTTACCCAGTTATTAATAAATAATAATGATCACATTGCACCTGGAGTTGCATTAGCGAAGACTCAGGTTTTAGCCAGATCAAATGGTGAGGTAAGCTTAAGTACACAGCAGGAAAAAAGACTGCTCTTAATTACCATTAATGATTTAATTAAACAGGAAACTACCATAAAACCTGCTGTAAAAGTTGGTGATTTTGTTAAACTGGGAGATAAATTAGCTGGTGGAACAGAGTCTGCATGCTCCGGTCAGATTGTATCTGCAGAAAATAAGTCAGTAATAATCAGAAAAGGAAGACCATATCTTGTTAATGCTGGCGCGCAACTTCAGTGTGATCAGGGACATTTAGTTCAAAGAGGCGATCAGTTAGCTGCACTAATTTATGAAAGAGTAAAAACTGCAGATATAGTGCAGGGTTTACCGCGTGTAGAAGAATTATTAGAAGGCAGAAAACCAAAAGATGCAGCAATTTTATCCGAGTTCAATGCAAAAGTAAAAATCATTGAAGAAGATGATGCAAGAAGATTAATTTTAGCTTCAGGAGAGACAGAGCAGGAAGTATCTATTCCGCCTGGTTTAAATGTAATTGTAGAAAATGGACAGGCAGTAAAAATCGGAGAACCTTTAACAGATGGTCCTGCAAACCCACACGATATTTTAAACCTGCTTGGCATTGAAGCTGTCCAGCAATATCTTTTGGATGAAGTTCAAAAAGTATACAGAAGTCAGGGCGTTGAAATTGCAGACAAACACGTTGAAACGATTATAAGACAAATGACACGCAAGGTAAGAATTGAAGATGCAGGTGATACCATACTTCTGCCTGGTGAGCTTGTTGAATTAGCTGACATAAAAAAAGAAACAGAAAAAGCAAGAAAGTTAATTTCCAAGGATGCAAGACCTCCTGCTTATAAACCAATATTATTGGGTATTACAAAGGCAAGCTTAAATACTGAAAGCTTTATTTCTGCTGCAAGCTTCCAGGAAACTACCAGAATACTTTCTGAAGCTGCTATTCAGGGAAAGAAAGACTGGCTCAGAGGGTTAAAAGAAAATGTTATTATCGGACGTTTAATACCGGCTGGTACTGGTTATTTATATTCCAGGGCTTTAGAGTCAAACATTCCTGACTATGGACAGTTAACTTCTGAAGGATTTGCTGCTGAACCTAGTCTGAATTAGCATTTGTTTTTTTAATTTCTTCTAATCCTTTTCTTCTTCTTGCAGAAAAATACACGTCACTTGCACTAGCTTTGAGCTTTCTTCCGATTTCTACCAAATGTTGTAAGCTGCCGCTAGATTCTTTAATTTTGTTTTCACCAACAATCAATCCAAAGTCAAATATATCTGCAATTGTTGAGGCTAACAATAAATCAGAAAGAGTAACTGATGGAAACAGCTTGTTTCTGTCTTCAGGTCCATGCGTTAATTTTTCCGGGATATAAAATCTAAAAATATTAGTTAACCAAATTAAAGGTCTATCTATTACGCTAAGTATACGGATTATAGTTCTTGGTAAGCCTTGAATATCAAACCTACGGGCTAATGGTCTTGTTATACCTCCAAAGACACTAAGCCAGTTTACGATTGGTGTAAAACATGAAATCGTTTTATCTAGATGCTGCGAGATGTTTAATTTTTCTTCACAGCTTAAGCTTTTTGATGTTTTGTATTTATTCCAAGCATTTTTTAATTTGCCTATATGACTGGAGAATCTATTTTTGATAAAATTCCAGTTTATTGTGTCATCATTCTTAGTAACTTTATTTTCATCTTCGTTACCTTTAAAAAGCTTATTCCAAATTGTTTTGTAAAGTTTATTTGAGAAATTAGGACCATAAGCTATATTTATCCCCATATTTCTCCACCACATACCGTCAAACAGTCTTATACAAACCCATTCAAGATCATTAGCTATAGCAGGGCTTACTAAACCTAGGGCAGAAATTAAAAATTTCCCTTTTGTTTGGAGTTCATTATTAAATAAAGCAAGAGAGGGTATCCATGATTTTTTATCTTCTTCGCTTCTTGTAAATTCTTCTGCACCTACGTTATCATCTCTGTTTCCATTGCTATCTTTGTGTCCATAAATCATGTTTCTAAACATATCTCCAAAAGTACCAGTAATTCTTTCTATGGTAAAAACCGCTTTTGCTACCCAGGTATCACTGAGTTCAGAATGTGTTAAAAAATAAGATGGTATTTTTAATATTGCTTCTAAAATATAAGTTCTTATACTATTTTTAGCTAGGTTATCAGTATCAACGGCCCAATTTTTCTTAGTGTCTTCTGTTCTAGCAGGGGACTCATTTAGATAACCTGCAAACACTTCTTGTTTCCCAGATGACTCCGGTTTTGAATAGTCATCTGGTGGAGATATTTCACCGAGTCCAATTTTTGTGATATTTATTGTCATTTATTGATTTCTATAATAATTTTTTCAAAAAAAATACAAGCCAAACAAAATAACAAAGACTTTTTAAAAATTAAAAAGCCTCTGTAATTTTATGTGTACAGCCTGATTCTATTAATATTGAAATACCGTTGTCTATAATTTCTTAACCATTAAGATAGAGATTTAGAATTTTTTAAGAATTGGAATTAAGCCCTGAAGATTTTACCGTATTAATATCCTTATCTCCCCGCCCCGAAAGATTTACCACCACCACCTCGTTTTTCTTTGTCTTTGGCATTAAATATTTTAAATAAGCAACTGCATGTGATGATTCCAGGGCTGGAATGATTCCTTCCATCTTTGAAAGGAAATTAAAAGCCTGAAGAGCTTCTTTGTCTGAGATGTTTTTATATTGAACAATATTTTTGTCCTTTAAATATGCATGTTGTGGCCCGACACCAGGATAATCCAAACCTGCTGAAATACTGTGAGCTTCTTTAATAATTCCATTCTTATCCTGAAGAAGATAACTATATGAACCGTGCAATACGCCTGGTTTTCCAAGGGTTAATGTAGCAGCATGGTGACCGTTTTTCAATGATACGCCACCGGCTTCAACACCGATCAATCTGGTGTTTTCAAAATTTAGGTATGGATAAAAAATTCCCATGGAATTTGATCCGCCGCCTACACATGCCACAATATAGTCTGGATCTTTTTTTAATTGTTTTTTTAATTCATCTCCGATTACTGACTGAAAATAGCTAACTATTGCAGGATACGGATGCGGACCAACAGTAGAACCGATAATATAATGAGTAGTTTTTATATTTGTAATCCAGTCTCTTATAGCTTCACTGGTAGCATCTTTTAATGTCCGGGAGCCGCTTTTGACAGGGATAACTTGTGCACCAAGTAATTGCATTTTAAAGACATTAAGCTCTTGTCGTTTAATATCGACTGCTCCCATATAAATCTCACATTCAAGTCCAAACAAAGCACAAACTGTAGCTGTAGCCAGACCATGCTGGCCGGCACCGGTTTCTGCAATTATTCTTTTTTTACCAAGTTTTTTAGCTAATAATGCCTGACCAATACAATTGTTTATTTTATGTGCACCGGTATGACAAAGATCCTCTCGTTTTAGAAATATTTTTGCTTTTCTGTAATGCTCTGTAAGTCTTTTAGCAAAATATAATGGTGTAGGTCTGCCTACATAGGTTTTTAAAAGTAAATCTAATTCAGCTTTAAAGCTTTTATCATTTTTATATTTATTAAATGTAATTTCTAATTCTTCCAGCGCAGGCATTATGGTTTCAGGAACAAATTGTCCGCCGTATTTGCCAAAGTAGCCTTTTTGTCTGGTTTTCATGACAAACATAATATTACCATTTTATGATGACAACCAATGTTATATTTAATTTATGTCCCAAAAAATCCTCATTGCTCCCAATGCATTTAAATATTCTCTCAGCGCTGTAGAAGCAGCTAAAACAATTAAACAAGCTTTAGACTCTCCGGATTTGAATTTGAAATATGAACTTTTACCAATAGCTGATGGTGGCGATGGCACAATTGATATTTTGAATTTTAGTTTTCCAAAATCTAAATTTATTAAAGTCAGGGTACATGATCCGTTAATGCGTGAGATTGAATCGTTATGGCTACTATGGGATGAAAATACTGCTGTAATAGAGCTTGCAAAGGCTTCCGGAGTTGCACTTTTGTCTAAAGATGAACTAAATCCTTTCTGGGCAAATACTTATGGTACCGGTGAATTAATTCTTTCTGCATTAGACAAAAGCTGTAAAAAGATAATTATTGCTTTGGGTGGCAGTGCCACTATTGATGCAGGAGCAGGAATATTAGAAGCGCTTGGAGTCAGATTTGAAGATAAGAAAAGAAACAAAGTTAAATCAGGAGGAGGATTTTTAGGCTCAATAGAGAAAATAGATTTACACCATCTTGATAAAAGAATAAAGGATTGTGAGTTTCATATGCTTTGTGACGTTAGTATTCCGCTTACAGGAGAGAAAGGAACTATACAAAGATTTGGAACTCAAAAAGGTGCCAGGGAAGGAGAAAAAATTATTTTAGAAAATGGGATGAAGCACTTAGCAAAAGTAGCAAAGCAATATACTGGAAATGATTTTGAATCAGCTCCAATGGTAGGAGCTGCAGGCGGAGTAGCATTCTCACTTAAGACTTTTTTAGGTACAAAATTATTTGGTGGTTTTTCGTATCTGGCTAATTTGATTTCATTAGAAGAAAAAATAAAAAATGTTGATCTGGTAGTTACAGGTGAAGGTAATCTTGATGCTCAAAGTTTAATGGGTAAAGGAGTAATTGAACTTGCTAAATTGGCCAAAAAGCATGGTAAAAAAGTAATTGCTTTATGTGGTGACTATGATAAGAATATTAACTGGAGAGAACACTATATTGAGCATGTAATTGAAATAAAGCCGGAAAACTTATCTTTAGAGGAATCATTAAAAAATACTAAAAATTTAATTTTAAGTGCTATTACTCAAAACTCTCATTTGTTTGTGAATTTTTAAAGATTTGGCAAGTTGCAATTTAACGATAATTACATTAAAATAAAACTGTTATAAAAAATATAAGCGAAAAATATTGCGAGGAGCAATATTTTGAGCGCCAAGAAGAAGAGAAAATATTTAAGCCTAAATGTTTTCAAATAAAAAAAATGAATGTAAAGAGCAGGTTAGAAAGAGCAGCAGAAAATAAACAGTGGATAAAAGTTTATTTCCATGATGGCAGTGGACTTATTGGAAAAGTTATAAGGGTTGGTCAGGACTATGTAGAGCTGGAAAGTTATGGATATGATGACCTGCCACATGCCAGAAATTATGCAAAAAATATTATCCCGTTAAGCTTTATAAAAATGTTTATGGTTGAGTCATCTAATTTTGCTGAAGCAGAAAGAAAAAGATTGGAATATCTTAATCAGCTAGAGCATCTTACCCATGAAGCAGCTTCAGAAATAGAAAACAAATAATTAGTTTAATTTAAGTTCTCCGGCATAATGACATGCAACCTGTTGATTATTATATAACTCTAATTTAGGAATTTCGCTCGTACACCTTTCCTTTGCTATTGGACATCTTGTTCTAAAAACACAACCGCTGGGTGGATTTGAAGGATCGGGAATCTCTCCGCTTAGTATAATTCTTTTTTCTTTCCTGAGCTTTGATCTCAGATCTCCAATCTCTGGATTAGCACTTAACAAAGCTATTGTATACGGGTGTTTAGGAGATTTTATTATGTCTTCCTTATGTCCGAATTCAACTATACGTCCCAGGTACATTACAGCAATTTGTGTGGAGATATAGCTAACTACAGATAAATTGTGTGAAATAAACAGATAAGTTAAATTTAATTTTTTCTGTAAATCAATTAAAAGATTTAGTATTTGAGCCTGAACAGACACATCAAGAGCACTTACAGGTTCATCTAAAATTAAAAACTCCGGACTTAATGACAGTGCCCGTGCAATAGCTACTCTCTGTCTTTGCCCCCCTGACAGTTCATGAGGATATTTATTTCCATGTTGTTCTTCAAGTCCTGCAAGGTTTAATAACTCATTAACTCTTTTCATTATTCCTTCTTTATCCTGAATAATTTTATGTACAATTATTGGTTCTGCGATGATATCTTTAATTTTCATCCTCGGACTAAGACTTGAATACGGATTCTGAAAAACAATTTGTAGCCTTTGGCGAATTGAACGCATTTCTTTGTTTGACAGGGAGAAAATATTTCTTTCCTTATAGAGAATCTCTCCATCGGTAGGTTCTAATAGTTTTAAAATGAGCTTGCCCAGGGTTGATTTTCCCGATCCGGATTCTCCGACAATTCCAATTATCTGCCTTTTTTTTATTCCCAGATTTATATCTTTTAATGCCTGTACATAACCTACTGTTTTTGACCAGAAACCTCTTTGAATGGGGAAAAATTTTGTCAGATTTTTAACTTGGACAAGAAAATCGTGATCCGTTACTTGTGGCTCGTTACTCATTACTGAATCTCGATTGAGTCTTTATTATCGACTTCTGAAAGGCAAACCCTTATTGATTGTTTTGGTGTGGTGGAAATATTTTTACCGGTAAAATCTGCACTGATAGGCAGCCTTCTGTGCCCTCTGTCCACAAGAACAAGTAATTTTACACTTGTCGGTCTGCCAAAATCTTTTATAGCATCCAGGGCAGCCCTTACAGTTCTGCCTTCATATAAGACATCATCGACTATTAGTACATTTTTATTATCTATATTAGGAACAGTGCTAGGTTTACTTTGTTTTAGAGACTTTCTGTGATCTAAATCATCTCTGTAAAGAGTTACATCTAAATAACCAAATGGTATATCTACTTTTTCTATTTGCAGGATGATATCGTGCAGTCTTTTTGCCAGGAATTCTCCTCTGGTTACAATACCTACAATTACAAGGTTATTTAAATCTACATAGTTTTCTATTACCTCATGAGCTAATCTTCTTAAGGTTTTTGTTAGTTCGTTACTGTCCAGTAATACGTTCATTTTGTAGCCTAATTTAGCAACTAATCAGCTAGAATTATATAATCATTATGATGTTTTGTGTAATAAAACTGATCACTAATATATGATTTTGTACTTGTAATTATCGGAATTGACCGACGGAAGCTGCAGCTTGTCTGCAGCATTAAAAAAATGATACCAAAGAACATACCGAATCTTTTTATAGAACAGGCCAATAAGTACAGTGAAAAAACAGCAGTTGAGTACAGATTAAGGCGTAATCAGCCATATAAAAGTATTTCCTGGACACATTTAAGTACTATCGTGCAGGAGGTAGCATATGGGTTAATTGAGCTTGGAGTTAAAAAAGGTGACAATGTTGCGATTTTATCCGGCACAAGATATGAATGGTCTGTTTTTGATTTAGCACTTTTGTCTATTGGTGCTGTTGTTGTACCTATATATCCCAGCTTACCTGAGCACAGTGTAAATTATATTTTAAATGATTCAATGAGTAAGATTATAATCCTCGAAGACAAAGGACAGCTTCAAAAAATCAGATCACAGTGGGATAGTGTACCACAAGTTCGATATGCAATTGTAATTGAAGATCTTGGAGATCTGCCTCAATATGATCCCAGAATAATAAGTTTTAAAAATTTAAAAGACAAGGGCAAATTAAATTTTGCAGGTGATCCGGATTTGTTTGAAAGGCATCTTGCTGATATACGTGAAAACGATCTCGCTTCAATAATTTATACATCCGGTACTACAGGCCCGCCAAAAGGAGTAATGCTTACCCATAAAAATATTTTAAGTGTTATATCTGTTCTTCCTGAGGTGTTGCCTATGAAACCATCTGACAAGTTTCTTTCTTTTTTACCTCTTTCTCATGTTTTTGAGAGAGTAGGAGGCCTTCATTATGCTGTTTCAACAGCTGTTACCATCTGTTACTGCTCAAGTATTGATCAAATAGGACCTGCTCTTAAAGATTCCGGTGCAACAATAATGTTAGTCGTTCCGAGGATACTTGAAAAAATCATAACAAAAATAAACCATGAACTTGAAGCTCTGCCTCCTTTTAAAAAAAATCTGTTTGCCCAGGCAATATCCTGCGGCAGGAAATTATTAGAGTTAAAAGAAAATAAAAAAAAATGTACATTTGATTTTTTCATTAATTCAGTTAAATATTTTTTTGCTGACAAATTTGTTTTTTCTTCAGTTCGTAAAAAGCTTGCACCAGAATTAAAACGTTTTGTATCTGGCGGTGCACCCCTTGCAAAAGAAATTGCAGAGTTTTTTTGTATTATTGGAATACCGGTACTTGAAGGTTATGGTTTAACTGAGACCAGTGCTCCTGCTACAGTAAACACTTTAAAACAAATGAAAATTGGCACTGTCGGAAAACCACTGCCAAATGTACAAATTAAAATTGCTGATGATGGTGAAATATTAATTAAGGGTCCAAATGTGTTTTGTGGTTATTACAAGGATGAAAAGGCAACAAAAGACTCTTTTGCAGACAACTGGTTTCTTACCGGTGATATAGGAAGTATTGACAATGATGGATTTTTAAAAATTACAGGAAGAAAGAAAGATATAATTGTAAACTCTGCCGGAAAAAATATTGCTCCTCAAAATATTGAAAATGCCATAAGAAACTCACCATACATTAGCAATGTGGTAGTAATAGGAGACAAGAAAAAATATTTATCGGCACTGGTAACCCTGGAGCCATCTTCAATATTAAATTACGCAAAGGAGTATAATTTATTTTTGGATAATGGAATGGAGAGCTTGGCAAAAGAGCCAAATGTTATTAAGTTAATAGATAAAGAAATTAAAATCAGAACTGCGGAATTTGCTGATTATGAACAAATCAGAAAGTTTACTGTTTTTCCTCAGGATTTTAGTATTGAATCAGGCGAGATTACACCTACTTTAAAAATCAAAAGAAAATTTATTGAGGAGAAGTATAAAAAAATAATTGATGATATGTATCCGACAGAATAAGTTACAGACGCCTCGCCGGGGCGTCTGTACAAAGTGGAAAGCAGTTTGCCTCATGTTTCCTTGTTTCCTTGTTTCCTTGTTTCTTTGCTTCTCTGCCTCTTTTGCCCAAGAGAATTATCCGGTTATAGAAAAAATTGAAAACATTATATTCGGGAAATCATTTCCAAATTTAAAAATCTCAAACAGGATTGGTGCAATTGAAAAAAATGTTTTTGGCAAGACTTATCCGAATGATTCCTTGGATATAAGAACTAAACGCTTAAAAACCAATGTTCTTGGCATCTCTGATAATTTGCCGAATGAGAACAGTGAGACTGTTGAAACACCGTTAAATACAAATCAAGAGTTTCAGGACAATAATAATTATGAAAATTTGCAAACAGCAGAAATAAACAGTGAAAAATTCCAGGATATTCTCTATGAGTTTATAAATGAAGAGAGAAGTTTTAAGGGCTTGCTTCCGCTTGTAAAAGATGAAACAGCTCTTAGTGTTGCTTTTGAACAGGCAAAAGAAATATTAGCTAAAGGATATGTTTCATATAAAAATTTAAAAAACCAGTATCCGGACGAAAGATATACTCTCTCTGGCGGTACCGGTGCCATAATAGAAGTTATAAAAGGTTTTGAAAATGACTCAAATAAAAAACAGATTAAACTGACAGAACTTTTAGCTAAACAACTGGTACAGGCTATAGAAGCAAATCCGGATGATGCTCAGATTTTATATAGTCCTTATATAAATCATTTTGGACTTGGATTTGCTCTGTCGAAAGACAAGAAAAAATTTGTTTCTGTAGTTGAGTTTGTAACAAAGGGAGGAGAATTCGAACCTGTTAAACCACAAATAAGTCTTAATGAAAAATTAAAAGTTCTTGGCAAAATTAATCTTCCTTATAAATTTAAAGCAATATCAGTGGCATATTATGATTCTGCCAGACTAAATTTTGAAGATGAAAATAATAATCCAGGATATTTTACAAGTGAAAGTCTTAAACCATATTTCCCTCCTCAGGATTATATTGCTTACAGCAATACTGCAAAAAGTACCTTTATAAAGGTAATAAAAGGAATTGGTGTAATAGGAGCAATAGGAGCAGCACCATTTACAGGCGGTGCCAGTGCCATTTTAGCTCCTGCACTTATATCTTCAATTCAAAATGCTCCCCCGAGAGAAATACCTTTAAGAGGCGGGATAAAAGTTAATAAAAAAGGGGAATTTTCGGGAGAAATTGAATTAAATTATGAAGGGAGGGGAGGACTTTATTATGTTAGTGTTTTAGCTGAACTGCCCGGAGTTAATTTCCCGATTGTAATAAGCAGGAGAACAGTCAGGGTTAATGGCTTTTTGCCAGCAGCAGGAAAAACTATACATGCAAATCAATCAAGAACAATTTAATGATATTACTCAGGCAGAATATTATATGCGTGAGTGTTTTGAGCTTGCTAAAAAATCATTAGGCAGGACATCGCCAAATCCAGTTGTTGGAGCAATAATTTTGGATAAAAATGGTTTTCCTTCAGGGAAAGGCTATCATAAAGCTGCTGGCGCTGAACATGCAGAAGTAATTGCTATTAGAGAAGCCGGGGAAAAAACAAAAGGCGGGACTTTGATCGTTAACCTGGAGCCCTGCTGTCATGAAGGCAGAACTCCACCCTGCACAGAACTAATAATTCAAAGTCAAATACGTGAGGTGATTTTTAGCTGTCATGATGCAAATCCCCTGGTGCATAAGAAAGGAGAAGGGATTCTTTTAAAAAATAATATAAAAGTTTATTCATGCGTACTGGAATCTGAAGGTATTGAACTTAATAAATTTTTCTTTAAATGGGTTAAATCAAAACTTCCATGGGTTACTTTAAAGCAGGCTCAGACACTGGATGGAAAAGTTGCTCTCAGTAATAAACAAAGCAAATGGATTAGTGGAGAGTTCTCCGGAAAAGAAGTCCATAATCTACGCAATATTTACGATGCTGTTTTAGCAGGAGCAAGAACAGTAGAAATTGATAATCCGGAACTTACCGTGAGAGGTATTAAAAATTCAAGAAACCCAGCCAGAGTAATTATTGATTTAAATTTGATTACAAAACCTGACTCCAATATTTACAAAAATGACTCGGTTATTTATTTGGTGACAAGAGCAGATCACTCCAGGGATAAATTAGATAACTATTTAAGATTAAACAATAACCTGAAATTTATCCAGTTCCCGGAAGTAACCAAAGGTAAAATTAATTTTAAACATTTGTTTGAAGAGCTCGGAAAAAAAGATATCTTAAGTATTTTAGTAGAAGCAGGGCCTAACCTTGCCGGTGAGCTTATTTCAGGTGGATTGGTAGATGAATATATTTTGTTTATTGCACCAAAAATATTTGGTGACAGTACAGCTCTTTCCAGCGTACAAATGAAACCACTGGATAATATTGAAAATTCTTACGAATTCAGGCTATTTGACTACAAATCAATAGGTAATGACCTTATGCTTTCTTTACGACCCAAATAATAGCTCAGTTACATGTTTTTAAATATTTGTGCGGGTCTGGTAATTATGCTTCTATAATTAAACTTAGTTACTTTAGTAGCTTGAACTCAGGAGACGTACAGATGACATTTAAAAATTTTATTCAATGTTTGTTGGTTTTAAGTTTTACTTTTTTTATCTCACAGAGTGTTTATGCTCAGGCAGCACAACAAAAAGATGCTTCTGTCGTTTCTGTAAATGAGCTGTCTGATATCCAGGGAGATGAATGGGCATATAAAGCAATACAAGAGCTTGTTGAAAAATATGATGTCCTGGAAGGTTATCCTGATGGTACTTTTAAAGGTAAAAAACCATCTACCAGATTTGAGCTGGCAGCAGCCGTTTATGATCTGGCTACATATTTTAGCGATCAAGTTGCTTTGGATCGTGATGACTTAGCTAAGCTTGCAAAGCTTCTGGATGAATTTTCAAGTGACATTAAGGCAATTCAGGGAAGAGTTGAACAACTGGAAACAAAAGTTACTGTAGTTGAAGGCAAGACTACTGCCCTGGAAGCTAAGACCATGATATTAGAAGGCCAGGTTGCCCAGCATACAGCAAAACTACAAGAACATGAACAAAGACTTGCTTATGCTGAAAGAAGAAAAGGATTTATCTTTGAAAGATTAATGAAAGGCATAACAGTTGATGTAAGAGATTTTTCAAGAGGTTTTCTGGCTGCAATTACCTCTCCGTTTACTAAAAAGCCGTAACTCATTTCAAAGAATTAATAAAAAAATCTTCCTTAATTAATGGAAAAATATCATATAGTTCAAATCTCAGATACCCATCTTTTTGGGGATAAAAATCAGAAAATTAATGGTTCAAATTCATATCAGAACTTAAAAAATGTTATAAATCATTTAATTTCTCTGGAGAAAAACCCGGATTTAATTGTAGTAAGTGGAGATCTTTCACAGGACTGTACTTTTGAATCTTATCAGCATCTGGCAAATCTGCTTAACAGATGCAAAATTAAATATTATTTTTTCCCGGGAAACCATGATGATGTTAATGTTATAAATAAAGTTTTTGATATGAACTGGATGCAGGATAAAGCTGATTATTCCTTTGATTTAAATGGATGGTCGGTAAATGTTATAGACACATCTGTTTATCCTGAAGTCGGTGGTGAATTATCAGATAAGCAATTAAAAACTCTTGAAGAGAACTTAAAACAAAACAAGAATAAACCAACAATTATTTTTATGCATCATCATCCTGTCCTGGTTAATAGCAGGTGGCTGGATAAAATGATTTTAAAAAATGCTGATAAGTTCAATGCTGTAATAAAATCAAATCTTCAGATAAAAGCAGTTTTATTTGGACACATACACCAGGTTTTTGAAAAAGATATTAATGGAATATTTTACGGAAGTGCTCCTGCCTGTTGCTATCAGGTTTTGCCAAAAACAGAGACCTTTACTATTGAAAAACTTAACGCTGGCTATAGACTGATTGAATTAGATGGGGATAAATTTAGCTCAAGGGTTATTTGGGTGGATTAAAAAACGACATTAACTTATTTAAAAAACCACTTTTTGGTTTTAAGTGAGATTCTTCTGAAAGCATCTCTCCACAATGATGACAGCTTCCACAAATAAATTTTGATTCAATGAGTGTCTGACAGCGAGGGCATTTTTGTTCTACAAACGTCTCGCTGACTTCAAAGCTACAAGTAGGACAGTTAATAGTTTTGCATTTGCTCATGCACCTAATATTCTAGCAAGAATACTCCCTACACTAATAGCTAAAACCATTGAAGAAAGCCATATTCCGGCAGCAATCTTCCAGTTTTGTTCTTTAGCCATCACAGCTACAGTAGCAATACATGGAACAAATAGTGTTAAAACTATGCTGGCTACTGTAACCTGAGCTGCTGTCATATGAAGTTCAGTTAAACCAAATGCCCCGAAATCTCTTCTTACCATTCCTAAAATAAATGATACAGAGACTTCTTCAGGCAGATGTAATAGATTTTTTGATACTGGTCTAAAAATATCAATTACCCTGTTTAATAAACCTGTCACCTGCATAAGAGAAACTATAAATGCAGCTATAAAAAAGGCAGGCACTGCTTCAGTCATAAAAAACATTATTTTTGTTCTTGCTTTGTAAAAAACATTTGAAATTCTTGGAAACCTTAATGGCGGAAGATCTATAAGAAGAGGTGTTGCTTTGCCCGGAAGAAACTTATTCATAATGAACCCGGTTAAAACTAAAACCATACTTATAATTGAGAGCCAGATTAACCAGAATGCTATTCCACCTGATTTAGCAAGCAAAGACTGGATGACACCCAGCTGAGCAGAACACGGTATTGCAAAGCCTAAAATAGTTATTGCAATTATTTTTTCTCTTTTTGTCGTTAAGAGTCTGGTGGTAACTGTAGCCATGGTTACGCAGCCAAGCCCGAGTATTAATGGAATTATGGCGCGACCATTCATTCCGATTCTTGTTAACAAGCCATCTACTAAAACAGCAAGTCGTGGCAAATAACCTGTATCTTCTAAAATTGCCAGTGCAGTATAAAATGCAATAACCAGCGGTAATAACAAGCCTAACAGATAGGTAACTGTAAGAGTCAGAACACCGTATTTTCCTGCAAGTATTGTGCCGACTGCACTTAAAAAATTATTTTTGAGCTGAGAGCTCTGAGGTCGGAGTTCTAAACTCTGCTCTTCTATATAGTCACTTGGTCCAAAAAAGAACTCTTTCTTTTCTGTCTGATATTGTTTTAATTTATTATATTTTTCTTTTTCAGCCATAAAGCCTTTAGGAAAGCTGTATAGGTTATTATTTGCAAGAACTTCTACAGGAAAAAATTGCCCGGTAATCTCTCTTACCACAGGTTCATAATAAGCATTCATTATCTTTTTTTCAGTAAAGCTTATTAAATCACTCCCAATCCAGATTCCAAGAAATTGATATAAAAACAAAAATCCTATAAACAGTGCAATGATCGAACCCCAGACAGGCTCAGTCAGAACATTTGAAATCTTTGTTAAAAATCTTTCTTTTTTGTTTTTTATGCTGATTACATTTGAAATTATTTCATTTACATTTTTCCGTCTTTGGCTGTAAATCTCATTTCTTTTATTTCTTGGTTTTATTTTATGTCTTTCTGAAATTACTAAATCTCCTTCCAGAAGTAATAATGCTTCTGCCTGATTTGTTACCTCTGGAAGTAACTCTGTAAGCTCTCTTTGTAAAACAGGATCCACACTTCCTGTTTTTGCTTTTCCGCTCAGCAATGCATTTTTAACATCTGCCATGCCTTCGCCGGTTGTTGCAACAGTAAAATAAACAGGAACTTCAAGTATTTCACTTAGCTTTTTAATATTTATTTCCAAACCAATTTCCCTGGCTTCGTCCATTTGATTAACAGCTACAATTAATGGTTTTCCCATGTCAATTAATTGTTTAGTAAGAAACAAATCTCTCTCAAGGCTTATTGCAGATACTACATTTAATATTTCATCTGAATATAAAATTACATCCCGAGCTACTTTTTCTTCATCATTAAAGCTGCTAACACCATATATACCCGGAGTGTCTTTTACAATAAAATCTTTGTTTAGTAAAGCAGAAGTTATTTCCACTGTTGTACCAGGATAATTACTTACATCTACATAAACACTGCTTAGATAATGAAAAAAAACAGACTTACCTACATTTGGATTTCCTACGAGAACTATATGTTTTTGTGTTGCCTTTGTTAGATCAATCATAGTGCATTATTATATCAATTTATCGCCATTTTATTGGTGTTCAGGAATTGTTTGAATAAGATATCATATTAAGATGTCAAAGTTTTATCAGAGGTGCAGGTCTTGAAAAAATTAATAAAATAAATACCGGGATGAGTTTAAAAGCTTTTATGTTTAATGAATTTTTATTTATTTCCTTGCTTCTGCTTCTCACTTTAGTCCTGGCTGTGCCGCTTGGTGAATACATTGCAAAAGTATTTAATGGCAAAGATACAACTGTCAAATCTTTATTTCAATGGCTGGAAAAATTAATTTATAAGATATCTGGCATTGATGAAAATAAAGAAATGTCGTGGAAAACTTATGTGTTTTCTGTTTTAATCTTTAGTATTTTCAGTATCTTTGGGCTTTTTTTACTGCAGGAACTACAGGGCCATTTACCATTAAATCATGAACACTTTGGCCCTGTAAGATGGGATACTGCTTTAAACACAGCTATATCTTTTGCCACTAACACAAACTGGCAGTCTTATAGTGGTGAAGAAACAATGAGTTACCTTACGCAGATGCTTGGTCTTGCAGTACAAAATTTTGTTTCTGCTGCAACTGGGATTGCTGTTTGTATGGCATTTATTCGTGGTTTTACAAGGGCTGCTACAAATACCATTGGAAATTTCTGGGTAGATTTAACACGTTCAATTGTCTATCTTCTCTTACCATTATCAATAATATTAGCTTTTATTTTTATTTCAGAAGGAATAATTCAGTCGCTTAAACCTTATGTTATTGTACAAACTCTTGAAAAAAACAGCCAAATAATACCCCTTGGTCCGGTCGCATCACAGGTTGCAATAAAGTTTTTAGGTACTAACGGCGGTGGTTTTTTTCATGCAAACTCAGCTCACCCGTTTGAAAATCCTACTCTAATTACAAATTTTTTTGAAATCCTGGCAATGTTACTTATACCGGTAGCATTGCCATTTGCTTTTGGTGCAATGATAAATTCCAGAAAACAAGGATGGTCAATTTTTGCCACAATGGCTATTTTGTTTTTTGTGGAATTTCTTACAGCAACTTGCTTTGAATTAAAAGGAAATCCTCTGCTTAAACAGTTAGGCATAGCTGGTGGAACTAATATGGAAGGAAAAGAAGTAAGGTTTGGGATAATTTCTTCAGTTCTTTTTGCCCACAGTACTACAGCAACTTCATGCGGAGGAGTATGTAGTATGCATGATAGCTTTACACCTATTCCCGGATTGATTCTTTTATTTAACATGGGAATTGGTGAAGTTATTTTTGGCGGTGTTGGTGTTGGACTTATTGGGTTACTTATTTATGCAATTCTGACAATGTTTATAGTCGGTCTGATGATAGGAAGAAGCCCGGAGTTTCTGGGGAAAAAGCTGGAGCCATTTGAAATGTTAATGTCAGTTATCTGCCTTTTATCACCACCCTTGTCGGTACTTATATTTGGAGGAATTGCTATTTCAATTAGTGCAGGGCTATCAGCATTAAATAATTTTGGACCACATGGTTTATCTGAGATCCTTTATACATTTGCTTCTGCCAGTGGAAATAATGGTTCAGCATTTGGGGGGGTAAATGCAAACACTTTGTTTTATAATTTTGCAACCTCACTTGCTATGCTTATAGGAAGATTTACCACTCTTATTCCGGCACTTGCAATTGCCGGCTCACTTTCACAAAAACGTTTTATACCAAAAGGTTCCGCTACATTCACTACCCATGTCCCTATTTTTGTATGGCTATTGGTTGTGGTAGTTATTATTATGGGAGGATTAACTTATTTCCCGGTTTTGGCATTAGGACCAATACTGGAGCACATGCTAATGCATCTTGGTTCTACTTTTTAAAAGAAATTTATGGACACTGAAAAAACAACAATCTGGGAATCAAAATTATTTTGGGAGGCTTTTAAAGAGTCTTTCATTAAGCTAAATCCGTTTAGCCTAAGAAGAAATATTGTAATGCTTGTAGTTGAAATAGGCTCAATAATTACAACTGTTGTAACTGTGCAAAACATAATTAATCATGAAAGTTTTTCTTTTAATCTTCAAATAACTTTGTGGCTCTGGTTTACTATCTTATTTGCTAATTTTGCAGAGTCGCTTGCTGAAGGGAGAAGTAAAGCACAGGCAAGATCGCTTCAGCAGACCCGTATCGAGACTTTTGGAAACAGATTATCAGCAGATGGAACTTGTGAGCGTGTTTCTGCCATGTCTCTAAGAAAAGGAGATATAGTCTTGGTTTGTGAAAATGAAATAATACCAGGGGACGGTGAAATTGTTCATGGAGCAGGGCTTATTGATGAATCAGCAATTACAGGTGAATCAGCTGCTGTTTTAAGGGAAGCAGGCAGTGACAGGGATGCTGTAACAATAGGGACAAGAATAATTTCAGGTAAAATAAAAGTTAAAATTACTGCTGACCCTGGCAATACTTTTCTTGACCATATGATTGCAATGGTAGAAAGTGCTCACAGGCAAAAGACACCCAGTGAGGTTGCGCTTGAAATTTTGCTCATTGGATTAACAGTTGTATTTTTAGTTGTAACAATTACGCTGATTGGGTTTGCCGGCTATTTGAATATATTTATCAGCGTAACTGTCCTCATTTCACTTTTAGTATGTCTTATGCCGACAACAATTGGCGGATTACTGCCTGCTATTGGAATAGCAGGAATGGAACGACTGGTTAGAAATAATGTAATTGCAATTAGTGGAAGAGCTATTGAAGCATCAGGTGATGTTGATATTGTTCTGCTTGATAAGACAGGAACAATTACTCTTGGAAACAGAATTGCCTCTGATTTTATTCCTGATGACGGTATAGATGAGCAGCTTTTAGCTGAGACAGCATTACTGTCTTCTATAGCAGATGAAACACCTGAAGGTAGAAGTATAGTAACTCTGGCCAAAAATAAACTTGGTGTAAGAGGAAAAGATATTCAGGTTCCGGAAGAAGCTATTTTTGTGCCTTTTAGTGTTCATACCAGGATGAGCGGACTTACTTGTCCTGATGGTGAAATCCGAAAAGGTGCATATGATGCAATAGAAAAATTTATTGCTGAACGCCAGGGTGTTATTTCAGAAAAATTAAAAGGATATGTAGAAATTATTGCTAAAGAAGGCGGGACACCGCTTGTTGTGGCAAGAGGCGGGAAAGCAATAGGAGTGATATACCTGAAAGATATTATTAAGCATGGGATTAAAGAGAGATTGTCTGAGCTGCGGAAGTTAGGAATCCGTTCAGTAATGATTACAGGGGACAATCCGCTTACTGCATCTACAATTGCAAGAGAATCCGGTGTTGATGATTTTATTGCTGAAGCTAAACCTGAAATCAAGTTACAGCTAATAAGAGAATATCAAAGCAAAGGATATCTTGTGGCAATGATTGGGGATGGAACAAACGATGCACCGGCACTTGCACAGGCAGATGTAGGCATTGCAATGAATGCAGGTACACAGGCAGCCAGGGAAGCATCAAATATGGTTGATTTGGATTCTAATCCTACAAAGGTAATAAGCATTGTTGAAATCGGAAAACAAATTCTCATTACACGGGGTTCACTGACTACATTCAGCATTGCCAATGATGTATCAAAATATTTTGCAATAATACCTGCAATGTTTTCTATTCAATATCCCATGTTAAATTCATTAAACATTATGCACTTAACTACTCCACACAGTGCAATCCTCTCAGCGATTATATTTAACGCTATTATAATTCCAGCACTTATTCCACTGGCACTTAGAGGTGTCGAGTATAAAGCACTAAAAGCAGAACAGCTTTTATATCACAATTTATTGATTTATGGTATTGGTGGATTGCTGCTGCCATTTATAGGAGTAAAATTATTAGATTTGTTAGTGGTGTTTTTACATTTAGTATAAGAGGAGACAAGAAAACAAAAATGCAGGAAATAAAAAGAGGATTAATAATATTTTTGCTTTTTACCATTTTAACAGGATTAATTTATCCTTTATTTATTACAGGAGTTGCACAATTAATATGGCCACATCAGGCAAACGGAAGTTTAATTACAAAGGATGATCATATAGTAGGTTCAAAACTAATCGGACAAATGTTTTCAAGTCCTAAATATTTTCACGGTCGTCCATCGGGCGTCAGCTATAAAGGAAATATTTCCGGCGCTAGTAATGCAGGACCTACAAGCAAAAATTTTTTAAAGGAAGTACAGAATCAAATAAATAAAGTAAGAGAAGAAAACAAATTGCAAAATGGTTTACTTTTACCTGCTGACATTGTCCTTTCTTCAGGCAGCGGACTTGATCCTCATATAAGTAAAAAAGCGGCTCTCTTACAAGCGTCCAGAATTGCAAGAGCACGAAACATTAGCGTAGAAAAAGTGCAGGAGCTGATTTACAAAAATACAGAACCGCCAAGATTAAAAATTTTCAGGCACCCGGGAGTCAATGTGCTTACGCTTAACCTGGATTTAGATCGATAAATTATACCAGTCCACTTCAATATCGAATAAAATCAGGTAGTCATGCGTCTCCATATTGAAAGAAGGAGGTATAATTTGCAAAGCAACATAAAGGATTTGTTCCGCCCGAGCGGAACAAATCCGATCAAACAGAAAAGATTGACCAATGGAAGCTCACGCTTGTCGTGAGCATAATAAAGGAAGTGTAACATGGAAAAAAAGAATCAGGATATCCAATGGCGGTGCTATGTTCGTTTGTTTTTTCTAATCATTTTTGCAGCGATAATACTAGGGTTGTTCTGGTTTGGTTCACGTTATCCTCAATTACTTGAAAAAGCTGCTCATATAACTACATTAACCCCACATTCTTTTATTAACTCAATGGAGTTAATTCCTATGGCAGAACAACATAGTTTTTTATCACGTGTTTTTGCATCATTTGTTAACTGGATATGGTCAATGAAAATAGGAATGACATTGGGTTTAACTATGGGAGCATTGCTTCATACTCTTTTTGAGTTTTATCCACCAAAATTAACAGGCAATATTTATCTCAATACTCTTAAAGGCATTGTAATGGGAGCACCAGCAGGAATATGTGTAAATTGTGCAGTTCCAGTTGCGTGCGGAATTACTCGTAGTAAGAACAAAATTGAAACAGCTCTTGGTTTCATGTTCAGCTCACCAACTTTAAACTTCTTAGTTGTGTCAATGGTATTTGCATCACTTCCTTTAGTATTTGGAATTATTCATTACAGTCTTATTGCTGTAGTGTTACTAGGAATAGTGCCATTATTAGCTTGGCTTTATCGTAAGCAATCTCCTTATATTGAAGAAGCAGGAACATGTGCAGTTAACCTTAGGGATTCATTTTGTAAAGAAACAATATTAGAAAGTTTAATCAGTGTATTAAAAACATATGGCAAGAATCTAATGTCTCTTTTTAAGTTTGCAGTACCAATGATGTTAGTAGCTGCTATTATAAGTTCTGTTGCAGTTGAACTTATTCCTTTTCAGTCTATCTTTGGTCATGTTAGTTTTATTGGGCTGTTTATAACAGCACTGGTAACAGTATTACTCCCTGTTCCAATTGCACTTGAAGTAATCGTGGCTCATCATTTGTTTATTACTCATGTACCAGCCCCTTATGTAATGCTTTTTCTTTTTACATTAGGAACCTACAGCATGCTACCGATGATTTACCTTTGGAAAGAAGTATCTAAGAAACTAGCACTTGGCTTATATGTCATTTTTGTTGTACTTGGAATTATTGGAGCCAATTTAATTCAGTTATTGATGTAACAGTTCTTATATATTTTGTACACAGCACATAAAATGGCCAGGTTAATTTATCACATGCTTAAAAATAGTGAAGAATATGTACAAGTACAGATCGAGTTATTTGCAGATCTTACGCAGTTGACATAGCAAGACGATTTCTTACTGAACCTCTAACGATATCCCATTTCTGTTGATACCATGTAATACCATCTTCAGACCTCCTTAACTCAAGTCTGATAAAAGCCATAAATGCACAAAAGATGTGCATTCTTCACATTCAGAATTTATTTTGAATGGTCCCCATTTGCCTGCCCACTTGTATAATTCTATTTCAATCACAATGGCTCCCGCTGGTTGACGCTCTTAGAACCTCAACAGTAGATTTTAAGAAGTTAAAAGTAAATGAGTTTTTGGAAATGGTTGCTTAAATATAAAGCTGTATTTTCAGTTTTATAAGCAGAATAAGCTAACATTACATATTATGTAAGGTTTATGCGTTTATAGCTTACCTGTAATTGTGTATAATACTTACATATTATGTAAGGTTTATACACTATGTGGACTAATAAGAAAACAGAGAAAAAACTTCTTGAAATTGCCGGGAAGCAGGGCGGATATTTTACATCTGGGCAAGCACTTAAAGCCGGGTATAGCTATAGACTACAAAATTACCACAAAGAACAGAAGCACTGGGCTGAAATAGAAAGAGGACTTTTTAGAATAGCTAACTTTACTCCTTCTCAGTTTGATGACCTAATAAGATGGTCGCTCTGGAGCAGAGACAAAAAAGGTAACCCACAGGCTGTAATTTCACATGAAAGTGCACTCGTCGTACATGAGCTGGGTGATGTAATGCCAGCCAAAGTACATCTTACTGTTCCAACAAAGTTTAGAAAAGAAATCCCTGATGGAGTTATTTATCATAAAGGAAATGTAAAACCTGAAGAAGTAGAAGTTAGAGATGATTTTTCTGTAACTACACCAATTAAAACTATAACTGATGTTGCTAAAGATATAGAACTGGAACAGCTTGAACAAATTATAAGAGACGGACTTGATAAAGGACTAATAAGACCTGTACAACTACAAAAAATACATATGATTATGAAAATAAGAAGTAAAATATCTACAGCACTTAAAAACATTAAAAAGAATCCATTTTAATTTATGGTAAAAGAACAAAATAAAAAATATGAAAGTGCTTATGCTTTTAGACGTGCACTTGAAGATAGACTTAATAATCTTTCCAAGAAAGAAGGTATTGCACTTGATAGGCTAAGAAAAAAAATAGCTTTTGATAGACTACTCGCAAGGCTTTTTAAAAACAAACAAAACAAATGGCTACTAAAAGGTGGCTATGCTCTTGAACTTTATTTGCGTGATATTGCAAGAACCACTAAAGATATAGACCTTTCAATCCCGGAAAAGAAAAAGATAAACAAAGAAAAAATCAGAGAGTTGCTTCAGGAAGAAGCTGAGAAAGATATAAAAGATTATTTTCAATTTTTAATCGGTGCTTCATATCAAGACCTTCACCAGCCAGTTTATGGCGGCTGGCGATATCCAGTGGAAGCAAAACTTGATAATAGGACTTTTACTAAGTTTCATCTTGATGTAGGAATTGGGGATGAAATAATTTCAAAACCAATCTGGCAAAAAGGACATAACCTTTTGAACTTTGCTGGTATATTACCTGCAAAGGTAGCTGTAATTCCAAGAGAACAACAGTTTGCAGAAAAAATACATTCTTATACTTTTCCAAAAGATAAAAGAAATAATTCCAGGGTTAAAGATTTGCTTGACCTGGTTTTACTTATACAGCATTGCAAACTCAGAAAAGCAATCCTGAAACAGTCTATAGAGAAAACATTTCAGAACCGTGGAACGCATCATTTGCCAGAGAAATTAGAATCACCACCTGCTGACTGGGGAAAAGTTTATGAAAAGTTAGCTGATGAATGTAAATCCTCAAAAGGAAATACTGATGAGGCTTTTAGGTATTTGGACAAATATTGGGAAAAACTTTATAAATTTTGGTAATATTCCAACCACCTTTTTTTCTTATCATCACCAGGTAGTTCATTTAAGACTTTAATTAATTCTTCCTTTAATTCAGGATATTTAGCTGCAATAGATATGGCCTCAGACATTTCATGTTCTTCAAGGTCTATCAATATATCAAGGGCTTTAAGTCTAGATTCTGGTACCGCCATAGATAGCTTAAATATTTCAAGCCCTTTGTCTCCTAACCGAAATATTAGTCCTGGTGCTTCAGCCCTAATAGAACTTATTGGATGTTGCAGAACTGCTTTATAGTCTTCAACAGTACTTATATTTATACTACCTTTAATATCAAATATTTCTTCCCCTCTATCGATTACTATGCTTTTATCTTTTCCTAAACAATTGTATCCATCAAGACCCAGGTCCCCATTTATAATTCCAAAATATTTTACATGTTCAAACCATGACATACCTGCTCTGTTACTTGCAGAAGCATCTGTAGGTATAAACTCATCCAGCACCCAACATCCTTGTAAACTTCCACAATAAAAATTAACATGGTCTTTAAATGGTTGATACGATAAGTAATGTGCACCCATAGCAATATCTTGCGATGCATATGCGGAATGCCTATATATTTTGACTGCAAACTCTTTACCTTTTATTTTAAGTTTATATACAAGACCTTGCATACCGCCTTTTATTTTTTCCATTGAAATATTTTCATCGTTTAGTTTGAAATCATAGTTATCTAAACATTTAGTTTCCCTGATATTTTTTACGATTTCATCTATCCTTTGAAACGTATCTTCTTTACTTAGACCACATTCTAAAAGTACGTTAGGTGGATTACCTATATGTTCAACATTCATTTCTTTGGCAAGCCTGGTAAAATCTCTAGCGTTTAATCTGTTTTTACTTGCAACAGCTTCTATAGAAGAGGATGGAAATGAAGAATTAGTAACTGTAGGTTCAACAAAAATGTATGGAAGATTTGCTTCGGTCTTGTTGGAATCTTCTGGTTGAGTTTGATTACCTTGGTCAGTAGAAGAAGTTTTCACAAAAAACTTATCAACAAACCATCCAACTCCAGCTAAAATAGCAGCTCCAACTCCAAGCATTTTCCCTCGACTATTGTCTTTAAAAAATCCATACACAGCAAGAAGTATCCCAAATATTCCAACCCCTCCTGCTGTAGCTTTTGCAGGGGTTAAAGCTTTAGGATTGGGCAAAGATGGCAGCTCATTTCTAGCTTTTAATTCTTCACGTTTTTTATTTATCATTTCTGGTGTAGTACTTTCACCGCTGGCCGCACTGTACCAGAAAGGAGTAAACCAACTTGAGATTGTATTTGACATTACTTTCATAAGAAATCCTAAAATATAATTTTAAATAAGCCTTTAACCCAATCTTAACTAATAGAGGTTAAGGCCACAAGACCTGAGGCTAATTTGCCTAAAAACAGCTAAATCACAGGTATTTAGGGCTTTTTGATGTCTTTAATCTTTAAAGTGATTTAATAGTTTACTGAAAAAAACATCTTAATTTGAGCTATAAAGCTCTTATTTATAACTCAACAATGGGTATAATATGAGTTATAAAAGTAGGATTTATAACTCATGAGCTGGAATTGGCAAAAAAAAGAGTGGCTCAAGTTTAAATACGACGAAAATATACTAAAGAAATATGAGTCTACTTTTCTTTATAATTCAGGAATTTTCCTGGGTACATTAAAGCACATAATTGGGGAAGAAAAGAAACTTGTAAGTGTAGAAATAATTTGTGAAGAAGCATTTAAAACATCTGCAATAGAAGGAGAAATTTTAAATCGAGATAGTCTACATTCTTCAATTCTTAGAAATTTTGGGCTTAAAGCTGATAACAGAAAAATCCCACCAGCAGAACAAGGGATAGCTAAAATGATGTTAGATCTTTATCAAAATTTTACTAAGCCTTTAAGTCATAAAGCTTTGTGTAATTGGAATTCTATGATAACCAATGATGGTAATTATAGAAGCAGTAAAGAACCTATGCAAGTAGTTTCTGGTTCTATTTATAATCCTAGAATTCATTTTGAAGCCCCTCCTTCTGACAGATTACATAAGGAAATGAATATTTTTATAGAGTGGTTTAATACCTCAAATCCTAAAGGTAAAGCTCCTTTACCACCCCTTATGCGAGCAGGAGTTGCACATCTATATTTTGTTTGCATACATCCATTTGAAGATGGAAATGGAAGAATTGCTAGGGCACTTGCTGAAAAATCATTATCACAATGTATTGGGCAGCCAAGTCTAATTAGCCTTTCCAAGATAATTGAAAAACAAAAGAAAAACTATTATTCTGCACTAGATGCTTCAAATAAGGATTTAGAAATAACAGGATGGTTAGAATATTTTTCAAAGACAATTTTAGAAGCACAAAATTATAGTCAGAACATGATTGAGTTTTTAGTTAAGAAGGCTAGGTTTTATGAAAAAAATAAGACTCTTCTAAACTCTAGACAGGAAAAAGTTATTGCTCGTATATTTCAAGAAGGACATGAAGGATTTAAAGGTGGACTGAGTGCTGAAAACTATTTATCTATCACAAGTACATCAAGAGCTACAGCAACTAGAGACTTGCAAGACTTAGTTGATAAAAAGATTTTAAATAAAAAAGGTCAACTTAAAAGTACTAGATATTATTTAGATCTTTAAAACAGAAAAGCAAAGTAACCATTTTGTATACAGTTCGTGTTTGGAAAAACTCCCCCTAGTTAAGGAAGTTCGAACTTGTATTATCGAGGAAAAACCTTATATTTTTAAGAAAGTAGCTTGATCGCACAGCGTCGGATTTTGTTAATCTAAAAATGCCAAATAAATAGTGAATAGACACCTGAGGCTCAGTTTTTATTTATTTCTCGTAATAAAAAGTCTAGATAATAGGTTAAGAGCTGGTTAATGAAAATAAAACATCTTGTCATACAAGCCATTTTCATAGGGAAAATTATAATATCTCTTTTTTATTTTCACTCCCCTTGAAAATAAAATCTTTTGGTAATTCCTGCCCTGGTTTTCTGTAAGAACTGTCTTTTTTTGCTTTCCCAATCTTTTCTAATAACCCATTTTCACACCATTCTTTTAACAACCTGGACATTTTTAAAGTATCAGAAACTCCGGTAATTTTTCTAGCAGATTCATTAGTTATTTGATAGTTTTTATCTAAGAACTTACTAACAGTATCCCAATACTCGATTTTTTTTATATTTAACAATATTAAAAGGACTGAATTGGGATTAATGCTTGGTGGGAAGAATAGCGGCTCATAAAGATTACTTTCTTTCATTACGGTAAACATACGATTTACACCCTCACCTATATCTAAGTTAGGAGCAGATTGAAATCTATTTAATGTTCTTAGAATTATTGGATTTCTGGCAAATCTTTCAGATCTAATATTTGAAACTGTAATATGACCTGGATATGTGCCTGGACTTTCTACTTCAACTCTATCATCAAAAAATCTAACTTGAATATCATTTTGAATAGAATAATTTCTATGAATAACAGCATTAGTTATAGCTTCTTGAAATGCCCACTCTGGAACTAACAATGTAGGGTTAAATGATGCTCCAGAAAGTTTTGGAGGAGAGGTTTTAACAATATTTCTAAAATATTCTACTGCTTTCTCAATTTGTCTTATTAATGGCCCTTCAATTGTAAATGGTCGAGTAACAAAATTGGGATCTCCAGAATATGTTGGTTGGGTACCATAATAGTGAGAGACTTTTATTCCACATTTACTACTAAGTAGAACAGAAGGATTGTTACCGAATAACAATATTCCTCCTTTTGTCATTTCAAAACTATTTTGTGATTTAACTGCAAGTCCATTATCTTTTAAGAATTGCCAATAGTCATTTTCTTCGCTAGAAGTGTCTTTTCTATACTGATTTAGTAATTGTAAGTCTATATCGTCAAAAGAAGATATACCTGATTTTTCATCTTCAAATTTAATTGCTCCCTTTTCATATTTTAGTCTAATTATTTCTGATGAGCCAATTTTTACGTTTTGTCTTCCTTTTCTAACAAAGGTGTCTCCATTTTTTAAAGAGTGAACGTCATTGCTTTTACCAATTTTAATTACAAATATTTGATCGTTTTCCCCTTGAATATTTTTAATATCAATATAAGATTTAAAAATTATATTTAATGGTGGATAAATATCTTTTTCATAAAGTTTTAAAAACTCAGAAAGATTATCAGGATTTTCAGAAATCCCTATAAGTCTTTTTTCCCTAGGTGCTTTTTCCGGGTCCTCCAAACCAATTACGATAAGCCCACCTTCAGTATTTGCAAATGCTGTTAATGTCTCAAGCAACTTAGATGGTGATATGGCAGCTCTTTTACATTCAAATGTTTGCCATTCTTCTTGATCCAAGAGCAATTCTATAATTTCTTTATCTTCCATTTTTTCCACTCTATTTTATCAGCATTTTACTTGGTTTTAATTTAAAAAGTTAACAGACTTGGAACATATTTGTAAAACCCCAATTCTCATATTCATTTCATACTTTTTCTTTTAAGCTTCCTAGTAAACTTTTTGCTTTTTTCTAAAGCTAACTTTGCTTCTTTATTCCAAGATTTTAATTTCTTAGTGAACTTTTTAGCAGTTTTGATTAGTTCCTTCTCTTTGACTTTTTGCATATTAATAAGTTTACCCCACAGTGCTACTCACTATATCTGAGTTGGTTGCAAATATGTTACTATCACTCTATTATAATAAATGATAATGGAATTTTTAGAAGCGTATCAAAGAAAATTAGGCGAAATATATGAGCATGAAAAGCTCTTTTGCCTATCAGACTATAATGACAAAAGTGTTGAAATTGATGGTATGAATCCGTTACATTTTTTGTCAACTAAGACGGGTCATCTGAGGCAAAAGTTAAATAAAAACAATATTATAGACATACTCACTGATGAAATAATTGTTTCTACTTCTAGAAACATAAAGTTTGCACTGGGCAACGTATATTTATTTAAAGAGTTCGGTCTCAATGATTTTTCACGTGAAAAAATAGAAGATGTAACAGGAGAATATATCCCAAATTACGCAGAAAAATTTGGTGAGATGAGGTATATGCTCTATGTAAGTATTTGTTTTGAGAAGCTTTATAACTTTTGGGATAGAATTGGTGATTTATTGCATTTATGTTTTGAGCTGGATATTCCTGAAAATAAAGTTTACTTCCCAGTTGTAATTGATAAGCTTTCAAAAGTTACAAGTCAGTCTAATAATTTCCACATATTGAAAAATATCCTTTATATGGATTATAAGGGATATTTAAATTCGCACAGAAAAAAGATAGTTCATTATCATCAATTAGATACTTATTATAGGTATGAATGGCGGAGACACATGCAAGATCAAAAATATATGGATAAATTACAACAAGAAAAAGAATCATTTCCTGAAGATTTGAAAAGACAAATGCATCTAACTAAAGAAGGGGTTAAAGCTGCTGGAAATCTTATTGAAGAAATAAAAATAGCCCCAATTACTGAGGCTACTAAATAGAAACAGCGGGTTTGCTCGATATAATAAAATTGCTGCTTAATACTCTAATTTTCTTATCCATTTTTTAACCTTATATTCTTCCTTGCTCCTAATTGCTCCTAAAAAGTCTAGTATTAAAAGTTAGCTTCATAATGGGTTTTTACTGATTCACCTACTTGGTGTATTAATCCCATGTCTTGCATTTTTTTAAGGTCAATGTTTATTGTTTTTCTTGTGGCTCATAATTCTACCTACTAAAAACTACCTCTTAATCTGTTCTGCAATCCTTCTTGTAAGTTCTTTGTCAAGTAGATATTTCATTTGTTGTGCCCTCATATCAAAATACTTATTAAGTTGATCCTCCGTTAATTGATCGAGACATTCCTGATTACAAAGCGGATATCCCATTTTTACAATTTCAGCCAGTATACATATGGCAGTCTGATCTATTTCTTCTTTCGTAACGGGTGCAAGATTAACTTTTTCTAGGCAGCTTTTCTCATCAGGATAAGCCTTTAAAGTCTTAATTATTTCCGGTATTGAATTATAAGTATCTTCTTCTGAGCTTTCTGCATTGTTTTCAGCAAGTGCAGGAATAAACAAAAATGGAGTAACCAATATTAAAGTTAAAAATATTTTTTTGAGTTTCATGGTTTTTTCTTTGGCACCCAGCCCAAATGAGCAGCCATAATTGCAGCTAGTC
>Ga0156182_108_pt3 | contig 112055 bp, 107 predicted proteins | sample RifCSPlowO2_12_FD_107835 | JGI IMG/M metagenome (GOLD analysis project Ga0156182, IMG submission 107835) | Candidatus Melainabacteria bacterium RIFCSPLOWO2_12_FULL_35_11
GCAGCTCATCTTCTTCAAGCTCAAGCAGCTCATCTTCTTCAAGCTCAAGCAGCTCATCTTCCAGTAGCTCATCATCATCTTCTTCCAGCTCTAGCGGAGCCAGTGTTATCCTTCCAACTTGTGATGGCAATGGAAACATTTCATGTTCTGGTGGAACAACTCCTGAGTGTGTAATACACCAGGGAGCAACCCCGGAATGTAGAGATCTTGGAGATGGATGGGGGCCTGTGCCAGGATGCGCACAACAAGGATTCTGGCGAAATGAACCAGGTGCTCCGGAAGCAGTATGTGTTCCATCCGGCGGATTTAATATTACACCTCCAAATGCAGAACGATTAGCTCTCAATTCTCAATTCTTAGACGGTGCTTGCTTTGGTAATTCAAACAAATTTAACTACGATGAAATTATAAATGTCCAAAACGCCTGTTCTCCTCAGTGCACAAATAATTTACCAGGTTGCTGTGACGGTTATAGCTTCACCTGCCCGGAAGGTTGCAGTAAAGTTTGTATAAGTGGTACTCGTCCGCGATGTGCCTGCAACCCAAGGTTCTTATCAGGCACTTGTGAATTTGATTGTCCAAAAACATGTGTAAATAATTTACCTACATGTTGTACCGGATACCAATTTACTTGTGATAGTGAATATACAAAAGTCTGTGTAAGTGATGTTCAAAATATCCCTGTACCTAAGTGCTTTAATTCAAGTAACAATGATCTAAAAGAAGGAACCTGCACGCCAATCCCATCTTCCAGCTCTTCCTCGGGAGGCTCTTCTTCCTCCAGCTCATCCAGTGGCGGAAGTTCATCATCTTCTTCCAGCAGCTCTAGCGGAGTAATTAGCTGTACTGTAGATGCAAACTGTCCTTTAGGCACCTGTCCAAATGGAATGACTTATCAAAAATATGTTTGTATAAATGGGCAATGTATTTTGATTAATTACTCTACAGATCCATGCGCATCTTCAAGCTCATCATCTTCTTCGTCCAGCTCATCCAGTGGCGGAAGCTCTTCATCAAGCAGTTCGTCAAGCTCATCATCATCTTCTAGCTCAAGCAGCTCATCCAGTAGTGGAAGCTCTTCATCAAGCAGTTCGTCAAGCTCATCATCATCATCCAGCTCATCCAGTGGTGGAAGTTCATCATCAAGCTCCTCTTCCAGCTCATCGTCTTCTTCCGGAGCAGCTTCTTCCGGTACACCTTTCTGTTCAAGCGGATATGCCCAATGTTCTAATGGTTTTGAAATAAGTTGCCCAAATGATTTTATATACACCTTATGTACATCTGATGATATCCCGGTTTGCTGTGATAATTTATTTGCATCTAACTGTGTTGAACCGGGTTGTGCCCTGTCAGGCTCTTCATCAGGTGGAGGCTTCTGTTCAAGTGGTGAGCCAGGCTGTCCAAACGGATTAAATATTTTCTGTCCGTATTCCAAACCTTATACATACTGTCCATCTGAAGAAGAAAGTGGCCCACTATGTTGCTTAACTCCATATACTCATAGCTGTGAAGCAGCAGCATGTATTTCTTCAAGCTCATCAGGCAGTCCGCCCAGTGTACTTTGCTCAAGTGGAAATCCAAAGTGCTCTGATGAAAATTTTATTCCAACATGTTTTACAAGCTCAGAGCTGCCCAGATGTGACAGTAACAGTACCCCAGTATGTGTTAATGATGCATCTTCTTCCGGTGTAAGCTGGTCTGCCCCGTTCTGTATACATAACCCGCCTGCATCTTCCAGTAGCAGTTCATCAGGTGTTATCTGTGCATCAGATAGCGACTGTCCGGAAAATTACTTCTGTAATCTTTCTACAAACACCTGTGTCCTTGTTTCATCCACCAGTTCATCGTCATCATCTGGGCACTGGATAATCCCTCCTGGCAGCTCATCCAGTGGTGGAAAAAATTATCCATTCTGTTCTCAAATTAGTGATTGTCAGGTTTTATCAGATCCGATGAGATGCCGTGAAGGATACTGTGACAGCGGAATATGCAGACAAAAAACCTCCTGCCCGGGTCCGAATCTATGTGTTAACGGAAATTGTGTACTTCCTTCAGGAACACCAACAGATACAGGACTATGCAGTCCGAATAATCCGCCGCCAAACCCTCCGAAGATTAACCCTGTGCTAATAACCAGACCTGATCTCCCGCCTCAAACTGGCATATCAGGAGTCTACTGGATAGAAAGCAATTCCTCACTAATGCTGATCGTTTCAGCCAGTGAAACAGATACAGGATACAGAACAAGTTATGCCAACTGGACTGTTTATGATAAACCGTTTGATGACAGTAATATTAACAGCGGCACAGAAAGATTAATCTGGACTCAAAGAGGACCAAACCCGCAAACATTTACATTAAATACAAAACTACATCCGAAAAATCTTCCTAGTGGTGTCCATAAAGTTACATTCTTTACCAGTAAGGAAAAATGCGACGGCACTGGAATCTCAGCTTACTTTGCTATAAATAATCCTGATGAAAATGAAGGGCCGTATATAAGAGAAATTCCTCAAATTACACTTCATGAAGGAGATCAAATAATTATTAATCTTGATGATCTTGGAATTGATCCTGATCCGGACAAAAACAATCTTGGCAGAATTACATACTCAATAATTTCAGTTAAACCGGAAATTAACGGAGTAAAACTCTGTGGTATAAATCCGCTGACAAATAATCAAAATTATATTTTAACTTTAGCTCCGGGTAAATCCGGGCTGCAAACAGCAAAAGATATATCTGTAACTATAAGAGCAACCGATGGCGGAACTCCTTCAAAATATTTTGATCGTACCTTCACCCTGACAATACTCCCACAGGATGGCCTGCCAAAAGTTATAAATCCATCCAGCCTGCAAAACTGTCTTACTGAAGAACTGACGCTGGACCTTGACAAACTTCCGCAAGCCCAGATTACAACTCTGCCTAAATTATTCAATATAGTTAAACTGCTTAATACTCTGAATATACAGGACAAAACCACAATACTTAAATTCCCGTCTGATAAGTCAAATTTATTCAGGAAGTGGCTGAGCAGTCCCGTTGATAATGAAAATTTTGTTACTAGTTTAGTCGCAGGCGGAAGGGCTTATGTAGGATTAAGGTTTGGTCCTGAAATAAATCTTGCTCCAGACGAAGTACAACTGCTTAAATTTTTAATTAAGTCCAAAGCTGATAATAAGACATATGACTCTATTACAAAAATTGTTTCGTATAATGCAGATACAAGAGAACTGCTTTTAGAAGTTCAGCTTACAGATGAGATACCACCGGGTGATGTATATTTAATCTTAACCATTAATAAGGATCAAAGCACAAAGCTGATTTCTAAAGCTGAATTTAAAATATCACCGAGGGTATTTGTAACATCAATAATTCATAATAAAATCATCAGTAAGCCTGTTATTACAGAAATAACACTGACTGAAATTCCAGACATTCAAAATACCGGTTCAACCAAGAAACAGTACTTACTTAAAATAACAGGACATAACTTCATGAGACATAAAGTAGAAATTAATAACCAAACGGTTAGATCACCAGTTGCAAATCAGCCGTTTACTACAATTACTTTTACTGATAACAGTAAAATTACCTTAAAACAAATCAGAGTACCAAAGAGCTTATCTGAGATAAAAAGAGTTTTAATAAAAGCCAGACTTGAATATGACAGCTCTGTTCCTGTTACATCTGATGATATTAGATATTTTACCGTCAGCACATTAAACGGTCAGGACACAGGTAAAGTTACATTTCGCAGCGCAGATTTTATTCAAAAAATAGAACCGGCAGATAAACCTGCTAGTGGTGTAGCAGCAAATAAACCACCGGACAAATCCCCGGATAAAACATTATCGACTGATCAAACTATTACTATTACAAACCCGGGTACTGCACAAGCTCCGGTTTTTACAGGGCAGGCTGCACCTTTAACCAACCTGGTTAATAGTGGCAGACCGGCTGAATTTACCGGAACACCGGGCAGGCCTCCAAGTGCTTTTCCGGAAACTAACAAATTTACCGGTTCTGTACAATTCAATACAAATAAAAAAAATGTTTCACAAAATTATCAGGCAAATAACCAGTTTAATCCTCCGGCTGGCAGAAGGCCTTTTAACGAAAGGTTCTTTCAGCCGCCGCCTTCTTTCCCGCAAAATCAAAATATTCAAAATATTCCGGAAGTAAAATTAATTCCTGCAGAAACCTTGTCTTTTAGATCAGATACCTCATTAGATATAAACATTAAGTCACTTGATTTAAGCGGAGCAAACCAGGTAATTTACACTCCAAAAATTCCCCTGATTTCATTTAGCAAACAAACATTAGAAACTGCTCTTATTGAAACTGCTTCCGGTAAACCTTCTAACGTTAAAAAACAGGTAAGCGATCAGCCAGCCCAGACTTCAGAAACTCATGGAATTATAAAATCAGGATTCGGCGGATATATTATTAAATTAAACTCCGGGATAAAACTTAAAGAAAAAGATTTAAAAAATATAAATTATGTAATTATAGACACCAATAAAAAAACTACCGTAATTCCCGGAAACACTCAGGAGATAAAATCAGGCAGTGTGCTTCTTTCCAGACTCTTTTTCCCTGAGTCCATAAATAGTGGAGTAGCCACGCTTGTAACAGTATTAAATAAAGGAGGAGGCAAAAAAGAAGTTTTATCCAAAGGAACAGTAAAACTGTTTAACTCATATGATTTTCAAAATGTAGGAGAAGCTGAAATTAAAACAGGTTTGCCAAAAGTCAAACAAATTCAGGGACGGGTAACCGGTTCTTCCAAAAAAGGCGGAAAAATAATCCGGTTAATTTTGTCTGGAGAAAACTTTGCCTCAAGATTAATAAAAATAAACGGAAGAGAATTTATATCTGAACCGTCAAAATCACACACTTTTGTCTCATTCAGTAATGAAAGCGATATTGAAATTTTAAGGACAAGAGTTTTAAATAAAGGAAAACAAATTTTACTTCTGATAAGATTTACAGGTGATGATATATCAAAAAGATCTTTTACAGTCAGCACACCTAAAGGGCAATTCTTCTCAAAGAAGATGGAAATTAAATTATTGTCAAAGCCGCCTGTTAGAAACGTTATATTAGAACTGGATAATGAAACAGATAAAACTGAGATAAAACCACAAAACAAAAAAGGTTAAATCTGTAAGTCAGGATTGTAATATTTGTATTTAAATTATTAGTTTAGTATAGAATAAGTGGAATGTCTTAGATTTATTTTTAAAGGAGAGACTTACCTTGTCAATCAAAAATTCAGGTAATGTAGCTGTTTTAGAAAAAGAGGAATCTGTGTCAAAAAAGAATTCGATTTTAAGAATTAAAGCCATGGAATCTGTAACAGTTGATGAGCATGCTGCACACGGGGCCCATGGGCTGGTAAGAACATTAGGTGCATGGGATTTAATTAACCTTGGAATTGGTTGTATTATAGGTACAGGAATTTTTGTTTTAACGGGAATTGCTGCCAGTAATTATGCAGGACCGGGTGTTTTCTTTTCCTTTATATTTGCAGGCACTGCATGTGCACTGGCTGCACTTGTTTACAGTGAGTTTGCATCACTTGTACCCTTATCAGGAAGTGCTTATACCTATGTCTATGTAACTCTTGGAGAATTAGCTGCGTGGTTAATTGGCTGGAATTTATTGCTTGAATATCTGGTTTCAGTTTCTGTAGTAGCCATCGGGTGGGGGGCATACTTTTGTAACATTGCAAAAAACTTTGGAATACATTTACCTGCGATCTTAACTGCTTCACCCGGAACATCTGATGTACCGGGAGCTATTATGAATCTGCCTGCTCTTGCTATAACTGTCGGGCTTACTTTTCTGGCAATTGCCGGAATAAAAAACTCAACTGTTTTTAATAATATTATTGTTTCCATAAAAGTTTCAGTAGTTTTATTTTTTATCGGATTTGGAGTATTTCACCTGCATCCTGAATACTGGCATCCTTTTATTCCACCCAGAACAGCTATCCCTTCAGGACATACGATTGATATTTTACATCTGCCCTTTAATGAATTCCTTATGAAATTATTCCACGGAACACTTGGAGTGCAGAATGACCTCGTATACCATTACGGCTGGCAGGGAGTTTTAACTGCAGCAGGAATTGTATTTTTTGCATATATTGGTTTTGATGCTGTGACTACAGTAGCTGAAGAATCAAAGAATCCGCAGAAGGATATGCCTGTAGGAATTATTGGAAGTCTTCTGATATGTACTGTTTTATATTTAATTGTTTCTCTTGTTTTAACCGGACTTATACCTGTAACCATTGATGGAAAACCAAATCCGGCACTTACAGGACATGAAGCAGGAGCAGCGCTGTCAGTAGCTTTTACAGCACTTGGCCATAAATGGGCAGCACTTATTGTAGGTTTTGGCGCTCTGTGCGGGATGACCAGCATTATTCTGGTCATGATAGTCGGTCAGGCAAGAATTTTATTTTCAATGTCCCGCGACGGGCTTTTGCCAAAATTTTTCAGTTTAATTCATCCAAAGTACAGAACACCATTTATAGCTACTTTAATTACAGGATTATTTTCAGGACTTATTGCAGCATTTACACCTATACTTACAGTAGCTGAACTTACAAGTATTGGAACTTTGGCTGCATTTGTTTTTGTATGCCTTGCAGTTTTAATTTTAAGAGCAACAAGACCGGATTTAAAAGCAAAGTTCAGATGTCCCTGGATGCCGCTTACAGGAATCCTTGGCGTGATAGTAAATATTCTTTTAATGACAGGACTGCCTACAGCTACATGGTTACGCTTTGTAGTGTGGATGTTAATTGGAATTATAATATATTACTTATATGGTTTTTGGTTTAGTAAGATGCGCAGGTAGAGGCATTGTAATATGCTTCTATATAACGCGACATAAATGCTAACGCATATTATGTCGCTATTTTATGGCGGATCTTCATTGGCGTTCGGGTTGTCGAAGGACAACCCTCACTTGTAACATTACTTAGGTCGCTGCGTATATGCAGCCATTTGTGCCGGAATTTCTTCAGCATTTTTTTGTCTGGCAAGCTCTCTTGCTTTTTTATTTGAATCTGCATTTGCCCATGTCATAAAGCCAAATCCCAGATTATCCAGGCCGACAGCTAAAAGATCAGCTTTAGGTATTCCAGCCCATCTGTAGATAAGGTCTGCCAAACCTCCGCCGAGATAGCCACTACCGGAAAACCCGTATTTGACCCTGGAAGAACGTGATTGCTGTTTGTCCGAAGGTGACTTTGAAATTCCAAAAATTCCAATATCAGCAAGTATTCCAAAAATATCCCTGATGGTTGAACCAAGTTTTTTAAAGCCAAATCCAATTCCGGCAAAGAATCCTGCAAAAATTCCAATTGATGATATTACAAGGTGCCTTTCAGCATTTCTCTCATTTGTTACAAAAACCTCACTGGTTGTCTTAAATATATTTTTACCTTCACTTAGTTTAGATTTATACTCATCATAAATATCAGAGATGACTGCCTTAATAGAATCCCAGGTTTTATATATGCTATCTGAAAAATTTTTATATGCATTAACAGCATTTGTGCCAGGATATTTTTTCATAATTTTTTTATTGTTAACAGTACAATCATTTAATCCAGGCAGCTGATCTAATGCACTTCCGGGCGCCTTCCACTGGTACATATTGTCATTGTTGCCTACAATTGATGCAAGTGATACACAGGAATACCCGACAGCACCTACTATATTGTTACTAAGTGCATTATTTATTGCACCATAAATACCATTAAAGAAATAAGCTCCTTTATTTGAAAGCTCAGAAACTTTATCAAGAAACTCATTTTCACCATCTAAAAAATTGGCATAAATTAAACTTCCCATTGACGATAAAAGTGAAATTGCACATAACGGCGCAATAAAAAAGTTAAAACTATTATCAAATGCTTTTTCGGATTTTTCCTGAGCGCTTAATTCTTTCCAACCTGGCGGCTTAGCTTTATTGTCAGCACTGTCGGATGGCAGTGAAGGTTCATCTACTCTAGTCTGACCTTCTTGTCGTGGACCTGTAGGCTTACCTCTTATGGGTTCAAGTTTATCTTTTCCTACAGGGTCTATCATTGTTTAAAAATTCCTATTCATCAAAAACCGAAGTTAAATAAAGCTTAATCAATTTTTTATTTTCAACTGATTCAACATGATGTTTATACTTTAATTTAAATTTTAATTTCATTAGAATAAAATAATAACAAAATATGTCTTAGCAGTAAACAATAGAAATGAAAAAAGTTCCTTACAAGGCTTAACTTTTAGCTTTTATTAATATTTAAAATCACCTTAACCTAGCTTAAGGACTGCTTTTTAATGATTTATTTTCATTGAGGCTAGTACCTTTGTAATCTGCCTGACCTCTTATCATTTCCATAACCTTCCTGCCGTAAATTCATACAATTCCAGTTAAAAAACATCATATTAACTGGCATATTATTGATTTTGCCAAATAATTTAATTCATAAAATAAATGAAGGAAGATGCTTGCGAGATATCATAGAAAAGTAATATGAGCAAATTTAAAAAACTACTAACGATCTCAATATCACTATTATTTTCATATGTAATTATTATTCAAAGTTTTTATCCGGTAGCTTTAATAGCCGATGCAAGATCTGTCCCTGCTTTCTCCCAGGATATTTCTCCTACTATTAATTCTCAATTCTCAATTCTCAATTCTCAATTTCTTGATGGTGCATCATTTGAAGATAATTTATTTAGTGATTTTGAATTTGACAAAAGTCAAATAATACCTATTGCTGTTCCTTGTACATCAGATGCTGACTGTCTTAGTCCTCTTTTTCCACGCTGCTGCCTTCTATCAGGAGTTTGCACAGAATGTTGTGATAATAGCCACTGTCCTTCAGGTAAAGCATGTTTGGGTAATTATTCCTGTGAAACTGATATAGATAATGATGATGTACCGGACCCAGTCGATAACTGTCCAACTGTCTCAAATCCCACCCAGGAAAATACTGATGGTGACGGTTTAGGAGATTCATGCGATCCTTGCCCATCAGATTCTACAGATGCTTGTGGAAGTAGTGGTGAGTCCTCTTCCAGCAGCTCTTCTTCTAGTGGTGGATCCTCCTCTTCTTCTTCAAGTTCCAGCTCATCATCTTCTGGTTCTACTTCCGGCTGCTTTGCGACTCCTGCAAGCAGTTCTGTTTTTTCAAGGACACTGGCACAGGATAAAATCTTTACTACAACACTAATACAGGTAATGCGAAAAGCAAGAGAATCAGAAAGAGCTGCTTTTAAAACGCTACCCATAAAAATAAATAAAAAATCCCCGGGCAGTAAAACAGTAAAAGTAACAGATAATGTTACAGGAATAAAATTTGCACAGGTAGAGTTAACAGGAAAATCAGCAAAATACATTCAGGAAATCAGAACAGGAAGAAATAAAAATATCTTTTATGTAAAAATTAATAAATTAGCTGCTGGTAAAAAACTACAGGCTGACTACACTGGAAAAAGTAAATGGATTAGATTTGATATAGCTTGCCCATGTACTATTGATGCTGACTGCCCTGAGGGGGAAACTTGTGTAGGAGGCTTCTGTACACCAGGTTCTGGTTCATCGTCATCATCTTCAAGCTCTTCTTCCGGTAGTTCAAGCTCATCTTCTTCTTCAAGCTCTTCCTCCAGCAGTTCATCATCATCAAGTAGCAGCTCTTCTTCGGGTGGTGGATCTTCTTCAGGTAGTTTTTTTGGAGTTGCCTGCGGGTTAACATATCCTGCTTGTAATGGCAGCTGCCTAACAGGTGAAATTTGTACTGTAGATGGCACTTCCTGTAACTGTGCAACGATCTGTAACCCAGGTGATAACAGCGGACCAAACTATAGCAATCCGATCTGTGATCCTGAAGGCTTAGGTGATCCTGACGGTCCAGGTCCAGTACCTCCTCTGGCTTGTCAAATTTGTGTAGCAGGAAGTTCAAGTTCAGGAGGAACATGCCAGCCAAATTTATTTGGATGTTGTGTGTGTTGTTTTAGTGGTTCAAGCGGCAGTACAGGAAGCGCACGAGTGTTTGCATCTGATGATATTTCCAAGACAATTCAAAAAGCATTTACAAAAGAATACAAAAAAGAGATTGCATCTAAAGCCAGAAAATATACTATCGTAAATAAAGTAGAACCCGTTTTATACGATGAAATAAAAATTCCTCCGATAAAAGAAAAAGGAATAGAAGAAGTAACTATCGATAAAGATAAAAAAATTATTTCAGCGAGGGTAACTCAGAATGGAAAAACTACATGGATAAGATACAGCCTTCCTATATGTGAAGTGGGAAATGATATGTGCGGCTGGCAGGCAGGGTTTCCATCAACAATACCAATAGGATTGCCACCACTTGGACTTACGGGAACACCACGGGATGCCTGGTGTAGTGCAATGCATGGGCCTGACAATATATTTTGTAAATTTCCGGATCCTGATGCTCCACTACCTCCTCCTCCATATAACATTACAGGACCAGGACTAAATGGTGGAACCTGTGTTGAATGCAGAGGAGATGTAGCTAACGCTGTTATTCTTTTCCCGGGTCATGAAGACTGCGATCGTTATCTGGGTGCAGACAGTACGGCAGTAAATGATGCAGTGGTTATGTGCAAAACAATTTATTGTTCATATAATTCCAGGGTAAAAAATGTCTGCGGTGGTTTTGAAGGCTTAGTTAACAGAAGTGCAACTGTTTTTGACCGGTGTCAGGAGAAGTGGGATCAAAATACTGAAACCATTTCGCTCAGACCTCTTGGCCCTACAATTCCAAGCGATGAAGTAAGAACTTTTTGTAACTGGGATGCTGCTACTATGACAGGTACTGGTAATTGCAGAGAGTGTCCAGGCCCAGGAGCTGCCGGGGATGCAGTTTGCGCTACGCTTTATCCGGTATTTGGTATGGAGCGTCCTCTGTGCCTGGATGATAATCCAGTAATGCCCGGATTTGTAAATAACTGGAGGTGTCGTGAGTGTGTTATTGCAAACAATGCAGCAGGAGCATGTATGTTTATGGGTAATGTGCTTGACTGTGATACTGTCAGCTGTAAGCCGGGTGGAGGAGATATAGAGGTAGCAGCAGGAGCTAATCCACTTTGTTTAAATAATTTTTGCCGGGAATGTGATCCATCAATGAACATGCTATTTGGCAGAAATGAGAACTGTGATGCACTATATCCTGCGCCTAATCAAAAATCTTTTTGTGATAGTGATGGTTTTTGTCAGGAATGTGGTGGCGGAGCAGATACAGGAGACCAGCTTTGCGCTGCCAATTTCCCGAACGTAAGGCCTTTTTGTCAAGGAGTTAACATGTGTGTTGCATGTCGCCCGGCTGACAACGATGCAGATGATGGCAAGAACCTTATCTGTCAAAATCGTGATGCCGAAAAACCATCGTGCAGTCCTTTCTTTACATGTGTAGGATGTACAAAAGATAAAGGCTGTGGAGATGTAACTGATGCTAACGCTTGTACAAGGAAATTATGTGCCAGACCGGCTTTTCCGGTTAGCGAGGGTATGCCGCTTATGCCAGTACAAAATTATACATGTTCAGCGGGCTCACTGCCTTACTGCATGGCAAATAGCAGAAACCCGGGGAAAATTTGCGATAAAGTTTTTCTTGAAGGAGATTGCGTGACTTGTAATGTCGGGCAGGAGTGTCCTGTTCCTCCTAATACTTCATACTATCAGTCAGTGAGTGTAGGACAGTGCAGGTATCAGGATCCTGGAATGGCTGGGAAACCATTTACCCGAACTTGCAATCCTGTTTATAGATGTGATAATAATTACTTCGCTGTTAGTCCCTGGGGTTCTTGTATTGATATGGCTTGTATAGATATGGCTTTTATGGATAATTATTTTCCACTTAATTTTGCCGGAGCCTATATGGCTATTAATGATTGTTGTGATATGAGCTGTGCAGCTTTCCCGGATGCTCTTGGATTAATGACTATTAACACTACAGCTCTTGCACCAGTTCCAGCCGAGTTAATGGATCTATCCACAATTTTAAATAATTATGGTCCACCGGTAATAGCAATGGTCCCTCCCGGATGGATGAGCCTGGGAGGAGGTAGCATTCCTGGTTTTAATATAGAATACTGCAAGGCAATTTGTAAGTGTGTAATGAAACATAATTTTATTTTTACACTATTACCGGCTTTTAGGCCTTTGGGCTGGTCTCCACCAGGTGCATACTGGCAGGCTTCTATGACATACCAGTGTCTCCAAATGTTGTGTCCTTTTAATATGATTGGTCCGGGAATGGAAGATTGTCCTATGATAGGAGCACAAGAAGTATCTGACGTTTGCTTAATGAGCTACTGTCCATTTACACCATAAATATTTAAATCCTTATGAAATATATTTTAAGTCTCGACCAGGGTACTACAAGTTCCAGAGCTTTGCTTATCGATCAAAACGGAAAAGTAATTTCAAAATCACAAAAAGAGTTTAAACAAATTTTTCCAAAACCATCATGGGTAGAGCATGACCCTCTGGAAATCTGGAATAGCCAGCTTGAAACAGCACAGGATGCAATTAATAAATCAAACATTAATGCAAAAGATATTCTTGGCATCGGGATTACAAATCAAAGAGAAACAATTGTAGCTTTTGACAGTGAATCCGGAAAACCTGTTTACAATGCAATAGTCTGGCAGTGCAGGCGTACTGCTGATTTCTGCCAGAAGCTAAAAGCCAAAAGCCAAAAGCTGATAAAAGAAAAAACAGGGCTTGAAATAGATGCTTACTTTAGCGCATCCAAGATAAGGTGGATCCTTGACAATGTCGTACGTCAAACCGTAGAGACTTGCTATGGCAAGTCTCTACGGTTTGGAACCATTGATTCCTGGTTAATATATAACCTTACAGGCAAAAAATCTTTTTATACCGATCCGTCAAATGCCTCCCGTACAATGCTTTACAATATAAAAGAGAATAAATACGATAAAGAACTTTTAGAAATATTTAAAATAGAAGAATGGATGCTGCCGAAAGTAATCCCTTCAAATGGGAATTTTGGTTTAACTGATAAAAAATATTTTGGTGCAGAGATTCCTGTTCATGCAGTTCTTGGTGATCAGCAGGCAGCGTTATTTGGTCAGTGCTGTTTTAAAGAAGGCGATTTAAAAATTACTTATGGAACAGGCGGATTTTTATTAATTAATATTGGTGAAAAATTAAAACTGAGTGAAAATTTCCTGACTACGATAGCATGGCATTGTAAGAGTTTGATTAATCAAACCCCAACATATGCCTTCGAGGGTTCTACTTTTATCTCCGGTGCCATAATTCAGTGGCTTCGCGATGGACTTGGGATTATAAAAGATTCCAGTGAATGTGAAAAAATTGCCCTTAGTTTAAACAGTAATGAAGGTGTTTATCTGGTCCCGGCGCTTGTAGGGCTTGGTGCACCGCACTGGGATCAAAGTGCAAGAGGAACGATTTTAGGACTTACCAGGGGTTCTACAAAAGCTCATATAGTCCGCGCTGCAGTAGAATCAATGGCATACCAGATAGCTGATTTGATTTTGCCTGTTAAAAATGAGCTGCCAAAAGATATTTTTATCAAAGCTGATGGCGGCGCTACAAAAAATAATTTTCTTCTACAGTTCCAGGCCGATCTTCTGGGTATACCGGTAACCAGGTCTTCACAAACTGAAGCAACAGCACTTGGTGTAGCATATTTGGCAGGATTAAAACTTGGATTTTGGAAGTCATTCGAAGATCTGCAGAAGACATGGCATCCTGATGAACTGTTTGTACCCAGAATAAACCGGGAAAAAGAATACACGTTGTGGAAAGAAGCCCTGAAAAGATCTTTGGCATGGGATATCATAAAATAGAAGAAATGCCAAAAAGTTTTTTAGATTTATGTAAAGAAAAAATTGTATTCTTTGACGGTGCAATGGGTACCTCTATTCAGGCTTATCAGCTTACTTTGGATGATTTTGAAGGCAAAGACGGATGTAATGAAATCCTGGTAAAAACAAAACCTGAAATTATCAAAGAAATTCACTCTTCGTTTTTAAAAGCAGGTTGTGATGTCATAGAAACAAACAGCTTTGGCTCAAGCAGTATTGTTCTGGCTGAATATGACATAAAAGAAAAATCATATGAATTAAATTACCAGTCCGCCAAACTGGCCAAAGATACAGCAGGTGATTTTAGTGCTTCAAAACCCAGATTTGTAGCCGGTTCCATTGGTCCTGCTACAAAACTTCCCACGCTTGGACATATAAGCTATGAAGACATGAAAAAATCTTTTTATATCCAGGCTAACGGATTATTTGACGGGGGAATTGATTTATTTGTACTTGAAACATGTCAGGATATTTTACAAATTAAAGCCGGGCTTTCAGGAATTTTTAAAGTAATGGAGGAAAAGAAAAAAAGAATTCCCGTCATGATTCAAATAACCATTGAAAGAACAGGAGCAATGCTTGTAGGCTCAGATATTGCATGTGCATTTTGTGCAGTTGAACCGTATGAAATAGATATTATAGGACTGAACTGTGCTACAGGACCACTTGAAATGTCAGATCACATCAGGTATTTGTGTGAAGTAAGCAGGCTGCCGGTTTCATGTATACCAAATGCAGGAATGCCTGAAAACAGAGGTGGCAAAAGTCATTATCATTTATCACCTGAAGAATTTTCTAAAACGCTTTTTCATTTTGTAAATGATTTGGGAGTAAGCATTGTCGGGGGGTGCTGCGGTACTACCCCGGAGCATTTAAAAGCGCTTGTTGATTTAATCGGAAATAAAGAACCAAAAAAAAGAAATCCAGAATATATAAACTCTGTAAGCAGTCTGTATAATTCAGTTCCTCTGAGTATAAACCCGCCTCCGGTTTTTATAGGAGAAAGAACAAATGCAAACGGAAGCAAGCTCTTCCGTGAGCTGCTTAGTAAAGAAGATTTTGATGGAATGATACACCTGGCAAAAGAACAGCTTGAAGAAGGAGCACATCTTTTGGATGTTTGTACTGCATATGTGGGCAGAGATGAAGTAAAAGATATGACTGAATATGTAAAAAAATTAAACACTCAGGTAAATATTCCTTTAATGATTGACTCTACCGAAGCCACTGTAATTCAAAAATCACTGGAGCTGATTGGCGGAAAAGCACTGATAAATTCCATAAATCTTGAAGACGGCGAAGAAAGAATGAAAAAAGTCTGCCCAATTGCAAAAGAATTTGGTTCTGGTATAGTAGCCCTGACAATAGACGAAGACGGCATGGCAAAAACAGCTAAAAAGAAATTTGAGATTGCACACAGGATTTATAGTCTGGCTACCCAAAAATATAAAATCCCGGGGAAAGATCTGATTTTTGATACTCTTACTTTTACGCTTGGAAGCGGGGATGAAGAGTTTAGGAAAGCAGGCACTGAAACAATTGAAGGAGTCAAATTAATTAAAAAGAATCTTCCTGAAGTAAAAACCATACTTGGAATAAGTAATATTTCATTTGGGCTTTCATCCTGTGCCAGGCAGGTTTTAAACTCAGTCTTTATGCATGAAGCAGTGGCAAATGGTTTAGACATGGCTATTGTAAATGCAAAAAAAATCCTTCCTTTGTATAAGATACCTGAAGAGCAAAAACAAACAGCTCTGGATTTGATTTATGACAAAAGAAAAGAAGGTTATGATCCGCTTCATAAGTTTATGTCATTGTTTGAAAATATAAAGAAGACGGAAAACAGGGAACATAAATCAGAAAAAGAGAATCTGTCAATCGAAGAAATATTAAAGAAAAGAATTATAGATGGAAATAAATCCGGTCTTATAAAAAATCTGGATGAAGCTCTGAAAAAACACTCACCTCTTGACATCATAAATAATATTCTTCTTGACGGAATGAAAGCAGTAGGTGATTTATTTGCAAGTGGTGAAATGCAGTTGCCATTTGTTTTGCAGTCAGCAGAAGTTATGAAAGCTTCTGTAGGATACTTAGAACCGTTCATGGAAAAAAAAGATGCTAAAAAAAGAGGGAAAATTATTTTAGCTACAGTAAAAGGTGATGTTCATGATATTGGTAAAAACCTTGTTGATATTATTCTTACAAACAATGGCTATGAAGTTTTTAATCTTGGAATTAAGCAACCAGTTGAAAATATTATAAATAAGGTACTTGAGACAAATCCCGATGTTATCGGGATGAGTGGACTATTAGTAAAATCTACCCAGATAATGAAAGAGAATTTAGAAATATTAAACGAAAGAAATATTACCGTTCCTGTAATTCTTGGTGGTGCAGCACTGAATAGAAAATTTGTAGAAGAAGACTGTCAGAATACTTATAATGGTAAAGTATTTTACGGCTCAGATGCATTCAGTAATCTGAGGTTTATGGAAAAGATATTTAATGAGAGAGAGGCAGGGAAGCAGGGAGACGGGGGAACAAAGAAGCAGGGAGATGGAGGAGCAAAGAAGCAAAGATCTGTATCATCTTCTGTTTTAACCAGAAGTCCATTAATTCAGCCTGCAGTAAAAATTCCTAAAATCCCGTTTTACGGTTCTAAAGTTCTTGAAAGTATTTCTCTTGATGAAATTTATCCTTATATAAATGAAACTGCTCTTATAGTAGGTCAATGGCAGGTAAAAAGAGGAAAATTATCAAAAGAAGAATATGAAAAAATTTTAAAAGAAAAAATTTATCCTGTTCTCGAAAATCTAAAAGAATTATCAAAAGAAAAGAAATTACTGATTCCACAAACTATATATGGTTATTATTACTGTATATCTGAAGGGAATGATTTGATTATTCTCGATGAAGATAAAAAAACAGAAATACAAAGATTTACCTTCCCCCGGCAAAAAGACAAAGACAATCTTTGTCTTTCTGATTACTTTATAAGCAAGGATGAAATGGATAAGCGGGGAATAGATGTAGCGGCATTTCATATAGTAACTGTAGGTAAACAAGCCAGTGAATATTCGAAGAGTTTATTTAATGAAAACAAATACACTGACTATCTTTATTTTCACGGATTGAGTGTAGAAACAGCAGAAGCCCTGGCTGAATGGTCACATAAAAAAATAAGAACAGAACTTGATATTCATCACAAAGATGAAAAAGAAATGAAAAAGCTTCTTGGGCAGGGATATCACGGCGCTCGCTATAGCTTTGGATATCCTGCATGCCCGCATTTAGAAGATCAAAATAAAATATTTGAATTAATAAAACCTGAAAGAATCGGAATATCTTTATCTGAAAGCTTTCAGCTATACCCTGAGCAAAGCACATCAGCAATTATTGTTCATCATCCTCAGGCAAAGTATTTTAATGTGAGTTAACAATGAACATCAAAGATAAATCCAAGAGGAAATTCATGTTCACACACCGAAGCTGGCGGCAACTCGCTAATTATTCTTTGCTCTTCATATTCAAAAGAATTCTCCCTGTTTGCTTCTTTTTTGTACATGTTTTCTGCATATAAAGAATTATTACATTCCTTTCTTGCTATTTCATTTTCTCTATGATATTTTGCACGATTTACAATAATCTTATTTAATTCAGCTTGTGCATGTTTTAAAGCAATATAAGCCTCCATCATTGCCTTTTTCATATGTGAGAGAAACATAAGTTTTTTATTTTCAGCTCTTTTGTGAAGAGCGTGTAAAATCCTGATTCGCTCCTGCTCTTCACATCTTTTTTTACATTGTTCTTCTTTTTTTTCTTTTTCGTCCTCCTCTCTTTGTTTGTCAATCCATTCAAAAAAATCTTTTAAAAAATCATAGACATAATTTGTCCAGTCATTTAATTCATGAACTATAGATTGATCAAGTCTGTTAAAAACCCCGTTTCTGGTTCCTTCATTTATACACTCACAACTTTCCTGTAACCTTTCGCCCATAAACTGCTTCTCATCAGTTGTTAGCCTGCTATCTTCTCTCTGACTGGCCTCGTGAGCTCTTTCTACACCAGCCATAAGCGGGTCTGCTGCACTACGTAAATGTTCAGCCGCATGATGCTCTCCTCTGTTTTCTGCATCTCTTATTGCCCTGGACAATGTTCTGAGCCCCCGTATAAATGATTCTCTTAATTCTCGAAGCTCACTTTCATTTAATGATACACACCTGCCTCTTTCCAGATGTTCAGCTGCCTGTAATAAGTGTTGAGCATCTCTGGTGTCTCTCCACTGAGCAATAATTTGTCCAAGATTTATATTTTCATGATGATTATGTAAATTAGAAACGACACTGGAAAGCTCATGAATTGCTTGTCTTGATTGTTCTGACAATAAATTCTGCCTGCTTATATTTTCCTCCGTATTTCTTAATAAGTTACTAAAATTTTGAATTACTTCTTCTTTGCTCCCGCCAGTAAGATTTTTTATAAACGATAAAAGAGGAGAAAAAATATTAAAAATATCAGTCATCCTGTTAGCAAGACTGCTAATAAGATTTGTTATGCTTGAAGTAGTTGATTCATCACTAACTTCATTACTTTCAGGGCTCACAAACTCATCTTCAGCACCTGATAAATCTGTACCTTCAGGATTTTGTCCTTCACCAGCAGTATTTCTGTGGCGACTTATATAACACTCAAAGCTATTTTGTGAAATACCACGCAGCATAAAACCCCCTTATGCTACAGTCTCTTTAAAATATAAAAAGCAGCTTCTAAAAAAAATTGATTTTATTATATGGAAGCCCCTAACTTTTAGTATAAAAATCTTAATTAAGAAATGGTTATTGCCTACCGCCCTCGCCTCGTCTCTGACGAGTCGGAGCGGGCAATGACGTAGTTACGGAAAATCAGGATCGGTAATAAGCTCAAATGACATAAGAAGCTTGTTTGTATATTTCAAGGACATTTTTAATATAATGATTTAAACTCATATACATACTCTTTTAAGACTTTCATTTCTTCAATAATAACTATGATAACAAACAGTACAACAAATTTAAAAGAACTCTTGGCCAAAGATGAACAATTTTTATCAAATGCCCTTTACAGGGTTTTTCACATTGTTGCTGAACGCGGAGAAGGACCGTATCTCTACTCCACTGACGGAATAAAGTATTTAGATTTAACCTGCGGCATTGGTGTTACCCAGTTAGGACACTGCCATCCTGAAGTAATAAGAGCAGCAAAAGATCAGCTGGATAAATTAGTACACATAAGCTGTGTAACTCACCATACATTAAATATTACACTTGCTGAAAAATTATCCAGGATTCTTCCGGGGAAAATAAATAATACTTTTTTCTGTAATAGCGGGGCTGAAGCTGTAGACGGAGCCATTAAGTTTTCAAGAAGGATTAATAAAGGAAGACCGAATATTATTTCATTTAGAGGAGCATTTCACGGGCGTACTCTTTGCGGAACTTCTCTTTCTTCATCAAAAGAACTGCACAGAAAATATTACGATCCGCTTTTATCCGGGATAAATATAGTTGACTACCCAAATTGTTATACAGGCAAAGAACCTGAAAAAGAAGCATCCAGGGTATTAGAATCAATTGAAAAATTGTTTAAGTCAAGCCTTCCTCCCGATTCAGTTTCAGCAATGATTATTGAGCCTGTTATTGGCGAGGGTGGATACATACCTTCTCCTCTCAAACCAGTTAATTTTCTGCGAGAGTTAAGAAAGATTTGTGATAAGAATGGCATTATGCTTATTTGTGATGAAGTTCAGTCCGGAATCGGAAGAACAGGGAAATGGTTTGCTGTAGAGCATTATGATATTGAACCAGATATAATAACCATGGCAAAAGGGCTTGGGAACGGTCTTCCGATTGGAGGGTTTTCGGCTCAAAAAGAAAAAATGTCTGAAATGCTTCCTGGTTCACACGGCAGTACCTTTGGAGGGAATCCTGTATCATGTGCAGCTGCTATTAAAACACTTGAAGTAATTGAAAGAGATAAAATACTGGATTATGTTTCCAAAACAGGAAGCGAACTTATAAAGCACCTTGAAGGTGAATTATCCACCAAAGGTGGATCCGCCTTTGACGGAAAATCAAAAGCAAATGTAAGAGGATTTGGGTTTATGATTGGCATTGAGTTGTTTTCCAAAGATATAGCAGAAAAGGTTATTCAGGAATGTTTTAAAGAAAAAATACTCATTTTAAGCGCTGGTGTTGAACAAAACATAATCAGATTTATACCACCATTAAATATAGAAAGAGATTTGTTATTTAACGCTACTGATAAAATAATTGGTATCATAAACAAGACGTAGGGACGTAGCATGCTACGTCCCTACGCGGGGTAATTTATGCAAACTACAACCACAACATTCAAAAACATAATCGGCGGAAGCCAGAAAGAAAGCTCATCAAAAGATTTTTTTGAAAAATACAATCCGGCTGATAAAAATGAATGTCTGGGAAAGTTTCCAAAATCAAATCAAAAAGATCTGGATGAAGCTGTAAGCTATGCAAAAAAAGCATTTGAAGTATGGAGATATACACCTGCTCCAACAAGGGCTGAAGTCTTATACCGAGCCGCACAGATTACATTAGAAGAAAAAGAAGAACTGGCAAAAATTTTAACCAGAGAAACCGGCAAACCAATAATTGAAGCACGCGGAGAAATACAGGAAGTTATTGATACTTACTTATTTTTTGCAGGGGAAGGCAGGAGGATTTACGGGCTAACCGGACAAAGCGAACTTCAGAATAAATCCATAATTACTGTAAGACAGCCTGTTGGGATCTGCGGATTAATTACAGCATGGAACTTTCCATCGGCTGTTCCAAGCTGGAAAATAGCACCAGCACTTATTTCCGGGAATGTAGTAATTTTAAAACCTTCAAAAGATGCTCCAATGTCCGGATATAAACTAATCGAAAATTTATACAAAGCCGGTCTGCCAGGTGGTTGTGCAAGTGTTTTATTTGGAAGCGGAGAATTTGGAGATTTAATAGTCAGGCATCCTGACATAAAAGTTATAAGTGTAACCGGTTCAGTAGAAGTAGGAAAAATGGTTTATGAAACCTGCGGGAGAATGCTTAAAAAATGTGCTCTTGAACTTGGCGGAAAAAATGCAATTATTGCATTAGAAGATGCAAATCAGGATTTACTTTTAGAAGGAGTATTATGGGGAGCATTTGGTACCACAGGACAGAGGTGTACATCTACAAGCAGGCTAATTATCCAGAAATCTTCCTGGACTGATTCATTTTTAGAAAAATTATCAAACGCTGCTAAAAAATTAATAGCTGGAAACGGGTTAAATGAAAAAACACAGGTTGGTCCGGTAATTACAGCGTCACAACGTGAAAATATTCATGGCTTTACAGAAAGAGCTAAAAAAGAAGGCGGAAAAGTTTTATGCGGCGGAAATTTTTTAAGCGGCGGTGAGTTTGATAAAGGAAACTTTTACGCGCCTACCATAATCACAGACATAAAACCAAATATGGAACTGGCTTGTAAAGAGGTTTTTGGACCTGTGCTTGCAGTTATTCCGGTAAGTAATTTTGAAGAGGCTATTAAAGTAGCAAACAATGTAGAATATGGTTTATCACTTTCTATTTATACAAGAGACATAAACCTGGGGATGCAGGCTGCAAACAGATTTGAATCAGGAATTGTTTATATAAATGCTCCGACTATTGGTGCAGAATGTGGTGGAGCAGCAGCCTTTGGGGGCTGGAAAAATACAGGAAACGGTACCCGTGAAGGCGGAGTAATGGCTCTGGATACTTATACCCAGTATAAAACTATCTATATTGATTATTCAAACAAATTACAAAGAGCACAGATAGATTAAAATTTAATGAAAAAAGCAGCTCTTATTACCGGTAGCGCAAAACGTATTGGAAAAGCTATTGCAATACATCTGGCTGAATCCGGCTTTGACATTGCACTTCACTATAATACTTCAAAAGCTGATGCCAAGAAGGTATTAAAAGAAATTAAAGACAAAGGACAAAATTGTGTTTTATTTCAATTTGACCTTACAAACACTAAAGATATTTTATTTCTAATAAATAAAGTAAAACAATCTTTTCCATCTTTGTCACTTTTAATTAATAATGCATCAATATTTGCAGAAAGCTCGTTTCTTAAATCTGACATAGCTTTTTTTGAAAATCATTTTAATATAAATTTTAAAGCTCCTTTTTTTCTTTCACAAAGTTTTGCGAAAAGTATAAAAAAAGGACATATAATAAATTTGCTTGATACAAATATTACCCGGGATCGCACAAAATATTTTATTTACAACTTAACTAAAAAAATGCTCTCTGAGTTTACAAAAATGGCTGCAGCAGAGCTTGCTCCGGATATAAGGGTAAATGCAATAGCACCAGGTCGCATCATTCCGCCATTAAATAAAGAAAAAGAATATCTGAAACACAGCCTGGATAGTGTACCGCTGGAAAAATGGGGTTCTATTCAAAACATTCTTCAGAGCATAGATTTTTTATGTGAAAATGATTATCTGACTGGTCAGTGTATTTTTGCAGGTGGCGGAGATCATTTAAGATAAACAAACTATTTTTATATCTTTCAGAAGATTCACCATCTCAATAGCCGCGAGAGCTGATTCAGAGCCTTTGTTACCCTTAGAGCCACCAGCTCTGTCCATTGCCTGACCAATATTTTCACATGTTAGAATTCCAAAGATTACCGGTATTCTGCTTTCTGTACCAAGCCTGCAAATCTCATTACTCACTGCATTACAAATATGATCATAATGAGATGTTTCTCCGCGAACCACACAACCAAGACAAATTATTGCACTGTATTTTTCCAAGTCAACAAGATTTCCTGCCATTGTCGGGATTTCAAAAGTACCCGGAACTTTTATAATGTCCACGTGTTTCATTTCAATTCCATTATTAGCAAGGGTTTGAATACATCCATCTAAAAGTTTTTCAGTAATAAACTCATTAAACCTGCTTACAACAATTGCAAATTTGTTACTTTCATTAATTTTTAAATTTCCTTCAATTATATTTAACATATTGGAAACTCTAAACTATCTTCCATCTTCTCTTTTTTTTAAATCAATAACATGTCCTAGTTTTTCATTTTTTGTTTTTAAATACTCATGATTATGCTCGGTACATATCTCAACAGGTTCTCTGTCAGTAACTTTCAGTCCATAGCCTTCAATACCTATAATTTTGCGGGGGTTGTTTGTCATTAACTTTATAGTAGTTAAGCCAAGATCAGTTAGTATCTGTGCACCTACTCCATACTCTCTTAAGTCAGCCTTAAATCCTAAAATTTCATTTGCTTCAACAGTATCAAAGCCTTGATCCTGAAGTTCATAAGCTTTAATTTTATTTACTAAGCCAATTCCCCTGCCTTCCTGTTTTAAATACACCACTACTCCTACACCTTTTTTTGCAATTTTTTCCAAAGCCAGGTGAAGCTGTGAATTACAATCACATCGCAAACTTTGAAAGACATCACCGGTCAAACACTCACTGTGAACACGAACTAAAACATCTTCTTTACCAGCCAAATCTCCACATACAATTGCTATATGCTCTTTATTATTCAGTGTATCTTTATACGCATAAAGCTGGAATTCTCTGTTATATTTTTTTGCTATTTCACTTGGCAGTTTTGCTTTTGCCTCTCTTATTACGAATCTTTCTTTTTTTAATCTGTAAGAAATCAGCTGAGCCACTGAAATAAATTTTAAATTATGCTTTTTTGCAAAACGAACAAGATCAGGTCTTCTAGCCATTGTGCCATTGTCATTTAATATTTCACAGATAACCCCGGCGCTTTTAAAACCAGCTAAACGAGCCAGATCTACGGAAGCTTCAGTCTGTCCGACTCTCTTTAATACTCCCCCGCGTTTTGCACGGAGAGGAAAGATGTGGCCTGGTCTTACCAGATCGCCTGGTTTTGCATTATCACTTAATGCTACCTGGATGGTTTTTGCTCTTTCATGTGCTGAAATACCTGTAGTAATTCCAAACTTTTTATCTGCATCAATACTTACAGTAAATGCTGTACCAAAATTACTTGAATTATTCCGGACCATATCAAAAAGTTCAAGCTTATCTGCAATAGTATCCTCAAGAGCCAGACAAATAAGACCTCTGCCTTCTTTTGCCATAAAGTTTATAATTTCAGGGGTAACTTTTTCTGCAGCACAAACCAAATCACCTTCATTTTCCCTGTCTTCATCATCAGCTACAATTACAATCTCACCGTTACGAATAGCTTCCATAGCTTCTTCCACAGTATTGAAAAGCTGATCTTTTAAAGTTTTTTCCTGAGTATTTAATATCATCTGAGTTTTATTTCCTGTCTGGTGCTTTCGAGAGCATTGACTACATATCGGCTTATTAAATCTATTTCTAAGTTTACAAGATCACCAGCTTTTAGCAAACCAAGATTTGTATTGTCTCTGGTAAAAGGAATTAAAGTAAAGTCAAATTTGTCATTTTTTGATTCAATTATCGTTAAGCTTACCCCATTTACGGATATTGAACCTTTTGGTGCAATATATTTTCCATATTCAGATGAATATGAAATTTTTATTATCTTATTTTCACCAGATGAACAGATGTCTGAGACTTCCCCGACAGTATCAATATGGCCTGAAACTAAATGCCCGTCAATTGTTTCACCAAGTTTTAGAGATGATTCCAGATTAACTTTTAAACCGGATTTTAAATTTAGAAAGTTGGTTTTTTTTAATGTTTCTTCTGTAACCTGAACCTTAAAGGTCTTTGCCGGAGAGCATTCTACTACAGTAAGACAACATCCATTAACTGCTATACTGCTTCCGATTTTAAGATCATTTATTAAATGCTTAGAGGAAATTGTTAATTCAAGGATTCTATTTTTCATCCCAATATCTTTTATAATTCCAATCTCTTGTACAATGCCTGAAAACATGTACACAATTGTATCGTAATAGAGACGCGCCAGCGGCGCGTCTCTACGGATTCAACGGGTTAAACCCTCTATAAATTGAATCTAAAATACCTCTTGTATAAACACCACCACCGGTATAAAAATTACAAACAATTACTCTCTCAAATTTTTTATATGTACTCATATATTCTATGGCTTTTTCTTCCTGACTTAACTCTCTCTGAACAAACAGGTTACTGCTTTCAGAGAGTCCGGCTTCAGCAGACGGCGGCTTAACCTTTTTGCTATCTGACTCAGGAAAGGGAACTGTTTCTCTGCTGTAAGCATATGAGCCTGCTTGATCTTTATTCTTTTTTCTTGATTTTATTGGCATAGTGATCAGTTGTTGGCTTTTAATTGTTCGGCTAATAGCCAAAAGCTAAGAGCTAATATATTACAGAAAATAGTTAAAAGAAGGTTAAGCAAAGGTCGATTAATCACACCTCTACTCTGTTACCACTAAATCCATCTTTATGTCCCATTCGTCAGCAGGCAGCCTGTCTACCAGACACCTTTTGGGGCAGCACCCTATTTTATAGCTGTCAGGATTTAACTTTAAAAACTGATCATAATACCCCATTCCGAAACCAAGCCTGTTTCCTTGTTTATCAAAACAAAGTCCCGGCACAAAAATCACATCCAGTTTTATTTTTTTTTGAAGTTGATCGTAACACTCATCATTTCCAGCTGCAGGTTCTAAAATATCAAACTTGTTTTTAAATAATTTTGTTCTGCCATGAATATATGGAACTATTTTTAAACTTGTACCGTAGTATGTTTGTACAATAACAGGCACAAACCATTTTTTCCTGGCTCCTCTAAAAAGACTATCCAAAGAAATTTCAATATCCTTTGAAAGATATGACATAACATTACCGGAAGATTTGTAAATATCAAGGTTAATAATCTTATTTTCAATTTCCCTGCTTATTCTTTTTAAATCTAACGTACGTCTTATATCTTTTGTCCACTGCCTTAGCTTTTCTTTTTCAGACTTGTTGTCCATTCTTCCCCTTATCCTTTATATCCTTCACAAGATTGTATCCTTTACTTTATACTATCGTAGAGATATATTTAGCGATCTTTATTACAATTCCAAGGAGATAATTATGGCAAATGTTTCTGCTACAACTTTAGAAAAACCATCAAACCAAAAAAAAGCAGACTCTTCTTCATATAATTTTATTTATTCAATTGTATTTGGCTGCTTTTTATTTTCAGGAATAAGCGGGCTGATTTATGAAGTAGTCTGGACAAGAATGTTAACTTATGTTTTTGGCGGTACTACACTTGCAGTTAGTACTGTTTTGACAGCATTCCTTGGAGGTTTAGCGCTTGGAAGTTACATTGGCGGGAAGTTTATAGATCGCTTTAAAAAGCCACTATTGGCATACGGTGCGTTAGAGCTTGCAATTGGAATTTATGGATTACTTGTACCTGTTATTTTTAGCGAACATTTTTTATCTCCCATCTGGCAAACAGTTGTTCAGATGTTTGAAGGGGTTCAGTTTGTTTCATATCTTGTAAGATTTTTAATTTCAGTTGCTTTGCTTGGTATTCCGACTGTTTTAATGGGTGCTACTCTTCCTGTTTTAAGCAGATACCTGACAAATGTCAGATCAGATATAACCTCTTTTAACGTAGGAGCCCTTTACACCATAAATACTGTGGGTGCAGTCATAGGAACATTTCTTTCTGGTTTTATATTTTTACCGATCTTTGGTGTAAACACTACTGTTTATATTGCTGCGGCATTAAATTTAATACTTGCTTCTGCAGTAATTTTTCTTGCTAGCGCGAGTAAAAAAGTTCAGGCAGACACTCCAAGCTATGATTCTTCTGAAATTACTGGTGACCTGGAAATATTAATCAGTAAATCACAGGAAGATATTCCCCTTAAATTAATCAAACTTTCAATGCTGGCTTTTGCAGTAAGCGGCTTTGTGGCTCTTACTTTTGAAGTCCTCTGGACAAGAACTCTTACGCTTGTTTTTGGATCATCTACATATGCATTTTCTACAATGCTTGTTACCTTTTTAACCGGTCTTGCAATTGGAACTGCAATCATGACAAAGATACAGGAAAAAATTGAAAGACCTGTATTCTGGGTAGGTGGTATTTTATGTGCTATTGCAGTAAGTGCTTTTTTAACTGCCTGCATGTTTAATGAATTACCCTGGATGTTTTTATCGCAGGCACAAAAATTACCTGATGATGTCGGCACAAGCTGGTTTTTACTTACCCTCCACAGGTTTATAATTTCAAGTGCTGTAATGTTCCCTCCTACCATCCTTTCAGGAATGATATTTCCGCTTGTAATCAGGATCTATGCAGCAAGACCTGACCATATCGGAGAATCAGTAGGAAAACTTTATTCGCTAAATACACTTGGCTGTATTCTTGGTTCATTTACCTGTGGATTTGTTTTTGTACCTTTTTTTGGGATCTTTGGAAGCGGTATTCAAACCACTACAAAACTAACTATTTTACTTTCTCTTGCCATGGGACTTTATCTGATTTACAACGACATAATTAACAATAATTCACTTTCAGAAAAACAGGTAAAAATTTCTACTTCATGGATCTACATTGGTCTTGCAGCCGGCTTAATAGGAAATTTATTGTTTATGCCAGCCTGGGATAAATCAATTATGACCACCGGTGTAGCTATTTATCACTCGCTTTCATATAAAAACCTTACAAGAGAGCAATTTTTTAATGCATTTAAATTTGACAACTCAAGAGAAAGAATCAAATTTTATAAGGAAGGTTTAACTACAATAGTTACAATTACTGCAGATGAAAACGGGAACACCACATTATTAAAAAACAATGGAAAAGTGGATGCCGGTGTTCCTACTGACGGAGACGGACCTTCTCAGGCAGATATGGTTACTCAGGTTTTATTGGGACAGCTGCCACTGCTTTTACACAAAGGCGATGAAATTGAAAATGCTCTTGTTGTAGGACTTGGAAGCGGCTGTACTACTGGCTCTGTAGTACGTTATCCTACTATTAAAAGTGTAAAAGTATGTGAAATCGAAAAAGCAGTTATTGACGGCGACAAATTCTTTGAGCCACCACCAGATAAAAGTCCGCTGGGCGGTAACGGTTCTCCGCTAAATAAAGCGAGAAATCCTCTGGCAGAAAAGATCAAAGCCATTCACACTGACGGAAGAAACTATCTGCTTACTACTAAAGAAAAATTTGACATCATTATTTCCCAGCCTGCAGATCCCTGGGTAAGCGGTGCTTCCCAGCTCTTTACAAAAGAGTTTTGGGAGCTTGGTGCAAAACACTTAAAAGAAAATGGACTATTTTGTGAATGGATACAGCTTTATTCAATCACTCCTGAATATCTTGGAGTACTTGTAAATAGCTTTAAAGAAGCATTTGGGAAATATGAAAATGGTAAAAAAGTTACAGACGGATATGTTTATTTATTTCGTCCGGGACTTGCAGGAGAGATTTTATTAATTGGTTCAAACGATCCGCTTGACATCGATGTCGAACAAATCGAAAACAGAATCAAAACCAGTTTTAAGGCAGAAAGCAAAACTGCTCCTCCTCTTGAAGTAAAAACCCTGGACGACCTTGCGCGGATCTCACTTCATAATTCTGTAGACGTGGTTTCTCAGCTGCTTTTAGGAACTGAGCAGGTAACAAAGTATGCAGAAGCTCAGACTGAACTGGTCCCAAAATTAAAATCACTTCCTTTAAATAAAAGGATTAATACAGATGACAATGTAATTATCGAATTTGAAGCACCTAAAAAACTTCACTTATTTTATGCTCCAATTGGTGATAACTTAAGCTCAATTGCAGGCGGTACTGATGGAAATATTGAACAGTATCTTAAAAACTTCGGAGAAACCAAACCACAGCAGGCAAGTTTTTTAGCCAGACTTGCAGTTGCCCATGTAAAAAAAGCCAGCAATTTTGATCCTTCCAGATCTTTAATGGATCCAAATTTAAAAATTGCGGAATACTTGTCAAAGAGAGCAGTTGAGCTTAATCCGTCTGTAGAAACTTATGTGGCAAATTATTTACTTAATTTGAAAAAAGGAAATACTACTGAAGCAGAACACTATCTGCAAAAAGCAAAAAATGCTTCTGCTACATCAGTCTATGACTATCTTGCACTTGGACAAATCAGAGCAACTGATGATGATATAGACAGTGCAATTAGTACATTCAGAACAGGAACGCAGATTAGCCCGAACAGTGACACAGCCTGGTCAAAACTAGGTGAAGCTGTTTTTACTAAAGCCCAAAAAGCAAATAACAAATCTTTATTTACTGAGGCAGTTTCATACTTTAAAAAAGCAAGAGAATTATCTCCTTATAATGTAGAGGCATGGTCAGGAGAAGGCAATGTTTATTTTAGTTTTGCAAGCCGCTTTAAAGAATTTGAATATATACCACTGGCTGAAGAAGCTTATTTAAATTCTTTTAGGGCAGATTTAAATTATTGGCCTGCCAGGTTAAACTATGCAAAAATCCTTTATGGACAGGGGCCGACACGTTATACTGAAGCTCTAAAGCACTTCTTTCATATTATTGGCAGACTTAATCCGCAAAATTCAGAAGCCAGATTTTTAGCTGCAAAGATTCTGCAGGGACAAAGGAATTTAATTCCTGCCTACCAGCAATACCAGGCAGCACTACAGCTTGGGCTTGAAGAAGATCAAATTGAAGATGTAAAACAACAGCTTCAGATAATTCAGGAAGAAGTTCAAAAACAGCAACAAAGTGGCGGACAGTTTCAAAGACAGCCAGCTCAGCAAAGGCAGGCACCACAGCAGGCAGAACAGCCACCTCAGCAACAGCCACCGCCACAAGCAGCACAATCTCAAAATGCACAGGAAGAACAAAGTCCTGAAAAGCTCAACGAAGAAGAAAAATTAAAACGACTTCTTCAAATTCAGGGTGATATAAAAGAAGAACCAAAAGGCAACAACCCGGCTGGAGACATAAAATCAAATAAAAGCTTCAACCAGTTTGACACAAACAATATAACTACCACTGAAATTATGACTGCTACTGGAATGATAACAATAAAAATAATTCCTCCAATGGTATAGCTATGTATCGAGCTGGTATAGTCGGACTTCCAAATGTTGGTAAGTCAACTTTGTTTAATGCACTGATTAGAAATCACCTGGCAGAAGCCAGTAATTATCCTTTTTGTACTATTGAACCAAACTCTGGAATCGTAAATCTTCCGGATGGAAGACTGGATAAACTGGCAAAGATTGTTAAAACAAATAAAATTGTGCCAGCTGCATTTGAATTTGTAGACATTGCAGGACTGGTAAAGGGTGCCAGCAAGGGTGAGGGGCTTGGAAACCAGTTTTTAAGCTGTATTCGTGAAGTAGATGCTATTGTACATGTAATCAGATGCTTTGAAGATCCAAATATTATACATGTGGAAGGAAACATAGATCCGATTCGTGATATTGAAATTATAAATATTGAACTTGCTCTGAGTGATCTTCAGTCAATTGAAAAGAAAATTGATACTGTATCCAAAAGGGCAAAAACTAATGACAAAATAAGTAAGCAGGAACTAGCCATTTTGGAAAAATTAAAAAATGCTTTAAATGAAAACAAATCAGTAAAATTAGATGACGGGGAGATCCCATTTTACAAATCCCTTTTTTTTCTTTCAAACAAACCTGTTATTTTTGCCTGTAATGTTTCCGAAGATGATTTTAAAAATATAAAAGAAAATAAATATGTTCAGACAGTGGAAAACTATGCAAAAGAATCAGATTCAAAATGTGTCCCTGTTTGTGCTACCTTAGAATCAGAATTAATTTCTTTTAATAAGGAAGAAAGAGATGCAATTATTGGAATTGGTAAACCGTATACAGGTGTTGATGATTTAATCAGGGCAACTTTTGATCTGCTTGGACTTACTACATACTTTACTGCTGGTGAAAAAGAAGTCAGGGCATGGACTATCTTAAAAAATACAAAGGCACCTCAGGCTGCCGGAGTTATTCACACTGACTTTGAAAAAGGATTTATTAAAGCTGAAGTAATTAAATACGATGATTTAATCAGGCTTGGCACAAAGATTGCTGTAAGAGAAGCTGGTTTAGCCAGGCTGGAAGGAAAAGAATACATAGTTCAGGACAGTGATGTAATAGAGTTTAAGTTTAATGTTTAAACCTTACAATTAAAACTTTTTACCTGCTTACAAATCAAATCTCCCATTTCAACTGTTCCAGTCAGTTTGCATTTATCCTGCTGAATATCTTTAGTTCTGTAACCTTCATTTAAAATATTTTTTACTGATTTTAAAATAGTATCATAAATCCTTTCATCATTAAAACTGTATTTAAACATCATTGCTATTGAAAGTATCATAGCTATTGGATTAGCCAAATTTTTCCCGGCTATGTCAGGTGCGCTGCCGTGTACCGGTTCGTAAATAGAAGGAAAAGAACCATCTCCCATGGATGCACTGGGTAACATTCCTATACTTCCGGTCAGCATAGCTCCTTCATCTGATAAAATATCTCCAAATAAATTTTCAGCTAAAATGACATCAAACTGTCTTGGATTTTTAATTAACTGCATTGAAGCATTATCTATGTATAAATGCTCAAGAGTTACATCTTTATAATCTTTTGATACTTCTGTTACTATATCCCGCCAAAGCTGTGAGACATCTAAAATATTTGCTTTGTCTGTGGATGTAACTTTTTTCTTTCTTTTTCTGGCTATATCAAATGCTACTTTTGCTATTCTTCTTATTTCTGACTCAGCGTAAAGCATGGTATTAAACCCAACTCTTTCTCCATTTCTTATTTCAATACCTTTTGGTTTCCCGAAATACAATCCGCCGGTTAATTCTCTGACTACGATTAAATCTGTTCCGGACAAAATCTCTTTTTTAATAGTTGAGCTGTCTAATAAAGAATCAAAAGCTATTACCGGTCTTAAGTTACTAAAAGCATTTAGTCCTGCTCTCAATCCTAAAAGCCCGGTCTCCGGGCGCTTTTCGCGTGGCAGATTGTCATACTTTGGTCCACCAATTGCTGCCAGTAAAACTGCATCTGATTTTTTACAGGAATCCAGGGTGTCTTCAGGCAGAGGTATACCATATTTATCAATAGCTATTCCGCCAAAATCCTTTTTTATAATTTCAAATTTGTAATCAAAAAGCTCTTCAATTACTTTAAGTAGTTTTTCGCCTTCATGTGAAACTTCAGGGCCTATTCCATCTCCGCTTAGTAAAGTTATTTTTTTTAATCTCATTTATCTGTTTGTTATCCGTCTTTGCTCAATTTTTCTTCTTAATTCCTGAAGGACTTTAGATGGGTTATCTGTCCTGTTTTGTATATCTGAAAAGGTGCTTTCATCTTTTTGAATTTCTTCGGCAAGGGCCTTGCTGATACTTTCTTCCATTTTGATCGGATCTGATGGAATGGACTGTAAGCAGGCTGTTGTGGGAAATATTTTATTTGTATAAATTATTATGTCAGAGCTTAATTTTTTCATAGTAAGAAAATTACTCAGATCATTTATTTGGTTTTTCACAAGCCGGATTAATATCTGATTTTTAATTTCATTTTTTGCATCTTCTACCGTAGCATTGTTTTCCGTAAGAAATTTGTTAAATGCTTGTTCTCCGCCTTGTTTTTCTTTTATCTGGTTTAGCCTTTTTGTAATGTCTTCTTCTGAAATACTGATATTTTTTGCTTTAGCTTCCTGTAAAAGCAATGTTTCATTTACAAGTTTTTCAATTAATTTTTTCTTCTGTGCATTTAAAAGACGATTAAAATCACTTTGAAAAATATCTTCATTGTTTATTTTGGCTATGATTTCGTTCTGTGCGGCTTGAGTCGAAGAATTTAAATGAAAATTTAAAATGGTCAGAAATAAAAACAATAAGATAAAAGACCTCTTCATAGATATATATTTTAAAACAAAATTTAAAAATTATCTTTATGCTATCTTCTCATTCATATTTGTTGCTTTTAAATACCGAATTAGTTCAAAGAGTACCTCAAGCTGCTGCTCGGCAGATAAACCGGATGTTTTAACAAGCAGATACGAATTTTCACTTCCCCCCCTTGCACTTCCCTTAAAGGCAACCCTTCCAATTAAACTTTTTGGAAGTTGGCCCTGCATGCTCAGCCATGACTGCAGTCTTAAGTTAATGAAAATTTTCACATTGTCAACTGCTCCGGATTCTGATTTTATATATTTAATATCCAGCTCATTTGCAAAAGTTCTAAGATCTACAATTCGTATTAGATTTTTAACCTCATCAGGGAAATTTCCAAATCTGTCTTTCCATTCAGAAGCAATATACTCCAGTTCTTTATTTGTTCTCACATTAGCTAACCTTTTATATTCGATTACTTTTTGTGAATCATCTTCTATGTAACTATTTGGAATATATGCACTAATATTTAAGTCAACTATACACTCCAGCTCTTTATCCCTGACTTCCAAACCTCTTAATTTATCAACAGCTTCATTAAGCAACTGGCAGTATAAATCAAATCCTACTGAAATCATGTGTCCGTGCTGTTCTGCTCCAAGGATATTTCCAACACCTCTTATTTCCATGTCCCGAATGGCAATCTGGTATCCTGAACCCAGTGTTGAAAACTCTTTAATTGCTGCAAGTCTGTTTTTTGCCGTTTCAGTTAAAATTGCTTCGTTTGGATACAAACAGTAAGCATATGCCTGAACATCTGATCTTCCTACTCTGCCTCTTAACTGATAAAGCTGGGCTAAGCCCATGTGATCTGCATTGTTAATAATTATTGTGTTTACGTTTGGTATGTCCAGACCGGATTCAATAATTGTAGTGCAGACAAGAATATTAAATTTCTTTAGAGAAAAGTCAAGCATAACGTTTTCAAGCTCTTTTGACTGCATCTGTCCGTGTGCAATTATAATTTGTGCTTCAGGTACCAGTTCTTTTAAGTATGCTGCAGTTTGGTTTATTGATTCAATTCTATTGTGTACAAAATAAACCTGTCCGCTTCTTTCAAGCTCATGAAGAATTGAAGTTTTTATAATTGTTGGCTTAAATTCTCCTACAAAAGTTTTTATAGGCAAACGGTTTAGTGGCGCAGTGTTTATGAGTGACATGTCTCTTGCACCTGTTAATGCCATGTGTAGTGTACGTGGAATCGGAGTAGCACTTAGTGTTATAACATCTACGGTTACTCTGAGCTGCTTTAATCTTTCTTTATGGATAACTCCAAATCTTTGTTCTTCATCGATGACTACCAGTCCAAGATCTTTAAAAGTCACATCATTTTGCAAAAGTCTGTGTGTGCCAATGACTACATCGAACTCACCAAGTGCTAATTTGCTTACTACTTTCTTTTGATCTCCGGGGCTTATAAACCGACTAAGAAGCGCAGTCCTTACAGGAAATGGTGTAAGACGTTCTGAAATTACATTGAAGTGCTGTTCGGCAAGGATAGTAGTCGGAACCAGTACTGCCACTTGTTTTCCCGATAAGACAGCCTTGAAAATTGCTCTTATTGCAACTTCTGTTTTTCCATAACCTACATCTCCGCAAATTAATCTATCCATTGGTTTTGTGGATTCCATGTCAGCTTTAACATCACAGATTGCTTTCCACTGATCAGGAGTCTCAGTATAAGGAAAAGCCTCTTCCATTTCAATTTGCCAGTGTGAGTCAGGATTAAATGAAAATCCTTCCAGCTTCGATCTGGCTGTGTATAAATTAAGCAAATCTTCTGCTACTCTTTTAACTGCTTTCTTAACTTTTTTCTTGGTTGATTCCCAGTCCGCTCCGCCAAGCTTTGACAGCTTTGGAACTACATCTGTAGAACCACGATATCTGTATAAGATATTTATTTGCTCAACCGGCAAATAAAGCTTTCCATCACTGGCATATTCGATCATCAGATATTCGCGTTCGACATTATCCAGGGTTACTTTGACAAGTCCACGATATCTTCCAATGCCATGTTTTATATGAACGACATAGTCATTTGTTTTTAAGTCTTCTATATTTGAATAATAATCATATTTCTCCGATTTTAAATTTTTCTTTAAAAAATTCGGCCTGCGTTTTGTGCCAAAAATTTCCCGATCTGTCAGAATAATAATATTTGCAAATCCCATTTTAAAGCCATTTATTGTGCCACCTTTACTGATGAACACCTGCTCTTGTTTGTAATCTTCTTCATTTAGAAATTCCAGATATTTCCCGGGTATATTCCACTCCCGTAAGATGCCTGTTATTCTTTGAGGTTGATCACTATAAATTATAATTTTTTGATTTAGTGAAAACCATTCACGGATTTTTTCAGCAAATTTTTCTATCTGATTTTGAAATCTGTCAACAGGTAAGAATGAAAGATCGATTGACTGCCTGGTGGATTTATCAAACAATTCAAATCTTTCTATGTACGATATTGAATAATTTTTTATTTTTTTTAAAATGAATTCCGCTTCATTTATTAAAAGCTCAGGTAATGGAATAATTTTTTTATTTTTCTCCAGTTCTTTTTTTATGTCAAGATTTCTCTGATACGAGCTTTTCAGGTTAATAGCGTTAGTTTCCCAGTCATCAATTATTACAAGTGTATTTTCCGGCAAATAATCAAATAGTGATGATTGTTTCTGATTTGTAAGCTGTGCATAGTATTCTATTGATTCTGAATAAGTGTTTAATTTAATTTGTTCAACTTCCTGATTTGTTATTTCTTTCAGGTCATGCTGGTAATTTAATAACTGAGTGATTTTATCTGTTAATGCTTGTGCATCATATCCTGCAATATAATATCTGGGAGTAATAATTATGTTACTTATGTTTTCCTGTGATCTCTGGGTAGCAGGTGAGTAGATTCTAATCGATTCAATTTCTTCTCCGAAGTATTCTATTCTTGCGGGTTCTCCTACGATTGGATATACATCAAAAATATCTCCCCTGATACTGAATTCGCCCCTGCTTGTTACCAGGTTTGATTTTTTATAGCCAAGAGAAACTAATTTTTTTGCAAGAAGAGCAGGTTCTGTATTTGTATTGAAATTAACTTCAAAAGTGTTATTTTTTAAATCATCCGGATTCCAAATTTTTTCCAGGAGACTTTTCGCAGAGCCTATAATCAAACAAGGTTCTTTTTTGTTTAACAGGTGCAGGAGTGCTTTTGTCTGATTTGTAATAATTTCTGTATCACTTGAGATTTGATCGTATGGCGAAACTTCCTGAATTGGAAAGTAAAAAACAGGAGCACCTGTTAAATTTGAAACCTCAAGGTACAGGTTCAGTGCAAAATTTAAATCACTTGCCAGGTAAAGTATGGGTCTATTCAGTGAATATATTAATGAAGTAAGAAAAAAACCTTTTGCCGGATCTGTCAGCCCGTGAAAATGTAACTCCTGAGCCTTTTGTGCTTTGAGTCTGGGGATCACTGTCTGCCCAATAGCGCTTATTTGGAATTCATGTATTAATTTCTCAATGACCATTTATGTTTTATACCCAGGTATGATATAGACTGTATCAGAGATTCCTAGATTTTCATAATACCTTTACATAACCCCTTTCTCTGCATCTCTAATAGAACTGTATATGTAGGTAATATGTACAGTGTTTCATTTGTATCCAAAGATTTCAAGGATTTATTTATAGCACTGGTAATATTTTCATTGATACTGATTTGTCCTTCGTTTATATTTGCATACTTTAATCTTAGAGCCATATCATAAGCCCTTTTCCCGGAAACAAAGATATTTTTATCGTGGTTTTGTAAAAAGTCAAATCGTGCATCCCACAGCCATGATACATCTCTTCCATCAGCATAGTTGTCATTTACAGCTATTAAAAACCTTACATTTGGAATTTTAATCAGGGTTTTTAACACTTCTGTCGTTCCGGTGGGATTCTTTATAAGATAGATCCAGGCATTTTTTTTGTTTATAATTAACTTTTCCCCTCGTCCAAAAATAGTAGAGTATGAATCCAATGCCTTTTGAATCTGAACTTGAGTGACATTTGAAATTGTCTTTGCAAGAGCTATAGCACATAGAGCATTATAAAGATTAAATGTGCCAATCATTGGCAAAAAAAAGTTGCTTTTGGAATTGTTATAAGCAATATCAAAATTAATTGTTAGATTATCCGTCTTAAAACCAGTTACTGAAAAATCAAGATTCGGTCTTTTAAGATTACATTTTGTGCAGTTGTAATTACCCAGATGAGCAAGTGATTTATAGTCAAATAACAGATCTGATTTGCACTTTGGGCATATAGTGGCTTCTTCAGGGTCTGAGAGCCATGATTCGTGATTTGTGATTCGTGATTCGTGATTCGTTCCTATGCCAAAATAAATCTTTTTATTTACTGTTTTCAAAAAAGCCACTCTTACATCGTCAGCATTTAAAATTACGGTTGTATTTTTATTATTTACGATTCCTTTTTCAATTAATCTGGCAGTTGTATCTAGTTCTCCGAAACGATCGAGCTGATCTCTAAATAAATTTGTTACAGTAATAATATCTGGGTGAATTTGTTTTGTGATTAAATGCAGTGAGGCTTCATCTGATTCAAGTATTATAAAGTCATAGTTTAATCCTCCCAAAATGTTTGAATAGCGACAGAACGTTGTGGTGATGCCTGATAGAAGATTTGCACCGGATTTGTTATACATTACTTTTTTACCGGTACCTTTAAGAATGTTTGCAAGTAATCCGCATGTAGTGCTTTTCCCGTTTGTACCAGTTATTAAAATCACTTTGCATTCAGGTCTTATTTTAAAATCTTTAAGAATCTCTTTTTTTAAAAGCAATGCAATTCTTCCCGGGACATTTGATGCCTGACCAACATGAAGAACAGAAATAATGAAGCTTACAAATTTAGCTGACCAGAGTGAAAGTAGAAAAAATAGTTTGTTTATCCTGGTGGCCACTTATGAAATCTGCCTCCAAGGATATGCAGGTGCAGATGATAAACCGTCTGTCCGCCATTATCACCTGTATTAATAACTGTCCTGAAGCCTTCTTTAAGATTCTGTTGTTTTGCTACTTCTTTTGCAGCAAGTAATAATTTCCCAAGCAGGGACGTGGCATGCGATGTTCCTACAGTATCTTCGACTTCCCATAAATTTGCTATATGTGCTTTTGGTATTACAAGTATATGAACAGGGCTTACAGGCTTTACGTCATTAAAAGCTACAAAATCATCATTCTCAAAAACTATTTTTGTCGATAATTCTTTTTTTACTATCTTGCAGAAAATACAGTCAGTCATAAATTAAAGTATAATACAAGTTGTATTATTTATTCTAGGATATAAATGAGGCTTCAAAAAACAATGATTTCAAAAGAAATGCTGGATGTTATTTCCGGAAAAATAAAAAATGCAAAAGTAAGCCTTGTTCTTTCACATCAAAATCCGGATGGTGATACTTTAGGATCTATGCTTGCTTTAGGTGAAGTTCTTCAAACATTAGGTCACAAAGTAGATCGTGTGATTTCAGATCCTGTTCCTGAAGTTTACAGATTTTTACCGTTTTCAAATTTGGTAAAAGTCCCGGGCGATTCTTCACTGGGCAAAAAATATGATATGGCTTTTAGTCTGGATTGTGGTTCAGTAAAGCGACTGGGAAAAGCAGGAATTTTATGGTCAGGTTCAGATACCAGGGTAAATATTGATCATCATGTATCAAATGAAAGATTTGGAGATATAAACTGTATTGAAGCAGATGCTGCAAGTACTGGTCAGGTAGTGTACTGGGTTGCTAAGGGATTAAATGTCCGGATTACTCCTGAAGTTGCAACTCTGCTTTATACTACTCTCTTAACAGATACAGGCTGTTTTTCAAATTCACATACTAATGCTGAATCTTTAAGGTGGGGTGCTGAACTTATTGATTTAGGAGCGGATCACTTACGGGTTTATAGAGAAGTATTTATGAAAAAGCCATATAGGGCAATTAAAGTTTTTGGAAGTGGTCTGGCAGACTTAAATTTGGTTTGTGGCGGAAAAATTGCCTGGACATATACAAGCAATGAGTTATTAAAAAAATATAGCGCATCTGCTGACGATACGGAGGATATTGTGGATTATGTTATGAGAACAGAGGGGGTGGAAGTAGGGATTTTTTTTAGAGAGGATAATTCTGAAACTAAAGTCAGCCTTAGATCAAACAACGATTTTGATGTAAGTAAAATTGCAGCCGGATATGGCGGCGGCGGACATAAACATGCAGCAGGAATTAATATAAAATCAAAATTTTCAGATGTCAGAGATTTAATATTGAATAATGTAATTGAAGAGTACAAGAAAACAAGTGGTAAGTAATAAGAAGATATCTGTAATTATTGCTGCCGGTGGCAGTGCTGAAAGATTTGATCAGAAAAATTTGATCTCCAAACAATTCCTTTTGCTTTCCGGGAAACCACTTCTGTTTTATTCCATGAAAAAATTTTTAAATTTAAAAAATCTGCTTGAAATTATAATTGTTACAAATGATGCAGATTCTACAAAAAGACTCTTAGAGAAGACAGATTATGCAGATAATGTAGAAATTAAAATTACTGAAGGCGGTAAGCTGAGGCAGGATTCAGTCTTTAATGGTTTTTGTAAGGTGAATAATTCTGCCAGTCTGGTTGTAATCCATGATGTAGCAAGACCTTTATTCCAAACTAAAAATCTGGAAAAATGTATTGAAGCAGCCTCAAATACCGGTGCAGCTATATTGGCAGTTCCTGTTGTAGATACTATAAAGTTTTCCAGATCAGATAAAGACAGATTGATGGTTAAAAATACTATGGATAGGACAGATTTGTTTATGGTTCAGACTCCTCAGGTGTTTAGTTATAACCTATTATTGAAGGCATATAAAATATTTAAAACACCTGAATATTCTAAAAAAGTTGTAACTGATGAAGCTAATATGATAGAAATCCTTGGAGAAGAGGTAGAATTAATTCCCGGTGACAGAACGAACATGAAAGTTACGTATCCAGAAGATCTAAAGATTGCTCAAGCCTGCCTGGAGCAAAACAAAGATGAATACAATTAAAATCAAGGTACCAGCATCTACGTCAAATCTTGGACCGGGGTTTGATACTTTATCGCTTGCACTTGACTGGTATAACGAATTTACTTTTAAAGTAACTAAAGAAGGTTTAAAAATAACCCAGTTAAATTCAAACAAACTGCCTGAAGACAGTACGAATCTGGTATATAAATGTTTTTGTGAAGTGTTTAAAAAGTTAAAAAAAACACCTCCTGGCATAGAGCTGGATATTAATTGCCAGATACCGCTTGCAGCAGGATTAGGATCAAGTGCCAGTGCTGTGGTAAGTGGAGTACTGGCAGCAAATACTTTGCTTGACAATGCCTTAACAAAAAGTGAAATCCTGAGCTTAGCTACAAAACTTGAAGGTCACCCTGATAATTGTGCAGCAGCGATTTATGGTGGACTTACTGTATCTGTTTCTCAGGACGAAAAAGTTTATGTGAGCCAGTTTCCATGGCCTAAGGAATTAGTTGTAATTGTAGTAGTTCCTGATTTTGAACTGCCTACCAGAATTTCAAGAGAACTTTTGCCTCCAAAAGTAACTTATGGTGATGCTACTTTTAATGTAAGTCGTACTGCATATTTACTTTCAAGTCTTTTAAATAAAGACTGGGAAGGTTTAAAGATTGGTTTTCAGGACAGGTTGCACCAGCCGTTTAGAAAGGATCTTGTACCTGGTATGGAAGAGGTATTAAGTGAAGGGCTTAAGAAAGGTGCTTGTGGAGCTACTCTCTCAGGTGCCGGACCTGCTTTAGTAGCATTTGTAAATGATAAAAATAAAGCAGAACAAATAGGAAAATCTATGACTGAAAAGTGGAATGAGTTTAAGGTTAAAAGTACTTATAAAGTTTTAAATGTTGCTAGTGATGGTGTTAAGGTGGGAAATTTAGTGACGAAATAATTACAACCAGTGTATCCAAACTGCTACAGCACTTCCAAGTAATGCTCCGATAAATACTTCCACAGGAGTGTGTCCCAGGAGTTCTTTGAATTTTTGTGAGCTTAAGTGCGGATGTTCTGAAAATATTTCAGCAACAATTTGATTTAAGACTGAAGCCTGTCTGCCTACTGCTCTTCTAAGTCCTGCAGCATCATACATTACTACAAGTGTTACTGTTAGTGCAATCGCAAAAGCCACTGAATTAAATCCACTTAGTAATCCGACACTTGTAGTCATTGCCATCATGAATGAACTGTGACTGGATGGCATTCCTCCTGTTTGAAAAAGCCTTTTAAAATTAAACTGTTTATGTACAAGGTAATGAACGACAAACTTATAAACCTGTGCCAGAAAATTTGCAGAAATAGCAGATAAAATAATCTCAACACCATTACTTAAGTGCATAAAGTTAATTTATCCTGTTAATTACATACTCAGATAATTCTGAGAGGATCTGTGTTTTAAAAGGAATCTTTTTTAATTCTAATTTTGCTTCTGCAATCAGGTCCCCTGAAATTTTCTTTGACTGTTCTATTCCTAATATCATCGGGTAAGTTCCTTTTTTTTGTTCTTTATCTTTTCCTGACGTTTTGCCCAGCGTTTTTGTGTCGCTTGTAATATCGAGAATATCATCAATTATTTGAAAAGCAATACCTACTTTAAGTCCAAAGCTACTGAAATATCTGAGTATTTTTTCTTTTTCATGTGGTTTAAATAATTTGTTCTCGGATTGATTATCTGAATCCAGGCCTATTATTGCTCCGCACAAAACCGAAGCTTTTATCAGCTCGGCTGTTTTCAGTTTATAGATGTTTTCAGTTAACTTTAAGTCTTTTTCATTTTCGGAATTCATAAGATCCAGGACCTGACCAGGAACAAGCCCTAATGTAAATGCTCTTGACAGAATATTTATCAAATTTAATTTCTGATATGAAGATATTTGTTTTGTATGTTCAGTTACCAGCTGAAATGCAAGACTTAACATTGCATCTCCAGCCAGGATAGCAATAGCTTCACCAAACGCTTTATGACAGGATGGTTTGCCGCGTCTTAAGTCATCATTGTCCATGGAAGGTAAATCATCGTGGATTAAGCTCATTGCATGTACGATTTCTATGGAACATGCCAGAGTTAAACAATCCTCCAGGAATAAATTATTTATAGATTCTAGCGTTGCCAGGCAAAAAATTCCTCTTATTCTTTTTCCACCATCAAGAAGTGAATATTTAATTGCATCCCAGAGCTTGCCCGGATAAGAAAAATTTTTACTTTCTTCAAATAATCTTTTTAAATTATTATCTATTATGTTTTTCTGTTTAGTCAGGTAGCTTTCAATGTCAATATTAGATCCTGTTTGTGTAGGCATGGGAATATTTTAGCCTAACTTTTATGTTATTATATTGTCAACAATGACTCAGGAAGCAGTTGACATAAATAAAATAAGAGAAATAATTCCTCACAGATACCCGTTTCTGCTAATAGACAGGATTACATATTTAGAGCCTGGCATTAAGGCTATTGGTTATAAAAATGTAACCACAAATGAACCATTTTTTCAGGGACATTTCCCCGGAAACCCTATAATGCCCGGTGTTCTTATTATTGAAGCTCTGGCCCAGCTTGGTTGTACAGCAATGCTTATAAAAGAAGAATATAAAAATATGATTGGTTTATTTGCTGGTATTGATGGTGTACGTTTTAAGAAACCTGTTTACCCTGGTGACAGACTTGATTTAAGTGTAGAACTAATTAAGCTAAAAGGTCCAATTGGAAAATTTAAGGGTGAGGCTAAAGTAGATGGAATATTGGCTTGTGAAGCTGAAGTGTTATTTGCGTTAGCGCCAAAACCTGCTGACAGAAAAGTATAGGTAACCTTGTTTCTAGGTTTTCAATTCAGCTTCTTTTTCCAGTGACAAAATATTAAAAAATATTCCAATCATAGCAAGAGTGACTATTAAAGATGTTCCGCCACAGCTAAATAATGGCAAGGTTACTCCAGTGACAGGCATAAGACCTGCTGTAACAGAAATATTTATCACTGCTTGTGTGCTGATTAAAAAAATAATTGCCGTGCCAAGGATTCTTCCATACTTGTTTTGTACTTTATTAATTAGAAATATTCCTCTTAATATCCAGCTTAAATATAAAATCAGAATTGCAGTTACACCCAGATACCCTGTTTCTTCACCAATTACTGCAAATATAAAATCAGAATGAGGAATTGGGAGGTGTCCGTTTTTTTGAACAGAGTTTCCTAGTCCTGCTCCAAATAAACTGCCAAATCCAAATGCATATCTGGACTGGATTAGATTATAACCTTTTCCCTGTGGATCAAGATAAGGATTAATCCAGTAGGTAATTCTTTCTGCCTGATAAGGAATTGATTTTAATTTTAAATAACCTGCTAACCCTGTTAACGGGACGACTAAAAACAATATCCATACAGGATATCCAAATACAAAAAGCATTTCCAGGATAACTAATACAAGTATTGATGCTGAACCCAGATCAGGTTGTTTTAATATTATGAATATTAATAATGTAATTAAGATTATGTAAGGAAAATATTTTTTAAATTCAGTCCATTTGTACAGGGTGAGAAAATTACTTAAAAGTAAAATTACAGAAAACTTTGCAATTTCTGCAGGTTGAAACTGGAATCCGCCAATATCAATCCATCTCTGTGAACCACCACTGGCTTTTCCCATACCGGAAAATACAGTAATTATCATTACTAGCAACATTATGACTGAAATTGCTGTGGTGGATTTAAACCAAAATTTGTAATTTACTTTTGAAAATAAAACCATTGCAGCTAATCCAATTACAAGTGCAGCCAGTTGTTTTAGTCCCATAGTCCAGAAACTATTTGTAAGTCTGTATGATTCATATACACTGCTTGAAAATGCAAAGATTATTCCGGTAATAATTAAAGTGAAAGTAAGTTGAAGAAAAAAAACATCAATGTTTCTAAAGTTTGTCAACCAGATCTTTAAAAATTCTTCCCCTCTCTTCATAATTTTTAAACATATCAAAACTTGCACAAGCTGGTGAGAATAAGACTATATTTGTTTTAGATTTTAATGATGCGGTAACAGCGTCTTTTAAATCATTTACAATTATTAATTCTTTGAAACTATTTTTGTTTAACTCGTTCTGAAAACGCTCTTTGGCCTCTCCATATAAAATAACTTCACTCACATGATTTTTAATAATATTCACCATTTCATTAAGACTTGTTTTTTTATCTTTGCCACCAAGAATTAAAGTGATATTTTTGTTTTTTACTTCACTGATTGCTTCTATAGCTTTAACAGTGGCTTCAGGATTTGTAGCTTTTGAATCATTGTAAAATATTTTATTTTTTGTTTCTTTAACATATTCAAGTCTGTGCTCTACACCTTTAAAACTTTTTAAACCTTTTATAATAAAGCTATAATCCATATTAATTATTTTTGCTGTAATGCTTGCAGCCAGTATATTTTCAATATTATGTGAACCTAAAATATTTAGTTCATCTTTGTGCAGAATCTTATGAATTTTATCATTATCTTTAATAAACAAATTTCCACTTTCGTAAAATGCGAATTTAGGAAAAATTTTAAAAGTGTATTCGTCTGGTTTTTTAAATGAAAAATAAAATTTGTTTGTATTTGGGTTAAAGCTTTTTAGTATTTTATCCGAATAATTCAAGACTGACCATGCTTTTTTATTTTGCTGGAGAAATAATTTTTCTTTTGTTCTTATATAATCATCAAAGTTTATGTGCCAGTCCAGATGATCTGGTGTTATATTTAAACAGACAGCTATAAAGCAGGATAGATGCGGGCTGTAATATATCTGAAACGAGCTGATTTCAAGCACAAAATAATCCACATTACCATTGTCTTCATTAACTGCTTCTACAAACGGCTTACCGATATTTCCGCACGACACAGCTTTTTTACCCGAAGTATTTATCAAATGAGTAATTAAACTTGTAGTTGTAGTCTTGCCATTTGTACCTGTTACTGCAATTATTGGTTTCTTTGTAAAATAACCTGCAAGCTCAATGTCTGAAATTATAGGAATATTCAGCAAATTAATTTTTTTTACAATTTCTGATTGAGGACTGATCCCGGGGCTAATAACTACAAGATCAGCTTTATTTATAAACAAATCCGAATTCTGATTAAATTCTGTTTCAACACCTGATTTTTTCAGTAATGAGATTTTATCTTCAATGTCTTTTGATAAGTCTTTGCTTTCGCTTAGCAGTATTTCTTTTGCTTTACCTAAAAGAAAAAATGCACTGCTTATGCCGGTCCTGCCAGCGCCAAGGATTAGAACTGTTTTCCTGCTTAAATCCATATAAATAAATTTAACATGCAAATGACGTAAAACGTTTTACCATTTCAAAGTAAGTCCAAGTTCATTTCCTTCAGGGTTCCATGATACTTTATTGAAAATTTCCAATAATAGTGGTATGCCTCTTCCACCTTCAGAAGTTATATCTACGTCTTTTATTTTGCTTTTGTTTTTAAGTGTTTTCTGCCAGTTAAATCCGGCTCCTGAGTCAATTATTGAACATGAAAATATATTTTCTCTAATCCACCAGCACAGTTGTATATTTGGATTTTTGTCTTTTGGCGTTTTTGGTAAGCCGTGTCTGAAAGCATTATACAGAGCTTCAAGTAATCCAAGTTTAAGACTGGCTTCCAGTGCTCTTGGCATTCCGTTATTTACAGTATCATCAATAATAAATTTAATTTTTTCCTTGATGATATCGTGATCATTTTCTGTTAAAGTAATTTTTTTGTTTTCCGGCATTTCTACTGCAACTATTAATCTGTCATCGTCAGCAGGTGCCCCTTTGCTTACGATGTTAAGTATTTTTATTAAGGCTTCTGGTATTTCATTTAACTTATAGTTCTTTAATTTTAGCAGGGCTTCTCTTAGCCATACTTCAGGAATAAACGAACCATCCAGCTGTCTTTGTTCAGTTAACCCATCAGTAAATATAATCATTCTATCACCGGGGTTTAAATAAAATTCTTTTCTTACAAAACCTCCCGAAAAGTCTTTTGTCGATAAGAGCCCAATGGGTACGCCGGGTTCATCAGGGATTTTCCTGACAGCAGATGAATCTTTCTGGACTAAATAGGGACAAGGGTGTCCTGCATTTGAACATATGACCTTTCCTTTTACAATGTCAAATATACCGTACCAGGCAGTTGCATAAAAATCAGAATATTGATTTTGTTCATATATTGAATTGCTAAGTGCTGTTAAAAAGACTTCCGGATTCCAGGAAGTTTCCTGGTTTTCTAAAAGTCCTTTTATTTCTCCAATAATATATCCTGTAAGTAATGCTGCTGCAGGACCTTTACCTGATACATCTCCAATTAGTATTCCAACCATATGAGGAGCTAGTTCACACAGCCAGTAAAAGTCTCCTGATACATTATGGTGAGGGTAGTAAGAAACTGCGATTGATAAATTTTTATTTACATCTGCACCGGTACTAAGTAAAACGGATTGGAGATGAGCAGCCTGTTTTAATTCCCTTGAAAGCTTGGTCTGGTATTCTGTAAGTTTTTCGACCATTTCAGCCTGATTAATTGCTACACCAACCTGACTGGCTACAGACTGAATAAATGCGATTTCTTCACTGGTCCAGTTTCGCGGAACATTACACTGATGAAAACATAGCCATCCGAATAGTTTTCTTTGAAATGTAACAGGTACTGCTAAAAATGCTCTGGCTCCGGTTTTGTATAGCTGTTCTATCTCCTTGTCATTTAGTTTAATTAATCTTGGTTCTTTGAAAATGTCAATTATAGAAATATAATCTGCATTCTTTTCAGTTATCTTATTAATTATCAGTGGATTTTCTATGCCAATACCTAAAGGTTTAATATTAGTCATTGAATATTCATTTGATATTTTTTCCCTTGAAGTTCTGGAATCAATTATGTTTATAAAACATCTGCTTACCTGCAGAGCCTGCCCTAACTCAGCAACTGTTCTTTCCAGAATCACATTAATATTCAGTGTTCCTCTTATTCTGGAAGTTAGTTTATTTAAAAGCTTTTCTCTTGCTGCCCATGACTTTGCTTTATTAAAGAGTTTGGTTTTTTCAACAGCAGTAGCTATTGGTCCGGCTGCAGCCTGTAACAGTGAAAGTTCATGCTCTGACCAGGTCCTTTGTTTTCTGCACTGGTGAAGATAAACTACTCCTACAAGCTCGTCGTTATACTGAAGAAGAGGTACCATTAAAATTGATCTTAAATCTTCATTTAAATGTCCGGCAGTTAGTTCATGTGTAATAGTATCGTTTATTATTAAAGGCTTTAAACTTTTTGTTACTGTAGTGTATAGAACTGAAAGACTAACGTTTGAGTATACTTCCTGCGATCTTTTCCATTCTCCCACAGCAAATTCTCTGACCAGATCTCTGCTTGTTTTATAATTTGGAATAATAATTCCACATCTGTTTACTTTGAAGTAGTGACCTAATTCATCTACAGTGGATTGTAAAATGTGCTCAAGATCAAAACTTGAGTTGATTCTTTCAATTAGTTTCCAGAGCAGGCGTTCTTTTTCAGACTTTTCCAGTGCAGCTTTTCTTTCTTTTGCCAGTGCTTGTGTGATTTGCTGGAGATGTGTAGACATTTGCTTACTTTCCTGTAAGCTTTTTGTCATAATTAATTCTTTTTTTTCAGTAGCTCTTCTTTCTTCCTCCAGCTGATTCTGTAATTTTTTTACTTCAGCTAAACACGAATCAACATCTCTTAAGCTGTCGAATTCAAAAGGAATTATTTTACTTTCATTGGTTGACATCTTTTATGCGGCTTCATCAATGCCGGTAACTTTTGCCAGCTGATGTAATCTCGTCATGTGGAGTAATTTTTGAACTTCAGGCAGTACGCGTATAAGTTCTAATTCTGCCCCTACCATACGACACTCTTTCCATAGCCTTACAATAGCCCCTGTTCCTGCGCTATCAATGAATTCTAAATTTTCACAGTCAACTGTTACTGTACTATGTTGTCCGATTTTAGGTAGAACTTCTTCTTTAAATTGATCTGCTTCACTATAGAGAAGCTGACCACCGATTTGTACAAACAGCCTGTCTTCTTTATCTTCAACATTCAGCTTCATGATTATGATCCTTTCTTCTTCTTAGGTCAAAACAATTAGTTTCTCTGTGTATATGTTCTTAATTCCACAAAACCGGTTAGTGGCTAACATATGATTTAGGTTAATTGATTGATTGTTAACTATTTATTATGTAAGGATCCTTTAAAAGTAGAACTTTTGGCTTTTACAGAAGAAATAAGCATAGACTGGGGTTAATTTTTATTAACAGGAGTAAGAGTTGTATTACCTTAATTAATCAACTTTTAAACTTCAAGCCGTCGTAATAGTATAAATATTTCTGAAACTTTTATTGGATTAAATTGTGTTCTGTCGGCCTATTTGGGCCGGATTTAGTGTGCCCGGCCGAAATCTTACAGTTTGTAAAACAAGCTGAAATTTATTTTATAAATGGTTAAAATAATGTTAATATTCTCAATAAGATTTTGGTAGGGATAAAAAGCAGGCAGGGGTAAACATGACAAAAATAAACAGTCAATTTGATGATGAAGCATTAGTAATTGCATGTCAGACAGGTAATAGGGATGCAATGGAAAGCCTTGTAAGAAAACATCAAAGATCAGTAACTTCTTTACTGTATCAATTAGCACCAGACTGGGGTGATACATCTGATTTAGCCCAGGAAGTTTTTATCAGAGTTTACAGGGGGATTCATTCTTTAAGAAATCCAAAAACATTTAGATCATGGTTAAATCAAATTGTTGTAAACCTTTTTTATGATGAACTTCGAAGAAGACCGCGAAGATTGCCGACTGTTTCAATTGATGCTCCCATTGAAAGTGATAATGGTGAATCTGATCTGGTGAGGGAAATCCCTGATCCTTCATTAAAGCCGGACGAACAATCGCTTGTTCAGGAGTTGGATCAGATTATAAAAAAAGCCATGGCTCAGCTGCCGGAACAGTTCAGAACAGCTATCGTCCTGCGAGAATTGCAGGGTTTAAGTTATGAAGAAATAGCTGTATCAATAGGCTGTGAGCTGGGTACCGTAAAAAGCAGAATTGCAAGAGCCAGAGGCAGATTACAGGAAGTATTAAGTCCATATTTAGAAAGAGAAGAAAAAAAAGCTGTAAATGGAAACTGACGACGAAAATAAAGGCAAACCCTATGATGAAATAAGTGAGTTATTAAAAAAACATTACAAGTCAGACAAAGAAGCAGATCCGGATATTTTTACACAGGAAGTTTTAAGGAAAATTGATTCTTTATTTCATAAGGAAATATTTTCTGACAATTACTTTAATGAAAAGAGAGAACCCGTTTCTGATGAAGAACGATACTGGTCAGGATTAAGAGAATATTTAAATAACACAGTTTCTTCGCTAAAACATAAAACCATAACCGATCATTTGTTAAAGTGTAAGGATTGCAGAAAAAATTATACACAGCTTATGAATAAAAAAAAAGCTTCTAGAGACATGATTGATTATGGCTCTAGGGTTCTTCTCCAGTGTTAATTTTTTTAATGTAAGTTTTATTTAGACGGTCACTTCTTAAAACCACTTCACTTTTATTAATTTCAAGAAGTTTTAATCCTTGATATTCGTCCCCTTTCCTTAAAATTTCAATGTAATTGTTTGACTTATTCCTGATTATTACAGTACTTTCCCCATTTGGCTTATTTACTATTCCTGCTAATTCTATCTGCTCGGCTATTGTATCTAAAATATCTGCTTCATTTTTTAGATAAATTAAAGCAGGTTTTAATTTATCTTTTTCAATTTTTATGCCTTTTCTTAGCAGGGAGATTTGCCCTGTAGGTAATGCTTCCTGTGTAATCAATGCTTTTCTCGTAGCAGAAGCAATATTTGGTAAGTTTAAGTTAATCATTGCTTTTGATATGCGGATTTCAGTTTCTGGCATAGAAATTTCTTTATTTATTTTTACTGGTGTTAGTATTGCTAATTTTGGTAATTCTTTTACTAAATTATTTTGCAGATTCTTTTTTTCTTTTGAAATTGTAGAACTGGTAATCTTACTGTCTGATAAGGGTTTCTTCTTTTCTGCTATTTTAGTGACAATATTTTGATCAATAACTTTTTTTGTTTGAGCAGGCTGTCTGATAATTTTTTTCTGCCTGTTCTCTTTTGAAAAGTATGAAAACCAGAATGACCACAGAGCAATTAAAAATATACAAAATAATGCTTTAAAATGAAAAACCATTTTTTCTCTATGAACTGTCAAATTATTTTCTCCATATTATTTCGTATGTATAACATATCTATTTTTCCAGGATATCGTGTTAACATTATTGTAATTGGAAATTTGCTATGATTCAATTAATTAATGTAACTAAGATCTATAACGAGCTCAAAGCCCTGGACGATGTGAGCTTTGAGATTACCCAGGGAGAAATTGCTTTTTTGGTTGGACCAAGTGGTGCCGGAAAATCTACTATCATGAGACTATTGTATAGAGAAGAAAAACCCACTTCAGGACAGGTTTTTGTTTCAAATGTTGATGTTTCAAGATTACCTAACAGCCAGACACCGCTTCTAAGAAGAAGAATGGGAATTGTTTTTCAGGACTTTAAATTACTGCCTAATAAAACTTCTTATGAAAATGTAGCTTACCCGTTGTATGCAATTGGTATGGATAGAAACGAAATAAAAAAAAGAGTACATGGAGCACTTAAGGTTGTAAGCTTGACAAATAAAGCAAATGATTTTCCAAAAAGTCTTTCTGGTGGAGAACGGCAAAGAGTTGGTATTGCCAGGGCAATCGTTCAGGGACCATCACTATTAATAGCTGATGAACCGACCGGTAATCTGGATCCTGTAACTTCGATGGAAATTTTTCAGCTTCTGGAAAGGATTAACCAGAGAGGTACTACTGTAATTGTGGCTACTCATAATCAGCAAATGGTGGATCAGATGAGGAAGCGGGTAATAAATTTAATTAATGGCAGGATAATCAGTGATGTAAAAACTGGTACTTATACTGCACAAATATAAAAAGATAGGAGTAATAAAAATAGATTTTTCGGCTAGAAAATTAAGAATGGCTTACAGGATGATCTATGAGACTGCTCAGGATATATGGCGTGGAGGCTGGTCTAACTGTGTAGTTATTAGTATATTAACTTCAGTCCTTTTAATATTTGGATTTGTTCTACAGGTATCTTTCGGATTAAATGTAATCAGTCAGAAACTAACTGATCAAATGGAATTTTCTATTTATCTGTCTGGTGATGTAGATATAAAAAACTTTGCCTTAAAAATAGGAAAAATGCCTTATGTGAACAGGATTGAAGTTATTGACAAAGATATTGCCTGGCATGAGTTTAAAAAGAATTTTACTATTGATGAAGATTTTCAAAACCCTCTTCCTGATACTATTCACGTTAGAGTTTCAAGATCTGATTATTTAAAATCAACAATTACAGCAGTAAGAAAAATGCAGGGAGTTATAGATATAAATTATGCGCCTGGTGTTTTAGGTTTTATAAATAAGTTTAGGAATTTTTTGCAACTTATTGGAGCTGGGATTGCTATACTTCTTGCTTTTGTAACTGTAGTAATTACTGCAAATACTATACATCTGGTAATTCATTCAAGACAAAATGAAATTGAGGTTTTAAGGCTAATGGGCGTTGATGACTGGTATATTCGCGGTCCATTGATTTTACAGGGTATTTTTTATGCAGTTCTTGCTTCAACCATTGCAATTGTCCCTTTATTTACACTGCATACTTTTTTCTGGGAAACAGCACAAAACTCAATTGGCAGTGTTCTTCCTACAGGTTTACCGCAGTATAGTGCATCTAATATTTTAAGGATCTATTATATTCTTTTGGTGGCAGGAATTATTGTAAGTGGATCAGGGTGTATCTGGTCTACACGAAAATATTTAAAAATTTAATGCCGCATAAAATTATAAAATTAAAATCCCCGAGTAAAATTAATCTGGCTCTGTGGATAAAAGAAAAACGACCTGATGGTTATCATGAAATAGAAACAATATTTTATGAAAATGAAAATCTGTATGATGAAATAGAGATTGAATTTACTGAAAGTAATAGTTTATCTGTAGAGATTTCTTTTATCCAGGACAAATTAAATAAACTAATTTCAAAGAATGAGAACCTGGCATATAAAGCAGCGTTATTGTTCTTTGAAAAATTAAATGTTAAGGGGATCTGCAGAATCAAAATAAATAAAAATATTCCACTTGAAGCCGGACTGGGTGGTGGCAGTTCAAATGCGGCCGGTGTTTTAAAAGGCTTAAATCAAATTTTTAGTTATCAGTTAGATGAAAGCAAGTTGCTGATCCTTTCAGAGACACTTGGCTCAGATGTCCCGTTTTTTATGTATGGTGGAACCTGTCTTGGCAAAGGCAAAGGAGAACATTTAATAAAATTAGAAAATAAACTTGATCTGGAAATTGAAATTAAAAAACTTCCGGAAATTTCAGTTTCTACAAAATGGGCTTATGAGCAGATGGATTCAAGGGGGATTGCTGCCGAGCATAGCCTGCAAATAAGAAATTTAGTTAATGCAATGAAAATAAAAGACTATAATTTATTTTCTCAGAATACTTTCAATGATTTTGAAACAGCTGTCTTTTCACACCACCCGCAGTTAATTGATCTTAGAAAAAATTTTTTAAATGAAGGATATACGATATCTGGTTTGTGTGGTTCTGGAGCAGCAGTGTTTGGTATGCGATGCAGGGACAAGGTTACCTCGCCTCTATATTTAATCTAACCTTAACTTTAATTAGTGATGTCCCGTACTTTATAACTAAAAAGGTAAATTATTGCTTTTGCCTGCCGCTTATTATTAATTTATTCTTAAGCAAAATCTGTCAATATTTTTATGCTGAGCTGGTTTGATCTTATAGCCAGCTTAAGCAGAAAGCTATTAATTGTATGCCAGATCCATTACAAGTTAATCCTAATCCGATAGGCCAGCCGCCAGATCATAATCACCCTTTAATTTGCCCTCATGATGCAAACAATAATTCTCCCTCTTGTCCTGCATATGATTCTTTTATAATGACTGTAGACAAATCAAAAGAAAAAGATGCAGCCAGAAATGCAGAGATGGATATAGCAATGAATGCCGGAATGGTAGATCCTAATCCTTTTAATGTGTTAGCTTCGTTGCTGGGTATGCGAGGTGGATTTAAATTTGCTGAAGCAATTGCCCTCTTAAGTGCAAAGATATCTATTTTCAGTGCTCTTGCCAGGGACTTTATACTACGGGCAGCAAATCGCGGAGATAAAGGAGCAGCACTGGAAGGCAGAGCAGCTTTGAGTCATGCTGATGTTTCACCAGATTTACTGGTAGAAGTTAATTATACAGAGGGTGATATTGAAGATGCATTGGCTTTAGCAGCTCGAAAAAATAAGAAAAAAGAAAATAAGAAAGAGATATATAAACTAAGTAATGCAATGTTAGCAACTGCTACGCCAAGCTTAAAAGAAAAATTAGAAGAAGATAAAACTGATTTGATAAATTTAACAGAAGGATAATTTAATTTTACGCACCAATTTGATCATCTTTTCCTAAATTTGGATTAACAATTAAATCCAGTTTTGGTTTTCTGTCCCTGATTTTTTCAACAATTGTTTTTGCCGGGTTCCCCTGAACCTTTGTTCCAGGAGCTACGCTCTCAGTAACCACACTTCCCATCATTACTTCAGCACCTTCACCTATGGTTAAAAATGGTGAAACCAGGGAACCTGCTCCAACTTTTGCATATTTTTCAATCGTTACACCTGGAGCGAGTTTTACTTCAGCACCAATGTTTGCTTTTTTGTGAATTGTAACCCCTGGTGAAATAGATACAAATCCACCAATTGATGCTTCTTCTCCAATGTCAATATAACCAATTATTATTTTTCCATTTTCTTCAAAAAGATGATTAAACATTTTTGTTCCCCAGCCGATAGAACACCCCTGACGTAATGTTGTCCAGCCTCTTAATACCGGATCAATAGTTACCTCCGGAGCAATAAAAACATTGTCTTCAATCTGAACACCTGCAAGCTGTAACAGGGATATTTTTAAAGGGTTCATTGGCATGAGGCTTGAAATTTTATTTAAATATCCCCTGCGAATCATGTGTTCTTTAATCCCAAGTTCAAATGTAGAGAAAGTAGCATTTCTTTTTGCATCTTCTTCGTCAAGTGTAAAAACATAGCAGGTTCTTGGATTTTTTCTTTTTTTGTTACTTTTATCCCAGTGTTTAATTTTTTTGTAATACTTACCTTGCTTGTAAAAGCTATCAATAAAATCTCTTGGATTTGATAAAAGTTCTTCCAGCCAATATCCTTGAATCATAATTTCTATTTACCCCGTAGCCGGCTAATTATATACCTTCCGGAATTATCATGATTAAACAGATGCTGTAATTTCTGTTTTGCCTGGTTTTTTCAGAGGATATTTTTGCCAGCGCCTGTGCCATAATAAAATAGCCTTTGCAAGTAATTTAGAATTATGCCTGACCAGATCTTCTTCTTTAATCAAATTTCTGGCAACAATTCTTATTCCTAATTTTTGTATTTCTTCAGCATCTATAATTACAGGCTCCTGATTTTTTTCTTTGTACTTTTCCAGTAAGATTTCCGGGTGTCTGTCATTTGCCACTACTACATCTACCAAATTTTGATACCTGGCATGTTCTAACAGAGCAGATACATGATGACTCACAGTGTAACCGGTAGTTTCTCCGGGCTGAGTCATTATATTACAGACAAAAACTTTATGTGCATTTGTTTTTTTAATTGCATCTATTATGCCAGGTACAAGCAGGTTTGGGATTATTGAAGTATACAAACTGCCTGGTCCAAAAATAATTAATTCAGAGTTTAAAATCGCTTCAACTGCTTCTTCCTGAGCCTTTGGGCTTGCTGGTTCACAGTAAACTCTTTTTATCTTGCCTTGTGCCTGTGGAATTTTTGATTCTCCTTCGATAATTCTTCCGTCACTGAGTTCAGCAATAATTTTCATTGGTTCTGGTGAGGATGGCAGAACCATTCCCCTGCTTCTTAAAATCAGACTTGCAGCTCTGACTGCCTTGATAAAGTCTCCACCCATTACTTCTCTAAGCGCAGTTAAAAATAAATTACCAAAGCTGTGTCCTTCAAGATCCTGACCGCTTTTAAATCTGTACTGGAATAGCTCTGTAATAATTTTATCTTCATCTGCAAGTGCTGCAATGCAGTTTCTTATGTCTCCTGGTGGAATTATCCCAAGTTCTTCTCTGAGTCTTCCTGAGCTTCCTCCGTCATCTGCCACAGTAACAATTGCAGTAATATTTGTAGTGTAATATTTTAAACCTGTAAGTAATGTATTTAGTCCGGTTCCTCCGCCAATTGCTACTACTTTTACCCCTCTGCTTAGTGAATGAAATTTATCCAGTGCATCTAAAACGGAACTGTCTGCCATTTCTGGAGCAAGTGCTTTTACAACTTCTTTGTTTGCATTAATTAAAGCGTACGTAATAAGAATTATGCATACTATAATTGCAAGAATACCTGACACATACGTGGGCAAAAGATTTGCTATCCATTCAATAATAAACCAGAAAAAATCTCTTATTCTTGTTACAGGTCTCAGTTCAAATAATAAAGCTATGCCTAACAGCCCAAATATTGAACCGATGAAACCTAAAAGGATCCACTTTTTCAGTCCTGGTAAAGAATATCGTCTGAGGTTTAAGTCTGTTATTTTCCTGAACATTTTTCCTTTACTTTTTCTCTAAGTATATTATATTTTCGTTTTTGCCTACCGCCCTCCTTGCTTCGTACCTCGCTTGTCGGGCTTTGCAAAGTGCATTGCAGTCAACCACTTGTTAGCATTATACAGTTTTTGCCCTGCCCAAGGCAGATCAAAAACTTCCACATAAATAGTTTACTTGGACATGTTACCTAAGGTAGGCAGTAACATATTTTCTTTAATTCTCCTTTATACTTTATAATTAACAAGGATGCCAAAGTCTGTAAATATTAGAAACTTCTGTATTATTGCACATATTGACCATGGTAAGTCAACCCTGGCAGATAGACTTTTGGAATTAACAGGTTCAATTTCCAAAAGAGAAATGAAAGAACAAATTCTGGACAATATGGATATTGAGCGTGAAAGAGGTATTACGATTAAGTTACAGACAGCAAGAATGAAATATAGTGCGAAAGATAAAAAAGAATACACACTAAATTTAATAGATACTCCGGGACATGTTGATTTTACTTATGAGGTTTCAAGGAGCCTGGCAGCTTGTGAAGGTGCTCTTCTTGTAGTAGATGCAAGTCAGGGTGTGGAAGCACAAACACTGGCAAATGTTTATCTGGCACTTGAAAATAATCTGGAGATTATACCTGTAATAAATAAAATTGATTTACCCGGTGCTGATACCCGAAGAGTAAAAAAAGAAATTGAAGAATTAATCGGTATCGATACTTCAAAAGCCATCTGTATAAGTGCAAAGACCGGAGAAAATATAGAAGAGGTCCTGGAATCAGTAGTTAAATATATTCCTCCACCAGTTTTTACCCTGAACAAACCTCTTAGAGCTCTGGTGTTTGACAGCTACTTTGAAAGTTACAGAGGAATAATAACTTATTTAAGAGTTGTTGATGGTTCGGTTAAAGCAGGCGATGAAATTTTATTTATGGCTAACAATAAAAAATTTATTGTCAGTGAGCTTGGCTATCTGCTCCCAAAACAATTTCCGCAAAATGAATTAAAATCCGGTGAAGTAGGGTATTTGGCAGCCTTTATAAAGGATGTAAGCTCACTGGTAGGAGATACTCTTACAGGTGTAAATAATCCTGCGGATAAACCATTAATTGGTTACAGGCCTGCAATGCCGATGGTATTTTGTGGTTTGTATCCTATCGATGCTGATCAATACCCTGATTTAAAAGATGCTCTTGAAAAACTAAAACTTAATGACAGCTCTATTTACTATGAGCCTGAAAGTTCCAATGCACTTGGATTTGGTTTTAGATGTGGTTTCTTAGGATTGCTTCATATGGAGGTAGCTCAGGAGAGATTAGAGAGAGAATATAATTTATCATTAATTGCTACTGCACCAAGTGTTGTTTATAAAGTAACGGATAGCAGTGGAAAAGTTATTGAGGTTGATAATCCGGCGTTATTGCCTGATCCTACGAAAAGAGAAAAGATTGAAGAACCGTATGTTTTACTTCATGTATTTGTTCCGCATGATTTTGTGGGGCAGATAATGGAACTTTGCCAGGGAAGGCGGGGAATATTTAAAGATATGAAATATCTTGATTCAAAAAGAGTTCAGCTCTCCTATGAAATTCCTCTTGCAGAAATTATTACTGACTTCTTTGATAACTTGAAATCAAGATCCAAGGGTTATGCAAGCATGGATTACGATCTGATTGGTTATAAAGAATCAAAATTAGTTAAGCTGGATATTTTAATAGCCGGGGATCCGGTAGATGCTTTGTCCAGTATTGTTCATGCTGATAAAGCATCTTATTACGGCAGGCAAATTGCACAGAAACTTAGAGAATTAATTCCCAGACAATTATTTGAGGTACCAATTCAGGCTGCAATAGGCGGGAAAATAGTAGCCCGGGAAACAGTAAGCGCTATTCGAAAAAATGTTTTAGCCAAATGTTATGGCGGCGATATTACCAGAAAAAAGAAATTACTTGAAAAGCAAAAAGAAGGTAAAAAGAGAATGAAAAATGTCGGTAAGGTGGAAATACCGCAGGAAGCGTTTATGGCAGTATTAAAAATCGAAAGCGAGTAGAGGCAGTGAGCAATAGAATGATACTAAAATCGGATAAACTAAAAAGTGATGAATGGTTTTTAAAAACATTAATCATCCTCCTGGTTTTATTTGTAATTTTGTATTTTTATAGGTTGGGAAGTGTTGGATTAATTGATGTAGATGAACCACGGTATGCTGAAGCCGGCAGAGAAATGCTTGAATCGGGAAACTGGGTGGTACCTTATTTTAATTATTCAGTACGTTTTGATAAACCTGTTTTCTTTTACTGGCTTGAAGCAATTTCTATGAAAACCTTTGGTGTTAATGAATTTGCAGCGAGATTTCCCTCTGCTCTATGTGCCATTTTATGTGCCTCAATATTATTTATCTTCTTAAAAACTTTTTATGATACCAGTTTTGCTTGCTTGGGGACATTATTGTTAATGTCATGTTTTGAATTTGCCGCATTGTCCAGATTTTCAATTACAGATATGGCTCTGGCTGGTTTTATTTCATCTGCCATGTTTTCATTTTTTTTAGGTTATCACAAGATAATAAATTCCCACAGATTTTTTAAGTTTCAAATTGCTGAATTCAGCTTCTGGTATATTTTTGGTTTTATTTTTTTAGCACTTGCTGTTCTTACAAAAGGACCTGTTGCAGTTTTAATTCCGGCATTAATATTTCTTCCTTTTTTCTGGTGGATTGGACGGTTAGATTATTTTTTTAAAAACAATTCTTTTTGGGCTGGTTTTTTTATTTTTTTATTTCTTGTTATTCCATGGTATGTGGCAGTGCACTTTGCTACAGATGGTGAATTTACAAAGGTTTTTTTTTGTGTGCATAATATAAGCAGATTTACATCAATAGTCTCCGGACACAGAGGTTCTGTCTTTTATTTTATTCCGGTTATTTTGCTTGGCTTTTTACCGTGGACTTTCTTTCTTCCTCAGGCAATATCTGCTTTAGTCAAAAGAGGTTTAAAAAGCCTGCTTTCTTCCACGATTGATCAGGTTCCCTGGTTTTGCTTATGGTGGTTTATTGTAGTTTTTATATTCTTTAGTTTTAGTAAAACAAAATTATTGACTTATATTTTGCCCCTTTTCCCGGCATTGAGTGTAATAGTTTCATTCTGGTTTAATGAGATGTTTAAAAAGCATCTTTCTAACAAAGGTTTGGTTATAGGACTTGGAATTTTCTTTTTCTTTTCACTGGTTGTTTTATATATTTGCCTGTTCCATTTAGATGTAATCTTACCAAGAGAAATAAAAGATTTAAAACTTGATCTGCCGATTGTATCTTTTGCATTTTTAATGTTTGCAGGTGTCAGCATGGCCTGGGCTAGCAGCCATAAAGATGCAAAAATGACAACTACAATAATTCTTTCTACTTTTTTACTGTTATATTTTTGTCTTATTTCTTTTTTATTGCCAAAAATAGATAAGCATTCTCAGTATATGCTCAGAACTTTTGCGAAATCTGTTCCCCGAAATGTACCGCTTGCAACTTATCAGATTGTTAAACCCAGTCTTACGTTCTATGGAAGAAGAAAAATTAAAAAATATGATTCTATTAAACAAATACAGGAAAAGTTAATTCAAGAAAGGAAATTTGCATTTGTTGCAAAGAAAAAATTATTAGATAATGTTTTACTGGAACATTCGTATGTCTGGGGAAAAGACAGCAGGTATATTTTTATAACTAATTATCTGATTCAATAGTACGATATAATGTTCCTATGCTTTTTAGCGACTACCACAATCATCCACAGGGACACAGGGACGATCTTCCTTACACTCAGAAATTACTGATACCCTGGGCAGAATATGCCAGGGAAGCACATCTTACTGACGTAGTGTTAACCGATCACGGTCGTTATCACAAAGGTATTAATCTCGAAGAGTTTTTAAAATTTAAAAATAAAATAAATGATATCAATTTTAAAATAGGAATAGAAATAGATAATAATCCTGAAACATCAGAGACTGACTATAAGTGGACTGAAAAGAATTTTGACAAACTTGACTTTATATTAGGCTCTGTTCATTTTATAGATGAATGGGCTTTTGATCATCCTAATTACAAAGATCAATTCTCAAAGTGGGATATTGATGAATTATATTCCAGATATTTTGAAAATATTAAAAAGCTTATAAATAAAGGATTTATAGATGGACTGGCACACCTTGATTTAATAAAAATATTCGGGTATAGACCTAAAAAAAAGATTAAATATTTTGTGGAAGATGTTTTAAAACTTATTAAACAGAAAGGATTAACTGTTGAAATAAATACAGCAGGCTGGAGAAAACCTGTTAATGAACTTTATCCACAGCATGAAATCGTTTTGATGATAAAGGAAATGAATATTCCTGTTACCACGGCTTCTGATGCACATACGGCTAAAGATTTAGGCTATGGATATGACAGATTATATAAAATGTTAAAAGAGTATGGGTTTGATCAGGTAGCTGTTTTTGAAAAACATAAGATGAAACTTGTTCCAATATGAAATTTTTAATTGTAAGACTAAGTAGTTTGGGTGATATTATTCATTCTTTGCCGATTGTTTGCAAACTCAGACAAAAATATCCCGATGCACAGATTGACTGGCTTGTGAGGGAAAAAGGATTTGAGTTGCTTAATCTTATTAATGAGATTGATAATGTCTATCTGCTTAATTTAAAAAATATTTTTTTAATTCAAAAGCAAAAATATGATCACGTCATTGATGTGCAAGGATTGTTTAAAAGTGCTTTTATAAGTAAATCGTCCTTTGGTAAAGAAATTATTGGTTTTAAGAATGCCAGAGAATTTGCAGATGTATTTTATGATAAAAAAATTGATGTGGGGAATTTATTTGAAACTGACAAGCATGTTGTAAATTTGAATCTGAGATTGATTGATGATTTGATAGATAATGAAAATAAAAAAATCAATTTTTTAATTCCAAAAATTACAGAACCCGATAATGCAGACGTTTTACAAATTACAAATGACACAAGTAAAAAAGTGATTTTGTTTCCTTCTACTACGTGGGAAAGTAAACTTTGGCGCATGGATTACTGGTTTGAGCTTATAAATAAAATTTCAAAGGATTTTCAGGTTTGCTTATGTGCTTCAAAAAGCGATCTTAAATTTATTCAGTTATTAATTGATAAACTTGATTTCAATAAAATAAGTTATGCAAATTTTGTTGGAAAAACAAAAATTAAAGATTTAATTTACCTGATTCAAAACTCTGATTTGGTTATTGGTCTGGATTCTGCAGGATTACATCTGGCAAGTGCCATAAAAAATGATTATTCTTTACCTGAAGTTATTGGTATTTATGGACCTACTTCTCCTTGCAGATCCGGTCCTTATGGTTCTGTTAAAAATGCTTTATATTTATCTGAAATGAAATGTATAGCCTGCAGAAAGAAACGGTGTCTACTTGGGCATCATAAATGTATGGAGGATATTTTGCCGTCTATAGTTTTTCAATTGATTAATGATCTATGCTAAACTCATACACATGGTAGTTTTAAATATAGTAATAGTTCTTGCATTGATCAGCGTAATGATTATTGTGCATGAATTTGGGCACTGGATTGTAGCACGCAGGCTTGGATTTCAAACCCCGGTTTTTGGATTTGGCTTACCATTTGGCGGGCATTTAAAATTAGGCAAATGGAAAGAAACTGAATTTAGGTTTCACTGGTTTGTGCTTGGTGGTTATGTCGCTATTCCAGAGTTGGGAGATGAAACAAGTGAAGAAATCAAAAAAGAAATACCTAACTTAAAGCCCCTAAAATCATTCCCTGTATGGAAAAGAGCATGTGTCGCTGCTGCTGGAGTTGCATTTAATGTTTTATTTGCTTATCTTATTTGTCTTATTATGGTGGCTACAATCGGTCCTCCAAGCTCAAAAGGAAATGTAGTTATCACAAATCTTTTGGACATATCTTCTCCAACGATAAATGGTTCTTTTAAACCAAATTCAATTGCTAAAGATGCAGGCTTTATGCCTGGAGATATAATTCTCAAGGCAAATTATATAAACATAAAAGAACCAGCTCAGCTTGTCAGGATTGTAATGTCCAGTCCGGGAAAAGAAGTGCTGATTAAAGTAAAGAGAAACTATATTGAAAATGAAAAGCAAAAATCAGAAATTTTAAATATAAAAGTTATTCCAAATAGTGAAGGTACCATCGGCATAGGGCTTGGATTATCAATCAGTGGTCAATATGATAAACCTTCCAGAAATCCTTTTGTCTGGAGTATTCAGGCATTTCAGGCTTTGTCTGAGTGGACAGTAACCATGCTGATTGGTTTATGTCTGATGATTATGAATATGCTTGGTATAGCACCAAGTGGTACTCCAAAAATAAATGCAGATGATTTGCATGGAATTGTAGCAATTGTTTCTGTATTTGCCCAGGCTATTACAATTGATCCCAGGGAGATTTACAGGTGGACTGCTTTGATAAGTGTAAATCTGGCAATAATTAACCTCTTGCCTATTCCAGCACTGGATGGCGGGCATTTACTTTTTATGTTTATAGAAAAAATCAGAGGTAAAAAACTAGCTGAATCTATTCAGCAAAGAGCTATTCAGACAGGTTTTATTCTTTTAATAATGCTTATGTTCTTTGTTTTGTTTAATGATATAAAGGGTTTAATTTCCGGTAAGTTTAATTTAATGCAGGAGAAAAATGACAAGAAAAATTGATGTTCAGGTTATTATAGGCAGTAAATCCGACGAGTTAAAAATAAAACCAGCTCTGGATACATTAGCTGAGTTTGGCATAGCTTATGATTTTAAAGTAGCCAGTGCACACAGATCACCATCGTATGTAGAAGAAATTATTGATAGTGCTGTAAATGGTGGTGTAAAAGTTTTTATTACCGGGGCTGGCATGGCAAATCATCTGTCTGGGGCAGTGGCTGGCAGAACTACTCTTCCGGTTATAGGAGTACCTTTTTCTGGCAGTTCTCTGGGTGGAATGGATTCTCTTTTTTCTACAGTACAAATGCCTCCAGGAATTCCAGTAGCTACAGTAGCAGTGGACGGTGCAAAAAATGCAGCTGTTTTAGCGCTGGAGATACTTTCGATTGAAAACAAAGATCTCCAAAAAAAAATAATTGAGTTTAGGCATAAAGAAACTGAAAAAATCAGAAATGCAATTTAATCACCAGTACTGGATGGAAATAGCTCTTGATCTGGCAAAAAAAGTAAAATATGATGTGCCAGTAGCAGCTCTTATTATAAAAGATAATGTCTTAATTTCAAAAGGCACAAATAAAGTTGAAATCTTAGAAGATGCTACTGCTCATGCTGAACTGCGTGCTATAAAAGATGCGTCGGAAAATCTTAGTGAATGGAGATTGAATAATTGTGTTTTATATACGACGCTTGAGCCTTGTGCAATGTGTGCCGGAGCTATTATTAATTCAAGAATATCAAAAGTTATTTTTGGAGCGTATGATTTAAATGCTGGTGCATGTGGATCTAAGATTAACTTGTTTGGTGATTTAAATAAGGAAAATCAGACAGAAGTTATTGGCGGAATTATGGAACTTGAAGCTGGTAAGTTACTTAAAGATTTTTTTGCCATCAGGCGCTTAAACTTAATCATTACTTAATTTAAACATTCCTAATGCTTCTACCTGATGCTCCTTTGGTGTATACCACGGATAAAGACTTACACCGGCATTGATGTTATGATCACCTGCTGCTCTTAGAAATCCGTTTATTTCTGCACTGGAAGTTTTTTGCCCGTCACCGATTAGATGAATCTGTAAGTTATCTTTTTGAGTGTATTCTTTTATTTTTGAAATAGTTTGTGCTGTGTAATCGTATGCACCTTTTTCAGAGCGTAATTTTACAAAACCATGCCAGTAAGTCATGGGTGCAATAATATCAAAATTATTTGCAATTGTTTTCCATGCATAATGCCTGGGATCGGCTCTTTTTAAAACCGGTGAAAATGTAATGGCTATAAGCGGGTATTTGGGACCGACTGATTTTCGTATTGCTTTTGCAAAGGTTTCAATAGACCGGGAATTTGTAACCTCTTCTATATCAGCAGCAATGCCGTCCAGTGAATCACCGCCCGGAGTTCGATAAAAAACTGCCTGTAAAAACTTTTGTGCATCTGATATAGGATCTTTTAAAAAGGAATAAATCCATCCAATAACTTTAATATTACGCGAATGAGCTGATTTAATGATTTTATTTAAGCTTGCAGGGTTTTTTATGGCAGGGGTATTTGATCTGGATATTTGAAGATAAATTGTATCAATTCCTTTTGATTTTAATTGTTCACAATACATCTCGGGATTTTCAGGATAGTTCCATATATTTATCCAAATTCCTTTTCCAACAGTTACAGATGATTTTGCTTCTGAACCAATCTGTGTAAGAAACAAAGCCGTTATAACTAAAATTAAATTAAAAAATTGTTTGTGCGTCATATTTCTTATTTACATATACCACTTTTTCGCATTATCTAATTAAACTAACATTAAATGACGGAAACATCTGCAAAAAGTTTTAAATTTTTGCGTTATACTATAAATCTTACATGTCCACGTAGCTCAGTTGGATAGAGCGAGGCACTCCTAACGCCTAGGTCGGAGGTTCAACTCCTCTCGTGGACGTGGATAATTTTATGGATAATCTTATAGTAAAAAAACTTGATGAGACAGAAAAAATATACAATGAGCTGGATAAAAAGCTTGCAGATCCTGCTGTTTATGGAAATCAGGAACAGCTTAAAAAAGTATCAAAATCAAAAAAATCTCTTCAGGAAATCTATGATTTATATCAAAGGTTCAAATCGTTAAATAAAGAGCTTGATGGTGCAAAAGAAATAATAAAAACTGAAGGAGATATTTCACTGGTAGATTTGGCTAAAGCAGAAGCTGAAAATATTACAAAAGAAACAGCTTTAATAGAAGACAGGCTTAGAGTTTTACTTTTACCAAAGGATCCAAACGATGAAAAAGATATTATGCTTGAAATCCGTGGTGCTGCTGGTGGTGAAGAGTCTTCTATTTTTGCAGGAGACTTGCTTAGAATGTACATGAGGTATGCAGACAAACAAGGCTGGAATACAAAAATAGTAGATGCTCATGTGGGAGATATAAGTGGCTATAAGTTTGTAGTCATGGAAGTAAACGGTGAGAATGTTTACAGTAAGCTAAAGTTCGAGTCAGGTGTTCACAGGGTTCAAAGAGTTCCTCTTACTGAAGCTTCAGGACGAGTTCATACAAGTACTGTAACCGTAGCTGTAATGCCGGAAGTGGATGAAGTCGATGTAAAAATTGACCCAAATGATCTTGAAATTACTACTATGAGATCAGGTGGAGCCGGCGGGCAAAATGTAAACAAGGTGGAAACTGCTGTAAGGATAGTCCACAAGCCAAGCGGAATAATGGTGCATTGTACGGAAGAGAGAAGTCAGCTGCAGAATAAAAACAAAGGACTTCAGCTTTTAAGGTCAAAACTTTATGATATGGAACTACAAAAACAACAGAAAGAAATCTATGCAAAGCGTAAAATGCAGGTAGGAAGCGGGGACAGGAGTGAAAAAATCAGAACTTATAATTTTAAAGATAACAGAATTACAGATCACCGGTTAAATGAAAACTTTACATTGGATGCAGCTTTAGAAGGTGATTTAGATCCAGTTATTGAAGCATGTATAGCAGAAGATCAAAAACAGCAGTTACAAACTTTGGTTTAAACTCCAAATCTTCTCTGTCTCTTGTTAAACTCATCAATTGCTTTTTCAAGTTCATTACTGTCAAATGCAGGCCATAAGGTATCTGTAGAGTAAAACTCAGTATAAGCGCATTGCCACAGAAGATAATTACTGATCCTCATCTCACCGCCTGTTCTGATTAAAAGATCAGGATCCGGTATATCTTTTGTCAATAAAGTTTTACTTATTAGTTCTGGAGTAATATCATCTATTTTAATTTCATTTTCTGTTACTTTCTTTGTGATTTCTTTTACTGCATCTGTAATTTCAGCTCTGCTTCCATAGTTAAGAGCTACATTAAGATTTATTCCTGTATTATTTTTTGTCCTTTCCATTGCATCATGTAAGACTTTTGGGAGTGGTAAAGGAAGCTCATCAAAAAAACCAATAAATCTGATTCTTACATTTTCCTTGTGCATTTCATCTATTTCTTTTTGAAGTGCTTCCTGAACTAAAAACATTAAAAAATCCACTTCATCTTTTTTTCTGTTCCAGTTTTCAGTAGAAAATGCATAAACAGTCAGATACTTTATGCCCAGATAATCGTTTGCATACCTGGTAATCTTTTTTAAAGCCTGGACTCCTTCTTTGTGACCGAACATGGTCGGAAGATTTTTATTTTTTGCCCAGCGCCTGTTTCCGTCCATGATGATGGCTATGTGAGCAGGCATGACTCTTCTTTCAGATTCTGTATCTTTTGATTTTTGAAGCAAATCTTTCATGTGTGTTATTTTACTATATCCTGGAAATCCTATCCAAAGGCCTCTTTAAAACATCAATATCTATCCCGGATTTTTCAATCTTTTTAAGATCAATTAAATCAAGATATCTTTCCTTAACTTTAAAATTAATATTTAAATGTTTAAGATCAATTTCTAAAGATGTTTTATTTTCTTTAATTAAAATTACGTTGTTAAAAACCTCGTTTTGATAAAGAACGCCCGGAGAGCCAAAGGCATTATATGGAACAATGATATTTGACAGCTGTTGGCTGTTAGTTGTTGACTTTTGGCTAATTATCCTTGGAGCAAAACGTAATCCTGAAATAACTGACGGTAAAAAAGTCGATGCAATATATTCTGCTGCTGATAAAGGAGATATTTTTTTATAATCAACTTTTTCGTTTGAAATTAAAACTGGTGCATGAGCTGAGACTAAACCTGTGCTGGCAGAAACGATACGGGAAATTATAGATTCTATTCCGCCAATCGGATCAATGCCGGAGCCGGAAATATAACCACGGTTTAATTCAAGATCAGGGATAGCACAGCATATTGCAATGGCTGTTGCACCCAGTTCTTTTAATTTAAGAGCACTTTTTATAATGCTTTCAATATTTTGTACTTTACCACTGGAAAAACCAAACTTATTTATTTCCGGAACTATGACTAATGGTTTATCGGTAATAGTCCATAAAATTATTTCACAGCCATAGAAAACTCTAAGTGCATTTAAAACATTTACTTCATATTCTAATCTTTCTTCAGATATACCTTTGTCGAAAATCACACTTATTTTATTTTTATTTTTTGGAATTATATTAATTTTCCCAAGCAGAAACTGATCTAAAAAAAATCCATCCAGATAAATCAAATTTGACGGTACATCACTTAAAACTGCCCCGTTAACGATGTTTGGATGTGTAAGCAAATATTTACTTTCTTGTGCAAAAAGTTTTGCTAAAGAGTTTGCATCGCCAGCATAACCGCCAAATACAGCACCAATACCGGTGGGAATTATGAGACAGGAAATATCCGGCTTTTGGCTTTTGCCGCCTATGGCGAGCCTCGCCTTTGGCGGGGCTTTTAGTTTTTGGCAAGGACTAAAGGGTTCAGCAATAAAGCCTTTTACCCCTTCTATAGAAACAATATTAAAATACAATTTGTCTTTTGTGGTTTTAACAAGATTTAGTTTGATTAAATATTTATTTTCTTTATCCTGTATCCTGCGCTGGATTGTTGAAAATATGTTATTCCACTTAAATAGAGAAGGATTTTCAATTTCTAAAATTTCTTCTTTTGTTTGTAACGAATTAGTTTGTAAGGTTAGCATTTAAAAAGCTATTTGTTGTTTGCTTTATGCCAGCGAAGCGACTTGTTCTTTAAGGAATTTATTTCGTTGCTAAAAACAGCAGCACTATTTTTATACCATCTTAATGCTTTATCTTTAAGTAATGAAAACTCTGTATTTTTACCAGGTTTATTGTTAGCTTTATACCAGTTTAATGCCCTTTGCTTTTTATATTTCATTTCATCTGGTGAAGAATTTAATCCTGCAAAAGAACTTTGACATGAAATTAAAAGAAAAATCATTAGTATTATTAAGTTTTTCATTTTTGTAACCTCAATTTTGTATTTAGTTTAACATTATAAAGGATACTTGAATTCTTATGTTAAATAAATCACCAAAACGTATTGTAATAATTGGCTCTGCAGGTGTTGGTAAAACAACATTATTAAATAATCTTAAAAAGAAAATTGATTTAAAAACAATTCCTGAAACAGCCAGAGAAATATGCAATCAGTCAGGCTATAAAAGTATTTATGAGATCAAAGATCCTGACAAATTCAGATTTCTGGTCTTAAATGAACAAATAAAATTTGAAGAAAAATATAAAGAATTTTTGTCAGACCGCTCTACGATTGATTGCTGGGTACACTGGGTCAGATGGAGCTGGAATATTAAAAGAACATTTGAATCAGAAAATTACTTTAAACTTGCTTATGCCCAGGCTCTTAAATACTCAGACATAATTTATATACCCAGAATGTTTAAGTCAAAAGATGATGGTTTTAGATGGAGTGATGAAGATTATCAGAGACAGGTGGATAGATTGTTTAGAGAAATTCTGCTTGAGTGGGAATTGACGAAAAGAACTTTCATAGTAGAATCAAAAAATTTAAAAGACAGAGTAAAAGAAGTAATGAAGTATCTAAAAAGCTATTAACAGTCAACTATTTTCCTCTTTGGCTTTGCAACAAATTCATTATTACTTTTAATTTCTGAAATATTTTTTCCTAAAAGTTCTTTTGCTTCCTGAAGGTTTACATAATAAGAAAATAAATCCGGATTTTTACCAACTGTTTTTAATAACAATTCTCTAATAAAATCCTCTTTTTTTCTGATTTTTTTCAAAGCCATAATTGCCTCTGTTAGATAGATTCAACCCTATTAATAGTATGAATGTCAGGGCTATCTCCAGCAAGATAATAAAAATCAGTAATTAGTATGAGTCATTAAACAAATTTATCTTTTTGTAAAAGTGGTTATGTGTTCGGTTATCCATACCGAAATGTCGTTTACTATCTGATTTAGTTCATCTTCAATAAACAAGTCATGAAAGGAATTTGTATAAATTTTCTTACACTTATCTTTAATAACTAACTTATTAAAATACTCATCTGTCACTGTATTAGAGCAAACTTTATCTTCTCCTGCAATTAAAACTAAAACAGGTTCTCTTGGGATATCGTGTAACATTTTTGTCTTTAGAGAAAGAAAATAAACATGCTTAAAAACCTGAGCACTCGGGCTGATAATTCTGTAAGGATCTTTTTTTAGTTTTAACTGAGTATCTTTATTTTTTGTGAGAAGCTCAGGACCAAATGGCATATTAATATTTTCGTCTGGTTTAAAAACCCCTTTCAACAGGGCCGGAGCAATAAAATTAAAAAACGGCCAGGTTTCTTTCTGTCCTTCAAAGCCTGGCACAGAAAGTATCCAGCCATTTGCTTTTACGGTTTTACTTAGTACAATTGCCAGGAGTGCACCAAGGCTGTGACCGAGAATAAAAACAGGTTTTTTTACATTAAATTGAAGTAAAAATTTTTCCAGTGTATTTTGTGTTTCGTTTAACCACACATAATATGAGCTAACAGTTCCTTTTGGATATTTGCTCTGTCCAAATCCAGGCAGGTCAAATGAAAAAAAATTTATATTTCTTTTATTAAATATGATACCGGCAGAATCAAACCATATACAATGCCCGCCAAGTCCGTGAATTGCAAATATATTTGCAATAGCATTGTTTTGTTTGTCAGATTGCCAGTATCTGTAATAAATATTGTTTAGAAATCCCTCATGAAGCATACTAATAAGGATAATATAATATTAACGATGCTGAAAAAAAATATACAAATAAAATTAAACTTTTTGGATCTTCTGACAATTTGTACAATATTATTTAGCATTACAGGGTATTTACTGGCGAAAGCAGAAAAAACACAGCTAAATAAAATTATTGAAGGAAAAGAGAGTATTGCTATTGAAGTTTTAATCCCAGATGTATTTTCAGAAAGTACAGATTTATTTATGATTGGTGACAAATCAGCTATTACGATCAGAAACAGACCTTATACAAAATTAAAAATAATAAAAGCTGAATTAGCTTCTAAACAGGCTGTTATTCCTGTACCGTCAGGTTCTTTATATAAAATAATTCCTGATCCGACTAAATTAAATATCAAAGACTATATTGTTACTTTGACTGATGAAGCTTTAGTTACAGGTGATGGTTATGTGATAGGTGGAAATAAAATAAAAATCGGAAACCAGATTGAACTTGAAGGATTTAATTACAGATTAAGTGGAAAAGTAATTAATGTTGTCCCTGTTAAATAATGAAAAATCAATCTTTCATAAACAATCTGGAAAAGCTAGATAATTGGTCTAATGAAACAATAAAAAATTCCTCTCTCTGTAAATCTATAATTTTTATTACAAATCCAATTTCAAATTTATTTAAATACAACAATACATTGCCTGTATTGTTGATTGTTTCAATTAGTGCAATATTTACTTCATTATCAATGCCTCAGTTTGCAAATGACCGATTTGGGATTGGACTTGTCATTCTGGTTTGCTTTTTTATCTTTCTGCTTTATTTGTTTTCCAATAAATCTTTAAAAATTACTTTTAACAGTATTGATCTGTGTATTATACTTTTTTTAATTCTTGCCACTATAAGTACTTTTAGTTCTTATTTTTTTAAAGAGAGCTTAACTGGTTTATTAAAATACATTACATTTTTTCTCTGGTATTTCATCGTAAAAACTATTGTTGTAAATTTTTCACAAAAAACTTTTTTAAATCTCTGGAGCTTTTTATGCTTATGTGGGATTGTTACTGCCCTGATTGGTATCTGCCAATATATTATCGGTGTTGAACCTCTTGCCACATGGGAAGATCCAACACAAGAAACTATTCATATAAGGGTATATTCAACCCTTGGCAATCCAAATTTACTGGCAGGTTATTTGCTTTTAGTACTGCCTGTTTGCATAGCATTAGTATTTGAACAAAAGAACAAATTATTTAAAATTATTTTTCTGGCCGGAGTTGCATTGGTTTTAATTTGTTTAATTTTAACTGGTTCCCGAGGTGGATATATTGGATTAATTTTTTCATTTGTAATGAGTCTTGTGATTTTTTTAAATCATTTTACTTTTCAAAAAAAAGCAAATAACAAATTAACTGTAACGCTAACTGTATTTGGAATAATTGCCTTTATCCTTTCTTTAACTTTTTTGTTCCCGGTGATCACAGAAAGAATATTAACAATTTTTACATTCAGAGAACATAGTAGTAATAACTACAGATTAAATGTCTGGGCAGCATGTTTAAAAATGCTGAAAGATAACTTACTTATTGGAATTGGTCCTGGAAATAACACATTTAGGCTGGCTTACGGACTGTATATGATAACAGGGTTTGATGCGCTGGCTGCTTATAACATTTTTCTGGAAATTGCAATTGAAATTGGCCTTTTAGGCTGTTTTATATTTATTTTTATCTTTTTATTGTCATTTCTTAAATTACATTGGCTATTCTGGCAAAAAGGCAGCATTTTTTCGTTTGGAATTTTTATTTCTTTAATAGGACTTTTAACTCACGGAATGGTTGACACTGTCTTTTTTAGACCACAAATTTTTATCCCTTTCTGGTTTTTACTGGCATCAATTGGTAGAATAGAACACGAGTCAGGAACAAAAGGCTAATAAAAAATTCAAATAACCCAGGAGCTTAAAATCATATTGAGCTTAAAACAAAAAAGAAAAACCAGCTCTACAAAAAAAACGAAAATAGGACTTAACGATTTAGATTTTGCATTTATAGCTGCAAACGCAGCAAATGAAAAAAAAGGTGAAAACATCTTACTGCTTGATGTGAGTAAACTAACAGTCATATCTGATTATTTCTTGATAGTTACAGCAAAAAGTATTCCTCAGATAGAAGCCATATCAAAACATATAGAAGAAACCTTATTAAAATTAAATTACAAAATGATTTCAAAAGAAGGTTTTGTAGGAAGTAACTGGATAGTTCTGGATTTTGGAAACTTAATAGTTCATATAATGAGCGAAAAAGAAAGAAATTATTATAAACTTGAAAGATTCTGGAGCAATGGAATAATTATTGATAAAAAGAAATGGGAAAAAGCTTCGTGAAACAAAAAAGTTTTATAGAAATAACAGACTACATCTATCCGTTAACAAAGCTTTCAAAGAACAAATATGACATTTCAGATCACATAAATCTCTCCGGCTCTAACCCTTTAAAAGGTCCAAGTTTTATTTCACTGACAGATGTTTATAAATCAAAAAAAGGAATCATTGTGGCAGGACTTAAAGAAGGTATTCATCCTAATAACTACGAAAAAAAGATCTTATTAAAAGCTGGTGTAAAAGCTTATTGTTATAAGCTGGTACCTGCTGTAATACTGGCTGCTTCACGGGGATTAAAAGTTAGAGCAATAGGTGTTGTGTGAAACATACACCTCTTACACTTGTCATTTTAGACGGATGGGGCACGTCTGATGATAAAAAAGGAAATGCAGTTGCCCAGGCAAGTGTGCCAAACTTTAATTCTTTTCTTAAAAATTATCCAAACACTATTTTATATACCTGCGGAAGGGCAGTAGGACTTCCGGATGGAGTAATGGGAAACTCCGAGGTAGGGCATGAAAATATTGGCGGAGGAAGAATTGTTACACAAAAACTTACACTTATAAGTCAAACTATTCAAAACGGATCTTTTTTTACAAATAAGACCTTGCTTGATGCTATAGATCATGTAAAACAAAATAATTCAAAACTTCACATAATGGGCTTAATCAGTGAAGGAGATGTTCATAGCCATCTGGGGCACTTATATGCACTATTTGAACTTACAAAAAGAAATCAGGTTAAAAAAGTTTTACTTCATGGAATTACAGATGGAAGAGATGATCCGCCAAAATATGGAATAGATTTAATTAAAAAAGTAGAAGAAAAAACAAAAACTTGTTCAGTAAAAATTGTAACTGTATGCGGTCGCTACTATGCAATGGACAGGGATAACAGGTGGCAGAGAATAAAAAGATATTATGACCTTGTCACACAAGGAATTGGTTTAAGATCAAACTCTGCATATGATGCTATTAAGGAAGCCTATAATCGTGGTGAAAATAAAATTACTCAGGATGAAAAAGAATGTCCGCTTGAAAACTCGGATGAGTTTATTGTGCCTACTTTAACAGGTGCAAAGGAAGACTTGATCTCGGATAATGATGCAGTGATATTTTTTAATTTTAGACCAGATAGAGCAAGAGAAATCACTACAGCACTCACTCAAAATAATTTCTCCGAGTTTAAAAGAGAGATATTTCCTAAAAACCTGTACTATGTATGCCTTACAGAATATGATATAAAATTACACGCTAAGGAATTTGCAAATCCACTGGTTCCTGCAGCATTTACAAACAATGATCTTCCTGAAGTAAATAGAAATAACTCACTTGGAGAAATAATTTCAAAATTAAACCTAAGACAAATAAGAATTGCAGAAACAGAAAAATATCGCCATGTAACAAGTTTTTTTAATATGGGCAGGCAGGCAGAGTTTAAAGGAGAAGACAGGGTGCTGATTCCATCTCCCAAAGTTATGACATATGATCATATGCCTGAAATGAGTGCATTTGATGTAGCCAAAAAAACCACTGAAGCCATTAAATCTAAACACTATGCACTCTTAATAGTAAACTTTGCCAATGCAGATATGGTGGGACATACAGGAATTATTCCAGCTACTGTAAAAGCACTAGAAGCTGTAGACAAGGCTTTAGGTGAGATCTATAAAGCTATTATAGAAACCAGCGGCACATTATTAATTACGGCAGATCATGGGAATGCAGAGCAGATGTTTAACGAAGATGGCTCTATAAGAACTGCTCACAGTTTAAATCCCGCGCCATTTATAATGATAAATAATGATTTAAAAAATAAAAAATTAAAACAAAGTGGAACTCTGGCTGACATAGCTCCTACCATTTTAGATATTATGGAAGCTGATAAACCAGAAGAAATGACTGGTAATTCTTTAATAATAAAGGACAATTAAAATGGCAGATGATAAAACAAAACAAATAATAAATAACTATATTAATCATGCTCAGAAATATATCCTGGATCATAAAAAAGATTTTTCGTCCTGGACTACCATTTATAATAAATTCATTAAAAAGAACAAAATTGATCCTGCTTTTGAATATACAAAAGAAATAATTAAACGCCTGGAAAGAGACAAAATTTCTTCCCAGTTAACGATGCAAATGATTGAAACTATAATGCCTGAAGTAAAAGGAATGAAGAAAGAAGTTATTGTTATGGTAGCACCCATGATTCTGGGAGCTATTCTATTAATCACATTTTCCCTGTTATTTAGTTTTACAAGGCCGTTTAATTTAAGTAATCACTTTGTTATTTACTATGCAATTGGCATGTTTATAAGTGGCTTAGTATTTGGGTTTGGAATGTTTCAGAGAAAAAAAGTTAAACTGGTTACACTGACACGGGCTATGTTTTTTCAGGCACTGACTGCTTATGGGGCAGCTAAAATGCAGGGACAGGGAAGTTTTGCAGCATTTAGAATCCTGGAAGAAATGAGAGCAAACCCAGGCAAAGAACTGCAGATTAGAGTTACGCAGCCAAAGATTGTTCACAAATAACTTAAGAGCCGGGTCCTGAAGTTAAAACAAAATCACCGTTATCTAATTTAAATCCTGACTCTGACTGCAAATCCTGCAACTCTTTTATAAAATCATCTATACTTCTAAACTGTCTGTAGACAGATGCAAATCTTACATAAGCTACCTGATCTAAGTCTCTAAGCTCAGCTAAAATAAGTTCACCTAAAACAATACTGTTTACTTCTCTTTTTCCCTGCTTAACTAATTCATTTTCAATATTTTCAATAATGGTATCAATTTGTTCTGCTGTGATTAAAGTCTTTTCACACGCTCTGACAAGTCCTGCTCTTAATTTTTCTCTCGAGTAAGGCTCACGTTCACCAGATCTTTTCACTACTAAAACCGGCATTACTTCAACACGTTCATAAGTGGTAAACCGTTTATTACACGAAGGATTTTCACATTCTCTTCGTCGTCTGATACTTGTAGCTTCTTCTGTAGTCCTTGACTCAAGAACACGACTATTTTCTGAATTACAAAAAGGACATAACATAATGTGTTTATTATACCGTAGAGGGACGTATTGCAATACGTCCCTACCATGCGTGATAATTACTTCATGACTTGTGATTATGATGTAGTAATAATTGGTGGCGGGATTATTGGCAGCTCACTTGCAGCTCATCTGGCCAGCGAAAAAAATGAAAAGTTTAAAATAGCTGTTATTAACTCTACAGGATTAGGTATGCCTGCATCAGAGGCTGCTGCCGGGCTTTTAACCCCATTTCAGTTAAATGAACTTGAAAATCCTGTCCGTAAAGATTTTTGCTTTAAATCATTTGAATACTTTCCAGAATTCTTCGAAACTATAACTTCGGGTTCATCTGCAAAACATATTGATCTGGGTTATAGACAGGCTGGTTCTTTATATTTAATTTTTTCAAATTCAGAATTTTCACAAAAAGAAAATGAAACAAGAAATTTAAAAACAATTGAACCGAGACTTTCATTTTTAAGTAAAGTGGAAATCCCAAAGTATGAACCCTTAATAACCAGAGATGTAATTGGCGCATATCACTATCCCAGCGAAGCTTATATTAACAACCCTAAATTTTTAAAAGCAATCTATCTGTACTGCATTGAAAACAAAGTTGAATTTCTAAATACAACTGTTAAAAAACTAAATATAAGCAGTAATATTGTTGAAAATATTGTTTTGGATAATGGTCAGGTAATTTCTGCAGGAAAATTTGTTTTTTGTAATGGTGTATGGGCAAATAATTTTTTAAAAGAGATTTTTAATACCGATAAAAATATAATAAAAGCAATAAGAGGTGAAATCATCTGTGTAAAGGCGTTACATGCAATGCCTCTGCGGAAAATTATTTTTTGCTCTAATGGTTATATGCTTCCAAGGCCTGCCACAAATGCTTTTGAAACTGATTCTGTTTTAATCGGCAGTACAAGCGACGAGGTTGATCTGGACAAAATACAACCCCCCCTTTCAAACACTGTTTCAGGCATATCATCATTAATAAATCTCTTTAAGACTTTAGTGCCGGACTATAAAGACTATTTAGTTTCTGGCTGCTGGGCAGGGTTGCGTCCCCAAACGAAAGACAACCTTCCTGTCATTGGAAAGATTCCTGAAATAGAAAATTTATATTGCTCGCTTGGGCACTATAGAAATGGAATTTTAACAGGACCATTCTCAGGAAAGATTTTAAAAGATTTGATTCTGGAAAACTCTACAGAATATAATATTGAACCATTTCAGATAAATCGTTTATTTGAAACACAAATAAGAGGCATACCAAAATATGCCTCTATTTAAGGATTCTTTCTGAAAATTTTTTATCTAAATACATCCTGTTTGCATCTTGCTTGATAAGCCTCTTTGCAAGCATTATCAAAACATTATATTGATAGCAGCTTGGATACTTTTTTTTATAAACAGGAATATCAAAATATTTTTCTTCCGGATTAATATTTTCAACCTTATTTTTAATAACCTGGTATGGCATATACGATATAATCATCGGAAAGTAATAGCTTTGCTTAATAAGTTAAACTATGTAGTAAAAGGAGATAACCATAAGTGCTAACCTTAAAAAAAACACCTCTTTTTGAAGAACATAAAAAATGTGGAGGAAAACTAGTGGAATTTGCTGGCTTTGCAATGCCAGTACAATATAAAGGAATTATTGCTGAGCACGGTGCAGTAAGAGAAAATGTCGGAATTTTTGATGTCTCTCACATGGGAGAGTTTATGATTTCCGGCGATGATGCACTGAATTATTTAAATTATCTTGTACCAAATAATGTAAAAAAAATCGAAAAGGCTGGTACCGGACTTTACACACAAATTTGTAACGAAAAAGGTGGAACGGTTGATGACCTGATTATTTACAGATTAGATTCGAGTTTTTTAGTGGTAGTCAATGCGTCAAATATAGACAAGGACTGGAACTGGTTTAATAAAAATAAAAAAGGTTTTAATGTTGAATTAGAAAATCTCTCTGAAAATATTTCACTACTTGCTATTCAGGGACCAAACAGTTTAGATATTTTAGCTAAGGCTTTAAAGATAAGCTCTGATAATTTAAAATTACAAAAATATTTTTGTATAAGAAAACACAATCAGGACTGGATTGCAAAGACAGGATATACAGGAGAAGATGGTTTTGAGGTTTTTATCGATAATCCTACTAGAGCAGTTACAATCTGGAAAGAATTAATTAGCTTAAGCGCTGAACCTTGTGGATTAGGCGCTAGAGATACTTTGAGGCTGGAAGCTGCTTATCCGCTTTATGGACATGAATTAACTGACGATATTTCTCCGCTTGAAGCTGGCTTGGGATGGAGTGTAAAACCGGATAAAGAATGTGATTTTATCGGGAAACAAGTTTTATTAAAACAAAAAAACGAAGGACTAAAAAAGAAAATGATTTGCCTGAAAATAAATGACAGACTCATTGCAAGGCAGGGATACAAAGTATTTTCAAAAGATAAAACTGAGATAGGAATTATTGCAAGCGGATCACAGGGAATAACAGTAGGTTATCCTATAGCAACAGCATTTGTCCCGCCAAATTTCAGTGAGGTCGGAACAGAATTATTAATTAATATAAGGGATAAACTTACTTCTGCAACTGTTGTCCGGAGACCATTTTATAAAAAGACTTAAACCACCATTACTTCTTTTTCTTTGGAAGCAGTCAGTTCATCTATTTCTTTTGAATATTTATCAGTGAATTTTTGAATATGCTCCTGTTCTTTTTTGGATTGATCTTCAGAAATAGCTTTATCTTTTTCAAGTTTTTTTACGGATTCCAGAGCATCTCTGCGGGCATTTCTAACTGATACTTTGTTATCCTCGGCAATTTTTTTAATATCTTTTACCAGGCTTTTTCTTCTCTCTTCTGTTAATGCTGGTACCACAATTCTTATTACATTGCCGTCGTTATTTGGCGTCATTCCAGTATCAGATTTGTTTATAGCTATTTCAATATCTTTCAAAGAGCTTTTGTCGTACGGCTGAATAACCAGACACTTTCCGTCAGGAGTTGAAATATTTGCAATTTGTTTCAGTGGCGTGGGGGCTCCATAGTAATCTACAACTACTCTGTCCAGCAACCCGGGATTTGCCCTGCCTGTTCTAATCGCCTGAAGCTCTTTCTGTGTAAGGCTGACAGCTTTTTTCATCTGTTCTTCTACACTTTTTAAAACATCTGCTGCTTGCATATTTTATCTACCTCCAAATAATGAATATAATACAACAAATAGTGTCCCTTCGGCTTTAAATTGCTTGCTACTTTATCTAATGAATAATACCTTTATAATTTAAATAAATAACCAAGATCCCAAGCAATACACGATAAATAACAAATATATTTGTCTTATTTGTCTGTAAATATTTTAAAAGAAAATGTATAGAAAAATAACCTGCTGCAAAAGCACAAATTACACCGATAAATAAATCCATCCAGATTATATTTTCACTACCAGCTTTTATAGCATAAAACAAAGTATTTAATTCCACTAAACTGCTTATAAGTACTGCAGGTACACTTAATAAAAAAGAGAACCTGGCAGCATCTGCCCTTTTAAATCCTAAAAGCAATCCTGCAAATATAGTAACTCCTGAGCGTGAAACGCCTGGGATTAAAGCAAAAGACTGAGCTAGTCCAAGCAAAATAACATCAAGTGCGTTAATCTTATTAAGATTTCTTGACTGTTTTCCAATAATTTCACTTAAAAGAAGTAAGATACCAAAAAAAATAAGATAAAAAGAAATAAGATTTAAATTCCTTACCATTCCTTTCTCAATTTGCTCTTTGAATAGTAATCCAAAAACACATATTGGAACAGTACCAATCAAAATCCACAACGCGGTTTTTGATTCAGGCGTGGTTAGTAAAGTTTTTCTTTTCCCCTGTGTAGCTAAATTACTTAATAATGCCCCGTAGATTTTACTTAGATCTTTCCAAAAATAAATTACTACTGCAAACATAGTTCCTGACTGTATTACAGCAGAGAATGCTGTGCCAGGATCATTCCAGTGAAGAAGCGCAGGAACAATTCTTAAATGTGCAGTACTGCTTATAGGTAAAAATTCTGTTACTCCTTGAATAATTCCTAAAATAATTGACTGAAAAATAGAATTCACTTCACTAAATCAGGCCGGTTTTTTCTGGTTTTTTCCTTAGCCTGCTCTTCTCGCCATTTTTTTATCTCGGCATGATGACCACTTAGTAAGATATCTGGAACCTTCCAGCTATTAAATTCATTTGGTCTTGTGTATTGTGGATATTCGAGACACCCGCCTTTAAAAGATTCTTCTTCCAGGGTTTCTTCTTTCCTTAGGACCCCTTGAACAAGCCTTGAAACAGAATCGATAACTGCAAGTGCACAAAGTTCACCACCAGTTAAAATAAAATCACCCAGACAAATCTCATGATCAATAATATTCAAAACTCTTTCATCATACCCTTCGTAACGACCACAAATTATAATAATTTGTTCTTCATTTTTTAATTTGTTTGCAAAATCTTGATCCCATTTTTTCCCGCTGGCTGAGGTAATTAAAATCTTGGATTTTTCTTTTTTTGGGATCTTCTTTAAAGCGTTAAAAAGTGGCTCAACCATTAGGATTAAGCCAACTCCGCCGCCATAAGATAAGTCATCAACCTGTTTGTGCTTACCAAGCCCAAACTGTCTTAAATCAACAGTGTTAAGTTTAATTTTTTCTTCTTTATAAGCCCTGCCAATAATGCCGAACTGGCAGTAACTTTTAATAAAATCCGGAAATAAGGTAATAACATCAAACTGCATATTTAAAATTATAGCGTAGTAGGAGCATGCCATGGCATGCTCCTACTGCCATGGCATGCTCCTACTACCATGGCATGCCCCTACCATGTTATTCTTGTTACTATGAAAATCCTTGGCATAGAAACAAGTTGTGATGAGACTGCGGTTGCAGTTGTAGAAAACGGGCGTCAGGTCATTGCAAGCAATATAGTTTCTCAAATAGAATTGCACAAAGAGTTTGGAGGCATAAAACCAAGCGTAGCTAAATTTGCACATGAAGAAGTTATAGATGGCTTAATTAATAAAACATTAACTGATGCAAAGTTATCATTAAATGAAATTGATGGAATAGCTGTAACTATTGGACCTGGACTTGTAATATCTTTGCTTGTTGGATTTAAGAAAGCAAGGGAGCTGGCAAAAAAGTTTAACAAAAAATTAATCGGGGTAAATCATTTATTCGGTCATATATGCTCAAACTTTCTGGAATCAGATTTAGCGCCTCCTTTTATTTGTCTCCTTGCAAGTGGCGGGCATACCCAAATTATAGATGTGAAAACTTATACGGAATATGAGATTATCGGTACTACGCTGGACGATGCATGTGGAGAGGCTTTTGACAAAATCGGGAGATTGCTGGGATTACCGTACCCAGGCGGTCCTAATCTTGAAATTTTGGCCAAAGACGGAGATCCTGACATATTTAAACTGCCGGAAGCAAAAGTAAAACCATATGACTTTAGCTTTAGCGGATTGAAAACTGCTGTTTTAAGACTGATACAAAAATTACCGACTAATTATAGTAAAGCAGATCTTGCAGCAAGCTTTCAGGAAAATGTTACAAACACCCTTGTAAAAAAAATAATTTCAGCCGCAAAAGATAAAGATTCCAAACAAATTGTGGTAGCTGGTGGTGTAGCTGCAAATAAAACTTTAAGAAAAAAACTGCAGGGTTCTACCGACATTCCGGTTTTCATGCCAAATTTAAAATACTGTACTGATAATGCTGCAATGATTGCATCTGGCGGATATTTTTTAAGAGATATTTATCAGGATATTGATACTTTGGATGTCTTTGCTAAAGATCCTTTCTCTATCAAACTAAAAACTCTTTCCAAAGCATCTTTATAATCTATATCATCTAAATATTCCCATTGAATTTGTTTGTTTGATCGAAACCAGGTCATTTGCCTCTTTACAAGCCCTCTTGTATTTAAAGTAATTTTTTCTGCTAAGCTATCTTTATCAATCTGATTTTTTAAATATTCTATAACTTCCGAATATCCTATTGTTTGCTTAAACAAATCAAGCTCCCCATATTTACCCAGGAGGTATTTAACCTCGTCTATAAACCCGGTTTTAAAAAAGGTTTCTGAGCGTTTTTTTATTTTTTTTACGTGTAATTCCCGTTCTTTATATGTTAATCCAATCCAGATAACTTTAAAAGGTAATTCTTTTACAGTCTTCAATTTAGAAAACAATTCATTTGTCTTATAAATAACTTCTAAAGCTCTTATAGTTCTGAAGTTATCATTTGTATGAATTATTTCTGTGGCTTTTGGATCAAGTTTTTTCAGATTTTCATATAACTCTTTCTGGGTAAGCTCTTTAAGCTGTCTTCTGAGACTCAGATCAGGTTTAACTTCCGGAATAGAAAGCCCAAGCAGTACAGAGTTTAAATAAAGTCCTGTTCCACCTGCAAACAAAGGAATTTTGTCTCTTGAAAAAATATTATTTATTTTTTCTTCGGATTCTTTCTTATACAAACCTGCTGAATAATCCTCTCCCGGATTAACCAGATTAATCATATGGTGCGGGACTTCTTTCATTTCATCATTTGTAGGTTTTGAAGTTCCAATGTCCATTTCTTTATAGATAAGTCTGGAATCAGCAGAAACAATTTCAAACGGAAATTTCTTAGCTAATTCAATTGCAATACCTGACTTATAAGTACAAGTCGGTCCGACTAAAGCGTACACTACAAAAGCATCAGGAGCAATTGTCAAAGTTTACCCCTCCTTAATTTTCCGTGTCTGGATAACCAGATAACGACTAAAAATTATAAACCATGCAGGATGTATTTATCTTCATTAAAACTTTATTTAATTCTCTTTTAGTGGAATAGGACCTGGACGATCTAAACTCTTCCAAAAAGCAATAACATCCTGATAGTCTATTACTCCATCGCCGGTTAAATCACTTTTTTCCCGCAGGAAAAAGCTAATTAGTCTGTCTGCTTTTCCAAGATTATACTCAGTATTTGTGTACTTAGCTAATGCTTTTCCTAATTCCGGGATCTGTAGCAGATGATGATATGGATCTTCCAATAAAGCTTTAGATAAATCTTTGATCTTAGGTAAAGGATCTTGATTACCTACTATGTTGATGAGAAGCTCTACATCTGCCTTATCAATTTTCCCATCGCCATCCATATCTCCTGCTCTTAGAATATGCTTAAGAATATTAAGATCTTTTTTATCTAGTTGTCCATCATGATTTAAATCTCCTTTTATTCCCCAGGGAAGTGAAATACGCTCTAACGGTCTAATGGTAGGAGGAGGAGAATCTATTATTTTTTTTAACTTTTCATAATCTTTCTCATCAAGTTTCCCATCTCTGTCCATATCTCCAATAAAAAGAGCCTTTCTAAGCCTATTAACGTCTTCCTGATTAACCTGGCCATCACCGTTTATGTCACCTTTAATTATCTTCCCACCGTCGTAATCTCCCCAAATAGTAAGAACATCACTATGATCTAATTTGCCATCATGATTTGGATCAACCGGTCTATTTTCCATAATTCTATAAAAGAAAGATTTAACATTATTTATGTTTTCAAGAGAAGCAGGAGTCTTGGTGTATTGTGCCAGTGCTTCGTATAATTCATTTGATCTTTCCCATGGAGGAGGCAGTAGTATAGGTCTGTCTATATCTGCATCTTTGTCAGTTTCATTTCGATACCAATTCTGATGAGTTTTTGCATAAATAATATATTCATTTGATAAATCCATAATTTTCCCAAGCAACATCTCTGGTGAAATAGGTGGTTTAATGGGTCTTACTTCAGAGGTCTGTGATAATGAGTTTAATAAAACTGAATCCGGATTTTTAATTTCATTAGAAGCACCTTTTCTGTTTTCTGCACCTGTAACTTTTGCTGGATCTATTTGAAAAATAAACATGACTGAAACCCTCCTCTTTCACATGAAGTGAATAATTATGACGGAATAATATCTGTGAGGAATTAAGAGGAGGTTATGATTAATTTGAAATTTGACTTGCTCAGGGTCAGCCTATTCATTTCTTATATAATTTAATAATGTTTTTACTTGATCAAGGTAACTGCTTATATACATAGCTCTTTGATCACGATCCAGGTATTTTTCCAAACTAAGCCAGTCTTTTACTTTTAACTGAAGATTCATAAGCTTTCTTTCAATTTCATTTGCGAGCTTAGGGCTATACCTGTCAAGTTCTTCCTTTAAATCCTGGGTTAAATAATAAACTTCTTTCTGCGTCTGACTTTCAGACAGGACAGAAAGTAATGGTTGTCCTTGCATCTGCCCTGTAAGTGCAAGTTTTTCAATTATTGAATTGAACTCATCCAGTAATTTCTGACAGGCAGGAATTGGTTTTTCATACGGGGTAAAAATTGTTTTCTCACGAAACGGGCCATTTTTTAGCAGATTTGATTTAACATTATCTAAATGTTCTGAAGCAAATAAAGCTACTCCTAAAACACCTGCATTCCTTGCCTGGGTTATCCTTTCTGCCAGCTCGCCAAGACTTAAAACCCGCAGATTAAAAGCAGGAATAATAATTCCCTTATCATTAACCAGTTCTCTTTCCCTTAAAAGCTTTGTTTTAATTTCATCTTTTGTATAAGAATAATAAAACGGATAAACGATATCTATCCATCTGTTTATAAGCCAGGTCTCCCAGTCCTGCTGAATTAGCTGCATTCTAAGAGTCCTGTCAAGAGCAAAAACCGCAGCTGATATTTTTAAATTTGGTTTTATTGTCCGGAGTTTAGTACTTGTATCTTTTACAAAATCACTTACAAGTGTAGCTTTCCAGTCTCTCCAGATTCTGTTGTTCTTTCCTTCCAGCGAAGGTGCTTTACCAGTCGCTTCCAGAAAAGCATTTTTAGTGACAAAATCAAAACCAACCTGAGAATAAGTTTTCTGAAACGGGAATCTTACATAATCAAACTGAAAACCGTCCACATCATAGTTTGTTACTATTTCACTAAATAATTCCTGTAAAAATTCACATGCTTTCTTATTTGCAGGACTTATCCAGGTTTCAGGCTGCAACTCTACTCTTAGCTGCCCGTCCTGACCTGCTAAAGCCCAGCTTTTGTCCTTAGTAGAAATTACAGGACCTGGATATTCAACTGGTTTATTTACAAGTAAATTGTGCCTGGTATTTCCTACAGCAAATGTCCAGACCCAGGCATGAAGTTCCATTCCATATGCGTGAGCAGCATCTATAGCTACTCTTAACGGATCCCAATCTTTAATAAGCGGATTCTGTGGAAGAAGTCTGGAGGGATAAATCGGATAGCCGGCATTAACTGTTTCAAAAAATATTACATTAAATCCGATACGGGAAAGATTTTTAATCAAATTTCTAAGCTCAACTGCATCTTTGCATGCCACAATACTTCCCCGATCAAGCCAGATAGCACGAACTTCTACTTTTCTTACAGGAATACCCAGGGAATAAACAAATGCAAGCTCATTTTTTGCAGAGCTTGCATCTTCTCTGGCTAATTTATAATTACCAAAGAGATAATTTGAATTAAAACTATTAAAAAAATCCAGCCCGTCGCTAAAATGTTTTTTTAACAGATATTTAGGTACCGACAAATCAAGCTGTTCAGAAATTTGAATTACCAGGGCAGCTTCTGATTTTAGTGCATTGATTTCTTTTACAATTTTTTTATATTCCTCATTTGATATTTTTTTTGTTATGTCAAATGAAATGTTATCCCAAAAATAATCAATAGTTTTGAGAAATGCTGCAATATCATTTTTTGTGTCCACATCCTGTCCCCAGCTGTAACCTATGTAAACTGTATTGTTTGAGCTGCCGATTGCCGGCCGGTTTGTTTCTTTCCACCTTGCAATAATTTTTTTTGTACTACCGCGGATTTCAAATATAGAATAAAAATTCCCGACAGGCAGTTCAAAAAGAATTTCGTCAGTTCTGTGTTTTAATTTAAGTTCACCTTTTGCAATCACATTTTCACTTATATCAATTCCTTGTTCAGACAAGAAAGTTTTCAAATTTTCAGAGACCGGACCAATACCGGAGCTTATAACCAGCTTCCCTCCGGAATTTAAAAAATCTTTTAAAAACCCCAGCTCATTTGAATCTATATCAATTGCAAGCGGAAAAAAAATAATATTTGCATCCAAATCTGTTTTTTTTGTTTCCGGAGTAATATTACATATAAACTGATAATCTAAGTTTGTTCCTTCAAATGTCTCAAGAAACGACTTCCAGACCTGCTGAAACCCGACAATATTATTACTGTTGTAGGTTTCAACATTTTTGTAACTGTACAATACGCCGATTTTTTCAGACGCCCTGGCGTCTGTTAAACTACAAATTAAAGCAAGAAACAAAACAAAAAGAAAAATGAATAACTTTCTGTTAAAACAATTGAAAAAAATCAAAGCAGCACCTCAAATTGCAATTATAACCGGCTCGGGGATAACGCTATTCAGAGATAAAGAGCCTATATTTGAAGTTAAATATAGTGAGTTAAATGCTTCAATAAAAGGACATGAAGGCAAATCAAAGCTTTATAAAATCAACAATAAACACATACTGGTTTTTTCCGGGAGGCGCCACTTATACGAAGGACTAAGCTTCAGTGATGTAACCAGTAACGTAAGACTTGCTTATAATCTGGGAGTAAAAAAAATAATAATTACAAATGCTGCCGGCGGAATAAATAAAAATTTTAAAGCCGGAGATTTAATGTTAATAACCGGGTTTATTGATCTTATGCAAACCACTGAAAGAGGTACTTTAAGTGGCATTATTCAGGCTCCTTTTAAAATAAAGTCAAGTCTGACTAAAAAGATATCAAATACTTTTAACTCAACAGTTAAAAAAGGAGTTTATGCCGGTGTGTTGGGTCCTTCTTATGAAACATTTGCAGAAATAAAACTTTTCCGGTTACTTGGTGTAAGTGCTGTAGGTATGTCAACTGTGCCTGAAATAATCTGTGCAAAAAGCTTAGGACTGGACTATGCAGGAATATCAGTAATTAGCAATATCTGGAATCCCGGACATAAGCCATCACATAAAAAAGTTTTAGAACAGGTAAAAAAGACAAATGAAAAACTGGATAGACTGGTTTCAAAGCTGGTGGATAAGACTTGATTTGTACTACTAACACCCGGCAACAGCTAAAACATTGTAAACAGTATCCCTTTCTACAGGAATGTATCCTGCATCTTCAATTAACCTTTGAATAAAATCTTTTTCAAGTCCTTTTTTGCCGGCTCCTGCTGCATGAGTAACACTTTCTTCCTGAATGGTTCCATCCAGATCATCTGCGCCAAAATTTAATCCAATCTGAGCAAGTCCTGTCCCAAGCTGAATCCAGTAAGCCTTTATGTGATCAAAATTGTCCAGAATAATTCTGGAAATAGCAATATTTTTTAAAGAATCAAATGCAGTTACAGGCTCTATTTTTCCTGCTATCTCAGTGTCTTCATAGTGACAATGCAAAGGAATAAAAGTCTGAAAGCCTTTACTTTTATCCTGCTGCTCACGTAACCGAATCATATGATCCAAACGATCTTCTGCTTTTTCTCCAATACCACAGAGCATAGTAGCATTTGATTTTAATCCTAGTTTGTGAGCAGTATTATGAATTTCAAGCCACGTTTGGGCTGGAATTTTATCAGGGCAGATAGTATCCCGAACTGACTTTGAGAATATCTCAGCACCACCTCCGGGCAGGCTATTTAATCCTGCATCAATCAGCAGCTCCAGTGTTTCCCTGGGTGTTATTTTTTTAAGCTTACTGAAAAAATCTATCTCAACTGCAGTAAAACCTTTTATATGCAAAGACGGGAAAGTTTGTTTTATTGCTTTTAAAAGTTCCGTGTAATATGGTAATGCTGCTTTTGGATTTAATCCACCGACGATGTGAACCTCACCAGCTCCACTGTTTACTCCTCTTCTTACATGCTCTAATGCCTCATCTATAGTATAAGTGTACGCTCCTTTGTCATTTGGCAATTTTGCAAAAGCACAAAAATTACATCTGCCAATACAAACATTTGTTGGATTTAGATGAAGATTTTTATTCCAGTAAACCCATTTTGATTTTTCTTTTCCTGATTTTATTTCACGAGCCAGCTTCCCAAGAGATCCGATGGTTAAAAGATCATTTGAGTTATAAAGAAACAAACCTTCTTCAAAAGTGATTCTTTGTTTTGTTAAGATTTTTTGTTTAATTTGAGAGAGCATAACTATATTATAATTTATTAAACCTTGTCTCAGTTATTTTTGTAGATACTGGAAAATGTCCAAATATTTTTTGTAGATCATCTATAAATTTAAGATATTCATCAAATGAAAGATTTACAGGAATGCGGCTTGAAAATCTAAAGTCATCCCGCCTCTTAAGATCACTGGCATCTTCTAACAGTTCTTTTTTTTCTATATCGTCAAGCATTTTTAATCTCACCTAATATTTTTTCCAAATCCTTTTCTCTATTAAAGAGCTTGAAATACTCTCTTATTAATTCTATGTTAATCTTGCCATGATTATTTCTTATAAGTAATTCTATATCAGACATATCTTGAAAATATCAAAAAATCAATATCGCTAGTTGCTCTTGGAACTCCTGCCGTATGTAATGCAAGCCCACCAATAATTGCATAGCTTATTTTTTGTTTATTAAACTCTTCAAGAAGAAAATTTAAAGTTGCGACGATATCCATCAAGCACCTTCTTCAAAAATAATTTTCTCTTTGTTTAGCTGACAGTATACAATATCTCTACCTACATATCGGCAAAGCAGTAACATTTATTTCTTATCTACTTTTTTTCCGAGCCAGTAAAATCCAGCTACCATTACTACAAGCAAAGTAATGTTTGAATTTAATAAATTTGTTAAATCTCCCATATTCCCTCCTTTTACTTTTACAATAGACTTTACAATTCAAAGAAGGTTTCTAAATAAAAGATTTAAAATAGTTTTACACATTAAAAAAATCAGCCATGTATTTACCTGTATCTACTTGAAACTGTTTAAGCGCGTGATCTTTTTGTATGAATTATGAAAGAATTACGTTAATTAACTTTTAGAAAAAAGATTTTTACTATGAATAATTGCTAGGAATGAGTGAATGAGGGTGTTTTAATTGTATTTGTGAAATTTATAAAATTAATAATCTGGATATTTTTAGTAGCTATATTTTCAATATCCTGTACTTTTCAAAAAGAAAAACATATTTTACGCCTTGGCTTTATACCAAATGTTACTCATGCTACAGCACTCATTGGAATTGAAAAAAATATTTTTCAAAATGAACTTGGAAATAATATTAAATTTACGCCTGTTCATTTTGTGATTGGAAATAGCATTATCGATGCGTTTATTACAAATCAAATTGATGCTGCTTATATAGGTCCGGGACCGTTTATTAATGCACTTTATAGAAATATTCCAGTTAAACTCTTGGCAAATGCTGCAAACAGTGGAACTACCATTGTAGGTGTAAAAGCAATTCATGAATTGCCTCCAGGTAATCTGCGCATTGCAGTTCCTCAATACGGAAACACGCAGGATTTACTCTTAAGAGCATACTTAAAGGAAAATAATTTATCAGACAAGGTAAAAATTATTGCTATTCCGCCGCAGGATACTGGAACTGCTTTTTTCACTATGTCAATAGACGGAGCATGTTTACCGGAACCATGGGGGACAATATTAATTGAAAAAAATATTTGTAAATTATTAGTCGATGAAAAATCAATATTAAATAATGGAAACTATCCTGCAACACTACTTGTCGTCAATAAAAAGTTTGATTTAGAAAATCCTGAATTAATAAAAAAATTATTAACTGCCCATAAAAAGGCAACTGAATTTATAGCTAATAACCCGCTTGAGGCAGTTAAAGTCACTACAAATGCTATATCCGGGATTTCAAAAAAAGAAATAAATCAGAGTATTATCGCTAAAGCTTTTAAAAGATGTACATTTAACAATGATTTGGATTTAAACATATTGAAAGAATTTAAAATTATTGCCATAATTGCAGGGTATTACAGAAAAGACTTTTCAGATAAAATTCATGAAAATAGCGTTAATTAGAGTTACTTTTTTTGCCACACTGTTTTCTGTCTGGTATTTAATAGTAAAACTTGGAAATATACCATCTTATATTCTTCCTGCTCCGTTAGAAGTGTTTTATAGCTTTTACTATGGATTTTTAAAGGGGGGATACACCGGTGCTATTTTCAGTTCACTGCTTAGAGTTTTAACCGGATACTTTATGGCATTGAGTATTGGAATTATGATTGGGATTTTGCTTGCACGATATTACCTCCTGGATATAACTTTTGGTAAAACAATTCTTGCTTTACAATCCATTCCAAGCGTTGCATGGGTTCCGCTGGCATTACTGTGGTTTGGGATAACTGACAGTGCAGTAATATTTATTATTATTTTAGAAGCTGTTTTACCGGTAGCACTTAGCACAAAAAATGCCATGAAAAATATTCCTCAAAATTTAATCCGTGCAGCACAAACCCTTGGGAGTAAAGGATTACATTTATACCAAAATATAATTATCAAAGCTATGATTCCGGAGCTTGTAACAGGACTAAGATTAAGCTGGGCATTTGCATGGAGAGCGTTAATTGCAGGCGAACTTTTTATAAGCGGCTCCGGAATCGGACAAACGCTTGAGCTTGGCAGATCACTTGCTGACATGGCTCAGGTAATTGCAATGATTACAACAATAGGTGCAATTGGATTTTTAACTGAAAATATATTTTTCGGAAGTATGGAAAGAAAGGTAAGAGTTGCCTGGGGGCTGGAAGGACGGTAGATGTTACCACCGAAGATAAAATTTATAAACGTCACAAAATCCTATGATAGCGCTTCAAAAAGTGACGTTATCCTGCAGGATTTAAATTTTGAAATTTATGCAGAAGAATTTATTTGTATTTTAGGACCTTCCGGTTCAGGGAAAACTACAATCTTAGGTCTTGTAGCCGGATTTATAAAACCATCCGGTGGAAATGTTCTTTTTAATTCTAAAAATATAACGAGACCGGATAGCTCACGCACACTGGTTTTTCAGGATTACGCATTGTTCCCATGGCTAAACATATTAGATAATGTAGCATTTGGTTTGACTACAAAAAATCATAAGAATAATCATGCAAGGGAAAAAGCTCTGGAATATTTAAATATGGTAGAGCTTTCTGCTTATAAAGATCATTCAGTAAGCCAGCTTTCAGGTGGTATGAAGCAAAGAGTAGCTATTGCCAGAGCGCTGGCAGTAGACCCTGAGGTTTTGCTGCTGGATGAACCATTTGGAGCTCTTGATCTGCAAAGCAGGGAAAGCATGCAAACTGAATTAATCAGATTAATGACAAAAGCTAAAAAAACAGTTTTATTTGTAACCCATAGTGTTGATGAGGCTCTAAAACTTGCAGACAGGATTTTAGTAATAGGAGGAAAACCCGGAAAATTACTTTGTGACACTACAATTGCTGTAGCAAGACCAAGAGATTTAAACAGTAACCAGCTGATAAGTATTAGAAATAAAATTCTGGATAAACTTTCACAATCAGATTTATTTATGGGACTGAATATTTAGAAAGCAGTAAGCAATAAGTGGCAAGCAATAAAAATATTGGAAATGGAATTCTATATATAGTAGCTACTCCGATTGGAAATTTAGAGGATGTCACTTTAAGGGCACTTCGAATACTAAAGGAAGTAAATTTTATCCTGTGTGAGGATAAACGCATAACTGTAAGGCTTTTAAATAAATATGAAATCAGAACAAAACTTATACCCTTTCACCGATATAACGAAAAAGAAGAAGCCAAAAATATAATATCTTATTTGAAATCAGGGAAAAATATAGCTCTTGTTTCTGATGCAGGAAGCCCATTGATCTCAGACCCTGGCTGTGAGTTAATTTCAGAAGTATATAAAAATCATATAAAAATCATACCGATTCCCGGACCAAGTGCATTAATCAGTGCATTATCAGTATGCCCGATAAAGTTTAATGAATTTACTTTTTTCGGGTTTTTGCCAGATAAAAGTTTAAAAAGAAATAACTTAATTTCTTCATTCGGTAAAAATTGTTCAATGGCAGTTTTATATGTGGCACCACATGACATAAAAAAATATATAAAAGAAATTTACAATCAATATCCCCAAATAAATGTTTTTTACGCCCGCGAGCTGACAAAAATATATGAAGAGAGCTGGTGTGGAAAAATAAAAGATTTAACTGATTTACTGGAAAACAAAGAATTAAAGGGTGAAATAGTTCTGGTACTTGATTTTCAAAAAGAAAAAAGCAGGCAGATCAACAAAGAAGAGATAACCAGTCTGATGAAAAAAAAGATCAAGGAGGGAAAATCATTAAAAGAAACATCTAAATTATTTGCAAAGGAATACGATTTATCAAGCAAAATGCTTTACGATATGTACATAAAAAAAGAAAGCAGAGTTAATTAACCCTGCTTTCGTAGATATTCAAACACTCATCAACCTTATCTTCTGTTTACTGATTGTTTAAATTGTTTTCCTGCAGAAAATTTTGGGGCTACACTTGCTGGAATTTGAATGGCTTCTCCGGTTTTTGGATTTCTACCCATTCTTTCTTTTCTTTTTCTTGGTTCAAACGTACCAAATCCAACAAGGGTAACTTTTTCACCTTTTGAAAGAGTTTTCATAATTGATTCCAGTGTTGTTGAAATTATTTCATCAGCTTTTTTTTGTGTAAGCTGTTCTTTGTTTGCTAACTGAAGTACTAAGTCTTGTTTGTTCATATATCCTCCATTTTTAAGTAATTCCTATAACCAGATGATATGCTAAAAAGCCCGTTTTGTCTAGGTTCTGGCACTATGGTTAAGGATGAAATTGTTAGTGATACAAGTTTTTTAAGAAAGATTTTTATGCTTTTGTAATTTAAATGCCATAATTTGGACTTATGGAGATCAAAACCAGACTATCAAAACTAAAACTTATTAATTTCATTAAGGCTATAGACTTAGAAAAAATTAATGAGATTTATATATCAAACGGAATAATTACATCTAAAGAACAAGCAGCTAAGGATGATTTTATGGTAGTTGATTGCAAGGATTGTATTATTGCTCCGGGATTTATTGATCCACAGTTAAACGGACTTGAAGACTGTGACTTCTGGCAACTCCCGGATTTTAAGAAAATTGATGATTTAAGGCTAAAACTTGCATTGTCAGGTGTTACTGCATTTTGCCCTACTATTATTACAAGCGAAAAAGAAAAAATTATTCAGTCAATTACTCATATAAACTCTTATATAAAACAGTGTAAAGATTATACTGGTGCAAAAATTTTAGGGATTCACCTGGAAGGCATCTTCATTACAAAATATGGTGTTCATAAAAGTAACTGTGCACAGAAAGAATTAACACTTAAAAATCTGGAGCCATTTATAAAAGAAAATGTAGTAATTTTTACTCTGGCACCAGAGCTTGATAAAACAGGTGAAGCTGTAGAATTCCTGCAAAAAAATAATATTTTAGTTTCAATCGGGCACAGTAATGCTACTTATAAAGAAGGAAACAATAGAATCAAAAAATTTGGATTAAGTTGTGTTACTCACATGTTTAATTCTCTAAGAGGTATTGAAGGTTTTTCACATCGAGGTAACAGTTCTGCAAATCTGGAGATCCTGAAATCAAAACTTAATAATGAAAGCATGATTAATTCTGATAAAGATGGGATTATTCTTTCAATATTAAAAGACAAAAATATCTGCTGTATGGTTATTGCTGATGGACTGCATGTAAATAAAGAAGTATTAGAATTTTTGTACCGGATTAAAGGTAAGGAAAACTTTTCACTTACCACAGATATGGTTTCAACAGAGTTTTTTAACTTAGCAAAAAGTCATGGAACATTAGGCGGCGGGCAAACTACAATGGAAAAATGTGTTTTAAATTTGGTGCAATGGGAGATTTGTAATATAGAAGATGCTTTAATTTGTGCATCAAAACCAATAACAAACAAATTAAGAATTGCTAAAGACACAGGACTTGGTCAGTTAAGTTTCGGGAAAGAAGCAAATATTACTCTCTGGGATACTAAGAAAAATAGAGTTAAGGGAACTATTATAGGCGAAAATATATTCTTTAACTAGGGAAGCGCAAGCTTGTCTTGCGCTATGTTAAAAAAATGAGTGTTTATGTTTTAGGCTGGCCACAACCAAATGGAAAGATTGCTCTTTTATGCAGATCCGGTGGAGTAAATCAAGGGCCGGCTTTTTGCCAGACAAGAAAAGAAGCCATGCTTCTAAGAACAAAGCTTGCAAATGATCCCAGAGGAAGGAATAATAAAAAAGCCCAGGAAATAATTAAAAGACTTTTGATCTACCTGTATTCAGGTGAAGAAACTATAATGTGGCGACCCGGTGATCTATGGGTTTACCTGGATCCAAAAAAATTAGTTCTTTTGGAACAAACCAGATTAAGCTAGCGTTAATTGTGATAGATCTCAGTAACTGCACAGGTACTCCAGGGGTATCATGATCATGCCCTAAATTTAGGCTATCTAAGAAAGCGAGGTTTGCCTGATTCATTCAGCAAACCGAGCGGTCTATGCAAAGGTGGCTCTGAGGAGCAACGTCACCGCAAGAGCCACCTGAGTAATAACAGATCTCATTTTAAATTAATACTATCCAGGGTAAGACCTAAATACAGATGTCCCTCAGGGGTAAATATATTACAGAGTCTGTTATGAAAAATTATCCTTGCATTTTAAGAAGAGAGAGATTTAAGGAGGTAAAGCTTCCTGCCAGACTTTATGGATACTTAACTCTTTGCCAGAACTTAAAATATAAAAGAACTGAAACAGATAAAAAAGAAGCAGTTATTTCAGGCAACCTGCCATTTGTATCAGAAATGATTAGAAAATCCTCACAAGAAGCTGTTAGGCACGTCAATTGGACGTTTTTAAGATATTAACCTGGTTTTAACCAGTTACTGGTAATTTGCCATCCGATAGCCCTAAGAGCTGTCCAAAAAAAATATTTTTGAACAGACTAAAGAGGAATTTATGTCTACAGATCTTACAAAAAGAGATTTAGGAAAAGATCTAAATTTACTGCCTGGTTATTTTACCGGTAACTATGCGGCCATAAACAGATCGTCCGGAAGTATTCCTCAGATACAAAGGTTAACCAGTGCAGCTAAGTCATTTACAGATGAACTTACAAAATTAATGCAGCAAAATCCAGTGGCATTAAGAGCAGCAATGCAACCGGCAAAAATTCAAAATCTTCCAAACTGCCTGCCACTTACTGCATCAGTGACTCAAAAAATTGGAGCAGAAGGAGCAGTCTTGGCATTAAGTGCAGCATTGCGTTATTGCCAATATTATAAAAAGATCAGTCCGGCACCAAGGTTTATGTAAAACAAATAATTTATGTTAAACACATTAGTACCAGTTAAAAAACAAATTAATCCTCCGGGTGAGTTTAACTATCTTCAAACTAAACCTAATTTTTACCCGGCACAGGCAATTAGTACAATTGAAGAACCTTTATTATTTTCAACTTTTCTCACAGAATCAATTGCTGAGCATGAAAGCATTACAAGACTTCCAGACAGAATCAAGCCAAAGACTGATCTGCCGCTTACATCTGACTATGGCGAGGTAGGTTTTCCACAGATGGTATCAATCTGTGGTCCGCTAAAAGCCGCTCTTCAATACATATAATTATCTGCAATTACTGGCGAAATACAATTTGACTTTCTAAAGCAAATAGTACATTATTAATACTTGCATTTTGCCAAAGAAAGTTAGGAACGCCTCAGGCGCTTTAAAAGAAAACCTAACCGAGGTAGATTAAAAATAATTTACTTTTCTTTGGCCTCACTATTTACAGTGAGGCTTTTTGTTAATTAATAAGAGCATTTGTCCGATTTACTCGGCAAATGCGATCCAGGGACAAGGATCGACAGCGGGACGCTTCAGCTTGTCTGAAGCGAAAAAAAATGGAAAAGAAAAAAGAAGCAGTAAAAAACTTTAAAGAGATGTTTTCAAAATCTACTTTAACGATCGTTACTGATTATAGGGGATTTACAGTAGCAGAAATTACTGATCTGAGAAAAAGGCTGCATAAAAACAATGCCGATTATAAAATTGCAAAAAACACATTAATTAAACTTGCAGCTAAAGAAACAAATTTGACTGAATTAGAAAAATTTCTTGAAGGTCCTACAGCAATTCTGCTAAGCTTCGGTGAGCCGACTATATGTGCAAAAACATTTGTTGAATTTATAAAAGAGACAGAAAAAGGACAAATAAAAGGTGGTGTATTTGAAGGAAAACTTATTTCAAAAGATGAAATAAAAACATTTGCATCATTACCCTCAAAAGAAGTTCTGCTTGGTCAGATTGCAGGACTGCTTACTGCAAACACTGCATCCATCGTAGGTATATTTGAAAGTTTAATTAGAGATATTGCACTTCTTACAGAAGAAGTAGCAAAGAAAAATTCCAGTGGCAGGGAATAATTTAAAAAGGAGATAAAAACATGGCAGCAAAAACAGAAAAATTACTTGAGGACATAGCTTCATTGACTATTCTTGAAGCAGCTGAACTCAAGAAAATGATGGAAGAAAAATTTGGTGTTACAGCAGCAGTACCTATGGCAATGGCAGCAATGCCAGCAGGCGGCGGGGCAGCAGCACCTGTCGAAGAAAAAGATGCATTTGATGTAGTCCTGACAAGTGCTGGCGATAAGAAAATAGAAGTACTAAAAGTAGTACGTGAAGTAACAGGACTTGGCTTAAAAGAAGCTAAAGACCTCGTAGACGGAGCGCCAAAACCACTAAAGAACGGTGTTAAAAAAGACGAAGCAGAAGGCATTAAGAAAAAGATTGAAGCTGCCGGCGGCAAGGTAGAGCTTAAGTAAAGGAACTCGAAAAGCGGGGCTTGAACCAGTTTATTTGGTCAAGCCGGGCGTTCTGTGCAAAGCCGGTTCGAAGAGCAACGTCACCGCAGAACCGGTGGCAAACAAATGTTTAAAAAAATTTTAATTGCAAACAGAGGTGAAATTGCACTTCGCATTATCCGGGCAGCTCGCGAGCTTGGAATTGAAACTGTTGCGGTTTATTCACAGGCTGACAGTAACTCACTACACGTACAACTGGCTGATGAAGCTTATTGTATAGGGCCTGCCAGATCAGCTAACAGCTATTTAAATATTCCTTCAATCATCAGCACTGCTATTTTATGCAGAGCAGATGCAATTCACCCGGGCTATGGATTTTTAGCTGAAAATGCAACCTTTGCTGAAATGTGTGAATCTCATGGAATTAAATTTATAGGCCCTACATCTAAAAACATTTCAGAAATGGGAGATAAAGCAACTGCTAAAAAAATTATGAAAGATTCCGGCATTCCTGTAATTCCAGGAATTGACGGACTAATAGACAGTTCACAAAAAGCAACTGAAGCTGCAAAAAGTATCGGATATCCTGTAATTGTAAAAGCTACAGCAGGCGGTGGCGGGAGAGGAATGCGGGTAGCACATGACGAAGAGCAGTTAATTTCAAGCATTGACTCTGCAGCCCAGGAAGCAAACAATGCTTTTGGAAATGCAGGAATATACCTGGAAAGATACATAACTAAAATAAGACATATTGAAGTACAAATATTAGCTGATGAATATGGAAGTATAATCCACCTGGGGGAAAGAGATTGTACGGTACAAAGACGTCATCAAAAATTACTGGAAGAGGCACCCAGTCTTCATATCGATAATGCACTAAGAGAAAAAATTGGACGTTATGCAGTAAATGCTGCAAAATCAATTAATTACAGAAATGCAGGTACGATTGAGTTTATATTAGACTTAGAAAGTAAAAATTTTTATTTCATGGAAATGAATACAAGGATTCAGGTAGAACATCCTGTTACTGAAGCTGTCACTAATATAGATCTGATTAAAGCTCAGATAAAAATAGCAGCTGGTGAAAAGCTCTGGTTAAAACAGGATGACATTAAAATTAATAATTATGCAATTGAGTTTAGAATAAATGCAGAAGATCCTGATAAAAACTTTGCACCATCACCCGGAAGAATTGACGGATACATAGCCCCTGGTGGGCCTGGCGTAAGAGTAGACAGTCATTGTTATACCGGATATGAAATCCCGCCGTATTATGACTCTATGATTGCAAAGTTAATAGTCTGGGATCGTGATCGAAGCCTTGCTATAAAACGTGGCATTAGAGCACTGGATGAGTTTGCAATTACAGGAATTCATACTACTATTCCGTTTCACCTGAAAGTATTGGAACATCCAAAGTTTATTTCCGGTGATTTTAGTACTGATTTTGTAACCAGGGAGTTTTCTCAAACTCTGATTTCTTCATCTTCCTGATTTTCTTCACCTTGCTCACTGTTACCTTCTACCGCTTCAATCTGTGCATGCATAAGCAATACCACTGCTTCACGTTTTACATCTATAAGTAACTGTTCAAACATGTCAAAGGCCTCTTTTTTATATTCCATTAACGGATCTTTTTGACCATAGCCTCTTAAGTGTATGCCATCACGCAAAGCATCCATATTATGCAGATGATCTACCCACTTAGAATCAATTACATGAAGCATAATCTGCCGTTCAATTTCTTTTATATTTTCAGGTCCTAAATCTTTTTGTTTAATAGAATATGCATCTAACCCGGCTTGATTTAAAATCTCTTTTAGCTCATTAAAAGATCCGGAATTAAGTGATTCAATAGTTACAGTGTTATTTAATACAGGAAAATCTGCCCGTAGAGCTTTATACAAATTTGGCAAAGCTTCGTCCTGCCAGCTTTCTGACGGAGTTTCAGGATTTATATGGGCATATAAAATATTTTGCATATGAATATCAATCATTTCAAGGATCGAATCGGTTATATCTGCACCTTCTAATATTCTTCTTCTTTCTCTGTATATTACTTCTCTCTGGGTATTCATTACATCGTCATATTGCAGAACATGTTTTCTAAGATCAAAGTTATGAGCTTCAACCCGCTTTTGTGCTCCTTCCACTGCTGTCGTAACCATCTTGGCTTCAATAGGTAAATCTTCTTCTGCTTTAAGAAAAGTCATAATCTGAGAAATTTTTTCTCCTCCAAAGATTCTCATTAAATTATCTTCCAGAGATAAAAAGAATTTGGTAGAACCCGGATCTCCCTGTCTGGCAGCTCTTCCCCGAAGCTGGTTATCTATTCTTCTGGATTCATGCCTTTCAGTACCTATAATATGAAGCCCGCCAAGTTCTACTACTTTTTCATGTTCCTGTTCACATTCATCTTTAAATTTCCTGAATAATTCTTTCCACTTATCTTTATACTCCTGACTGTTTTGGTCTAATTTAAATTTCATCACAGCCTCTGCTGTTAAATATTCCGGATTTCCACCCAGGATAATGTCTGTACCGCGACCGGCCATATTTGTAGCAATTGTAATTGTTCCGAATCTTCCTGCCTGAGCAACAATATAAGCTTCTTTCTCATGGTTTTTAGCATTTAAAACATTGTGGGGAATTTTATTTCTAACTGCTTCTACTACTACCACTGAAGATTCAAACCTGTCCAGAATAAACTCAAGTTCACTATCCTTATATGTATTCTTAAGCTGTTCAATAATTGGTTTAATATCAGCATCTTTTAAATTTCCCGGTCTGTCCAAGAGTTTTACTAATTTTTCGGTTTGTTCATTATTGATTTTTCTTTCTTTTAAAATTCTTAAAACTCTCTGTGCGTTTTCCTGCATAACTTTTGTCATTGTCTGGGGCTTTGACAACATCTCGGAAATTAATTCTGATTTTTCTATGCTTACAGTTCCTACCAGTACAGGCCTGCCACTAAGATGAGTTGTTACTATTTCCTCAATACAGGAATAAAATTTATATTTTTCTGTCCTGTAAACCTGATCATCAATATCTTCCCTGATATTTTTCTTATTGGTAGGAATAGTAACTACATCGAGATTATAGATTTTTCTGAACTCATCCTTTTCTGTATAAGCAGTACCAGTCATGCCTGCAAGCTTTGGATAAAGTCTGAATAAATTTTGAAAGGTAATACTGGCAAGAGTCAGAGTTTCTTCCTGAATCGGCACTGATTCCTTAGCTTCAATAGCCTGATGTAAACCATCACTCCAACGACGTCCCATCATCAGTCTTCCTGTGAATTCATCTACAATTACTACTTCCAGCTTATTATTATTTTCCGGATTAGGCTTAATCACATAATCAGTATCTCTTTTAAAAAGTTCTTTTGCTTTTAATGCCTGCAATAAATTATGGGCCAGGTTTGCACGTATATCCCATAAATCATCAATACCAAGTAATTTCTCGGCATTTTTAATTCCACTATCAGTAAAAACCACATTTCTGGCTTTTTCATCTACCCAGTAATCACAGTTTTGATCATCCTTATCTTTTCCTCTTTTAAGTCTCAAAGAAAGTTTTGCCATAGTAATGTAAATTTCTCTTTGGCTGCGGGTAGGCATACCTGAAATAATAAGCGGAGTTCTGGCCTCATCAATTAAAATGCTGTCTACTTCATCTACAATTGCATAAAAATAATCTCTCTGAACACAGTTTTTTAAATTTGTTTCCATATTGTCTCTTAAATAATCAAAACCAAATTCATTGTTTGTACCATAAGTAATATCAGCCTTATAAGACAGTAATTTTTCTGCTTTCTTTTGATGGGGGATAACCAGCCCGACACTCATTCCTAAAAAGTTGTAAATCTTCCCCATCCAGGCAGCGTCACGTTTTACAAGATAATCATTTACAGTAACTACATGAACACCACGCCTGCACAAAGCGTTTAAATAAACCGGCAATGTAGCAACCAGTGTCTTACCTTCCCCGGTTTTCATTTCAGCTATTTTACCTTCATGAAGAACAATACCGCCCATAAGCTGCACATCAAAATGTCTCATATTTAAAACTCTTTTTGAAACTTCCCGAACCAGTGCAAAAGCTTCAGGTAAAATCTCACCCAGAACTTCAAATGTAGCCTTGTCCCTTGCTGTTCTAATGATTCCGGGGATTTTAGGAGTATCTTCAGCTACCAGCAACTTATCTTCGACACCCTTAAGCTTATTATCTATTATGTTTTTAAAATATGGAGTTTTTGCTTTAAGTTCATCATCTGTTAGTTTTGATACTTCTGATTCTAAGCTGTTTATTTTTTCAAGTAAAGGCTGAACAGCCTTTACTTTAGCTTCATTATTTTCACCGAATAATTTTTCCAGTAACTTGAGCATATACATTACGTCCTTATGTTATCCTAATTTATCATATGACATCATTAATTAAATCAATTCAGGATATAAAAAATGTAATTGCCAAATCTGCAAAGCCGTTAGCATTGATTCCGACCATGGGCTCATTACATGCAGGACATATTTCCCTGATTCAGACAGCTAAGAGTGAATGCAAAACAATCATAGTTTACATATTTGTAAATCCTCTGCAATTTGGGCCAAATGAAGATTTCAGTGAATACCCAAAAGATTTAGCAAGCGATTTGAAAACCTGCGAAGAAAATAATGTGGATTTTGTATTTGCACCGGAAATTAATGAAATATATCCTGATATAGAATCTGTCAAAAGAAACTTAATTACGCCTCCCTGTGAATTAGCCGATATACTTTGCGGGAAAACCAGGGAAAATCATTTTAGTGGTGTTGCAACTGTTATAAAAAGATTTTTTGACATAATAGAACCTGATTTTGCTTATTTTGGAGAAAAAGACTTACAGCAGCTCTATATTATTAAATGGCTTGTAAAAGAATTTAATTTGCCTGTAACTGTTCAATCCTGTCCTATTGTAAGGGAACACACAGGATTAGCATACAGCTCAAGAAACAAATATTTATCTGCGGATGAAAAAAATATTGCAGCAAGTTTGTACAAAGCCTTAAAATTAGCCAGGGGAAATACCAGAAGTGGAATCTTTCCGTTAAATAAAGCTATTCTTGAAAGCCTTATATTTCTTTCTCATTTTCCTGAAATCAAGGTGGAATATTTTGAGGCTAAAGATAAAACAAATTTAGCTAATGTACACAATGATACAAAACACGGATTTTATTATTTAATTGCAGCAAAAATCAAAAAAGTAAGGCTAATAGATAACATTGAAGTACCTTAAATCTAAAACTCATCACTATCAAATAACGATTGACGGTCCGGCAGGTTCGGGGAAAAGTACAATTGCAAAATTACTTACCAGGGAGCTGGGATTTTTATACATTGACAGCGGAGCAATGTATCGCGCAGTAACCTTATATTTGACCGAGAAGAATCTTCTGAACAAATCAGAAAAAATAATTAAAAGCCATTTGAAAAAAATAAAAATTAACTTCAGGAAAAACAAGAATGGTCATATAGTGATTTTAAATAATAAAGACATTTCAAAAAAGATCAGATCACAAATAGTGAATAAAAGTGTAAGCGAAGTATCAGCTAAAAAAAATATCCGACAAGAAATGGTAAAAAGACAAAAAAAACTTGCCAAAGACCAGTTTGTTGTTATGGACGGAAGGGATATTGGGACTACGGTTTTGCCAAACGCAGAGTTGAAAATCTATTTAACCGCATCACCGTATATTAGAGCTGTAAGAAGAAAAAAAGATTTAACAAAACTTTCCGAAAAGATCTCAGCAACTGAGCTGATTAAACAAATACAAAAGCGCGATAATATAGACAGCTCAAGAACAATTTCACCATTATCAAAGGCGCATGATGCAATTGTAATAGACAGTACAAACCTAACAATTAGTGAGGTTTTAAAACAAATTAGTTTACTTTTACCGGTAAAATAATATAGAATAGCTACTCGGTATATGCAACTTGGCTAAAAGTAAGAATATATTGCCAATTTTTCCGATACCGGAAATAGTTATGTTTCCGGAAATGAACCTGCCTCTTCATATTTTTGAAGAAAGGTATAAAAATCTTATTTCTGACTGCTTAAAAGCAAACAAAAAATTTGGAATTGTGCTTGCAAGAGAAAATGACGTGTATGCAAAAGTAGGCACTATAGTAGAGATTATAGACATAGAAAATTTAGAAGAAGGAATGATGAATATATTTACTGAAGGGAGGAAGCGGTTTGAAATAATAAATTTTATAACCGAGGAGCCGTATCATATAGCAGAAATTAAATCTTATGAGGACACAGATGTAAAAGTCGACAATGAATTAAGCTTATCTTTAAAACAGATTAAACGACTGGCTTCAAAAGCTTTAAAAATCTTTGATTTAATATCCGAAGAAGAACATTCAAAAAAGATAAGACTCCCGGCTAAACCTGATGAACTTTTATTTTTAATTGCTACAAATCTGACATGCTCTTATGATGAAAAACAGATTATTTTAGAAACAAGATCGATAAGAGACAGAGCTGAAAAAATAATGCCACTGCTGGATGAAGAACTTAAAAAACTGGAAATCTTGCTGGAAAATAAAAACACAAAAAAAGATGTAGAAAAAAACGGCAAATTAAAGATCTCGTAGAAGCATGCCATGGCACGCCTTTACGAGATCTTACGGCGTGATACTAAGATCCCGCCATAGGCACCAATTACAGCAAATAATACAGCAATAACAATTACAAAAATACTGGTAGTTAAAAACAAAGCAGGTAATAACTCCGGAAAATTTGGCGCAGAACCTGCTTCTTTTGGCCAATTTTTTTCCAGTGTCCTAATCAGCATGCGTTGATTATCAGTTGATCTGAAAGAAACTAAAGTAAGAATATCTAAACAGGTTCCACCTGTAATGCCTGAAAATAAACCTAAAAAAAGACCATCTCTCATAGACATAATTTCTTTGGTGATTTTATTTGCAATTCTGACAGCCACATAGCCTCCTGTTATTGCCCATAAAAAAATAGCCGGGGCAAAAATAACTGAAAGCAGTGTAATTAATAACCCACCAAAAATTACAGGTTTTAAATAGGGATCTTTCATTTGTTTGCAGTCAAATTTTTCATATATAGCTTATACAAATAATGATATACTACAATACTTCCTGAACAGGATAAGTTTAATGAATGAACTAACCCATATTGAGGTATTTCAAGAACAGGAAAGCCACCATTTTCTTTAAGCAATGCCGGCAATCCGCCTTTTTCAGCCCCAAGGAAAAATAAAGGATTGTCCGGATAATTAAATTCAAACAAAGACTCTGAGTTTTCTGACTGATCAACTAAAATCAGATTATAATCACTGCTTTTTACAAATAAAAGAAAATCATCCAGGTTTTCAAAATAATTCACTTTTGTCCATTTGTCACTGGAAACAGCTGCGTAAGTGTTGTAACTTTTATCTCCAATTAAAAAAAATTCCCTGCCTTTAGCACAATGTACTGTTCTAAGCAGAGAACCGATATTAAACTCTTTTGAAATGTTATATACAGCTACTGCAAAAGGATGCGTCCATGAAAAATAATCAGCTATTTTTTTATCTCGATCTTCTGACATATTTCCTGTATTGAAACATTAATTAAAGGCCTTCTGTTAATAAGCTCTAAAACACTTTTATTTACTACATCCCTAATAATTGATTTTAAACTTAAAATTTCCTTTTCTTCTCTTTCAACTGCCTGCTTTATTGAATCTTTTATCAACTCTATTGTCCCGAGACAAAATGCTCTCCAGTCTTTTCCTTTTGCAAAGGAACAGGCTTCAGCTAAAATTTCAGGGCCTGCAATTATATTTCTTTTTTTATCCAGAGCAAGCGCTATAGTTATAGTTCCCTCTTCAGACAATGTCATTCTTTCTTTCATGGTGGTTTCATCTATGTCCAGTTTTTGTGCCTGGTTATAGTAAATAGACTGAGCTGGTATTTTATTTGCTATCCTTGCAACCTGTTCCCTTAGTTCAAGAACATCACCATTTTTTAAAATATGAATATCGTTTGCGCTAACCCCTATCATCTCTGCAATATTTCCATACTGGACAAGCTGTCTTTCCTCGCCATGCGAAGGAGCAAATGACCTGGGTTTGGCAACAGTAAGCATAAATTTTGCTTCTTCCTGCGCAGCATGACCTGAGGCGTGTACTCCTTGTCCGCGTCCTCCAATGACCTGTACCTTTTGAACAAAAAACTGATCTATTGTATGAGCAAGTATTCTGGCTGTTCCTGGTGGAGGATTAGAGCTAATTACTACAATATCTTTTGGTTTTATTTTAATTTGAGGATGTTCCTGCTTTGCAATGCTAATTAAGGCAGATAAAAATCCTCCATACTTTCCTGAAGCCAGAATAACGACTTCATTATCTTTTAAACCTTCAAGATCTTTTTCCTGTACAAATAATTTCTTATCACAATCCATAAAACCTGCATCAATTGTTGTGTGAACCTTATTTACCAGGTACTCTCCGGAGAGAAAAACTTTTTTTCCGTTTTTCTGTGCTGATTTAAAGATAATTTGAAATTTATGCAGATTGTTTGCATAACTAACAATAATTACTCTGGAAGCAGATTCTTTGAAAATTTCATCAAATTTCTTTGTTATAGAGCGCTCTGATTGTGAGTATCCGGGTGTTTCAATATTTGTAGAGTCACTAATCAAAAGATCTACGCCATCTTCCCCGGCTTTAGAATAAGTATAGTAATCCAGAAGATTACCATCAAGAGGAGTTTGATCAATCTTATAAGAACCAGTGTATAAAACATTTCCGGTAGAATGTTTAACATATAATCCATATGTATCAGAAAGCACAGAGGTATTTCTTACAGGAAGAATATTAAATTCTCCTGCATTAAATTCTTTTCTTGGCTCAAGCTCTTCACATTCCGGTAAGGTTATATGTTTAATCTGAGACTTTAACATTTCCAGAGCAAGTTTTGAACCCCAAATTTTTGGAATTTTTACTTTATCTAAAAGGTAAAACACTCCGCCGGAAGAATCATCATGAGCAGAAGTCAGTACCAATCCTTTTATTTGTGACTGGTTTTCGCTTAAATAAGCTGCGCTTGGCAAAATCAAATCTACTCCTGTCAAATCAAAACCAGGGAGCATCATTCCGAAATTTATAATTAAGATTTCACCCTTACTTTCAAGAATCCATGAATTCTTTCCAATTTCACCGTGTCCACCCAATGGAATAGCTCTTAATATATCTTTTGTTTTCATCCTAAATTATCTTGCAGGTACCTTGCTGAAAAATATTTCCTGTAATTTTTTTGCTCCTTCAACTATTCTTGCTCCTGGCCTGTTTAAAAGGTTATCATCAACCACAAAAATTTGTTTATTTTTTATTGCATTTAGTAAATCCCAGCCAGATCTGTTTAGTACCTGTATTGTGTCTACCTTTTCACCAAATCCACACCAGGAAATAATTATTTTTTCGGGATTATATTCAAAAAGCTTGTCAATGCTGATGGGTTTACTTCTTTTGCCTGCTTTCATTAGTCCATAATCCCCACCTGCAATTTGTACAAGCTCAGGAATCCAGTTTCCTGAAATTGTAGGAGGATCATGCCACTCTTCTATATAAACTTTTGGCTTTAAAATCTTTGAAGGACTGTTTTGTTTAATCTCATTTAATTGGCTTTTAATATTTTCAACCAATTCTTCCGCATGGTTTTTGTTATTTACTATTTTTCCGATTTCCAGAATATCTGCATAGATTTGTTCTAAGGTTAACGGATCAGAATGATAAACATTAAAACCAGTTTCTTTCAGTTTTATAGCTACCTTTTCCTGAACAATACTGTTTGTAATAATTAAATCCGGTTTTAATTTTTCAATTAATTCATAATTAAGTTTTATCCATGAACCAATTATGGGTTTTTCTTTTAATAAATCTTTCGGAAAATCACAGTAGGCTGTTTTACCTATAATTAAATCTTGCCTGCCTAATAAACAAATAATTTCACTGTGAGCAGGGGAACAGGAAACAATTCTGGGTGGATTCATATGAGATAAATGTAAATGATATCATTACAATTAGAAATATGCAAAACAACCCTACAACAAGTATTTCATCTGTATATGGTCCGGTCAATTCCTGGAGAGCAGGAAGTTCCTTAGGAATTGACTTAATTATGGATCCTTCTACCTGCTCTTTTAACTGTACTTATTGTCAGCTTGGTTTTATTCAAAGAATAACAAAAGAAAGAAAATCTTTTGTCCCCACAAAAAAAATTCTCGAAGATTTCAAAACAAGCGAATGGAAAGATGCAGATGTAATAACTTTCAGCGGGAGCGGTGAGCCTACTTTAGCTATAAATATTGGAGAAGTAATTTCTGAAATAAAAAAAATTACAAAAAAACCAATTGCCATTTTAACCAATGCAACTTTATTTAATGATCCTCAGGTAAGATCTGATGTTTTAGATGCTGATTTGATTTCAGTAAAGCTTGACGCACCGGACGACAAAACTCTACAGGCGATTAACAGACCGGCAGAAGGCATAAATCTTAATTTGATTCTGTCCGGTATACAAAAACTAAAAAAAGATATTGTAAAGGCTTGCCATGGCAAGCCCCTTCTGCAAATTCAAACCATGTTTATGCCACAAAATAAAAATCAAGTCAAAGAGCTGGCAAAATTATTAAATGAAATAAAACCTGATGAAGTAGCCCTGAATACTCCTACCAGGCCATATCCAGGTGGCTGGGACATAATAACCAGGGGTGCACATGGAGAAGATGCAAAAAAAATAAAGTTTTCCACTAAACCACTTAAGACATTAACCCATGAAGAAGCAAAAGATATTGAAAATGAGTTAAGAGAGCTGACAAAATTAGAGATTGTTTCTGTCTATAAACATTAAAAAAACCTAAAACAAATAGCGAGATACATATAAAATTAACCAATTGCACCTGACAAAATAATACAATACCTAAAATAAATGACTGCTGTTATTAGCAGACTTTAATTTAGTTTTTATAAAAAATATTTTTAACATGACTCCTATTTCAGCAACAAATCCAAACACGCAATCCAGATGGAATAGATTTTTAAGCTTAGCTAAAAACTATGCAAAGATAATTGATTCGCGTGAGTCAACCTACAGACTGGCTTTAGATTTATCAGCTTTTGATATACCTGTTTTAGCAGCTGCAGCATTTAGAAATTTTTGGAATTTTATGGAAGCTTTTTGGGAAGCTGGTATTGGTACGGTAATGATTTTCCTTGCTCCAAGAATTACATCATTTATCGGGAAATTAGCAGGCAAATCTATCCTATCAAAAGAAGAGCAAAAAGATGCTGTTAATTATTTAAGATTTCAAATGTCTGAGTTAACTAATGAAACCCAGCTAGAGAAAGGCTTAAGAAGGATCCTTGAGGAAGAACCAAGCGATCAAAGAAGAATTTCTGAGCTGTATAAGAATATGGAAAATAAAGAAAAACAGGCTGAATACCATTCTTTGCAGGCAGATGAAATAACAGATTTCTGTAAAAGATGCAAATTGTCAGAAGCACAAAGAGATAAAATATACAGGCTAAAAAAAGCTGTAATACTTGGAGAAAGTTTAATTGAGGGTGGAGTTTGGGGAAGTTTTGGGCTTAGCTTAAGATTTTTTAGAAAGTATATCTTGCAGAAGGGTAGATTTACTGGGACTATGGGTTATTTAAGTGATTCAGATAGCAGTAAGATTGGCGAAGGTGGAGAATTAAACTGGTTTCAAAAGATTGGGGGTGTAAGCTCTATCCTTTTGTCACCTGTCTTAAACACAATTTTTCTTAATAAAACCAAAGACAAAAATAAGGTACAAAATAACAGGTTCCTCTCATTGATTGACAGTCAGTTAGATATGACTCACGGAGTTTATCCAAAACTTGGTCTTTTATTTACTTACACTTCAGTGCCAAAGTGGCTTGGTGTTTTTATTACAACTCAGGGCTGGTATGAGAGAGTTGAAAGAATCTTTAAGTTTTTTACAATACTTCCTTCCTGGTGGCTTGGTCATAGAATAACAAATGGAATATTAGCAAAAAATGCAGATAAGTACTTAGCAAATAAATATAAGGTAAAAGAGGGAATTCTGGTTAGTGAAGAATGTATAAGACCTAAGGATATTGTTACAAAAGATTTCTGGGAGAATCTGAAATATTTATGTCCTGAGCCGGCAAGAATTCATCAGGTATTAAACAGGGTAGATAAAGATAGTAAAGATATGGATGAAAAGACAAAAGAGCAATTTCATAAAGAAGCAGAGGATCTTCATACTAAGACCTTATACAAAGGATTTGCATTGCATTCACTCCTTGTATGGTGTGCAATAATGCTGGTTAATTGGACTACCAAATTGAGAGTTAAATCTGCATTAGGGGAATAACAGTTTTTACTTCTTTTTTTCTGCTCCACTCCAGCTATGAGTTCTTGTGTCCTGAAGTTTTAGCTGTGACTTTTCATATTCAGAAGTCAGGGCATCATAGGCAGACTTAGATTTGTTTTTTTGTATTGAAATAAATAAATTAACTGCAAAGAAAAGAAAAAAGAAAATAATTAAAATAAAAAAACCTTTAAAAACATTTTTCATGGTATTATTCAAATTTTCTAATTTATTGGTCATATTAGGCAACAATTCCTATTTTAAATAAAAATTCTGCATTTTAGTTATAATAAATGATGCTTTGTTGCTTACAAGCTAAAGGAAATCAATGAGCGTTTATAAAAATGGCTGGATAGCTCAGTTGGTGAGAGCGATGGATTCATAACCCATAGGTCGGCGGTTCAAATCCGCCTCCAGCTAGATATATAAGTATAAAAAGAACATTATGTAAGAAAATAACCATATCCTAAACAGTTTCAAAATTGTCTTATATAATTATATTTAAGTTTAAAAAAATCAATGTTAATACCTAGAGTTGTACGTCAAGGCGGTGTAGTAGCACCTGAGGACATAAAACAGATTGTAAAAAAATCTGCAAGAGTAGGAATTGAAACATTCAGGTGGGCTGGAATTTTAGGTTTATTGACTTATGCAGCAATAAAAACACCCGGCAGCTCAAAGGTTGTTAATGATCTCTTTAGGTTAGCAGGAAAGCAGCCAACGCCTGTTTGTTCAAGCAGCTTAGAAAATCAAAAAACTCTTAGTGGAAGCTCTGTAGATATGTTTGTTTCACAGTATCGGGACTATGGCAAAATCGAGCAAGCTATTAAAGAAGCCGGTATTAAAACTGAAGATTTAGATTTAAATTCTAATAATACTCTTTTTGATGAATCTATAGAAATAAAAACATTAATATCAAAACTAAGAGCAGCAAATAGTGACAAATATAAAGATGAAATTATATTGCTTAAGGAAATTGATGTTGCAAGTCAAATGTTGTGGGGAAAAAGTGGTCCGAATCCATATGACTTAATTCAGGCAGGACGTTCTAATTGCCAGGTTATGGCTGATATCCAGTCACTTTTACTAACTCCTGAAGGTCCCCAAATTTTAAAATCCAAAGTCACTGTGACAGAATTCAATTTATCAAAAGAGAATCTAAAATTAAGTGTAAATGTTAAATTAAATGATGGTACTGTTCCCATTTCCTTCGAGATTATAAAAGAATGGATGAGCCCGAAAGAAATAATACCGTCACATGTAAAAGGTAACCAGCTCTATTTACCTATTTTCACGTATGCTCTTAACAAAGCTTCTGTGCCGTACGGTGGAATACCAAGCTGGTTACCATCATCAACTGCAATACTCCTTACAGAAGAAAGTCACAGTACACCACTTACAACATCATTATCTGATGAAGAACTAATTGAACTGTTTAGTAATGCTAATCAATCCCTGACAAAGATTACGACGTCAAATATCAAATTTAATAACCCTCAATTAGAAGATATTAAAAAAGACTTATCAGAATTCCTGGAGTGGTTTACACAGGAAGAAAGGTACACTTATTCGGAAGAAAAAGCAAAACAATTTATAGAAACGACCAGAAAATTAGCAGAGGAAATAACGTCAGAAGGAAACAACCACTCTCCTCAAAACACTTTTTCAGCTCCAAAATTAATTATGCTGGCAAGCCTAACAACTCCTGCTATCCCGGAAATAACAAACCAGCTCTCTCCAAGGAAAGCCAGTAAAGAAGAAGATCTTTTACCAACTCATGTTTACACGGTAAAAGGCTGTAAAAAAGTAGATGGAGAACACATTGTTACTATTATAGATTCCCAGGGAGCAGAATTTGATTTAACAATGAAACAGATCAGAAATCATGCATTTGCTATTATAGCTAAATCAGACAAAATACCTAATATTGGAAGTGAAGGTTTAATTGCAATATTAATTGGAGCTGGTGGAATTGCTGTAATTAGATTTGGCTCAAACAAATTAAACAGGCTTATTAATCCAAAATATAAAACATGGGTTGAAAGAGCCATGTCATTAATTCTCTCAAAGCATTTGTAACTTAATTCATACACAATTCATACGCAGATAAAAACAATTCATAATTTTTTTCTTTTACTAGAATTATATAATCAGGCATAAGTATTTTTTTAAGAAACCTTTATGCCCATTTTTACAAATCTTGTGAGTGCTACGCCAGTTGTTGTACAAGCAAGTAATACACTTATACCGCCATTACAAAAGCAATCTTCAGAGCCAGATATTATAAATAAAAAGACTCATTCAAGCGGATTTCTCTCTTTACCAAATCCTTTAGCACTTTTAAAAACAACACTAACAACTCTTATTGTTTCATTTGCAGTTCTTAAGTCTCCGACATTAACACAGCTTGGATTTATAGAAATTGAAAAGCTGTTTAAAAGAGCTGCTTTACCTGTAAGTCAGCAAAGGATTACAAGTCCAAAAGAAGCAATACCTGAAAAGTTACAAGCTCATTTATGGGGGAAAGAAGGACTAAATATAAACAGTATTAAGCAACGAAGAGGCAATTGTCAGATCACGGCAAGTTTAATTGCTAGTACTTTTACTCAGGACGGCATTAAAAAATTAGAATCTATGATTGAAGTAACTGATTATAATTTAGATAAGAATAATTTTTATGTAAATTTTATAGTACATATAAATAATAAAGATATAGAAGTCTTATATAGAAATTTAATTAATAATATTCACACCAATGATCCTTTAGCTCCGCATGCAATTGCATATGCAATTGAAAAAGAGCTTGCTGAAAATTATCTGCCAAATCCAGGTGGCTATACTGCATTATCTTCAGCAACATTTTTAACAAATCAAAGTTATTCTACTCTAAAACTTTCAGATTTATCAGATAGTTCATTAATAGAAGTTTTACAACAAGCTCCCAAAGAAAGCATTATGGTTGGTACAAAGAATATATACAATTACTCAAAACTTCCATCAAAAAACCGAGTTGATGTAGAGCATGAATATGCTATAAAAAGTTATAAATATGAAAACGGACAACATTTAATCACTTTGCTGGCGTATGAACAGGAAGTTACTCTGACTTTAGAGCAATTGAGAGAAAGTATGCTTGTTATTACTGCACCAACAAAGGCTTTTAAACTGGTTGACGAAGAAACGCTGCAAGTATACTTACTTTCACTGCTAGCTCTTGCTGCTTTATGGAAGATTACAGGAAAACTAGAAAACAAATCACGGGTTTTACAAGCTAATTCAAAGCTACAACCAGTCAATTATCAATCTTGATTTTTACTTCAATAGCTTTTGCCAGTTCTCTTCCAATTGCAATTTGTTGCTGATTTTTTTGTATAACGATGGGACCGCCTGGAAGCTTATTAATTATTTGTACACATTCGCCACATTCAATTCCAAATCTCATACTATCTTCGGACAATTTCTCCTGGCTAATAGAGACAATTTCTAAAATCCTCTTTTTAGGTGCACTTTCTAAATCCATATCAATATATTAGTGTATAATAGTCAGGTCTTTATTATTCTAAAGACAGTGTATACTTAAATATCGCGGGGTAGAGCAGTCTGGTAGCTCGTTGGGCTCATAACCCAAAGGTCGGTGGTTCAAATCCACCCTCCGCAATGTTCTTCGAAGTAACTTAACTTACCAGAAACAGATTCTTTAGAATTAGACAGTAATTCTTGCTTATCAATGTGCTTCCAAGC
>Ga0156182_149_pt1 | contig 104197 bp, 106 predicted proteins | sample RifCSPlowO2_12_FD_107835 | JGI IMG/M metagenome (GOLD analysis project Ga0156182, IMG submission 107835) | Candidatus Melainabacteria bacterium RIFCSPLOWO2_12_FULL_35_11
AGCTTTACACTACAACCATCTGTATCTGATTAATTAATTTTTCAAAATCCGGGAACGAGGTGCTTATCCATTCAGCTCCCGGGATGTGAACAGGTTCATTTGCTTTAAGGGCAGCTATTGCAACAGACATGGCTATTCTATGGTCAAAATGTTCCGGCCATTCTAATGAGGAATTAATTTGAAATGGTTCACCAGCTAAGCCGTTTATTTCTAAACCGTCTTCCAGCTCATTTACCTCAACACTTAATTTTTTTAACACCTGTACCATAGTTTTTATTCTGTCTGATTCTTTAAATCGCAACTCCTTGGCATCTTTTATAACAGACTTCCCTTTTGCCTGTGCCATAATAATGCATAAGATCGGGATCTCGTCTATTAAGAGCGGTATTGTGTTTCCTTTTATTTCTGTACTGGTTAAATCACCTGAGCTTATAAACAAATCAGCAATTGGTTCTCCTGAAACCTCTTTTTTATTTGTGCTTTCAATTTTTACTCCCATTTTTTTTAAAGTGGTTATTATTCCGGATCTTGTAGGATTTACTGATATTTTCTGCAAAACCATTTCAGAACCAGGACTTATGGCACATGCAGCTATAAAAAATGCTGCAGATGAAATATCTCCCGGTATGTGTAAGATTTGTGCCTGGAGACTTTGCTCGGATCCGATTATAATCTCATTTTTATCAAGTTTTATCTTTGCCCCAAATGCACTCAACATACGTTCTGTATGGTCTCTGGATTTTTCTTTTTCAATTATTTTTGTCTCACCTTTTGCCTGAATACCAGCAAGCATGATAGCTGATTTAACCTGTGCACTGCTTAGGTGCATCTCATAGCTTATACCATGTAGTATTCCCGGTGTAATTACAATCGGGGCTTTTGTATTATGCTCTCTGCCGGATATTTTTGCCCCCATAAGTGTAAGAGGTTCAATCACTCTTCCCATCGGTCTGGTAATTAAAGAGTCATCTCCTGTAAGCACTGACATAAAGCTCTGTCCGCATAAAAGTCCGCTAAGTAATCTTATAGTTGTTCCTGAATTACCGCAATTTAAAATATTTTTTGGCTCTGTAAGTGAGCGAAGTCCCCTTCCGTAAATAGTTATAGTTTCAAAATTGTTATAGCTGTTTATTTCTACCCCAAGCTGCTGCATTATTTTCAGGGTATTTAAACAATCCTCACTGGCTAAAAGATTTTTAATTTCAGTTCTGCCATTTGCAATTGAACCAATGATTATTGCTCTGTGGGAAATAGATTTATCAGGCGGGACAAGAATGGTTGTTTTTATGGGATTCTTTAAAGGATTGACTGTTAGCTGTTTCATTTAAATTTATCTGGCAGTTATCGGCTGTTTTGAATCCGGACGTGTAATTATCTCTATAAGTGCATCGCTTCCCTGTACAGTTACAAAAAGTTTATTGGAAAATGGATCATAGAGTAAATAATAAGGTCTTACTACTTTGTCTGATATTACAGAAACTTCTTTATTTTGGGTTATTTTAATTATTGAATCCCCACCGTAATTTGCAACATAGAGATTATCATTTCCATCAATTGCTAATCCAACTGGTCCTTTAATTCCATTTTTTTCAAGAAACACTTCTCTTTTTCCATCGCTTGTAATTCTTTCTATTCTGTCACCTGAGAAATTTCCAATGTAGATATTATTTTTACTATCTTTTGCAATTCCTGTAGGACCGTTAAAGTTATTGGTAATTACTTTCATTGGTGGTGAGAGATTTTCTGGTGAAGGCTTTGCAAGATTGTTTACAAGAAGCTCTGCCTGGTTAGTAACAGCAGTATCACTACCTTCTGCTTTCCCCAAAGTATCCACTAAGAGCTGGGCTTGGTTGTTAACTGGATTCTGTGGTACCAGGGAACCTCGGTTTGTGATTAAAGACTGATTTATTAAATCTGTTTTTTGTTTTGCTTCATTATATTTCGGGAAGTTCTGCGGGATCAGTGAAAAATATTGTTTTGCACTCTGATAATTTTTTTCTTCAAAATAACATGAAGCTAATTCAAAGGCTACTTCATAATCTTTAGGATTAATGTTATAAGCCTTTTGAAGGGCATTAATCGCAAGCGAAAAGTCTTTTTGTTTTTTAAATATTGCTCCCAAATTATAATAAGCATCTACAAACTCAGGATCAAGATCTATCGCTCTTTTGAAAAAGCTAATGGCTGATTTTAGATCTCCCTGCTCATAGCTTTTTAGTCCTAAGTTATAAAGACTGGCACTTGCCGGCTTTGGGTTAAATTCACTTTTTGAGTTTGTATCTTCCGGAACTAAACTTTTTTCTTCATTGACTTGTTTGATATCTTCAATTGATAAGGCAGGCAGTATGGTTATTAAAAAAAACGAAAGTAATATAAAAAATAATAAGTTATTCATAATTACGTATGCATTTTAACATTTAGCAAGATTTCGTTTAAATTAAAATGTTATATCTTTATTAACTAATGGTTAAGATTCAGAATCGATATACGCAGCGACCTAAGTAATGTTACAAGTGAGGGTTGTCCTTCGACAACCCGAACGCCAATGAAGATCCGCCATAAAATAGCGACATAATATGCGTTAGCATTTATGTCGCGTTATATAGATTAAAATGAATGTTAGAATAAAAAGAGGTAAAAGATGACAACACAACAAAAAGAATTGAATGTTATAGCACCTTCCTTATCTTTTAATCCTCAAATTTACTGTATTAGATTAAATTCTCCAAGCAGAACATTTTCTGAAATTGCACAAATAATAAACGATTGCGGAGGGCATATTGGTGACATTAAAGTAGTTGAAAGTAATCCTGCATTTGTTACCAGAGACGTTCACTTTAAGGCTACTACTATTCAAGCCAGAGAAATTATTTCAAAGTTACATGATTTACCAGGAACTCACATTAGCGATGTTCAAAATGAAGTTTATAACACTCACATCGGTGGAAAGATAGCTATTAAATTAAAAAAAGAAATTAAAAATTATAAAGATCTCTCTGTAGTTTATACACCAGGTGTTGCAGAAGTGTGCAGAACGATTCATGAAGATCCAAAACTTGCATATAATCTGACTATTAAAAGAAATTCTGTAGCAGTAGTTACTGATGGCTCAGCAGTTCTTGGGCTTGGAAATATCGGACCATATGCCGGTATGCCTGTTATGGAAGGTAAAGCAATGCTCTTTAAGATGCTTGCTGATATTGATGCATATCCGATTTGCTTAAGCACACAATTACCCGATGAAATTGTAGCTGCTGTAAAAGCAATTGCTCCTGGTTTTGGTGGAATTAATTTAGAAGATATTGCGGCACCAAAATGTTTTGAAATAGAAAGAAGATTACAAAATGAACTGGATATTCCGGTTTTTCATGATGATCAACACGGAACAGCAGTAGTAGTTCTGTCTGCTCTTATAAATGCCAGTAAAGTAGTAGGTAAAAAGTTTGAAGATCTTGAAGTAGTGATAACCGGGGCAGGTGCTGCAGGAGTTTCCTGTGCAAAAATGCTTCTTTATGCAGGAATCAGAAACATAATTGTTACTGACAGAAGCGGAGCTATTTACATGGGCAGAAAAGAAATGAATACATCAAAAGAAGAACTTGCCCAGCTTACAAATCCAAATAAACAAAAAGGTACAATTTCTGATGTTATAAAAGGTACAGATGTATTTGTAGGAGTATCAGGTCCGAACTTAATTACAGCAGATGATGTTAAATCAATGGCAGATAATCCAATTGTTTTTGCACTATCAAATCCGGATCCTGAGATAAAACCAGAACTTGCAAAACCTTATGTAAAAGTTATGGCTACCGGTCGCTCTGACTATCCAAATCAGATAAATAATGTACTCTGCTTTCCTGGTTTCTTCAGGGGACTTCTCGACAGTCATGCTACTACTGTTACTGAAAAGATGAAATATGCAGCAGCAAAGGCTATTGCATCCATGGTTTGTGACTATGAACTAAATGAAAGCTATATTATCCCCAGTATTTTTGATAAAAAAGTAGCACTGGCAGTAGCAAGTGCAGTTGCAGATGCTGCATGCGAAGACAGGGTAATAAAAGATATTCCTGAAGTTGACTTGAAGATTATTTAATAAGACTATGTTACAGAAAGATAAAAATCCGGTATTTAACTTTTATATCCCGGGAGAATTTTATTCACCTGATTACCTGGGTGGAAAAAGCTACTCGGATACCAGTGAAAGTCAGGCTGCAACAGTAAAAAAGTTAATGAAGAAAAGCGGAGGAATGCTTGGCACTGGCCAAAACGGGATTATACAGGAAGCAATCTCAGGAGGAGTTTTAAGATTAAATTGGTTAGAAAAAACTGTAAATGATAAATTAAGTCCCGAGTGTAAAAGAAAAATTAATGCTTATATTGAACTTGTTAGTTATGGACTTAGATTTAAAAAAGATATTGTAAGTAACTGGCTGACAGGCTATGGCTCAAGTCCTGATGATATTGCCCCGGATTTAAAAAAGGAATATGAATATAACTTAGCCGGATGGACTATAAGTAATGATGCGGCTCTGGATAAATTGCAAAATCCAGGTGCTGAAATAAAAGAATGGATGAATAATTTAGGGATTGGTTTTGAAGATTTAAAAACACCTCTTGTTAATCCGTTTGAAATTGATGAAAAGATATGTGTTCCTACTGAACTGTTTGAGAGAATGAAAAATCTTGGACTTTTTAAATTAAAAATTCAAAAAGAATTTGGCGGATTAGGACTTAATCAAAAAGAATATGACAGAGTAATTCGTACAATCATTCATACTTATTCCGGAACACTATCAGGAATAGTAAGCGCACACAGCACACTGGGCTCTAAACCATTTGAATACTATGGAGATGATAACCAAAGACATCATCATCTTCCAAAAGTAGCCAGAGGAGATGGACTAGTCTCATTTGCTCTTACAGAGAGGGGTTCAGGGACTGATGCTGTTAACAGGGCTGCTACAATTGCCAGGCTTTCACCTGATGGGAAAAAATATGTTTTAAACGGTTCAAAAATTTATATAACTAACGCACATAGATCCTGTTTAATACTTATCTTTGCAAAGGTTGACGATGGGGATCCTGAATTAAAACCTACCGTTCTTATGAAAGAGTTACCTTTTAGACTTTCTGATACAGAAGAACAACTTGAAGAAAAAAGACAAAGATTAAAAAAAGAAGGATTATATATTTCTAAGCCACTGGAATTAAGTGGAATCAGAGGAAGTGATCAGGCATATATAGAATTTCATAATTATGAAATTCCCCTTGTAAATGAAGCTGGTATAAATAATGTTCTGGGGAAAGTCGGTGAAGGTACAAAAGTAATATTTAATAGTCTGAACGCAGGGCGGGCGGGTTTTGGATCTTTTTGCGCGGAAGCTGTAAAGCATGCATTCCGGATATCAGTGCTTGAATCTATCCAGAGGAGAAGGTTTGACGAACATGGCGGCAGACTGGCTGATTTACCACAGGTAAAAAAATATATTACCGAGATGGCAATCAAAACAGAAGTCATTGACGCTGCAGTAGAACTTACTACAAATCTAATAGACACCTATCCGCACATGAATATTATTGCTGAGTGTGCAGTTATTAAAGCACTTGCTACAGAAGGAGCCTGGATGGTATCTGCTGTTGCCGGCCGGGTATTCGGAGGACAAAGTCTTATGAAAGGCTATCCAATAGAACTTATTATGCGGGATATGTGGGTACCGATGATTGTAGAAGGTGTTAATGAAGCACTTAAGCAGCATCTTGTAGGTGTAGGTGTAAAGCCACTTTTAAAAGCAGGTCTTTTTGAACATCTGAAACTTGCCCTTTCACATTTATTTAATTATGAAAGTGGCGGACTGTCTGTAAGTGATATGTGGTGGTTACAGATAAAAACCAAAATCTTTTCTACTAAAGTTCGTATTCGTGGAGCAACTGACATTATAAAAGGAGAAAGTACTCTTCTGAAGCAGCGTGAACTTTTAGCTCTGGCTGATGAGATGATTGAGATTTACGGGGCAGCTGGTGCTATGTTAAAACTTCGGGATAAAAATCTTCCGGGACATAAAAAATTAGCACTGGAACAATTTATAAAAAATTTAAAAAGCAGAAAAAATAATTATCCTGCAAGTATTGCAAATGCATATATTAAGGAAGCAGAGAAAGAATTAAATACTCAGAGAAATCTCGAAGAAAAAATATTTAAAAACTCTTTTACCTGTATTTCCTAACCAGTGCCTCATCTTCTCTTTTTCTTTGCTGGTATCTTATTTTTGCATCATCGATATACCACTGGCCAATGCCAACCAGGTTTGGCTTTTTACCATTTGCAATTTGAAGAAATCCTTCCAGTGCAGCGATTTCCTTTCTGTTTCTTTCCGGAATAATTCTTAAGTCTTTTACTTTAAGCTTTGATGCAAGAATAGCAAATATCATTGCTTCCTCATGTGAAATATCCATTAAATCGTTTTGCCTGTCCCTCATTGCCATTTGATATCTGGCACCTTTTATTAAGGTAGGTATTGATAATTCTATTCCCCTGAGTGCTAATTTAAAGTTATTCATAGGCAGCATAAACTGGCTAATTGCAATTCGTGCTTTTTCTGAAAATGTCTTTGCAGCTAGTGCAGGGCCTACTGATGCTCCGGCACCAAGCTGGTACATAAGTGGATTTGCACCTTCTACAGTTAACAGGACTCTGTGATCTCTGACTGCTTGTTCAATTAACTGACCTTTCATTAATCCCTGGCCGCCGAATAAAAAGTTTGCTGTTTGCATAACACTATTAGCTGTATCAGTAGCAAATGCTTTTCCTATTGCAGTTTCAGGTACAAAGTTCATTTTTTTATTATTGTCTATTATTGTTGAAGTAAGTTCTGCATATGCTTTTAGCATTTCTACCTTCATAGCCATATCACCAATCTGGGTTTTTACCAGCTCATTCTCTGATAGTGTCTTTTTAAATCTTATTCTGTCCTCATTTACCGCTTCATCAAGAGCCAAATTCAATCCTAATTCTGCATTAGCTGCAGAAAGTCTTATAAATCCACCCCTGCCTTTATAAAGCCCACCGGCGATATATTCATCACCTCTGCCAATACCATTTATTCCACCAAGGATTGATAAAACACCTGGTGCATATTGAAGTGGAATTCCCCTATAACCATGCCCCTCTCCATATAGCTGCATACTACCAATGATTCCATTTAATCCTTGCGGGTTATATGGCATTTCAAATCCTTCATTCCACAAAGTATCTATTTTTTGTTCCATTATTTCTTGTGTATCATCGAATCTAAAAGGCAGTTTCCATTCAAGAACCGTAGGAAGCTTAGTACCAGTATCTTTATCTATAATATTTACTGCAAGGTGTCCTAATTTTGATACATGAAAACAGGTTATAAACTTTTTTGAAGGAACATCCACTATAAAGTTTTTACCATCATCAGACAAACGTGCTTCTGACTGCATACCACCAAATGCATCACTTCCTGAAGCCTCTTCAGTAAGTAAAAATGATATTAAACCTCTTTCCTTTTTATCATGCGGAAGCAATTCTGGAATAAAATGTGCTTTTTGTGGTTCTGTAGCAAAAGCTATAAGAGGTTTTCCACCGATTGATTGCTGTACCTTGATAGTGGCAGCTAATCCTCCGCCAAGCTCAGGAAGGAACCCTATTATAAGATCAGTCATTTGCTGACTAAAATTATAGCCTCCATATTCTTCAGGAAAAGGAGTGTTAAATAATCCTCCATCAGCCGCTCTGTGTAATATTTCTGCTTTTATTCTTTGTCCCCCGCTCCTGTCTATTTCATGCTGGTTATGTACCGGTACCAGTAAATCGTTTATATCAAGATGAAGTTTTTTCATCCATGCCCTTACATACGGATCTTCTTTAATTTGCTTTTCAAACTGTTCAATTCTTTGTTTGTCTCTTGCCTTGTAAATTTTTCTTTTTTCTTCAGTTTTTGCTTTTAAATTTCTTGGAACTCTTTTTTTTGCTCCGTATCCTATGTACCCTGCAAGTGGTTCATCTACCACTGCTTCTTCTGTTTGTCTAAGTCCAAACTTATTTATATCAATGAGCCCATTTGTACTATTAACATCTTCTTGATTAATTCTATTATTCCATGCATCATATACTGTTTCAAATAGTTCACATTTATTTCCTGTCATGAGCTGTTGAAAGATGCCAGGATGGCTTAAATCACCAAGCAGTGCAGTGGTACCAGCATCTTTATCCTTTCTTCTTCTAATGGCAGCTTTTTTAACTCCTGCATGAAACTGAGCGGGTGTTACGGCGGGAGTATTTATACTCATAGATTTATTCTTCCTTTATATATTATCCAAATAATTTTTTGATAACTTTCCCAAGACCAATCATTGTACCTGTACCTATTTCAGCTGCTTTTGCAGCATATTTATTTTGTGCTATCCAGAGCTGTGGCTTAACTGTTTGATCTGAATATTCTAATGCTCCAGTAATTATTTCTTCAAGTTTTTCTTTCGTTATTTTCCTCCCTCTATAGGATGGATCGTGAGCATTTTCAATTAATTGTTCTATAAGTATTGCAGTAGTTCTTGTTCTCAAGCTAAGCCCGCTATGCGTGTAATGAGATTTTTTATCTAATCTGCCAAGCCCAAACTTTCTTCTTACCTCATAGTCAGTTATCCTTTTATCAAACTCTGGTTCTCTTCTTTTTAAGCTTCTTATATCTATACCGGGTACTTCTCCTGCAATTAAATCTGCCTTAAACTGATAAAGTTCACTACGTAATAGTGGTTTAGCATTGTTATAGAAACCTGCTTTACATGCTATTTCTGCAGTCATCCAGGCAAACTTTTTGCCTCTTGAATTACATGCAAATGGAATTGCCAGTTCTTTGCCAATTAATGCCGGTACATTTTCTGTTCCTCCCCAAAGAGGGGCTAATTTTAGTGACCTCTCAGGAAGAGCAATAGATGCATTTTCAGTTCCATATCTGGCTGTACATACAGCAAGGAGTTCAACACTGCCTCCTACTGACGATCCGTCAGAAAGCCCGATTACAGGCTTTGAGCAATTTTTTATAGTTTGCACGGTATCGTAACCAAGCTCAACATATTCAATGAGCTTTTTCATGTTACCTCTGTTTTCATGTACATATTTTAAGCTGGCACCAGAGCTAAAAACTTTTCCGCCTTTACTTTCAAGAAATATTACTTTTATGTTTGGATTGGCTTCAAATTCTTTAACAGCATTACGAACAGCTTTTAATATTTCAGGCGTCAAAGAATTAGCCATGTTCATTAAAAACTGAATTTGATTAAAGCCTATTTCTATAGTGGCAGTATCGCCCTGAATATAGGTTTGTACACCGGATAGTTCTTGTTCTCCAAGCTCATTACCAGGCGAGAAAGGGGCAGTGTTATATTCAAAAGCTGTTCTTACTAAAAGATTTATATCAGATGGTGTTGCTAAACCTTCTTTTCTAATTTGGTCAGCAGTTGCAGTAAATATTCCTTTTAATTGATCTGAGATATGCTGCCTTTGAGCTTTTGTAAGATTTTTATCAGGAATATCAGGAATTACATATGATTCAAGTTCTTTTCCGGTTATTTCTTTAACAGTTTTAAGTTTATTTGCTGGAACGTATTTTATAGCATTTAAATATTGATTAATTAAGCTTAATTTTTCTTGTGCTTCTTTCTTTATAAACTTAGTTAGTTCAGGCGTCTTTAATGCAGTACCAAGGACATGAGCGTTTTCAAGAATGCCCGCATAAAGTATTTTTTGTCCCAGAGCATCAGCAGCTTCTTTTAGAAGTTTTACTTTTTCATCTGTAAGTTTATCTCTTTTCTGATATTTCCCTTTTAAAGTTAAATTATCAATTTCCTTTTCAATCTCACTGACTTTTTTATATATTCTCGCTTCATCATTAAAGAAATCTAATTTAATTGCTTTTTTAAAACCTTCTTTGGCTTTTTGGAATTGTATACCTATCTGGTCTTTATAAAACGTTTGTAAATATATTTGATCTATTTGTCTTCTGGAAGCCAGTCCTTTTTCTGCCAGCTCCTGAGCCTTCCCTAGTACGGCTACAAATATTCTATTCCCAACAGCAAGAGGCCTGTCCTTAAATACCATAATTGGTTTTTTACCTTCTGCTTTTAAAAGGTAATATGCAGCCATTAAATGCTTATCAGATGTTTTTGATCCACGAATTACTTCTGCTGCTTCATTTTGATCAGCAGGAAAGAAGTAATGTATTCCAAGTACTCTTTCAGGATTTGGTATATTTTCTGCTATTTCATCTATAGAGAGCGAAGATGTATTAGTAGCTATAATTGCATCTTCAGGTACAACATAAGCTAAAAATTCAAGTACTTGTTTTTTTAATTTCAAATTCTCAGGTAATGCTTCAACTATAAGCATTTTATTTTGAATCTTTTGTCTAATATCCTCATCAAAATTTGTTTCCAGAAACGTAAGTGCAAAGTCTCTTTTTTCATCAGGAGTACCACTTAGAGAAGGGACTCTACCGTTTGGGAAAACAAGAGGTTCTTCTAAAAGATTAGCAACCACAGAATGTGCTCTTTGATTTAGCCCTAATGCACGTGCCCTAACTGCTCCGTCATCTCTTTTAACTATACCAGCGAGATTCTCAGCTACTGCTTCTTTACTGATATCCATTGGCATGACAGTCAGGCCTGCTCTTTTATCAAGAACTGAAATTCCTGCACCCATTGTTTTAGTGCCTGCTTGAATAGCGCCGCCAGCATTAATTTTTTTTAACAGTCCTGCAACTTCAGTTGGTGAAACTGTACTAAATACTGAACTATAAGAAGGAGTTATTGTTTTAGCTGACATTATCTTTTTCTAGAATTGAGGTACATTCTATGATTTCAAGCATCACTTGTAAATGTATAAATTAGATTTTTGTTACTAAAATAAAGATTAAGAGAACATAATCTTGTATTTGGTTATTGCATTTTGAACTAACATAAAAATTTTTTTTGTCAAACACTAACAATTTTTTTAAATCATTTGTTATCCTTTTACTAATTCTAAATTGATCAGTATTAAAAATATAAATTATTAGGAATTGTTTATGGTAGAAGTTTTAACTTCATATATACCGGGAAATAGCGCTGTAAGAACACCTGCGGGAAAAAAAGGCGGTGGTTTACACAGAGTTCATCCAGTTGAGTTACAAAGAGCTGTAATAAATGCATCAGTAGAAAGATCTGGAATACCAAAAGAAATAATACCTGATGTTATTGATGAAATCATAGGTACTTGTGCTACCCAAACTGGCAAGCAGGGAAATAATTTTTCGTCAATGTCTTCAGAAAAAAGTAAGTTAATGATTCCAGCTTCTACAGTAAATATGCTATGTGCTTCCGGAGGGCAGGGAATTCGTTTTGCGGCTGGTTTAGCAGCTAGTGGAATAGATGAGGCAGTTCTTGTAGCAGGAGCTGAAAATAATCATCTAGTGTTTCATGGACAGGATTTAATGCCTAATGCTAATGCTCTTGGAGGACTTTTTGAAAATCTTCTTAGAACCATTAAAAAGGGCCCAAAAATAATAAACGACTCATTACCTGAAGACTATAAGCTATATGTAATGGGAAGATATGCTGATGAAATGGCCAAGGTTTTAAAAATACCTGTTGAATGTTTAAATGAATATGGCTTTCTGTCTCAAATGAGAGCAATTGAAGCTCAAAGAACAGGCAAGTTTGATGATGAAATAGTGCCAATAGTAACTCCGTATGGAGTTGTAAGTAAGGATGAAGGTATAAGACCTGATACTACTTTAGAAGCTCTAAAGAAATTACCCTTTAAGTTTGGGAAGACAATTCCGCTTTTTGGATTACCTTTCTTTCCATTCACAAAACTCGGAACAAAAAAAGGGTTTCATACTGCCGGCACCTCCAGCCAAATTAGTGCTCAGGCAGCTGCTATGATTCTTACGAATGGATATATTGTCAGAGAGTTTGATCTTAAGCCTTTAGCAAAACTAAAAGCTACAGCAGTAGTAAAAACAGATTCACAGGATTTAGTAGAACATTTACTTGGACCAATTCCAGCCATTGAAAAAGTATTAAAAAAGGCAAATCTAAAACCACAGGATATTGATCTGTGGGAAATCAACGAAGCTTTTGCAGCTGTCGTATTAGCTGCGGTTGATAAGTTTAAGTTAGATATTAACAAAGTAAATGTAAACGGTGGTGCTATTGCACTTGGACATGCTTTAGGTGTAAGCGGGATTAGAGTTCCTGTTACTCTTCTTCATGAAATGGAGAGAAGAGCACAGGAAGGGCTGCCATCAAAGTATGGACTTGCAACCTTATGTGTAGGTGGTGGACAGGGCATTGCAATGATCTTTGAAAGATGTGATGACGATGAATTTAATAAAATAAGAGCTCTGCCATACAGAACAAAAAGTTTTACTGTCCATTAAATTTTATTTTCTCACAAGATAACTTTTTCCTTTGTTACTTTTAAAGTAACATCTCATCATGATATATTTAAGAAATGTCAAAACCAAAGAATAACTATCTTTTTCTTTTAATAGCCCTTGCATTTGCATATTTAACCTTTGGTGCTATTACAAATGTAGCCGGTGCAATAGTTCCAAAAATTAAAGAAACCTATCATGTGAGTGGCTCTGCATCCAGCTTTTTGGCATCTGTATTTTTTATAGCTTATGGACTTACTTCTGTACCGTTTGGGGTTTTAATAAATAAATCCGGATCGAAGTTTACTTTGATCTTTGGTTCTTTAATTACTACTATTGGTGTTCTTATGTTTGCAAGTGTGCCCGGATACTATGCAAACATGGTTGCAATGTTTGTTTGTGGAGTTGGCATTACTGCCATTCAGGTAGCTGCAAACCCTCTTGTTAAAGGAGTTAGTAATCCTGAAAAATATTCACGAAATCTTACTTTGTTTATGGTGCTCTTTGGAGCAGGATCATATCTTGCTCCGCATATTGTAACCTTTGTTAAATTAAGAGGACTTGAATGGAATTACAGTTACTGGATATTTACTGTTATTTCAATAGTTATGTTATTTGGTCTTGCATTTCCAAAGTATCCGCCGGAAAAAACCTTTGGTGAAAAAGAACACAAGTCTGAAAAAAGTTTTGCAGTTCTTCTGAAAGATCCGCTTATGATGATGTATACACTTGCAATTTTTCTTTATGTCGGGGTAGAAGTAGGTGTTGCAAACAATATCGGTTTATTTTTAGAAGATATGCATAAGGTTACAAATGTTTTAGGAGAAGGTGCTGAAGCTATAAAAAACTCCACTGTTGCAAATTACTGGCTGGGATTACTTATCGGCAGACTGCTTGGAAGTTTTGTACTGGATAAAATCCCTACAAAAAAAGCAATCCGGATTTATATTTCCTGCGCTGCTCTTTTACTTGCTTGTGCAATATTTTCAAACAATTTAACAATTGTTTTATGGGCATTTCCAATGGTTGGATTTTTTATTTCAATTATGTTTCCATCTATTTATGGTCTTGCAATTGAATCCTATAAAAAAGAATACTCAGGAATGGTATCAGGAATGCTCTGTACTGCAATTATTGGAGGAGCTGTAATTGGACCGTTAATTGCCAAGGTGGCTGAAATAACCGGCTCTATTCAAAAACCAAACTGGTATTTGGGGATGTTAATTGCATTTGCCTGTTATGCTTATATTTTTACAGTGGGTATCTGGGCTAAAGAAAAACATGCGGTATGACGTGAGAAAGTTTTTCTCTGTGTTTCTCTGCCTCTCTGCTTCTCTGCTTCTTTTTGAAAGCAATACCCAAGCCAGGCTGGAAAATAAAATCACAGAAAACCAGAGGCAGTATGGAAATGAATTAGTATCAAAACAATTTTCTGATAATAACAGAAACTTTTCCGGGAAAAAAACTTATCAGTTTCCGTTATACGGCTGGCAACTTGAAGCTATTTACAGGGACGGTAAATCATTTTCTGAATCAGCACGGCCAAGAGGAAATAAAGTTAAAAAACAAATAATTACCGAACGTGAAGCAAACATTATTTCAGATATACTTTATCCTAAAAAAGAGCGTGGGAAATACAGAAAGCAAATTAAAAATGCACATTTTATAAGTCATTTTTTTGAAAACGGTGTTGTAAGTTATGAAATGCTCCTGGATAAAAGAGGAAAAAATCATCTGGGTATAATCGGTGTCAGAGCTGTTTTGTACAGCGATGAAAAAACATTTAAATCTATAAAGGTAAATGCATATCAGTGATTGTTTTGCCTACTCATCATCTAAGTAATCCCTTAGTTTACTGCTTCTGACCGGGTGTCTTAATTTTCTTAAGGCTTTAAATTCTATTTGCCTGACACGCTCACGTGGTATTTGAAAGAGTCTGCTTACTTCATCTAAAGATCTTTGCTGACCGTCTTCAAGCCCAAATCGTAAATTAATTAAATGTCTTTCTCTTTCATTTAATTCTTCAAGCGCCTTGTTCAAATCTGTTTTTAAAAATTCGTTTGTTACATAATCCTCAGGCTGTAAAATTGCTTCATCTTCAATAAAATCAGAAAGTTTTACGTCCTCTTCTTTTCCAAGCGGTGTTTCCAGTGAAATAGGCTCTTTAACTGCTTTAAGTATTTCATCAATCTTATCTTTTGAAACCTTCATTGCACTGGCAAGCTCATCATCGGTAGGTTTTCTTTTTAACTGATGGGTAAGATCATTACTGATTTTTCGAAGCCTGTAAAGATTTTCTACCATATGGACTGGAACCCTTATGGCATGAGCTTTATCTGCAATTGCTCTTGTAATTGCCTGTTTAATCCACCAGGTTGCATAGGTGGAAAATTTAAAACCTCTGTCACTGTCAAACTTTTCAGCAGCTTTCATAAGCCCGATATTTCCTTCCTGAATTAAATCCAGAAAATTTAGTCCTCTGCCTAAATATCTTTTAGCTATTGAAACTACCAGCCTGAGATTTGCCTGTATTAGTTTTATTTTTGCTGCTTCAGCATCTCTTCCGCCATTAGAAATTGTTTTTGCAATTTCTAATTCTTCAAGAGGCTTTAAAAGCTCTACTTTCCCAATTTCTTTTAAATAAAGTTTGACTGAATCATCAATTGGAACATTGATATCAATCAACAAATCATCATCAAAGAATTTTTCATCAATGATTTTTATTTCATTACTGGTTTTTATATTATCTTCTTTCAAGATTTTAAAATTAAAAAGGAGTCTCTAATAACTTAGATTCGGCCATTTATTTAAAAAATACATTTATAGAGTTACCCCTGAGCTGCTTAATTACCTGTATATTTATTACCTTCGACTAAGGTATGTGTCCTCCCAAGTATTGAATTTAATAGTTAGGTTCAAGTTATGAAAAAAATGATAAAAGTACCATTCCTGTTACTTTTTACCCTGGAATTAAGTCCCGGTATCAGGAATAAACATGATGCTAAAGCTATTTCCCTAGAGCGTTTGGTTGATATATTATTTTTATCTCCATCAAATAGATGATATATACTAAAAACGTGAATAAATTAATATTTTCAAATGAAGAAAAATACAAACTCTATTTAGGGGATTGTTTAGAGGTTTTAAAAAAGTTTGATGAAAATACATTTGACTGTATTTTTGCAGATCCACCGTATTTACTTTCAAACAATGGTTTTACATGTTATTCAGGGAAAAGAGCTTCTGTAAACAAAGGTAAGTGGGATATAAGCAGTGGCATTGAAAAAGATTTTGAGTTTCACAAGAAATGGCTTGGTGAATGTAAAAGAGTTTTAAAACCAGCCGGGACTATCTGGATTAGCGGTACTTACCATTCTATTTATTTATGCGGTTGTGTTTTACAGCTACTTGGATTTCAGCTTTTAAATGATATATGCTGGTTTAAACCAAATGCTCCTCCAAATATAAGCTGCAGATATTTTACTTCCAGTCATGAAACACTTATCTGGGCAAAAAAAGATAAGAAATCCAGGCACTATTTTAATTACACATTAATGAAGAATGGGATCTGGCTGGAGGACAAACTTAAAAAACCAAAAATGCAGATGCGTTCTGTCTGGGCATTAACTTCACCAAAAAAAGATGAAAAACAATTCGGAAAGCATCCTACCCAAAAACCAATTGATCTCTTAAAGAGAATCATACTTGCCAGCACAAAAGAAGGAGATCTGGTCCTTGATCCGTTTTGCGGCAGTTCAACTGCTGGAATTGCTGCGTATATGCTAAATAGGAGGTTTGTAGGGATTGATATAGAAAGGAAATACATTGATTTGTCTGTAAAGAGATTTAGGATGTTATAGTAAAATATCTTTATTATGCGTAAAGCAATTTTTTCAAACAGAAAATATATTTTAAGTTCAGGACGTGAAATTGATTTAAGTGCTGAGCACATAGGTGCTAAAGTTATAATTTCAGCAATGTTTAACTATCTTGATCCAGTCCAGGAAATCGGGCACTCAGCATTAATCAGACTGGAAAACAATCAAACAGTTTCTTTTGAATCTCTTGGTGCAAAAAATGTAAGAGATGAAAATGTAAAAGAGATTTTAAAACCCATTGAAGGATTAAACGGATCTGATAATCTGTTAAAAATATTTGAATTAAATGAACTCATTAGCGTAATGCAGCAGTTTTTACAGAAGATTGATAAAGAACTGGCTGCTAAGAAGTGATATCACACAGCTACAATATCGGATCTCATAACAGGCCCATCAACACAGGTTCTCAGGTATTTCCCATTTGCTTTTATTACGCACGACATGCACACTCCGTATCCGCAGGCCATATATTCTTCAAATGATACCTGTGCAATAACACCAAATTCATTACAGACCTTTATAACACTCTTTAGCATAGGCATTGGACCGCATACAAATATTTCCTGATCTTTATTTTTATTTAATTCAGTGGTTAAAAGTTCAGTAACAAGGCCTTTTCTTCCTGAGCTGCCGTCATCAGTTATAGATTCTACTTCACCGTATTTTTTTAATTCTTCAGTACAGATCAAATCATTTTTACTTCTTGCACCAAATAAGGTTTTTATTTTATATTTGTTTTCAGATGCTACCCTGGCCACCAGCGGAAACGTAGCTATTCCAATACCACCTGCTACTATTAAAATTGGTTTGTTTTTATTTTCCGGGAAAGTAAAACCTTTTCCTAATGGGCCATGTATTAAAACTTCATTTCCAATTTTTAGCTTACTTAGAAAGCTGGTCCCGCCGCCTATTACTCTGTAGAGAAACCCTGCATTTTCTCCTTTTGTCTCATATACGCTAAAAGGCCTTAAGAGATATTGCCCCGACTCCATCATTACAAACTGGCCAGGATGTATATTTTTTGTAATTTCAGGAGCATGAAACCAGCTTACATAATAGCCTTTCCCGAGTTCTGCGTTATCGGTTAGTTTAGCTTTAATTAAGGATCTTGTGATGGACATTTAACAATTACAAATCTTATCTAAAATCTGAAAATTCCCCAGCCGACCAGTGCAGATGAAAAAATAAAAGTTGTTGCTATAATCCATGTAACTTTATCCAAACCAGCTTCAGCCTGTGAAGGCCCTGTAAATAAATTTGCAGAACCACCGATCCCACCCAGACCTTCACCTTTTGGTGAGTGAAGAAGTATAAGAACAATTAATGCTATTCCGCTTAGTACCTGTAAACCTACTATAAAATATGCCATAACTGAGTTATTTTAACATATGTAAACAAATTAATCTGTTGCAGTCTGTATCTTTAAAACTGCCCCTTTGTTTACTTCACTTTTAATTTCAAATTTTGAGTTTGTTTCAAGCAGCCTTCTTTTTATATTTAATATGCCATAACCTAAACTTTTAGTATTACTTGTATCAAACCCTTTTCCATTGTCAGAGATTGTAATTAAAAAATAATAGTCATTTGATTTCTTTAGTCTGAATTCAACAATATCAGCACAAGAATGTTTTTCTATATTACAGAACCATTCCCTTATTACTTTAAAAAGCTCAGTAGCTTTTTTGTGTGGAATATTTATTTCTTCGTCAGGCAGTTCTACGATTACATTTCCCTTAAATGTTTTTTTAAATCCGTTAATAAACTGATAAAGAGTGTTTACAAAACCAAGCAGATTTATATCAGGAATCATATATTCATTAATAAGCTGCCTTAAGCTATTGTGAATATCATTTACAAGCCTTTCACATTCTTCTAAATCTTTGTTTTTAATGGCAAGTTTTAAATTTGAGATTATACTGCATGGAAGATCGTGTAGGTCACTTGCAAAGCGACGAAGCAGCTCTTCCTGTTCTTTTATAGCGTATTCCTGAAGCTCTGTAATATTTCTTTGAAGATTTTCTCTTTTCTTTTTGTCTGAGTGGCTTTGAATCGCACCTGCTAACTGATCTATGACAGACTGTATAACTTTTTCTGTTTCATTGCTCCATATTATGTTTCTTGTACAGAACTGGATATTAAGCACAATTTTAATATTCTCTGAACTTCCTGTAGTAACTAAAAGAGATTTACTTTTAAGTTTTAAAAATAATGCTTTTAATTTATTTTTTAAAATGTAATTTGGCAAAACAAGATATTTTGAAATATCTTCTATTTGTAATGAATGTTTTGGGTTAGTACTAAAGATTTTTAAGAATGGTAAGTCAGATAAATCTAACTCAAAACCAACCGGATTAAACCTCGGAACATAAGGGCTTTCCCAGTAGTGAGTTAATAGAGCTTTGATATTATCATTGTTTAACTGAAACAATAAAACTCTTTCTGCAATACCGGCATTGCCTAAGAGACTAATTATATTTTCCAGTAATTGATCCAGCGATTGTTCAGATCTTATATGTTTACTTACTTTTAAAGATATATCTGCCAGCTCATTACTTGTCAGTGAAATAATATTTGAATTTTCTTTAAGTATTGGTTGCAAAAACAATCCATCAATTAAGGACTGAATCTGGCCTTTGGTAATTATGCTTTCCATCGTTTTATCAAACAATTTAAAAAATCTTGATGGCCATTTTAATACAAAACCATACTTCTTAAGTTTAAGATTTTGAGGTAGTAAGGCTTTTACCCTAGCCTGTTTTACAGCTATTAGGTGTTTTTGGCATTAAAGAACCTGGAGCTCTATTTTGAACTATATTTAAATTAAAGACTCTTAACTAAAGATAAGGAAAAGTATTACCACTTTCAAAACTTAATAATTGTTTTTCTTAAATTGTTATAGAATACTAAAAAAATAAACTATGGATTCTATTACACAAAGTCAGGGTTATTTATATACCTTTTCTAAAAGTAGTAGTTTTGGACAGGGAGAAATTGCTCTACTTCCAAATAACTCTAAGAAAGGAATTATCCTTACGTTAGTTGCTGATGATCATCCTTACTTAATTTGTGGCGTAGAATCAGATTTAAACAAGGATCCAAAGATAAAAATTGTTGGCACTGCAGGATCATATGATGAATTACTTGAAAAAGCAGCACTGCTACAGCCAAATGTAATTCTAATGGATCTTAGAATGCCTGGTTATGAGAAGTATGAATTAAAGCATTACATAAACAAACTGAAAAAAACAGGAAACTCCAAAGTAATAATATTTTCAAATGAAACTGGTTGGGCAAGGATACACAGATGTCTGGATATGGGTGCACAGGCTTATATTGAAAAAGCAATTTCAATTGGCAGGTTACCTGAATTTATACGAAGAGTTTTTGAAGATCAGGAATTATTGATTTTTACTGCTGAAAGACTTCCGGAAATCCAGTTTTCTCCAAGACAAAGAGAGATTTTACATTACATAGCTGATGGAAAAGAAAATGACGAGATTGCATCACTGGTAAAGATTGAGCTTAAGACAGTTCAGTCATATGTAAATGAAATTAAATCAAAGTTTGCTGAAGCTTTTAATATACATCCGATCCGGCCAAGAATCTTATTGTTATTAGCTTCTAAATTAGGGTTTGGGAATTCTTAAATCTTTCTAAAAAATTGTCAAGAGGTAATACTTCTTCTGTATTTAATTTAAGCTCAAAAATTGTGATTTACAAAATAATTTCTTTTTTACAGTACAAATTTATCCTATTTTAATCTTTTCTTTTGAATCTGATAAAAACACGGCCCATACTTTATCTGCTTATTTTTTCTTTAAGTATCAAAGATAATAGAATCTGTTTTTTATGGAGGGCATATGAAAGATTCATCACTGGAAGATTTACAGATAGTTGCACCATTAGAGTTAAGGCTTGACTATGATAATTATTTGAATGAAAGAAAACTGGCTGTAGGTCAAAAGATCTTGTTTTACTATGGTGGCATTAAAATCGGGCTTACACAAAAACAAATTAATGTGTTAAAGCTCGTAGCAAAGGGATATTCTAATATGAAAATAGCCCGGTGCATGGCTGTCAGGGAAGATTCAGTTAAATTATTAATTTACAGGCTTATGAAATATTTAGAAGAGGTGTTAGAAGAAAACGTGGACAGGTTTTATCTCGTGGTTATTGCTCAACAACTTGAACTCGATGAATATTAAAACATTATGCTATTTTTTGTTTTTTATCTGTATCTTTTTGAAAAGTTTCTTCCCACCACTGAATGAAAATTCTGACTATTTCAGGATCAAACTGTGTACCGCTGTTACGTATAATTTCTTCTATAGCATGTTCGTGGCTTAGTGCTTTTCTGTAAACTCTGTTTGTAGTCATGGCATCATAAGCATCTGCTATTGATGTAATCCTTGCAATAATCGGGATTTCATTACCTTTAATTCCGTAAGGATAGCCATAACCGTCAATCCTTTCATGATGAAAAAGTACAACATCAATGCAGCCATGCAAACAATTTAATTTCTCTACCATATGTGCGCCGATTATCGAGTGAAGCTGCATTTCCTGATATTCAGAATCTGTCAGTGGACCTGGTTTCAATAGCACACCGTCCCTAATCCCAATCTTTCCAACATCATGTAATAGAGCTCCTGCCTCCAGATAAAGTTGCTCAGTCGTGCTTATGTTACATCTTTTACCAAGAATTGTTGCGATCTGAAAAACTCTGTCTGAGTGACCGCCGGTATATGGATCTCTTGTTTCTACAGCTACTGCCAGTGCTTTTGCTGTCTGAAAAAATGATTCTATAAGTATTTCCTGTACTTGTCCATTAGCTTCTTCGTAACATGCCTGACTTGAAAACGCTTTAGAAAAAGTTTGTGCAATTTTTTTTAGAGAATTCCTGTGATCCAGTTTTAATTTTGGTAAATTACCAGCTGCTTTGGCAAACCGGGAGATTTCATCATTTGTTAAATATGATTTCTCAAAAGTTAAGCTACTGTCAGAATCTATAATTCCTTCTTTCCGGAGTTTATATGATTTGTCCTGCAAAGTAAAAGCTAAATCCTTTAAGGCAGGATCTGATTCATAACTTTTCTTTGAATGGTGCTTTTTAATTTCTTCTTTCAAGAAAAAAGTCCTCCGTATTTTTGATACAAGATTATGTAAGTAAGTACTCTATATTATTAAACCCGTTTAGACAGTGATTTTTATCACTTAATGCCTCATGCATTCGGATTAAAATCCTTTATACCCCTTTTCTGTCCAGGTTGTCAGACTTACCCTGCCTCTATATTAAAAGAATCATAGTTAGGTTAAGGTTTGATATAGATTTATCATCTATATGCTGTAGAACCAAATTCTGGTTGCCCCTAAATTAAATGATTAGACAGTTTTATCTGCAAAAATATTTTATGTTAATTTTTATTTCTCTCTTGTAAGAAATCTCAGACATTTACCAGGTGATGATAATGGCAAAGCGCTATGGCCAGGGCATCAGAAGAATCATCTGGTTTAATACTGGAACATATGTCCAGTGAACTTTGTATTAACTTTCCTATAAATTTTTTGTCTGCTTTACCATAGCCTGAGATAGTTTGTTTTATCTGCAGTGGAGTATATTCCTGAATATCAATTCCTGCTTCTGCAGCAGTCAGGAGAATGACACCTTTTGCTTCTGAAACTGCTATAAAAGTTTTAGCATTTTTAAAAAAGTAAATATTTTCGATTGCGACATACTTAGGCTTATATTTTTTAAATATTTGTTTTAAATCCTGATTTAAGTGTAAAAGTTTTTCTTCCTGCTTTTTATAACTTTTTAGATCTATATATCCATAATCAAGTGCTTTTGGTTTAAGGCCTTTACTTTGATAAGTAACCACTCCATAGCCAATAACTGTACTGCCCGGGTCAATGCCTACTATAATATTATTTTGTTTTTTATCTGATTTGTTATTATGCATGTTACGTTATTATTATGTCTAATCATCCTTTTATAAAAGCACTGTTAATTTTTTTCAGTGGATTTATTTTATCTTTTAGTGCGCCTGGTTATGATCTGTGGTTTATAGCATGGGTAGGACTAGTGCCGCTTTTTATAATTATAAACACTTCAAAGAAAATCAAAGATGTAGTTGTATATCCTTTTTTGTTTGGCTTTGCTTATAATGCTTCATATTTACACTGGTTATTTTCAGTTCACCCTTTAAATTGGATGGGTTTTAATACTCTTCAAAGTTATCTTATTTCATTTCTTGCAGTTGTTTTAGTCAGTATTTTTAATTCATTGTTTTATATTTTGTTTGCCATTTGCGTATTTGTCGTAAAAAAATTTTCTCTCATACCTTATAAAGGCAGAATACCTTTTATTCTGATAGTAACTTTCTTATGGCTTATTATATTCAATAAATTTTCTGCGTGTAGGTTTTTATATGGATTTCCCTGGACACTCATAGAATATAGCCAGTACAAAAATTTATATCTAATTCAGATTGTAGAATATTTTGGCAGTGCTTTAATAAGCTTTTTAATTGTTTTTTTTAACTTGGTTCTGACAGATTTTCTGATCTGGTTGTTTAATATTGAAAAAATCAGCAATCGCTATATATCAAGGAATCCGGGAGAATTCAGTTCTATCCTTATTAGTTTTTCCTTTATAGTAACATTAATATTTTTAAGCACCGCTTCAGGTTTGTATCTGTTCTGGAAAAACCAGCAGCTTTTCTCTGGAAAATCTCAAACAATCTGTGTCTTACAGGGAAATCTTCCTATTAAAGCTACACGTGGAATAAAACTGGATATAAATCTGGCAAGGAAAACTTATGAAAAGTTAATTAATAATAATGATGAGATTTTGTTTGTCGCACCTGAGGGTGCCCTGCCAACTAATTTCACTCATGATCAAATTATCAGAAAATGGTTTAAAGATTTAACATTTAAAAAACAGTCAGATTTAATTTTTGGCAGCTACTGTAAAAATCATGAAAAATACTCGAATTGTGCAGTTCATTTCAATGGTGCCAGAAATGATTTTTCATACTATGAAAAGGAAAGACTGGTGCCATTTGGTGAATTTGTACCGCTGTCATCTGTTTTGCCTGAATTTTTAAAAAAATTAGCATCATTTTCTATCGGTGAAGGTTTTTATGAAGGGAAGCAGAATATTCCATTTAACACTTCATTGGGCAAGGTTGGAATAACAATTTGTTTTGAGTTAATTTTTCCTTCGATTATTAGAAAGCAGGTGCTACAGGGAGCAGAATTATTAATTAATCTCTCTGATTTAAGCTGGTTTTCTAATTATCGTATACAGCAACACTTTCTTGGATTTGCAGTATTCAGAGCAGTTGAAAACAGAAGGCCTGTCATTATATCTTCAAATAATGGAACTTCTGTTTTTATTGATCAAAGCGGTAAAATAAAAAATCAGTCCATTCCTAATACCCGGGGGACGTTAATTGACTGGGTAAATCCAAATAATAAGATAACTTTTTATAGTAAGTATGGATGGTAGGAGAACAGAACTGACGAAGAGCTGGGTATAAAATACAATATATGATTAAACGATTAATAATTCCAGCTTTAATTTGTGTTTTACTTTTATCGTCGATAATTTCTGCAAATGCTCAGGAAGGCTTTGTAAAGTTTGTCGGAAAACTAAACTTAAAAGTTTTTCTGGAAGTTGCCCTGACTGATGCAGAAAAAGAAAAAGGCTTAATGAACAGACCAGGCCTTGCTGAAAACCGCGGAATGGTTTTTGTTTTCAGGCCAAGAAAACAGACAACTTTCTGGATGAAAGATACTTTAATTCCTCTGGATATGATTTTTATTAATAAGGGAAAAATTGTAAAAATTATAAAAAATGCTATGCCTAACCAGACTAATATTCTTTATTCTTCCGACTCTTCGGTAACTGAAGTAATTGAAGTAAATGGCGGATTTGCTGATAAACACCTGATTAAAGCTGGTGGCAGAGTAATTTTCAAAAATATTCCTCAGATTGATTATTCTGTACACAATGCGAAATAACTATTACAAATGCAAAAGTTAGTAACTTCTGAACAAATACGTAAACTTGAATCCTGGTGGATAAAGCAGATAAGCCCGCAAGGGTCTCTGACGCTTATGGAAAAAGCAGGTTCTTCACTCTCAGAAATAGCAAAAGAATACAAGGAACCATATTTAATTATTTGTGGAAAAGGAAATAATGGCGGAGATGGAATTGTCGCAGCAAGATATTTGCATGCCAGCGGAAAAAAAGTTTTTTTAGCTTTAACTTCAGATGAAACTCTTCTCTCTCATGATGCAAAAATAAATCTGGAACTTATAAAAAGCAAAGTTCAATATTTTAAAATTGAAAACGAAAAAGATAATAATTTCGTAAAAATGCTGTCTGAGTCAAATACAGTTGTTGACTGTATTTTAGGAACAGGAATAACAGGGAAACTTTCTTTATTATTTGAGTGGTTAATTAAGGCTGTAAATGCTTCACATAAACCAGTTATAGCATGTGATATTCCTACAGGTGTAAACCCGGACAATGGAAATGTCTGTGATGTTGTATTAAGAGCAGAAACGACTGTAACATTCGGGTATCAGAAAATCGGCTTATTAATTTATCCTGGCAGGAAATACAGCGGGAAAATAATCACAGTTGATATAGGACTTCCTGATATTGAAACAAATTTATTTTTGCTGGATGATGATTTTCTGGTGAGAAATTTTCCGCTCAGGGATAATGCGAGTAACAAAGGAACTTTTGGCAGAACATTATTAGTCTGCGGCAGTAAAAAATATCCCGGCGCTGCACTTTTAGCCAGCAGGGCTGCTTCTTCCATAGGCTCTGGTCTGACTGTGCTTGCCAGTAAGCCGGAAGTGTTTAACAAAATTGCAGCAGTAACACCTGAGATAATTAATGTAGAGTTTAATTTGAAAACAATTTTAGAAGAAAGTTTACAATCAAGTGTAATCGTTATTGGGCCGGGGCTGACCACTGAAAATGATATTAAGGAAACTGTAGAGGCTTTAATTTTACAGGTATCAGTTCCAATTGTACTGGATGCAGATGGCATTAATGTTTTAGCAGGACATAAAGAACTGATAAAAAAAGTAAAAAAAGAAATTATTTTAACTCCGCACCCGAAAGAATTTTCCAGACTCTTAGGAATTAGTCTGGATGAAGTTTTAAGTAATAAAATTGAACTTGTAAGATCAAATGCAAAAGAGTTAAACTGTACAATTGTTTTAAAAGGTCCGGCTACAATTATCGGTACAAAGGATGGAAATATTTATGTGTCGCCTTTTAGTAATTCTGCATTAGCAAAAGGCGGAACCGGTGATGTGCTGGCTGGCTTTATTGGTGGACTAATTTCTCAGGGATTAAAACCCAATTTAGCTGCATGTGCAGGTGTTTACATTCATGGCAAAACAGCAGAATTAATTACAAAAGATAAAACAGTATTTTCTTTATTACCTCAGGATTTGGTCAGCTATTTGCCACAAGCAATTAAGACATTTGTTTGCTAAAATAAACCTGATGACAATAAGAGAATTTAAAGAAGAAAAAATAAGTTCACAAAAAATCCATGAAGGAAAAGTTTTAACTTATACAATAGATAAAATTCGTTTGCCCAGTGGCAGAGAATCCATTCGTGAAGTAGTGCTTCATAATGGCGGAGTAACAATTGTAGCTCAGCCGGAACTATCAAAAATAATTTTAGTAAAACAGTTCAGATACGCAATTGGAAAAGTGTTCTGGGAGCTTCCTGCAGGCACACTGCGCAAAAATGAAAATCCCATCCTTGCTGCAAAAAGGGAATTAAAAGAAGAAACCGGTTACATAGCAAAAAGCCTTGAACCAATGGGAATTGTCTATCCTTTGCCCGGGTATAGTTCAGAGGTTTTATATTTCTTTCGTGCAGTTGATTTAATAGATGATGAACCGGAACCTGATCCTGACGAGAACATTGAAATAAAAATTTTTGATTTAAAACAAGCCTGGCAAATGATTAAAGATGGCGAGATTAGAGATGCCAAAACTATTAGTGGCGTTAGTCTTGTAATGTTTTAGGTCAGACAGATACTCTATGAGAAATTGAAATTACTTCTGACAGGTTGCTAACCAAATAATCTGGTTTTATCATTTCTAGTTGCTCTTTCGATCTGATTCCCCGTGAAATAGCAATTACTTTTCCATACTTTGCCAATCGCCCTGCATGAATATCTGTCTCAGTATCTCCGATTATCCAGGTATTTTCCGGAGATAAATCCAGTTTATTCATAGCACTTATTAATAAAACCTGTTTTTCCTGAATGTCATTTGTAATCTTATGATCATCATTTATACCTAAAAAGTATTCACGATCAAGATATTTATCTAACTTAAACTGTTTTATAGCATGATAAAGCTGTTTTTTCCTTCTAAGAGTTACTATAAAAAAAATGATTTTTTTAGATTTTAAATACTCAAATGTTTTACAGACATCATCAAATAATTTATCCTGCTCTAAAAATTCATTTTTAAATGACAGCTCTTTTCTGTCTCCGGCGGAATTTTTCGAATCGTGAACACCTAATCCGCTCATTAGACTTATTTCAAAATCAGTAATTCTACTTTGTTTTAGCTTCCAGAACTCTTCTTTTGTTAAAATTTGAGTTTTGTTTATAGCAGTATCTTTTAAACTTTCCAGATATGCACGATAATATCTGTCAGATACATCTATGATTGGTCCGTCAAAGTCAAAACATAAGTTCATTTTTTTTATAAAGCTCGAGACAAGCTTGAGCTTTCCTTGGTCGATTTATTCCGTTAGATCGGATTTAGTGGATAAACCACATAAATCCTATAATTGTAAGTCCATTTTAATTTCATTTTGCTTTTTATATCTACTATTTAACCATGCGCCAGCTCATGCAGAAAACAAAAATACAACCAATATACTAATATCCGAAATTCATGCAAAAATAAAACAATATCCAGGTCTTACCTGCGGAGTTTGTATAAAACCATCATGGTTTAAAAATCCAATAAATATAAACAGTGATTATATTTTTCCTGCTGCAAGTCTAATCAAAATTCCTATTGCAGTTATTTTGCTTATTAAAATTGATAAAAAAGAAATATCCTGGGATAGAATTCTTACATTAAAGCATTATCACTATGCTCAGGGAGCCGGATATCTTAGAACAAAAAAAACCGGTACGAAGATCAAACTGAGAGAAGCTTTTAGATTAATGCTTACAATCAGTGATAACACTGCTGCAAATATGATTATTGATCTTTTGGGCGGCGTAAGCTCTATAAATAAACAAATTGCAGTATTTGGCTTAAAAAATACAAAACTTGTTACTTTACTTGGAGACTTTAAAGGTGCAAATAAAACATCTCCCGGTGATCTGGCAATTCTTCTTGAAAAATCACTTGAAGGAAATCTCTTAAGTAAAAGCTCAAAAAGAATTTTAAAGAATACACTGATGGATGTGGAAAATAAATCTCTTATTAAAAAAGGGCTTGGGAAATATACCAGATTTGCTCATAAGACAGGAACAATTGGAATTTGCGTGGGTGATGCAGGAATTATTTATTTACCTTTTGGAAAAAGAATTACTATTTCAATAGTAGTTAAAAGACCGTTTAACAGTCTAAATGGACAAAAGTTTATCAGGGAAATAAGCAGACTGGTTTATGAGAACTTAAGATAAATATCTGATATATTTAGTATTGAAAGTCTATGAAAACAGTTCAATCAAAAGTTCAACCTTTAGTCTGGAAGAGCAGTTATTTATTAATTTTAGATCAAAGGCTTTTACCGCATGAAAAAAAATATTTAAAACTTACAGACTACAAACAAGTCATAAAAGCAATCAAAGATATGGCTTTGCGCGGAGCACCATTAATCGGGATTGCTGCCAGTTATGGAATGGTATTAGCAGCAATTCAGAGATCAAAACAGAATATACAGGAATTAATTCTGGAATTAAAATCTGTCGGAGAAGAATTTAAACAATCAAGGCCCACAGCGGTGAATTTAAAATGGGCCGTGGATTTAATTTTAAATGACATAAATCAAATTAATGACGCAAAAAAAATTATTGACGCCATTACCAAACGTGCTATCTGGATCCATGAAGATGATTCAATACGCTGTCAGAAAATTGGTAAACATGGTGCAAAAGTAATCAAACAAATCAATGTAGGGACACATCGCGATTTGTCTCTACTGACAATTTGTAACACTGGTGCTCTTGCAACAGGTGGTATAGGAACTGCAATCGGTGTGATTTTAACTGCGCATAAAAATTACCCGGGAATAAAAGTTTTTGTTGCTGAAACAAGACCTCGTCAGCAGGGAGCAAAGCTAACTACTTTTGAACTTATAGAAAACGGGATTGAATGTATTTTAATAACAGATGCAACCTGTGGTTATTTAATGCACAAGGGAGAAATAGATCTGGTAGTAGTAGGGGCAGACAGAGTAGCAGCAAATGGTGATACTGCAAATAAAATCGGCACCTATCAGCTGGCAGTTTTAGCAAAAGAAAATAATATTCCTTTTTATATAGCAGCACCGCTTTCTACATTTGATCGTCTGTGTAAATCCGGAGCAGATATTCCAATTGAAGAAAGACAGCCCGAAGAAATTACAAATATAAATGACAAACCAATTTGTACCAGTGGAGTAAAGGTTAGAAATCCAGCCTTTGATATAACACCTGCAAAATATATCAGCGGAATAATTACTGAAAAGGGGATTTTAAGAGGGAACTATAAGGAAGAAATAAATAAGATTTTGAATCAGGCTGTTGTTGTATGAGATTTAAAAAACATTAAGAAACAGTTAAAATCCTCTAAATCCTCTAGGTAAATTAATTGATTATGTCTTTAAATAGTGATAACTGCTACTGTCCTGCAACCATATGGGGTATACAATGTGTACGCAAGGTTAAAGAAACCTTCAAAGAAGGGCTATGTCTGTCAGGTACAAACTCTCTGTTATTTTAGTTATTGCTGCTGCATTAGCTATTTCTCCCTTTTGCAGAGCCTTTTCTGCATGTCAAACACTAGGCGAGTTTTGTGGCAATCCCCCGTCTGAGATGTTTCCAAGATGTTGCCCCTTTGACAGGGACTCAGAGGAGAATCAAATACGACTTAAGTGTAAAAATATAGAGAATGGAATTGGTTCATGTGAACCAGTTGAATATGAAGATCCAGAAGAACCAGAAGAGGAACCATAAGAAGAGCCGGATGAAGGTGATATGAGTAGCATGAGCAATATGGGTAGTAATTAGGTTAGGACTTACGCAAGAGCCACCTGAGTAATAACGGTTTACCGATTTAACAATCAAGTTTCAATAGATGCGCCCTGGCTAATAAGCCACTGTTGAAACTCTTCTAAATTTTTAACGATAAGGTGTCCTGAGGGGAGGTTACTTAAAAACCCTTTTCCACGCAATCTTTCAAAGGTTTTACTAACCACTTTATTTGGGACTTCTGCTTGTTGTGAAAGCTTATAAATATTTAACTCAGGGACTACAACTCCCTGTGGCGTAACTTTTCCTTCAGAGTAAACTTTTAAATACAGTGCTAAAGCTACCCTTGCTTCATCACTAAGATCAGCTTCTGTTTCTTGCGGTATGTCCTGTTCAATTACTTTTCTGTCTGTCATTCATTTGTCCATTTCAATACTCAGGATATTACTCATTGCAACATCCTTTGCTTATTGATCTGATTTATCCAATTCACTATACAAAACTATCAGATAATACAAGGATAGGACATGTAATTAACTTTTAATTTACGAAACCTTTATAATTTAGAAATGTAAAAACTGTAATACCTTTAAAAAATATGCCAACCTACAATGATTACGGAATTATTCTAAATAGCTACGATCTTGGCGAGTCTGACAGGATATTAAATATATACACAAAAGAAAATGGACTTGTAAGAGCTGTAGTTAAAGGTGCCAGAAAAACTTCAAGCAAATTCAGCGGCAAAGTAGATCAGCTGTCATGTTGTTATTTTCATTTTGCCAGCGGTAAAAATCTGGACACTGTTTGCGACTGCGAGCAGGTAAACAGTTTTTCTTTACTTAGATCAAATTTAATCTGCTTAACAAGTGCTGTTTTATTTCTTGAAATAGTAAGTAATTTTGCTCATGAAGATGAACATGACAGTCATCATATTTACGACTTGCTTTATGTGAGCTTAAATCGTTTGCAAATTTCACCTAATCCTGCTCTGGAGTCAATAAGTTTTATTTCAAAATTTTTATCTCTTCACGGTTATAAACCACAATTTGAAACCTGTGTATCATGTGCTGCAAAAACAGATCTTAAACCAGCTCTGTCAGGCAGTTATCCTTATTCCAGTATTTTAGGCGGGATTCTTTGCAGTAATTGTTCTGGCACAATAAACAGCAAATCTGTTAATTCACAAACATTAAATATTTTGTTAAATGCCGGCAGAGACATCCCGATAGAACAGCTTTACAATAAACAATCACTAAATAATCAAAACAAAAACATAAGATCCGTCCTTGAATTACTCAGAGAGCATCTTGATGTGAGAGCAAAAAACAAGATTAAAAGTTTTGATCTGGTGTTCTCACTGTAAAAAATTAATAATCAATCCCAAAAACCCACACACTAAAAACGATATCGTTAAATAAATCACAGCATTCTTTGCCCCAAGCCATTTTTGATAAACAAGGAAACTTGTCAAATTCACTCCCGGAGAGGCAGTCATAAATGCTAAAACACTGCCAAGGCTGGCACCCTTTTCAAGGAGAGCTTTTGAGATAGGAATATCCGAGCCGCCACAAAAGTAAAACGGAAAACCAGAGACAGAAAGCAGGAAAGGACTTAAAATATTTCCAGCGCCTGCAAACTCTGCCACATAATCAGGTTTTAAAAAGAGCGAGATTGATGCAGCAATAATTATTGAAAGTAAAACCCACGGACCAAAGGAAAAAAGAAGAGAAACAAATTCAGAAATAATTTTTTTATATAAAGGCTTGTCATGGCAAATGTCCATAGCAGAAATTGGATTTAAAGAATTTGGTTTAAAAAACAGGACAAATATATAAGAAACTAAAGTCCCAAATATTACAGCAAATAAAAATCTAAACAATGCAATTTTCATTCCTAACACAAGAGTTAAAATAATTGCAGTAATGCTGCTTGCATTTCCGGCTGTTAAAAAAGAAGCTGCTATTGGCCATGATGTGCCTTTCTTTTGAAGTTTACTGGCTAGCGGTATCATTCCACATGTACATAGCGGTATTAAAGCTCCGATAATACTTGCCAGAAAGATCGATATAAAGTGGTTTGAACCAAGGACCCTTTCAAAAAAGTTTTCAGGAATGATTTCAGCCAGTATTGCTGAAACAAGCAGTGCAAATAAAAATGCAGGAACTATGTCATGTGAGTAATGAAAAAAAAGTTTTATGAAGATTTCTGGCATTATATGAACTAGATTCTAACAGGGAACAGTCCTAGTTTGTAAACACTAATTGACCAATGGTTATTGCAGGGACATTTAATGATAAAATTACTTTTCTGGTTTAAAAACCAGTGCAAAGTTATAAACAAGCAAGGAGCGTTAAAAAAACATGCCGCGTCAGATACCATTATCGGAATACAGGAATATGGGAATTGCTGCACATATTGATGCAGGAAAAACTACTACTACAGAAAGAGTTCTTTTTTATTCAGGATTAATTCATAAAATGGGTGAAGTCCATGATGGAACTACCATTACTGATTTTATGGAACAGGAAAAAGAACGTGGAATTACCATTACTGCTGCTGCTATTTCTACAAAATGGAAAAATAAATTTATTAACTTAATTGATACACCGGGACATGTGGATTTTACTGTAGAAGTAGAACGTTCCATGAGAGTATTGGATGGTGTCGTTATTGTTTTATGCGGTGTCGGCGGGGTTCAGCCTCAGACAAAAACTGTCTGGAGACAGGCAAACAGATATAAAGTCCCAAGAATTATTTTTGTAAACAAAATGGACAGAGTAGGAGCAGATTTTTACAAAGTTTTAAGTCAGGTAAGAGATGATATGAGGGTAAATGCACATCCTATCCAGCTGCCAATCGGTGCGGAAGAGAATCTGAAAGGTGTGATTGATTTGATTGAAATGAAAGCATATTATTATGCTGAAGATGATCCCATGGGTAAGAAAATTCAGATAGCAGATGTACCTGCTGACATGATGGATAAAGCAAAACAATACAGGGAAAAACTTGTAGAAGCAATTATAGAAACAAATGATGACTTAATGCACAGATATTTTGAAGGGAAGGAAATTTCCATACCGGAACTTAAAAAAGCTCTTCATGATGCTACCTGTAAATTAAAAATAGTTCCGTTTACAGGCGGTTCAGCATTTAAAAATAAAGGTGTTCAGTTACTCCTTGATGCAGTGGTGGATTATCTGCCGGCGCCTGATGAAGTAGAGTCTATAAAAGGTTTTCTGCGAAGTGGTGAAAATACAGAGCGAAGAGCTGATGACAATGAACCTTTTAGTGCGCTTGCATTTAAAATTATGACTGATCCGTTTGTCGGTCGCCTGACATTCTTACGTATTTACAGCGGACACCTAAAAGCAGGCAGCTATGTTTACAATGCCACTAAGGACAGAAAAGAAAGAATCAGCCGTCTTGTAAAACTTCAGGCAGATGAAAGAAAAGAAATTGATGAGGTGTATGCAGGAGATATTTGTGCTGTGGTTGGTTTAAAGGATACCAGCACAGGAGATACTCTCTGCGATGAAGATCATCCGATTATTCTGGAATCCATGCACTTTCCTGATCCTGTTATTTCTGTAGCCATTGAACCAAAAACAAAAGCAGATCAGGAAAAAATCGGAATCTCACTTCAGAAACTTGCAGAAGAAGATCCTACATTTAAAGTACATGTAGATCATGAAACCGGACAGACCATAATCTCAGGAATGGGAGAGCTTCACCTTGAGATTCTTGTAGACAGGCTTTTAAGGGAGTTTAAAGTAGAAGCAAATGTAGGCAGACCTCAGGTAGCTTATCGTGAAACTATAAAAGGTAAAGTAACCCAGGAAGGGAAATACATCAGACAATCCGGTGGTCGTGGTCAGTACGGTCACTGTGTAATTGATCTGGAGCCTTTGCCGCCTGCCAGCGGTTTTGAATTTGTAAATAAAATTGTTGGTGGTATTATTCCAAAAGAATACATACCGGCTATTGAAAAGGGTATTAAAGAAGCTATGGTTGGCGGTGTTCTGGCAGGCTATCCGATAATTGATATGAAGGTTACATTACATGACGGCAGTTTCCACGAAGTGGACTCATCTGACATGGCATTTCAGATAGCCGGTTCTATGGCACTGAAGGAAGGCTTTATGAAAGCAAAACCAATACTTCTTGAACCCATCATGGGTATTGAGGTTGAGGTACCGGAATTATACATGGGAGATGTAATCGGAGATATGTCGAGCAGACGCGGCCGCATAGAAGGAATGGTTACTGAACATGGCATTTCAAAAGTCCACGGCAAAGTACCACTGTCTGAAATGTTTGGTTATGCTACAGACATAAGAAACAGAACCAAAGGCCAGGGCACATTTACCATGGAGTTTGCATGTTATGAAGAAGTCCCTGCAGCAGTAGCAGAGCCTATTATTACTGGCAGGAAAAAATAAGCAGAAGGTTTTTCTATTAAAAATCTGAAGGGCATGATTTTTTATTTAATTCAAATTTTAACGGGTTATTGATTGTATATTCACGAATGGCATTTAAATGTTTTTCATTTCGGATAATGGATTCATAAAAACGGGATTGCCATGCAAAATTGGTGAAACCATTTTTGTTACACCAACGTTTTATCGCGGATTTGAACTGGTTAATTATCATTGACAATGATTGTGAAACGGGTTTCGAAAATTTATTGTACGTTCGTACCCGTGTTTGTAGAGACATGCCATGGCATGCCTCTACGGGAAATAAATCGTCAATAAATATCAATCCATGCAAATGATCCGGCATTATTACAAATTCATCCAATTGTACATTTGGATAATGTTTTGGAATTTCCATCCAAAATTTTTCAACGGTTTGTCCAATATTCGACAATAACATTTTCCCGTTTGTAATTTCCCCCAAGAAACATTCACGATCCTTTGTACAAATGGTTACGTAATAGGCCCCACATGATGAATAATCCCAATGTTTTAATCGTATTGATTTGATTCTATATTTGTTTTTGAATAATTGGTTTTCCATCCCCAATTATTATGAACAATGATGGTTAAATTTCATGTAACCAGGAGTTACATATGATACCCAGGGTTACAAAGAATAAAAAAACCGCTTGACAAAACAGGTAGTCATAAGCGTTAGAAAAAGAAAAAAATATTTTATTGTGAAAAGATGATGAACTAACATGTGCTAATTTATATACACTGACAACCCTCGTTACCAAGGCTGTTAGTAGTCTGCCAAGTTCCTATCCTCTCACCAGTACCAGCATTTGTACAAGGTTTGTTGTTACAAGTATCACTACAAACTAACCCTGCCCCGTTCTGACGACAAGAGTTAGGATAAGCACAAATACATTGTGCATTATCAGGAGTCGGACGTGTTCCATCATTCGGGTAACCCAAAAGACATTGAAAACCACCAGAGAAAATTCCACCATTTGAAACACAGTAAGGATTTCCTCCGAAACATAAAAACCGACCTGATATCTCTTTTTTACAATTCTCTGAGCTACAAACAGGTCGCGGCGCTGCTTGCTCAGCATCCAAAGAGATTGATGTAAACTGCTCACTGCTACTATCGTCTTCTGGAGACATTCCACATGTTACATCTGGATTAATAGGGCATAGATCAGCAGCATTTACAATACCATCATTGTCCTGATCCTCGTTGCTTTGATCAACACCTATACAATTACCATTAGAACAAACATCGTCTGTAGTACATTCATTATCATCATTACAGCTTGCTGTGTTATTAGTATGTATACAACCAATTAATGGATCATAATTATCATCAGTACAAGTATTATTATCATCACATAACTCATTCGCTGGTTCATCAGCTGAAACAGATTTATCTATAGCAGTTGCTGCTAGAGTACCTTTACAAGTATCTAAAGCTGCTTGTGCTGCATCTACAGCTGCTTGTTGATTTATACAAGTAACAGTCTTAGATACTGGTTCAACAGCTGAAACAGGTTCATCTGTAGCAGCAAAAGATTCACTCCCCCCCCCGAATATTACAGCAAAAATGGCCAGCATGAAAATCAAACTTATAATTTTTCTCATTTCTTTCTTTCTCCCGTTTAACAGTTAACGCTGTAGAATTTATTCCATAAGAGATATATTTTGAAGCTACATTGTTTGCTGTGGATTGTGTTTGATTTTTGGGGATAGCCCTGAAAGATGAGAGCCGATATCTCTCCCCGTGTTTTTGCTATAATTTTTCTATGCCGGTAGAAATAAAAGGGAAATATGAAGGAGAGCTAAGAGTAAAACTTACTCATGGTCCATCTGGTTCTTTAGTTGAAACTGATGCGCCGGCTGATAATCAGGGAAAAGGCGAAAGATTCTCTCCGACTGATTTAGTCGTAGCAGCACTTGGTTCGTGTATGATGACTATCATGGGAATAGTAGCTAAACGGGACGGAATAAAATTCGAAGGTACTAATTTTTGTGCTCAAAAACATATGGCTGAAAATCCCAGACGTATTGGAAAAATAGTTTTAGAGGTTTATATGCCATCTGATTTAACTGATGAGCAAAAGAAAAAACTTGAAAGAGCTGCACATACATGCCCTGTACATCAGTCTTTGCACCCTGATATTGAGCAGGATATAAAGTTTATTTATAAAATCTAATGTTACAAAAGGCAATTTTAGCGGACGTAATTTCTCCGGACACCTCTAAAGAAGAAGCCTTGCAGAGGCTTGATGAGCTTGAAAACCTGGTTAAAACTTTTGGCGGAATAGCTGTAGTAAAAGTCATTCAGAAAAAAAACATACCTGATTATAAGACTTATATTGGCTCCGGGAAACTTCAGGAGATTCTGGATGAAAACAAATCAAATAAAGCAAATCTTTTAATAGTAAATAATCTCCTTAAACCAATGCAGAATTATAACCTGAATGAGATATGTAAAAAGCATGGAATAGAGGTCTGGGACAGGGTGGATTTGATTTTAAAAATATTTGATAAACATGCAAAAAGTGTAGAAGCAAAGTTACAAATTGAACTTGCAGCCATAAAACATATGGGACCGCGGATCTATGGTATGGGTCTGGAACTTACCCGTCAGGCCGGTGGTATTGGAACACGGGGTATTGGAGAAACAAATCTGCAGATTATGAAACGCCATTTGAAAAGGCGTGAACAAAAAATAAAAGAAAAGCTGAAGCACTATGATCAAATTCAGGCAAGCCATAGAAAGCAGAGAAGAAGCAAAGATTTAAAAACAGTTTCACTTGTAGGTTATACGAATGCAGGTAAAAGCACTTTGTTAAATGCACTTACAAAAAAAGGAGTTTATGTGGCAGATAAACTTTTTGCTACCCTGGAAACTACTGTAGGACAGCTTTATCTGCCGTCATCCGGAAGAATTGCTCTTTTGTCGGATACGATCGGATTCATTCAGGATTTACCGCCTGATTTAATAAATGCATTTAAGTCTACACTTAGTGAAATTATTGATGCTGACCTGCTTTTACATGTGATTGACACAGGTGATCCTTTATATGAGTCAAAAATATTAGTTGTAGAAGATATTTTATTTGGCCTGGAAGTTTCAGATAAGCCTAAGATTTATGTTTTTAACAAGATTGACCTGGCTTGTGGACTTGATGTTAAAAATATTTCAAATCATTTTAGTGATTTTTCTCCTGTTTTTGTTTCTTGTCAGGAAAAAAAAGGATTAGAGGAATTAATAAATAAAGTAGAGGAAAAACTGGCAGTACATACAGTACATCAGGTATTATAATAATTGAGTCAAAATATCCATGCCGATACCACAGTTTAAATTAAAAGATTCAAAGCCTGACAGGGATTTTATTGAGTGGAATGAAGAAATGTCCCATAAGCAGGATATTGATTTGTTTTATGAAGGTTCTCATTACTTTATAAGGTGGGTTGAAGAGCAAAGATTAAAGACAATTACTGGCTTGATAAAAACACACATGAAAAAAAATAATATAACAGATCCTGTTATTGTTGAAGCTGGTTGCGGTGCAGGTCATGTCCTGGAAAAAATAGCGGATAGCATAAGTACCGGTAGTTTAACAGGAGTAGATCCTCTTGAATGGTGGCTGGACAAAGCCAGGAAAAGATTAGGAGATAAAGCTAAGCTGGTTAAAGGGTTTGCTGAAGAACTGCCTTTTAAAGACAAATTCGCAGATTTTGTAATTTGTACTGAAGTAATAGAGCATGTAATTGATCCTGTTGTTGTTTTAAGTGAGCTGAAGCGTGTTTTAAAAAATCAGGGACTTATTATTGTTTCAATTCCAAATGAAAAGCTGATTAATAAATTAAAAGATGTTATTGGGTTTTTGAAGATATATCAAAGACTTTTTTTTAATATTCCAAGACGAAATGACGATGAATGGCACCTGCATAGTTTTGATCTTAAGTCATTTAAGGAGCATATTCCCTCTGATTTTAATACCCAGGCTGTTATTCCTGTTCCATCAGTGTTTTTACCGCTTCGATATGTGCTTACTTTCAAATAAAGGTCTTGACAGTTTCAATAGAACAATTCTTTAATATTATAGTCATAGTTAAAAGCAATTAAGGATGGAGTAAATAGTCTCATGGAAAACAATGAAACAAAAAAATTAATCATTATAACTTTAATAGCAGTACTGGTTCTAAATCTTTTGGCTTTCGAGTCAAAGAAAAATTTTGAAAAATCTGTTCTGGAAATTATAAAAAAGGGCCCTGCTGTAGCTGATGGTACAGGAAATGTACCACCACCAAATATGCCCCCTTTTCCTCCACCAGCTCCGCCAAGCGAAGAAGAACAGTTCAAACAACAGCTCGCAGATAAAGTTAATGTAGATTTAGGAAATACTCCGATTCAGGGAAACAGAGATGCAAAAATAAAGATTATTGTGTTTAGTGATTTCCAGTGCCCGTTTTCAAAACGAGGAGCAGATACGGTTCATGCACTTATGCAAAAATACGGCAACAACTTAATGTATGTCTATAAAAACTTACCTCTTCCATTTCATCCTGAAGCAATGCCTGCTGCAAAAGCTGCACTGGCTGCAGGCAGACAGGGAAAGTTTTATGAATACCACGATAAACTTTTTGAAAAACAGGGAGAGCTTGGTGAAGCACTATATGTAAAAATTGCACAGGAACTTGGTTTAAACATGCAAAAGTTTAATGCAGACAGAAACAATCCTGAAATTGAAACCCAGATAAAAGCAGATCAGGCACAGGCAAACTCACTTGGCTTTAACGGTACACCAGGATTTGCAGTTAACGGGGTAAAAGTTCTTGGAGCTTATCCTGTGGAACACTTTGAAAAAGTTATTAATGCGCTGGGTGTAGGTTAAGCGGGCAGTTTCCTAAGCAGCTAACGAAGCTAATAATTCTCTTGCTTCTTCTGCATTCTCAGCTTTTACAACCTGATATTCCTTATTAAATGCATGGTTGATTTCTGCACCCTGATATTGTTCCAGTTTATTGGGCTTGTCATGGTGCCAGGTAGGTATAAATGACTGAATATCAAGTGAGTTTAAAAACATTTTAGTTAACCAAAGCGCTCCCGGGAAAAGAGGAGCTAATTTATTAAATGGTCTTTGCTCAGACGGCGTAGCTATAAAATTAATTTTATTTCTTACTGATTTTTCTATTTCACCAAGCTCTGTATCGTTTAGAAGATATTTCCCCTGAGCACACTCAATTTTAGAATAATTTAAACACTCTTCGATAAGTAACTGTGTAACTTTTTCCAGTGCTGCCTTATCATTGTTCAAAGCTCCCTGTATGACCTCTTCCAGATTAAGTTTATGATTATAAAGTTCAGCAGTTTTTGCAAATATGCCATTCTGAAAAATCTCATTTAATTTTTTGTTTCTTGTATCTGTCGAATTAACTGAAAACAGCTCTGTTAATTTAAACAATATTTTGTGCTTTTCTTTAGCCTGATCCAGACTGTATTTTGCAAGTACATCCTGATATTTTGGATTTCCATACTCATTTTCAATATTTTCATCGTAGAAGTTTGGAACACAGAATTTTATACATTTTCTTGCAAGGGCTGACACACCAGCTATAACCGGGTTATTGTATATTTTTTCTCTTAGTGTCTTTAATGCAGTCAGTGTTTTATCGTCACCTTCTTTCTTTATATATTTTCCAATTAATTTTCTGCCAAAGTAAATACTCTGGAAAATACCCTGGGGCAGCCTGCTAAAGAAAATATAAAATCCGGTATAAATAGTAGTGATAGACTTGGCATATCTGCCAAGCCACTTATCTATAAATGCTGCACTTCCGCCTTTCGCCTGGGCTTCTTCACTTTTATGTTTTCTTCCTAACATTTCAGAAAATAAAATTCCCATTGCAAACGGACTTGCTGTGTGGAAGAGCATCTCTCCGGAATTTTTTATATCTCTAAGGAGACTCTTTTCATTTGGATCTTTTGAAATTTCTTTTTCTATTTTTTTACCTAATAATTCCATCCCTTTATAAAAACTCTCGGGCAAAACAGGTTTCAGGTGTTCCCGTTCAGTTACAAAAACTCTCATAAATGCATCTACACCCTTTGCATATGCTTCAGGCAAAGCCACAAAAATACTTGCTAATTTACTTATACCAAGTATTGGTCTTTGAAAAAATTCACCTACCGAAGACTCACCTCTAAAAAATTTGGATATAAAATCCAAACCATCTGCTGCATGTATAAGGCATGGCATTGCCGGATTTGCAGTACTGCCAACAGTAAGCATTCTTTCTGCACTTTTTACAATTTTGTCAAAGTCACTGGCTTGTAATCTGTGATATTCTTCCAGTGATTTATCTCCTTTATCCTCTGCCTTTTTTGCTTTAATTTGTTCTGCTTTTCTGAATCCATTAGCAATTAATGCCTGAGTATTTCCAAATGCCCATGTATATCCTGTAAAAGCAGTGTAGAGCACATTTAAAGGAGCTATGGCCATATGAAAAACAGATTTTGTCCAATTTTCAGGATCTAGAAATCTTCCAAAAATATAAAAAAACAAACCATGGCTTGTAAGCCTGTAATCTACCTTCATCCATTCATCAAAATTAATAATGTCGTTCTTATTGCCGTTTCCATTAGAAGCAGAATTTCCATTTGTATGATTATGTGACCTTGCTAAAAAATAGTTTTTAAATTCATTTCCAATTTCTGCAACCGGATAAGAAATAGTAGAAAGAAGACTGAACACCCCGCCAACTTTACGTAAAAATAATGCCGGAAATTGAGAACCTTTTATAAGTGCTCCAAGTGCTAAAGCAACTGTTCCTCCAGCTCCTGCAACACCTGCACCAATTGCAAATTTCTTTTTTACCTTTTTAAACCTTTCTTCAGCAGAAAGACCAGGAGTATCATTTCCATTCTGGCCAGGAGATGCTGGAAAATGAATTCTTGAAGCTGAATCTAAAACACTTGGAATCATTAATCCCGACCTTTTTCCTCGGATATATATGAATTATTTGACTATAATACAGGTTATGAAGGCTATAGTCTAGAATTTGTTTTTATAATCTTGACTTATAAACTCAACTTTAATTTATTCTTAATGATTTACAAATTATAAACTTATTTTTTCTTTTTTTGTAGTTTTAATAATTCCCGATAAAGCTTTTGCTCTTCTTCGGTAACAATCGTTGGAATATTTATCTTTACTTTTACAAAATGATCTCCGCGGCCTTCTTTTTTCTGGTAAGGCAAACCTTTTCCGCGCAGTCTTAAAATCTTATCGTTTTGTGTGCCGGGCGGTACAACCATTTTAACCGGCATATCTACAGTCGGGATCTCTATTTCACTTCCTAAAATAGCTTCAGCCGGTGTAATGGCAATTTCTGAATTAATATCATCGCCATCAATTTTAAAAAACGGATGAGGTTTTAATTTGACTATCATATATAAATCACCAGGTGCTCCTCCGTTTCTTCCCGGAAGCCCTTCCCCCGCCATCCTGATTTTTGAGTTTTCTCTGACATTTGGAGGGATTTTTACTTCAAGTCTTTTTGATTCATGTCCTGGAACATTAATATCCATTTTTCTTATAGTCCCCTTGTAAGCTTCTTCCAAAGACAAATGTAAATCAATAGACTGATCTTCTCCGCGCCGTTTTGTCTCGTGGCGTGTATATGTCTGTGTAAAGGTTTCACCAAAAGGAGAAGATCTGCCTTTTAATGCTTCTCCAAAGAGGATTTCAAAAAAGTCACTAAAAGGCGAATCCTGGGTTTTTGTAAAGCCTTTTGAAAAATCAAAATTAAAATCAAATCCCGGTGGCGGTGTAAAATCACTGCCTCCTCTAAAGCTGTTTCCTAAAGTATTGTATTTTCTTCTTTTACCGGCATCACCTAAGACTTCATAGGCCTCATTAATTTCTTTAAATTTTTCTTCAGCATCTTTATTATTTTTATTTGCATCCGGATGATGTTTACGTGCTAATTTTCTGAATGCAGTTTTTATTTCCTTTTCAGTAGCGCTGCGCGGAACACCTAAAATTTCGTAATAGTCTTTATACTTGACCATATTTTTTATTATATCGTTTTACAGTGCCAGAGGGGGTGTGTAAAAAAAATCGAGGGTGTTTTACAGCGCGGGTCCTGTCGCCTTCAGGTACCCTTCAGAGCTTCGTCACACAGTTCCTCGCTCTGAACCCTTCCCTTTCGGTCGCCGTTGGCGAACCTCGCCCCAGGCGGGCGCCACCCGCTTAGATCCTCGAAAGATTTACACGCCCCCGCTACGGACTCACAAGACTATAACCGACAATCGTACTCCACTCTCCGGTTTCATGAAAAAAATCCGGTGAAATACTATAGTTTGATGTAAGCTGAAACCAGTTATTTTTATTTTCCGGATCTTTGTCAAGAGAAGTTTTACTTAAACCAATTAAAACATCAGTTGGACCATTTGTAGATATCTGACTTAAGTTTGCTGTTTGATTAAACGGAGATAATAATTTTCCTGCATTTGGATTTGCTTTTGAGCCAGTCTGAGTGGTAAAGCTTAGTGAAATGTCTTTTGGATCTATATTAACCGGTGAATCAGATACATTACTCCTTTGAGCAGTTAGTTTCCATGAGTTTAAATTTGTTCTTATTCTGATTGATGATGAACCATAGACAACTGAATTATTTAAATCCGGTGTCAGTTTTAAATTTACATTTATAGTTGGATTAGTTCCGGATTTATTATCATTTTCACTATCAGTAATAATTAACTTGCCACTGACAGTAATATTTAATGGTACTGTAGCCTGATTGGATCTGGCTGTTAAATTACTTAAAACAAAAAACACACAACAAGAAATAATAAGCAAAAACAAAAACCTTGTTGTGTGTGTGTTTATAGTCATGAAATGAAAGATGATTTTGGCTAGGAAACTAGTACTTAAAGATTAGTTCTTCTAGTCTAGTAGATATGTCCTATACATCGTCCATTATTTTATAAAAAAATTATATTTAAGTTAAAAGAGGCAGATGATTTAAAAAGTCTAAGGAAAACCCTATGGGCTAACCAGATTATACGTAATAGTAGTTCTCCATGTGCCTGGCTGGAAGAAAAAGTCTGGCAGAATGCTGTACAGGGTATTAACCTGAAAATAATTATTAGTGTTTGTATTGTCTCTGGCAGTCGATGTTTTTGCTGTACCGCTGATTACATCAACTGGTGCTGAAGTAGAAATACTGCTTAAATCTGTGCCTGCATTAAATGGAGCTACAAGTGTTCCTGCCATTGCATTTGCATTTGTACCGGCCTGAGTAGTTACTGACAAAGTTATATCCATTGCCACAATGTTTGTAGGGCCTGTATCAATTTCTGTGGTTCTTTGTGCAGTAAGCCTCCATGTAGATCTATTTGTCCTTATCCTGAAGTTTGCATCTCCGGTTACCGGAGCAGTCCCTAGATCAGGTGTTATAGAGAGGTTTACGTTAATGGTTGGATTTTTACCTGCGCTTGAATCATTTGAAGCATCAGAAATTGTAAGGGTTCCATTTACAGTTATGTTTACTGGAATAGTGGCTGACTGAGAATAAGATTTTAATGGTGTTATTAGCAAGATTAACAACACAAACAGACCTATAAAAATGTAATATTTTCTTTTCATTGATTTTATGTAGGGCTGGTACCATGTATTTCTTTCCACAAATTTCTAAAATATATCTGGTAATTTTGTACCAAAAACAGTGCAGGTGCTGACTGTAATCAGCACCTGCAAAAGACCGGATTCTCTATTATGGAGAAACCAGGTTATATGTGATGGTTGAACTGAATGTTCCCGGTGTGTAGAAGAAGTCTGGTTGTATGCTGTAAGTTGTACCTACCTGAAACCAGTTGTTAGTATTATTAGCATCTCTTGCAGATGATGTTTTGGCAGTACCAGTAATAACATCTACAGTAGTTGCAGTAGTAATACTTGACAAGTTAGTTTGTGCGGTAAATGGAGCTACCAGAGCACCAGCATTTGCATTTGCACTTGAACCGGCTGATTTTGCAATGTCAACCAGCACATCAGTGTCTGCAATGCTTGTATCACCAGCATCTGAAGCAGTTCTTTGAGCTGTAAGTCTCCAGGCAGAACGATTTGATCTTATTCTGAAGTTGGCACTTCCACTTTGCAGTGTATGTCCAAGGTCAGGAGTTACGGTTAAGCTGACGTTCTTTGTAGGATCTTTTCCAGCCATTGTATCATTGTCACCATCAGAAACAACCAGTGAACCGTTAACTGCGATTGACAATGGTACTGTTCCGGTTTCTGCCTTTATCTCCGATATTGTTATTGAATTTACACAGAGTAAAAGCAATATCAATAATAGGCCACGCATTTGTTTTAACATAGTTTTTCCTTCCTTTTCTTTCTGGCAACCTGGATGTTATCTGGATAAAAGCTCTTTGATTCAGAAAATAGTTTGGATATAAATTTTTCCTAGCCATAAGAAAAAAATCATCTTCCAAGTCATTGACCTTTTGTTCCAATAACCTTTTTTGGTTACCTGTTATTTCTATCGGTATAAAATATCTACTCGGTAAAAATTAGGATCATATTACTAGGACTAAAATACTTTAATTTCTTCAGGTCTGGTTTTATATCTGATTGGAAGATATAAGTTATCTGTCTTTTCTTTTCCGCGGACTTCAATTTCTATATCTTTCGGGTCAGTTTCTAATTCTTCCGGAAGAAAATCAGGGTCAACTTTTAATTTATATTTCCCGGGTTTTACATCACCTAGTACAAATGAACCTCCTGTATTTGTTAAGGTCTCAAAATCAGTACCTTCCAGATAAACTCTAATATCCTGGAGCTCTGGTTCTTCTTCCAGTTTCATTGTAGGTTCATTTGCAAGCTCAAGTTTTCCACCCAGTGCTCCAAAGTAAGCAAGAATAAAATCAAAATTAGTTTCTTTCCCGGCTTCCACCTTTATATCTACTGATTCCGGTGTAATTGATGTTAAATAGGATGGCAAATCAGAAAATTCAATTCTTACTCTGTGTATTCCTGGAGTAAGGCTGGGGAATTCAAATGTGCCATCTTTATTTGTAGTAATTGTATAATTCCCGAGATTAATTCTTACGTTTTCCATTCCTCTTTCTCTTGTTGTTCCGGGCAGAATAATTTTATTCTGCTCAGTTGGCTTTCTTGGATTTTCTTCCAGTACAATAACTTTTCCTTTTATTCTGCCAATGGTTTGCGCTTCTCCAAGGCCAGGCAGGTTACCTGCATTTTTTCCGCGCAGGTTGTACTGGTAGATACCGGAGAGTGATGTTAAGAACTTTGTTTTATCATAGTGAAGGCTGAGCTGGTTTTTTTTATTTACCTGATAATTCAGATTCAAACTGTAAAGTGAACTTGGGCTGTCATTCTGTGGTAGCAGAGCACCGGTTTGTACTAAAAGATTCAATTTATTATCTAAAACAGGTCCAAGATTTATTCCAAATCTTACTTGTTTATACAGCTTACTGCCCTGTATATAACTCTGTAGTCCAAAAAATCTATTAATTGATTTATTTATATTTAAGTCATAAGTTTGAAACTTGGTTACTGATTTTTCTCCAATTGATGTTAACTTTAAGGGTTTGTCATCTGCAAAAGTAAAATAATTTATACTTGCGGAAAAGTTTACCGTTCTCCAGTTTTTCATTATGCTTGTTCTAAAAAATGAGTTGGTTCTTCTTTCTATTAAAGTTTCCAAATCTACTGTGGAAATGTTTGTCATGTTTATAGGAAATAAAACATTGTCAATTGCTCTTGTAGAAGATATTTGAGAATCATTCTTTGAGTAGCTTGTTAATATTGTTGGACCTTTTTTAAATGGAGTAGCTGAAGCAAAGATATTTGTAACACTGTAGTCATTTGGTTTTTGAGAGTTTAGATTATATTTTCCAATTGAGTGACTAATGCCAATATTTGATCTTGGAGGTGTTATATTTAATCCAAAAGTTGTTTCATTTCTGTCATGGTAAAAAGGATTTCCCGATAAAGTATAAAATCCAGGAGAATAATAAGCTCCTTTTGAAAAGAAACTTACCCAGTCTTTTGGTTTTAATCTGACTAAAATATCTCCGCCAGGACCCTGACTTGATTTTCCTGTAACCTTGTCATTTGAAGCGCCAAAAGCTAAGTTTAAATTTCCTTCAAAATATTTCCCGGTTTTTGTAGCGCTTAGTGCAAATAAACCTCCGCTTTGTTTTGATCTGACAAGTGAGTTTGTTATGGTGTCATTGTAAGCAGCTTCTCCAATTGAAAACTGCCATGGCTTATTCGGTGAAGTGGACCATTCAGCGACTTCTGCAAGCCTTCCATATTTTACAAATGAAAGATTTCTGCCTAAGATTTTTCCATTTGTAGGTAAAAAACCTGTTCCAAAAATAAATTTACTGTCCTTTAATAGTCCGCTAGTCTGAACCTGTACTCCTCTAAGAGTAATTCCTCCGATTAACGGTGACTTGATTAAACTTAGAGGTTTATCACCTACATGAACCTGAAATGGAGAGGCATTTTTATAATATGAAAAATTCCCGGTATCAAAATTTATTAAAGGTGCATTAGTCCCTGACTTTATCAGAAAATCAGATGTTATTGCATAATTATCATTATGAAAGCCATTGTTTATTTCTGTCCTTCTTGTGTAAAATGACTGACTTTGTAACCAGTCAAATGAGTTTGTAACCGTTAAATAGTCTACTAGTAAATCTTTTACACCTTTTCTTGCAAGCGGTTGTACGGTGCCGACAGCATTACTTCCACTTCCAATAGTATTATTTAATACTAACTTGTCTTCTTCATTATCTTTTGATGTTAATCCAAGCAACATTACCAGTGCATTTGTCGGAACCATTTGTGAATCAGCTCCTGTAATTATTCTGTTATAGCCAAAGAGGGTTTTAAATGGTCTGTTGTTTATAGTTACTATTCCGTTTCTGACATTTAACTGAACTATTGATTTATCTCTGTACCTTTGAATTGTAATTGTGCCATTTACAAGATCTGTGGTTACCCTGTCCTGTAATTTTTCAGCAATTTCTTCAAGTGGAAAAAGCCATATATCGTTGTCAAGAATCGGTTTTTTGTTAAATATTACTTTTTGATCGTTCAGTATAACTTCAGGCGGTTCAGGTACGAGCTGAGAAATGACAGGTAAAGCAAAAATAAATGAAGTATATGTCAATAAAGACAAAACAAATAAAATATTTTTTCTTTTTAAGAAAAATTCCATAAGAGAAAATAAGTAAAAGCGGGCTAACCCGCCATTATTTACATTCCACAAATGTTTCCATTAAAAAATATTTTTAAATAAAAAGTACTTTAATCCTAGTCTTATATGTTTAGTAATAATATTCTTTTGCATTTATCTAGGGTGAAATCAGGTTATATGTAATTATCGTACTATATGTACCTGGTGAATAGAAAAAGTCAGGAGCTATTCCATAAGTAGTGTTTACCTGGAAATAGTTATTTGTATTTGTTCCATCTTTTGTACTTGAAGTTTTTGCTGTTCCGCTTACTACACCAGCACTTGAAGCAGTAGGAATACTGTTCAGGTTTGTTAAAGCTGTAAATGGTGAAACAAGCATCCCTGCATTTGCATTTCCAGTTGAGCCTGCAGACTTTACAACTGATAAAGTAACATCAGTATCTGCAATGCCAGTGGAACCTGCATTGGAAACAGTTCTTTGAGCTGTAAGCCTCCAGGTAGTTCTATTTGTACGGATTCTAAAGTTTGCCTGACCAGTTACTATAGCTGCACCAAGATCAGGAGTAACTGATAAGCTAACATTTATATTTGGATTTATACCAGACATAGAGTCATTTGAAGCATCAGTTATAACTAAAGCCCCGTTTACAGTAACATTTACAGGGACAGTAGCTGCTGTCTGGGCAGAAGCAATCTCTTCAGATGAATATAAAACAAGGATCGCTGTGACTGCAATTGAAAGAAGTAATTTTTTTACCATAGGACCTCCTGTATTTTTAACGTGTCCTATATATCTATATTCGTCATTGCCTGAAAACCTAAATCCTGTAAATGTTCTAGTACACTGGAAAATTTGGTAGAGTTGTCCTATAGTAATAAGAGTATTTTTTTATCTGCAAATTTATCTTATCCGAGTTATTGACCATTTGTTGTTATATTTTGCAGGCTTTACATGTGAAAAATCCATATTTTCATTTTTTTCTTTTAACAATCCAGCTTGAATTGCAATAGCTACTGCCTGAGACCTGTTTGAAATCCCCAGTTTTTTAAATATATTACTTATATGATTTCTTATTGTAGAAGTGGTCAAATACAAAACTGATGAGATTTTTTTATTGGTTTCTCCTTTTGCAAGCAATGATAATATTTCCAGTTCTCTGCTTGTAATGCCAGCTTCATTTATTATTTCCCGAGCTAAGCCAAGCTCTCTGTTGTTATTTTTAAATTTTTCATGTGTGTAGCGTAACGTGCGAACTATTTGTTTTGCACTTACTTCTCCTTTAATAAAATAGCCTTGTGCACCGCTTTGTATAGCTCTTACTACTGTATCTTCATCATCAAGGCTGGTAAAAATAATCACAGGTTTATTATGATAACTGGAATAAAATTCATAAAATGTTTCAAAACCTGTACTATCCGGTAACACCAAATCAAGTAAAACCAGATCAACAATTTTTTCCAGAGCTAAAGCTATTCCGCTATAAAGACTATTAGCAATAGTAACTTCACAAACACACTCGTTTTTTAAATATTCATTTATTAAAGAAACATCGGCAGGATTATCATTAATAATTAGAACTTTAAGATTTTGTTCGTTCATTTTTTTCTTTTCATAGTTTTTTCAAAACACCTTGTCTTTTAGCATTTAACCCATAGGAATACTAAACAAAACCATAACGTTTCCATTTGTCATGTTTGCAATATAATGTCAACCTTAAATGTGTCTGCAATGTATGAAGATCGTGTGCAGATAATAGCTATTAGTTTTTTAAATAGACTTAATTTATCTGCAGCAATATAAAACGCTCCCTTCAAACCGACTGTCTCTGGAGCAAGCTCTCGAGTTTTTCGCTCAGGCACAATAAAAAAAGCAAGCCAGATGGCTTGCTTTTTTTATTTTATTTACTCTAGCTAATTATTACCAGTTATTACCATTTAAACGGTTCATAATCAGTAAATTTGCCTGCCCAGCTGTAGTTTTCTGCTGTCCATGGTTTATCCCAGCCGTACTGGATGCCATCATATGCACCCATTACTATGCCTGATACTCCACCAGCTACTGCACCGACAACACCACCGGTTAAAAATCCAACTGTCCTTTGTACTCCGCCATCTTTTTTCCCAAGTGCTTCGGCAGTGGCATCAGTTCCCCACATCCAGCCTTTTACAAAGCCTCTGCTTAAACCAACTACCGGTCCTACTACAACTCCTGTAATAATACCTGTAGTTTGTTTGAGAATCTCTTCACCATCAGCTTTAGCTTGCATTGTGGTCATTGGAAACAAAAAGCTAACAACTAGTAAAAGTAAGAACAAATTCTTTTTCATATTTACACTCCTTATAAGACTTCCCTAAGAAGAACTTTTTTACAATGAAGTAGTATATCATCATAAAAAATAATGCAAGTATGTTTATAAAGTTATTGTTTCTGCCATACTGAAGCATTAACAATTTCCATTAGTTCAGGGTAAATTTTCCCTGATAAACGGGAACTTTTCTGATGCTACAATAACAAATCTATGGTCAAAAAGATTATTCTTGCATCATTAAGAGGCTTTTGTGCCGGGGTAATAAGAGCCATTGATATTGTAAATCTTGCTCTTTTAAAGCTTGATCCGCCAATTTATGTCAGGCATGAGATTGTTCACAATGAACATATAAAAAAAGATTTTGAGTCCCGCGGGATAATTTTTGTAGATGAACTGGGCGAAGTACCGGATGGAAACTGTGTGATTTTATCTGCACATGGATCGGAAGTAAGAGTTTATACAGAAGCAAATAAAAGAAATCTTGCAGTAGTAGATGCTACATGTCCGCTTGTAATTAAGGTTCATCTTGAGATGGTAAGCGCCTGGAAAAAAGGCTACAAGGTTATTTATATAGGACATAAAGGGCATCAGGAAGTAATCGGTGCCATGAGTAACCTGCGAGGCGACTCCTGTTTTCTGGTGGGCTCTGTGGAAGATATTGATAAGCTCCCCTCTAATCTTGGGAAAGTTTTTATTGCTACACAGACTACACTGTCTGTAGATGATACAAAAGAAATTATTGAATTACTAAAGAAAAAATACAAAGAAGTTGTACTCCCCGGAGCACAGGATATTTGTTATGCTACACAAAATCGTCAGGATGCAGTTAAGGAACTGGCAAAAGTTACTGATTATATTTTAATTATCGGATCAAAAAACTCTTCAAATTCATGCCGGCTTGTAGAAGTAGCCAGGCTTGCCGGTACACCTGCAGAGCTTGTCCCGGATCCTTATACTTATAAAGTACCAAAAGAGCTTCATGGGAAAATTGTAGGAATAAGTTCAGGAGCATCTGCTCCGGAGAGCCTTGTAGAAACTTTAATTAATAGACTTAGTGCGCCGGTTGAAATCCTTAAATTTAAAGATGAAAATGTAAACTTTAAATTACCTGAAATGGAAAAATTAAAAAGACCAGTATCGGCTGCATAAGTAAATCATTACCTTAAAATAGGCTATCTTTGCAACAGTCTCCTAAAAGCAGGACAAATTTCATCCATTTACTTTATTTAATCCTTAATTAATTTTGGGTATAACTCTGTAAATACCTGACAAGTAACAAGTATAAAAAATGAGTAAAAAATTTAAAATCAAAATTTCCCGGCCAGCATTGTTATTAATGCTGTTTGCATTTGTTTTTAATTTGGCTCTTTGCTCTTACGCAGAAGAGTCTAACTACTATGATGTTTCTGATACAGCCAGACCGCCTTCTGCATTTAGCATATGCTGCTGTTTAAAAGAAAGTGATGATAGCTTTCAGGTTCTTTACAGCTGTAAATATCTTGAAGATGAAAAATGCCCGCTACATTCCAGACAATATAAAACAACTACTGGTGATTGCCCAAGCAATCTTATCTTTACAAAGTACTTGCCGGAACAAAATCAGAATTCAAAAGACAATTAACAAATAAGAAGGAACTATTTATGAACTTTTTAATGTGGGAATCATTTGGAAGATTATTAATCATCTTTAATAGTTTTGTGTGCTCTTCCATTTTTATCTTTACCGTTTGCTTTTTTCTTAAATAAAGCCGATCTTTTATTTTCTCCGGATCTAAATACATTCAGGACATCACTAACCCTGCCTATACTGGACATAATTTTTCTTAAATCATAAAGATCTGATACTTCCACTACAATTTTTAGAACTGCTGTATCGTTTGAAGTTCTTCCTACTACTCTTAAATCACGTACATTTATTTTTTCATCTGCAACCTTATTCAAAATATCTCTTGAAATCCCGACTCTATCAATACACTCTACTTCAATTGCAGCGCTGTAAGTTTTACTTTTTGATCCGTGCCATTGAACCGGGATTATTCTTTCATTTTCCACTATATCCAGATTCTGACAATCATTTCTGTGAACTATTATGCCTTTACCTTTGGAAACCACACCTACAATATCTTCTCCGGGAAGCGGTGAACAGCATTTTGCCAAATGATGCAGCATACCTTCAAGTTCAGCCACTACTTCCTCGGATTTTTTCTCTGTAACATAAATATCTTTTATAACTTCAATTTCCTGAGACACGAATCCCTTTAATTTACCTTTAAGCTGTGCAATTGTTACATCACCGCAACCGAGCGACGAGAGCAAATCTTCTTTTGTAGCTCTGTTTAGTTTTTGAATTGCCTGATCAAAATCTTCTGAAGATAAAATCTCATCAACCTTGTTTTCACCAAATTCGTTTGCAATAAGCTTTTTTCCCTGCTCAATATGAATATCCCTGTGTTGTTTTTTAAACCATTGGCGGATTTTATTTTTTGTAGAGTTTGTAACTACGTAGTTTAACCAGTCAAGGCTTGGATGAGCATTTTTACCTGTAACAATTTCTACAATATCCCCGTTTTTTAAAGTAGTACTCAAAGGAACCATCCTGCCATTTACTTTTGCACCAATACATCTGTTACCAATATCAGTGTGGATCCTGTATGCAAAATCAACCGGCGTTGAGTTTCTGGGTAAGTCTATTACTTCACCTTTCGGAGTTAAAATAAATACTTCGTCAGAAAGAAAATCCAACTTTACTGCATCAATATATTCTTCCGGATCCTTCAGGTCGCTCTGCCATTCTATTAACTGCCTTATCCAGGCGAGTTTGTCATCATACATGTCATCAGCTTTTTTTTGTGATCCTGCTTCTTTGTATTTCCAGTGTGCAGCAATACCATACTCAGCAATCTGATGCATATCTTCAGTACGTATCTGAATTTCAACCGGTCTGCCATGCGGCCCTACAACAGCAGTATGGAGAGACTGGTACATATTAGGTTTTGGAATTGCAATGTAATCTTTAAACTTGCCGGGAATAGGCCTGAAAAGATCATGAATGATACCCATTACCTCATAACACTGTCTTTCTCTTTCTACAATTATTCTTATTCCCAGCAGATCATATAGTTCTTTTGAAGCAAGTCTGTTCATTTTTCTGTAAATGCTATAGAGATGTTTTGGTCTGCCGTATATTTCAGCTTTAATTTCTGATTTTTCCAGTTCGGTTTTTATCTTTGAAATTATTTCTTTTATTTTCTTTTCGCTGTACTCTCTGTCACCCATTACAAGTCTTTCAACTTCTTTGTACTTCTCAGGCTCCAGATAAAAAAACGATAAATCTTCCAGCTCATTTTTTGCCTTGTTTAAACCAAACCTGTTTGCAAGCGGTGCAAATATGTCCCGGGTTTCCTGTGCAATTCTTTTTTGTTTTTCGGGAGACAGGTGATTTAAGGTCTTCATATTATGCAAACGATCAGCAATTTTTACCAATACCACTCTTAAATCAAGAGCAATTGCCATGAGCATTTTTCGGAAATTTTCTGCCTGATGCTCCTGTGTAGAAACAAAACTTAATTTACCTATCTTTGTAACTCCTTCTACAAGCTGTGTGATTTCAGATCCAAATTCTTTTTCAAGTTCTACTATATCTATATCAGTATCTTCAAGAGTATCGTGAAGCAATCCGGCACAGATAGTATCAGAATCACAATTTAAATCAGTTAAAATTTCTGCTACAGAAAGCGGATGAATAATATAAGGTTCTTCACTGACACGCTTCTGCCCGCCATGCAGTCTGCAGGCAAAATTTAAAGCTTTTTTTATCTTCTCAAAATCTGTTTTAGGCCTGTCCAGCTTTGAAAATTTGTCTAAAAATTGTGTTACTAAGGTTGTTTCTGTCTTTTCACTCAAGGATTTCAATACTTCTCCTTCAGTTTATAAATTCATCATTGAATCTCTTATATTGAATTATAGACAAACAGAGCTGTTTTTATTCACTTCTTTGTAATATCTTCAGAATTTCTTTAAAATTAACAAGAACAAGATAACAGTTTTTTTCTATGCTATAAGTCTGACCTTAGACCCTTTATCATCTTTTGTAACCAGGATCTGGGCCGGGAAGGCTTCCTTAAGCTCATCCAGGTGAGTAACTACCAGAATTAATTCAAATTCATTTTGAATGGATTTTATTACTTCCACCAGTCTTTCTTTTCCAGCATCATCCTGAGAACCAAACCCTTCGTCAATAATCAATGTCTGTAATTTTGCCCCTGCTCTGTTTGCAAGAAGTCTTGATAAAGCTAATCTCAGTGCAAAATCAATTTTAAATGCTTCTCCACCGCTGTAAAGTTCATAGTTTCTTGTACCGAGATCATCAGCTATAACTACATCCAGTGTCTCAGTTAAACCATCTGCACTCTTCTTTTCCCGCTGCGTTAGCAGGGCAATGTGCATTTGATTTTCAGTAAGTTTGCTTAAAATCCTGTTTGCCTCTTTTTCTATTTCCGGCACTACGGTTTCAATGATTGCTACCTGAATACCGTTCTTACTGAATGCTTTTCCCAGGATCTCAAGCTCTTTTTTCTCATTTAAAAAGTTTTCAATTTTACTTTCTTTCTCTTTCAATAACTGTTTTGCATTTCCTATCTCCTTAAGAATCTGCTCGATTACAATTAATTGTTTTTTTATTTCATTTAATTTTGTGTTCCTTTCAAATTCTTTTTGCTTTAATTCATTTATTTCTTTTACCAAAAGATCAATATTTTCAATTTGTTTTTTATTTACTCTAATTAAGCTCTCAAGCTCATTTATCTCATTTTTACCGGATGAAATTTTTAAAGTTAAACTTCCGGATTCTTTTTGAAGAGATGGGATTTCTGCCTCTGCCTCACTGAGCGAGTTATAAGCTGCAACGATTTCTTCCCTGTTTTTTAAATTCTTTTTTAAATCCTCGTATAATTCAGGTGAATAGTTTAAGTTATTTATCTGATTTTTAATATTAGTAATTTTTTCAGTGATCTCTTTAATCCGGCTGCCACTGTTTAAAAATTCATCCAAAGAATTAATCTCATTCTGAAAAGCATTAATTTCTTTATCCAGGAGTACGATTTGCTCCTTTGTTTTCCGGAATTCACTTCTTGAGACTTCAAGCTGGGATGTTAAAAACGAAACTGCCTCTGCACCGGTAGCTTTTTCTATCGGTCTTATGTCAATTTCTTCCTGTTTTATTTCTCTTAATTCCGGTAAAATCGAAATTATTATTTTTCCGAAATTGCTTATTTTTTCTTTTGTGCCTGCATGCTCTTTTCTTTTTGCCTGAAGCTTATTTTCTACAAGCTGAATCTCCCCATTAAGTACTTCTTCTTTACTTTCCAGAGCAGTAATATCAGAATTATAAAGTTCAATAATTTTCCCCTTATCTTTTATAGGACTTCTGCATAATGGGCAAGGCTTGGAATTACCGTGTTCATGCAATGTTTTCATATTTTCTTTTATTTTTTCTTTTTCAGTATTTAATTTTTTTATCTCTGCCAAAATCAGCTCTTTTTTGTGCTTTAACTCCAGACCTTCTGTTTCAATCTTTGAAAAATTTTCCTGTAACTCTTTAAATATTTTTATTTTACTCTCTGCACGATGTAAAAAATCTCCAAACCTGTTTTCGTTTTTAAGTTTTTCGTCTAATTTTATTTTAAAACTGTTTCTGTCTTTTAGTTTTGATTTATAAACTGCAAGCTCCTGCTCTGTTTTTTTTATTTTTTCTTTTAATTCCGCCTCAAGGCAGTTTTTTTCTAAAGTAAGTTTACTAAACTGCTCTTTATTAAACTCAGCAGTTTCATATTCTGTTTTTAACTTTAAATATTCATTGTATTCTTTTATGATATGTGACTTACTCTTAATAAGTTCATTGTATTTTTCTTCCTTATTTTTAATGTTTAAAAGCTGTTCTTCCAGAACTTTGATTAGAATTTCCTGATTTTGTCTGGATTTTTCAAGAGTTTGAATTTGTTTCCCTTTTTCTTTTTTTTCATTTAATTCTTTCTCTTTTGCTTTCAGCAGATCTTTTACCTTCCTGAGTTCATCTTCTTCACTGGCAACCTGTACAGAAATACCGGAAAAGCTTTCTTTCATTTCATTTTCTCCCTGTATTTTTTCTTTTAAAGATAAATTGATATTCTGCTCAAGCAATATTCCCTGCTCAATTTCTCTTGCCTGTAATTTTGCAGCTTCACAGAGTCTGTCATAAACTTCAAGCCCTAAAATATCCGCAAGTATTTGTTTTCTTTCATTTGGTCTTTTTACTGTAAACTCGTCTGCTTTTCCCTGCCTAAGATAAACACTGTTCACAAATGTCTCATAATCCATTTTTATTGTCTTTATGATCACTTCCTGAGTTTGCCTCGTAGAGCTGAGTGTAAGTGATTTCCAGCTTTGCTCTTCCGGATTAAAAATCTGAAACTCCAGATTTGATTTTCCCTGTGAATTTTTAAGAGCTTTATTTCTGGATCTGTAAACCTTATAAAGATTTTTTTCCATGTAAAAATCCACTTCACAGGACATTTCACCAGTACCAAGTTTTATGAGTTCATCAGTTCTGGCTCTGCCTTCTTCCCATAGTGTCCATGTAATGGCATCAAGCAAGCTCGATTTTCCTGCACCGTTTACCCCGATTAAGCAAGCCACATGCATACCTGAAAGGTCAACTTCAGCATTTGAATAAGACATGAAATTTTTTAAAATAAGTTTCTTGAATATCATTTATTTAATTATAGAACTCTAATAAGGTATGTACGTATGATTGACTAAGTTAAGATCTCCAAGTACAATGTACAAGTTATTTATTTAAGAAAAAAATCAAAACTATGGAGGATTTGTGTCAATTGACCTTTTAACAGCACATGATAAAGTAAGAACAATTCGTACAGATGCACCGTTCTTAGAACCTAAACCTGGAGTCAAAACAGGATACAAATTATTTACGGTTGAATCAATAGAACATGAATTAAATAAATTAAGATCTGAGAAAAAACTTATTTTAGAAGATATAACAGTAAAAGAAATAATTAACACAGGACAGGTACAGCAAGCCGTTTTAAAAATACCTTCACATACTATTCACCCAAAAACACTTGATGTAGTAAGAATGTGGTTATGGAATAAAGGAAACGGAATAGCTGTAGTCTTTGATAAAAATCCATACATACCTACGAGTAAAGTTAGTGCTAACAAAGACTACTTTACAATTATAGAAAAAGAATTTAAATAAAATTAACATTGTGTTCTAACAAATAACAGTGATATAATGACTTAAGTTTAGGAGACTTTTTTATATGTTGCTTGATTACTTAAATGCGGCTTTAAAAAAAGCAAAGTATGAAGTTATAAAAAATGAAAAAGAAAAATATTATGCAGAAATATCTGTATGTAAGGGTGTTTGGGCAACAGGTAAAAGTTTAAAAGAATGCAGGAAAAATTTATTGAGTACCCTTGAAGGTTGGCTAATTATTCGTTTACAAAGAAAACTCCCGATTCCTAAAATAGAAAATTATGATCTAAAGCCACTAAAAGTAAGATATTAAATTAATGGGGCAAAGATTACCTCCAGTTAAATGGAAAGAGCTTGTAAAAAAATTACAACAATTTGGTTTTAGCGGACCATTTATTGGTGGCAGACATCCTTATATGGTAAAAGGTAATTTAGTTCTGACAATTCCAAATCCGCATAAGGGAGATATTGGAATAGTATTACTTCTGAAAATCTTGAAACAGGCAAGGATTAATAAGGATGAATGGCTGAACCAGTAGTAATAAAATTACATTCTATATTTCCTTAATGTTATAATCCTTAAGGTTAAAGTCAGTTTTGCTTAGAAAATACGGAGGAAAACATGGATCCAGTTTTAATTGCTCAGGCTGCAGAAGCTGTTGGTAATAATTCAGACTTAGTAAAGATGGGATTAGCTATTGGTGCAGGTATAGCTGTAACTGGTGTTGGTGGCCCGGCACTGGGGGTCGGTGTTGCAGCCAGTAAGGCATTAGAAGGAATGGCACGTCAGCCGGAAGCTACCGGAAGATTGCTTGCAAATACACTAATATTTGCAGCTCTTAGTGAAGCACTGGGTTTATTTGCATTCTTAATTTCAATTCTTTTGTTTATGAAATTATAAAACACGCTTGAGATAAGCTTTTGGAGATAAATCATGTTGCTTGAGATAAATTTTACTCTTGTATTGTTTGCCATTAGCTTTCTGGTATTTATTTACCTTTTAAATCTGACTTTATACAAACCTGTAGGGAAGATAATTGAATCCAGAAAAAGGCTGATTGACGGGGAATATGCAAAAGGAAAAGAATTAACCCACACAGCGAATGAAATGCTTGAAGGCTATAAAAATAAAATAAAAAATGCAAGACATGAATCTCACATTATTATCCAGGATGCTACCAAACAGGCACAAAAATTAAAAGAAGAAAAAATATCACAACTCTTAATAACTTTAAACAAAGAAAAAGAAGAGTCATTTGAAAAGATTGAAGAAGAAAGGAAAATTGTAATGCAAAAACTTGAAAAAGAAATAAAAATTCTTACTGATTTAATTACAAATAAAATCTTAGGAATGGAGAAAACTCTTGTCAGCTCACACTAGTAAAACCCAGGCTCATATAACACACCATGAAGCCGGTCCATGGCAAATCCTTGTAGAATCAAATTTTTTAAATGTTTTAATTCTGGCTCTTGCATTTGTTTATCTTGGGAATAAATTTTTACCCAGGATTATGGATCAAAGAAAAAATCAAATAAGCAAAGAACTGGAAGATGCAAAGCAAGCCAGGATAAAAGCAGAGGAAGAACTTAAAACCATTAAGAAAAAAACAGAAAATATAGCCTCTGAAATAGAACAGGTAAAAAATGATGCTAAAAAAACCGCTGAAATAATTAAAAAACAAATACAGAAAGAAACAGAAAAAGAACTGGAGCAGGCAAATCAAAAAATCAAAAGAGAGATTACCTCAAATCAGGAAGAAACCATTCAGACCATTAAAAAATCAGCCAGTGAATCTGCCATAAAACTAGCTGAAGAAGCACTTGGCAAAATAGTCAGTAATTACGAGGTACAAAAAAAACTTATGGAGGATTTTGTAAGAGACCTGGATAAACCAAGTAAAAATTGATATGAAACAATCCCAAAAAATTGCAAAAAATTATGCCCAAGCTCTCCTTGAGCTTACAAACAATGATTTACAACTGCAGGAAATCATGCTAAATGAAATAAAAACTATAACTGAGTCTTTAGATAAAGTTAAAAACTCATGGGGATTTTTTAACAGTCCCGGAATTTCAAAAGATGAAAAAAAAGAATTTATAAAAAAAATGTTCTCTGGAAAAATCAATGAAAAGATTTTAAATCTTTTATTTTTACTAATTGATAATAAAAGATTTAATATCCTTTCTGAAATACAAAATCAACTGAGCAAACTTGTAAATAAATCCAGAGGAACTACAGTAGCTGAAGTTTACTCAGCAGTTGATATTGACAGTAATACCATGGAAAAGCTAAAACAAAGCATAGCAAATACAATTGGACATAATGAAAAGGTAGAAGTAGAATCAAAGGTTGAACGCTCGTTAATAGGCGGTATAAAAATTAAAATAAATGATCTTGTTTATGATGGAAGCATTAAAGGACGACTGGAAGCCTTGAAAGAAAAATTATGTTAACGGGAAAACAAAAATTGGGGGCTTAATCGATGGCAATTAAAACAGATGAAATAGTAAGCATATTAAAAGAACAAATAGATCAATATCAGGGAAAACTGACTGTAAGTAATGTCGGAACTGTTATTTCTGTAGGAGACGGCATTGCCAGGATTCACGGACTTGAGATGGCTATGTCCAGTGAGCTTTTAGAATTTGATGATAAAGATAAAACATTAGGAATGGTTTTAAATCTTGAAGAAGACAGTGTCGGTGTGGTTTTATTTGGAGCTGCAAAAGAAGTCAGGGAAGGAACACAGGTAAAAACACTTGGAAGGATTGCATCTGTTCCTGTAGGTGATGCATTGATTGGGCGTGTTATAAGCCCTATTGGAAAACCACTTGACGGGAAAGGTGAAATTAAATCTAACAAATTCAGACCGGTTGAAAAAGTTGCTCCCGGAATTATAAAAAGACGTTCAGTCTGTGAACCGCTTCAGACTGGAATTGCTGCTATTGACTCCATGATTCCAATAGGACGCGGTCAAAGAGAATTAATCATCGGCGATCGCCAAACCGGAAAAACTGCGATTGCAATTGATACCATTATTAATCAAAAAAATCAGACAAATAGACCCATCTGTATTTATGTAGCTATTGGTCAGAGACAGGGAACAGTGGCACAGATTAAAAAAGTTCTGGAAGATGCCGGTGCCATGGAATACACAGTTATTGTAACTGCTGCTTCCACTGACCCGCCTGCACTTCAGTTTATAGCGCCGTTTGCAGGAGCTTCTATCGGTGAAGAGTTTATGGAAGCCGGCAAGCACGTTTTAATTATTTATGATGATCTTACAAAACATTCATGGGCATATCGTGCAATGAGTCTTCTTTTAAAGAGACCTCCCGGGCGTGAAGCATATCCCGGAGATGTTTTTTACTTACACAGCAGACTTCTGGAACGTGCAGCAAAGCTAAGTGATAAACTAGGCGGCGGTTCAATGACAGCTCTTCCAATCATTGAAACACAGGCAGGAGATGTTTCTGCATACATCCCTACAAACGTTATCTCTATTACTGACGGACAGATATTTTTAGAAACAGATTTATTTAATGCCGGTACAAGACCTGCAATTAATGCTGGTATTTCTGTAAGCCGTGTCGGCGGTGCAGCACAGACAAAAGCCATGAAAATGGTAGCAGGAAAACTGAGACTGGATCTGGCACAATTCAGGGAAATAGAAGCATTTGCACAGTTTGCATCTGATTTAGATCCTGCTACACAGCAGCAGATCAAACGTGGCCAAAAACTTACAGAAGTATTAAAACAGCCTCAGTATTCACCTCTTTCAGTGGCTCAGCAGGTTTCAGTACTCTATGCAGCAAATGAAGGTGTACTGGATAATGTAGACACAAAAGAAATTCAGGGATTTAAAACTGACTGGTTTAAATACTTTTCAGCAAATTCCAAAAAATTAGAAGACAAATTAAACACTGGTACAGCTCTTGATGATAATGAGAAAAAAGAATTAAGAGCAACACTGGAAAAGTTCAGAGATAGTTTGTTTACTGCTTAAAGACATGTCATCTTTTATTTCATTCTCCCAAAGCTTTTTTGAAACCCTCAGTACATGGGTTCTTCCAAGTATATTTAAAGTTTTGTTCATAATAGCAGTTGCCTTTTTTGTACAGCGTTTAACTAATACTGCCACTGATAATTTTTTAAGAAAGTTAAAATTAATCAGAAGAAGTGAGACTATACGACAAATTATTTCTTCAAGCAGCCATATAGTAATTATTGCAATTGCGTTTATGATGATCCTGCATGAGCTTGGCTTTGATGTACGACCTATACTTGCAAGCGCAGGATTGCTGGGAGTAGCTTTCAGCTTAGGTGCCCAGCACCTCATGAAAGATGTAATAAACGGATTTCTTATTTTGTTTGAGGATCAGTTTGCAGTAGGTGATAAAGTAAAACTCGGTGATATTTCAGGCACTGTAGAGAAAATGAATCTTAGAACAACTACTGTAAAAGATTTAAATGGAAACACTCATATAATTCCAAATAGCGAGATTAGACAGGTGACAGTGTTAAAATAGTCATATTATGCCAAACACAGAAATCCGCGTTCGTATAGCACCAAGCCCAACTGGCAGTTTGCATTTAGGTACTGTCAGAACTGCTCTTTATAATTATTTATTCGCAAGAAAAAATAAAGGAAAATTTATTCTTAGAATAGAGGATACTGACCAGGAAAGAAATAAAGATGAATACACAAAAGAAATTTTAGACGGCTTTAACTGGCTAAATATAAAATTTGATGAAGGCCCTTACTATCAAAGTGAAAGAATGGATCTCTACCGTAAGCTTGCACAAAAATTAACGAATGAAGGAAAAGCATATCATTGCTTTTGTACACAGGAAGAGCTGGATGAACTTAGAAAGATTCAAAGAGCAGCCAAAGTCCCTGAAAGATATGACAACAGACACAGAAATCTAACAGAAGAGCAAAAGAGAAAATTTATTTCTGAAAACAAAAAGCCAGTAATTAGATTTAAACTTCCTGATCACCTGGACATTAAATGGGATGATGAAATCAGAGGACATATCTGTGTAAACACAAACGATCTTGGTGGAGATCCAGTCATTATGCGGGCTGACGGAGTACCGCTTTATAACTTTGCTGTAGTAGTAGATGATGGAGATATGAAAATAAGCCATGTAATCCGCGGAGATGATCACTTACATAACACAGCAAAACAAATACCAATCTTTGAAGCTTTAGGTTATTCGGTCCCGACTTTTGCACATGCCCCGCTTATTTTTACACATGACAGAGAAAAACTCAGTAAAAGAAAACACGGTGACATTGCAAATATAGATAAGTACCAAAAAGAAGGCTATTTACCAGAAGCACTGGCAAATTATCTGGTTCATATGAGCTGGACACAGCCTGATAATCCGGAAGCTGAGATATTTAAGCTGGATAAGGTTATAGAAAAGTTTGACCTTGGCAGGATAAGTAAAAGTTCTGCTGTTTATGATCTACCGAAACTTCACTGGTTTAATAATCACTACATAAAAGAAAAATCTGTTGAGGAGATTTACAACCTTGCGAAACCGTTTCTTGTAGGGGCGTTTCATGAAACGCCCCTACAGTCTATGTACCCAAAAGAACAGCTTTTACAGATGATTGATTCAGTAAGGGCCGGAGTAAATAAGCTTGATGAAATATCGGGTTTAATCAGGTTTTTCTTTGACGACAAGTTTAATTTAAATGAAGGTGAAAACCAAAAAGCACTAAGCAGTGAAAATGCAAAAAAAATCTTAGACAAAATTTTAAAATCAACAGATTCTTTTAACTTTAAAGATTCACATGAATGTAAAAAGAAAATTGATGATATTGGTAAAGAGTTAGGCTTAAAGGGAAAAGATTTATACTGGCCTGTTCGTATAGCACTATCTGGCTCAAACAAAGGCCCTGACCTGGGTTTAATAATTTCATTGCTTGGAAAAGATAAGATAAAAGTTAGGATTGAAAAAGCATTACTTTCAGTCATATCACCCTATTAAAAAAACAGCTTTTCTTTCCTGTATGACATGCTACTGTACCAATCTGTTCTACTTTTACCAAAATCGTGTCATTATCACAGTCATAATAAAGCTCTTTTACTTTCTGCACATTACCGGATTTATGTCCTTTATGCCAAAGCTCATTTCGTGAGCGGGAATAAAAATATGTTTCTTGTTTTTCTAATGTAAGAGTTATAGATTCTTTATTCATAAATGCAACCATGAGAACTTCATTGTCTTTATAGTCCTGAATAACGGCAGGAACAAGACCGATATTGTTCCATTTGATTTTTGAAAAGTCTACTTTATTTATTATTTCTTGATAATTCATTGATAATATTTAACCATTTCTTAGTTGACATAGCGGGCATTAATTTGCGATGATTAATTTATAAGGATTAACCAACAGGTGCAAAAAAGGACACTTCAGGAAGCAGCGATAGCTAACGCTGTTTTTTGCCTTTTCTGGATTTCCAGATAGTTATCTTTTGCTGCTCCAAAATGTGGCATTATACAAGCTGAAGTTAAAGCTCCTCTTGTACCCAGATCATACAACCACAGTCCGCTTTTCATATATCCCAGAATTGGTCCGTTTACATTTGCTGCCATTGTAGTTTCATCACCTAAGACAAATTGATGAGTCGAGATTTTTCCTTCAAATGTTCTGCCTGTGATTTTTACATTTGTGGAAATTGGTTTTTTAGGATTCTTTGTATCTACAATTCCACCGGTAGTTACTCTGTCCCTGGAACAGACATTTGCAAGCTCAAGCATAATATCATCTGCATGTTCCATGTGATGAAGCTCTAAAATACCGTTTCTTTTTTCCAGCTCTTTCATTACTTCTTTATCAGTCATCTTTGAAACTATTTCAGGATTAAACCCGGGAAGATGAGCAATGTCTTCGCGGATAGTGGCTTTGTACATTTCCCAGTTAGCTATACCTACACCAAATGTAATAGTCACATCCAAAACTTCTACAAATGACTGTGCAGCCAGTGCTGCTGCTGCTGTCAGTAATCCGGGAGTTGCTCCGCAGCCAGTGAGATATAAAATATCAGCCCTCTTAAGATCAGAATCAAGTCTTTTAATCATTTCAACTGCTTTTGTTCTTTTTAATGCATCCACAATTACACCTTTATATCTAATTGAAATTATTTCCTGCGCAATATTTGGAATGAACTCATTGGGCAAATTTGGAAGTGCTATAAAAATCGCATCAATTTTATCTTTGTAATTTGAAATCAAATCTTTTATGGAGTTAGTTGATTTTACTGAACCGTGAACTTTTTCAACTGAGTTTGCATCTTTTACGATTAGTCCGGAAATACCTTTTTCATCAAAGAAATATGCATTACGATCACAAATGCCGACAAGTTTAAAATCTTTTTTCTGCTCAATTAGCAAAGCCATATTCTGACCTAATCCACCGCATCCAAGAATTGCAATATTTACCATTTCATTTTTTCTCCTTGTCAGAATTTGTAAATTCTACTTCTTACCAAAACAATATTTTATTATAACGTGTTTCAAATTTGACGTTTTTGTTGTATAAATATAAGGAAATATGAACAAGACATACGATGTAATAATAATTGGTGGCGGGCCGGCAGGTTTAATGACTGCATTTTACTGCGGTACAGGCGGAATGAAGCCAATGATTTTAGAAGCTCTTGATTTTTTAGGAGGACAATCTGCTGCTCTTTATCCTGAAAAACCTGTTTATGATGTTCCGGGAATATTAGAATGCACTGGTCAAGAGCTTTCTGACAGCTTAACTGAACAGGTTATGCAGATCGAACCTGATGTTGAGTTTAATCAAAGTGTAGATGAAATAAAACAGGTAAATGGGATTTGGAATTTAATCTGCAAATCAGGAAAAGTTTATCAGACAAAAGCTGTAGTAGTAGCGACCGGAAAAGGTGCATTTTCACCAATAAAACTTGGTGCCCCCGGTGAAGACGAATATTATGGGAAAGGCCTTTCTTATACAGTTAAACACATTGGAGATTTTAAAGGGCAGGATATTTTAATAGTCGGTGGCGGTGACAGTGCAATGGACTGGACATGTACCCTTAAAGACGTAGCAAAGAGTGTTACTCTGATTCACAGAAGAGATGGATTTAAAGCACATATAGGTGCGGTAAATCAGATAAAAGCAATGGCAGATGCCGGTGAAATTAATATGTTTATTCCGTATGAAATTAGAAAGATTGAAGGTCAGGGAAAAGTAGAAAAAGTAACTGTTTTTAATAACCAGACCAATGAAGAAAAATCTATGCCAATTCAGAGCATAATTATCTGTGCCGGATTTAAACCTACCTCGGATGCCCTTAAAAAGTGGGGTTTAGACTTAAACGAAAAAGGATTTATTAAAACACACGAGATGTGCAGAACTAATCTGCCAGGTATTTTTGCAGTAGGTGATGCTACTGAATATCCGGGGAAAAGACATTTAATAGTAATGGAATTCGGTGAAGCAGCCAGTGCTGCAGGTGCTGTCTCCACCCATATTTACGGCAAAGGTAAAGGTGGTGCAGAATGGTGGGCAGGTCCTAAGAAGAAGAAAACTGGTAACACTGAAATAGATAAAGACAATGATACGAATAAACAGTCTGTGGGTGTTAAGTAGTTTTATTACTGCCCTCTTGAAAGTTTGGACATTTCTTTATAATATTCAATCATTTCTGGTGTAATAGAAGATGGTCTCTTTTCAATAGCTTGAGTAATAACGTATCAAAAAGAATTAGTGTATCCTCACAATATCAGCCCCGTTTTTAACAGCTAACTCAATTATTTCTTTTGATTTTTTTTCAATATTTTCTCCAGGAAACAAATTTTTAATAAAAGACTTTCTGGACGGTCCGACCAAAACAGGAAATCCAAGCAACTTAAACTCTTTCAAATTTTCAATTAATAATAAATTTTCTTCAGCTGTTTTCCCAAAGCCCAAACCAGGATCAATAATTATATTTTCTTTTTTAATGCCATTTGTTATAGCCTGATCTGTTTGTCTTTTAAGCCAAGTATAGATTTCAGGAATAATCTGACATGAAGCAGTATCCGGCTTTGTAGCCGGTATTCCTCTATTATGCATAATTACAACTGGACAATTTGCCTTTGCTGCTACATGAATCATATCAGGATCCATTGTTAAACCTGAAACATCATTAATCATTTTTGCACCGGCATTAAGAGCCAGCTGTGCAACATTTGCTTTATAAGTATCAATTGAAATAAAAATATCCTGGAATATTTTTTTCATTTCATAAATTACAGGAATCACTCTTTTTAACTCTTCTTCTTCTGAAATCAGCTTGGCACCTGGTTTTGTAGATTCTCCGCCAACATCTATAATATCTGTTCCATTTTTTATCAGATGCTCCACATGCTTAATAGCATTTTCAATTTGAAAAAATTTCCCGCCATCTGAAAAAGAATCAGGAGTAATGTTTAAGATGCTCATAGTTATGGGCTTTTTAAATTTAAGTAAACTTGATATCCCGGTTTTCACTTTAATTCAGATGCAGTGCTTTGAATATTATGATTTAGCAGCTGTGCACTCTTTTCCAAGCAGTTTACAAAGCTCTTCTTTTAATACCGGCACCACTTTAAACAAATCATCTACTATTCCATAATCACATTTTTTAAAAATCGGGGCATTTGGATCTTTATTTATGGCTACGATAACCTTTGAACTTCCCATTCCTGCAAAGTGTTGTATTGCACCGGAAATACCACATGCTATGTAAAGCTGCGGTGAAACGGTTTTCCCTGTTTGTCCTACCTGCATGCTGTGCGGTGCATAGCCAGAGTCTACTGCAGCACGGGATGCTCCTACTGCAGCACCAAGTACTTCAGCAGTCTCAAATAAAATTTTGTAATGATCCCGGTTTCCCATGGCACGGCCGCCGGAAATAATAATACCTGCTTCTGTAAGTGGAACTTCTTTTGATTTTGATTTAATAACTTCTTTAATTTTTTGCTTAACTGAACTTTGATCAATATTTGGTTTTTCAGTTATTACTTCTGTAGATTTTGGTGAAACATCTTTTGGCATAAGACTATTTGGTCTGAATGTTGCTAATTTTGGCTTACGCTTATCATCAAATTTCACTTTAACAATGACTTTATTTGAGTACATTGTCTTAGAGACTGTTAGTATTGAGCCATCCAAATGTATCTCAGTGCAATCCATTATGAGATCGCCATTTGTATGAAATGATGCAGCCGGAAAGAGATCCATGCCGACTAATGAATTAACCCCAAAAATAAAATCAGGATTTTGCTCTTTTATAATTTTTATAAACAGCTTTGTATAAATTTCAGAATTGTAATTTGCCAATAAGGCATTATCTACTAAAATAGCTTTATCTACGCCACAGTGACTAAACTGTTCTTTTGCTTTTGCAGCATTCAAATCACTGCCTATTAATACTGAAATTAAATTACCACCGATTTGATTTGCCAGATTACGTGCAGTCTTTAAAATCTGAATAGAAGGCTTCGTTAAATCTTTGTCTTCATGTATCTCTGCTAAAACCAAAATATCTGGCATAAGTATAATCATTATATAATAAAGAAATGACAAATGTGACAAATCTACAAACAGGAATTATTGTAACGGCTGGTGTAATATTTTTTAATCTAATAATTTTTGCTTTAATCCCGTTAGGTCTAAAGAAAATGATTAGGAAAAAATAAATTATGAATATCATCGTTATTATAAGGCAGACCCCGGACACTGAAACTAAAATTAAGTTAGATTCAGAAGGTAAGAAAATTGATACTACCGGGATTACCTGGATAATTAATCCTTACGATGAGTTTGCAGTTGAAAAAGCGCTAAAAATAAAAGAAAAAGTAAATGCTGGTGAAGCAGAGATACACTGCAGTGTGTCTCTACTGGCATGCGGACCATCCCGAACAGAAGAAGCTATACGACAAGGTCTTGCAATGGGGGCTGACAGAGCAGTTTTTATTAAAGATGATGCCCTGGAATATGCAGATCCGTTTACAATTTCAAAGTTAATTTCATCAGAACTAAAAACCATGTCATACGACCTGATTCTTTCAGGGAAAAAAGTAATAGATCTGGAATCTGCCCAAATCCCGATCTTTATAGCAGAGGAGTTAGGTTTAACACATGTTAGTTTTGTAATGAAGTTTAACGAAATTGATCCGGTGAAAAAAATTATAATCTGTGACAGAGAGGCAGAAGGAGAACATGAAATAATTGAAGTGCAATTACCTGCTTTAATTACCTGTGATCGCGGTGAGGATTTTCCACGCTATGCTTCAATAACAGGTATTATGAAAGCAAAGAAGAAAGAAATCACAGTTAAAACTCTTTCTTCGTCAGATTTTCAAAGAACAGAAATTACAGGTATGGAGTTACCACCGAGCAGAAAAGAAGCCAAGATATTTGAAGGTGAAGTTCCTGAGAAAGTAGCAGCACTGGTTAAAGCTCTTCGTGAAGAAGCAAAAGTTATCTGACTTCTTAAATTATCTTCTTGTCCCTATCCTAAGCAGCCCGGCAATCGGGTTTCTATATGTTTTTAATTCGTCAAGCTCTTCAGTTTGTTCTTTTATTATTTGTTTTAGTCTTAAGATTTCCTGCTCGTGTTTTCTTTGCAGTGTTAGGAGCTCTTTTCTGTGCTGCTCACCTGTCTTTGAATAAAAATTATCCCATTCATTTTGTTTTTTCTGAATAAGTCCTTCAATCTGTTCTCTTAAGCTGGATATCTGTTCATGATATCTTTCCTCAACCTCAAGCTCCATCTCAGCAATCTCATCTTCCATAAGTCCTATTCTCTCTGATAATTCAAGTACTTGATCTTTACTTTGATTTAGCTCAGCGGTTAGCTCTTCATTTTTCTTTTTAATTTCAGTAATCTCAAGATCTTTTTGGGTAATTACCTGATATAGCTCTTTTGCTTTTTTGCCTTTTATCTGAGATTGCCCGTTTTTAGATAAGGTAATCTCTGAAAGTTTTCTGTCCAGGTTATTAATAGTTTTTTGTTTTGCATCAAGTTCAGCATGAAGCGCTGCAATAGTTTCAGATGGCGGGGAAGAACGAGTCTGAATCTCCCTGTTTAAAGCTTCTTCAAGCTCATGTGCTTTTGCTTTTATGGATTCAAGTTCCTGTTTGGCAAGATTTAGTGACTGTTTTAATCTGTAGACTGGTGATAAAGATAAAAGTCCTTTTATTTTTTCCTGACCTTCAAAATCTACATTTTTTAAAACTTCAGTAAACGAAGACAACAGTTTAATTTCATTATAGGTAAGTCCTGACTCACGCAGTTTGTGAAACATTTCAATTGATTCAAAATCTTCCTGTGTAAAGTTCTCCAGACTTAATGAATTTGGATCCTGGTCTATTTCAAGTTCATGTTCATATAAGGATAAAGATTCTTCAGTAAGATTAAGCTTTTTTAAAACTTCTTCGCGGGTTATTTTTTCTTTGTTTGTCATATTTTATTTACCTTGTCTGTAATTATTTTATCTTAAAAATATTCCTTTATATATTACCATTAGAGCATATTGCAAAACAGTCTGATTGGATAAAATAATAAATAACATGAAAAAAATAAAGATTCTTAAACCAAGATTAAATAAATTTCATTTAAGCAATATAGGGCCTTTAATCCTCTTAATCTTCTTTACGGGTTACTGTTTCGCACAAACTTCTATAGTGCCATTTGAAACACTTATTAAACCCGGGACTCCTGTTCTTGGGGATACTGTCTCCATAAAAATTGCAAAGCTTCCCCGCAGCAGGGGCATACCTAAGATTTTTTTTGATAAAACAAAAGCACCGGTTTTTACTCTGGAAGAGAACTGGTATAGAACTCTTTTACCAATCAGTGCAGATTTTAAACCAGGCAGCTACCCGCTTGAAATATTTTATGATGGACATGTAAAAAGAATTAATCTTACTATTAAAGATACAAAATATCCACTTCAGGATTTAACTCTCCCTAAAAAAGTATCAGAATTAAAAGCAAGCAGAATTGAAAAAGAGCTGGTTGGTAAAGTGCTGGACACTTACAGCAGTGAAAAATTCTGGAGCGGAAAATTTATTTTTCCGTCAGATGGGCCATTATCTACTGCTTATGGAGTAAAAAGAAGAGTAAACGGAGTCATTAATCCTGATTATTTTCATAAGGGGCTGGATTTTGCAGCAGCTTTTGGCTCTAATATAAAAGCTCCGGAAAATGGAAGAGTAGTACTTATAGGTTTAGTATCAAAGGGATTTGTTGTAAACGGAAACTGCATTTTTATAGACCACGGACATGGAGTAATAAGCGGATACTTACATCTAAGCTCAGTTTTAGTAAAAGAAGGAGACTTTATAAAAAAAGGACAGGTAATTGGTAAAGTTGGGAGTACTGGAATTGCCAGCGGACCACATTTACACTGGGGTGTGTATGTACTTGGAAAAACAGTAGAGCCACTGGTATGGACAAAAAGTGTTATTGATTAATTTTATTATCTCAAGCTAAAAATACTACGTATTACATCTTGTTTATATAAATTGAATTTTAAATTTCCGGTAAAAATTATAAGTTACAATAATTATGTTAAGATTTTTTAGTTTGTAAATAAGTTAAGGAAAGAAGGAGATAAAGAAAAATGTTAAAGAAACTTACATTATTGTTTTATGCAGTTATGTTAATGATCTATATGACTGCCTGTGCTGCACCGAAACCAAAGGAAGAAACTGAAGAACCGGAAGAAGAATCACAGGAAGCTGAAGATGAAGCTGAAGAAGCTGGTGAAGTTGAAGAACCAAGCGACGAAACCGGAACTGAAGAAGCCGGGGAAGAAGCTGCTCCAGCAGAAACCAAAACTCCTGAAGGAATGTCAGCTGCTGAACCAGCAATGCCTGCACCAGCACAATAATTAAAAATCTGAAAGGAAAATAAATGAAAAAAATATTGCTTACAATTTTAGCAATTCAGTTAATGGTTGCTTTAACTGGCTGTTGTTGCCCATGTGCAAAGAAAATGCAAGAGCAAAAAGAGCCGGCAGAAGAAAGTACTCCAGCACCTGAAGAAAAATCAGCCGAATAAACAAATATTCTGCTCCACAGAGGCACAGTTAACTGTGCCTCTGTGGGTTTTGATATTATGTTTATATGAAAACATTACCCAGGTCTGAAATAAAAGCCATAACAAAACTTTTAAAGACCAGCGATAAGGAAACTTTTAAGTTACTTGAAGAACAGTTTAAAACTTTTGATATAAAAATCTTAAAAGAAATAAACAGTGAGATTTCTCTTGATGACATTGAATTGCAAAGAAATTTTGCAGAACTTGCACTCAGAATAAAAAGAGAGCAACTTAAAAATGACTTTAACAATTGGAGTAAAAATAATTCAAATGATCTGGAAGAAAGTGTTTTTCTTGTAGCAACTTTTGCAAGTCCTTTGCTGGACATGGAACATTATTTTAAGTTAATAAGCAACTGGGTTGGTTTAATTTCCAATAATCTAAAAAAAATCAAGTTAAACAATGATCCTACTTCAATAATAAATGAAATTAATCATTTTCTGTTTATGGAGCTGGGGTTTAAAGGAAATAAAAATAATTTTTATGATCCGGAAAACAGTTTTATAGATAAGGTAATAGAAAAAAAATCAGGAAATCCGATTTTATTGTCGATGATTTACCTCCTTATTACAAAGAGGATTGGCTTATCTTTTAGTGGTGTAAATATGCCTGCTCATTTTCTAATACAGTACAAGGACTTTTTTGAACCAATTTTTATAGATCCCTTTAACCAGGGAGAAATAATTACAAAATCTATGTGCCAGGAAAGAGTTAAAGCACTGAAATTAACCTGGCAGGAAGATTACCTGTCCAGCCCGACAAATAAACAAATCATAGTTCGCATACTGCAAAACCTGATTAATATTTATCAAAACAACAAACAATTTGATTTAAAAGAATATTTAGAAGATTATGTAAACGTTATAAAGAGAGGCATGTGATTTTTCTTTTCCCATGACCACCTGTACTATAAAACCAAACAAAGAACTTCTTACCAAACTAAAACTTACTGCTGATGAGTATTTAAAAATAGTTGAATTGATCGGCAAAGAACCAAATGAAGTAGAACTTTATATGTTTTCTGTGATGTGGTCAGAGCACTGTTGTTATAAAAACTCAAAAGCTCTCCTGAAAGAATTTCCTACAAAAAATAAGCATGTAGTAGTAGGACCTGGAGAAAATGCAGGGGTGGTTGATTTGGGAGACGGGATAAGAATTGCATTTAAAATTGAATCTCACAATCGCCCTACTGCTGTAGAGCCTTTTCAGGGTGCTACTACCGGGGTTGGTGGAATCCTGCGTGACATTTTTACCATGGGAGCAAGGCCTATTGCAGTTTTAGACAGTATTAGATTTGGAGATTTGAAATTACCAAGATCCAGATTTTTATTTTCAGGTGCTGTAAGTGGAATAGGACACTATGGAAACTGTACAGGCATTCCAAATATAGGCGGAGAAGCATATTTTTATCCTACCTATAATGAAAACCCTCTTGTAAATGCCATGGCCATTGGACTGATTGAAACAAAGGAAATAGTTAAATCAAATGCCAGCGGCCCGGGGAATCCTGTTTTTTACGCAGGTTCAAAAACCGGCAGAGATGGGCTTGGTGGAGCTAGTTTTGCAAGCAGCGGACTTACAGAAGACAGCCATAAAGACAGACCTGCTGTCCAGGTAGGAGATCCTTTTTGTGAAAAGGTTTTAATAGAAGCCTGTCTTGAGGCTTTTAAAACAGGTTATATAGTAGCAGCTCAGGATATGGGGGCAGCTGGACTTACATGTTCTACTTCGGAGATGGCAGCAAAAGGAAATGTAGGAATTGAAATTGATCTGGACAAAGTACCAGTACGAACTGGAACTTTAACACCTGTTGAATATATGCTTTCTGAGTCGCAGGAGAGAATGCTTTTTGTGGTTAAAACAGGATTTGAAAAAAATATAATTGATGTTTTTTCAAAATGGGGATTAGACTGTGTTCAGATAGGAGAAATTACTGATACAAAAAAAATAACAATTAAACACAAAAATAAAATTGTTGTTGATATGGATGCAAAAGCCCTGGTAAACAATACACCGGTTTATAAAAGGGAAAAAAGAGAACCAGAATATTTTAAAGAAAATCAAAAATTTAACCAGGATTCAATACCCGATCTAAAAAGAGAAGAAGTAGTACCTATTCTAAAAGAACTGCTTGCTTCTCCCAATATAGGTTCAAAAAAATGGATTTATTCAAAATATGATCATCAGGTACAGGCAAATACAATTATAAAACCTGGTGGTAGTGCAGGTTTGATAAGAATCAGATCGTTACATAATGACATGACAACAAAAGGATTAGCTGCTACCTGTGATGGTAACTCTGCTTATGTTTATCTGGACCCCTGCCTGGGATCAAAAATTGCAGTAGCTGAAGCAGCAAGAAATATTTCCTGTACAGGAGCTCTCCCTATTGCTATAACTGATAATTTAAATTTCGGTAACCCTGAGAAACCTGAAATATACTGGCAGCTGTCTGAATCTGTCAGAGGCATAAAAGAAGCATGTTTAGAGTTTGATACCCCTGTTACTGGCGGAAATGTAAGTTTGTATAATGAATCAAACGGTGTAGATATATGGCCTACGCCTGTAATTGGCATGGTTGGCATAATTGAAGATGTAGAATTAGTAATTAACCACTCATTTGACAAAGCAGGAGATATAATCTTGCTTTTAGGAAAACAAAAAAATGAAATCGGGGCTTCTGAATATCTTTACTTACGTATAAAAGAAATAAAAGGCAGAGTACCTGAACTGGATTTTAATCTGGAGAAGACGGTTCAGTCATCTGCAAGGGAACTTGTTAAAAGAAAACTTATTAAGTCTGCACATGACTGTTCTATAGGAGGATTGCTTGTAACCATCTGTGAAAGCGCCTTCCCAAATGACTTAGGATTTCAGCTAATAGCCGATTGCCCACAGCCAATAGCCAGACTGGATGCTGTATTATTCGGTGAAACACAAAGCAGAATTGTAATTAGCACTGATAAAAATAATTTACAAGAAGTAGAAAATTTTTTAAAAGAGGCCAACTGTCCTTATGAAGTCATAGGAGAGGTTATAAAAGAAGAAATTAAAATAAAATCTTTAAACTTAGTTACTAAAACTGCTGATTTGAAACTTATCTGGGAAAATGCATTAGCAAAATTTTTTGAATAAGTTATTTATATCCATACCTGGAGAGCAAAGGAAACGTACAAACAGTTGAAATTAGTTTATCAAAACTGTTTAACTTGCTCTTCCATTCATCATCAACTTTAAGTTCTATTCTGCCGGTTTTAAATCTGCTTGGATTTCCCCATGCTGAGTGATTCACGGAAAGTTCTACTTCACCAGCAGAAACAAACGGTGTTGAAGCACCTGATTCAGAAATAAAATCAAGGATAGTATTAACTGTCATTTTTGGTTTTCTGGCAAAATCTTCATATTTGATCATTAGATATTTATCCTTGTTTTGTTTCCATAAATATTCAGCCAGTAAGTTTCTTGTATTCCACTTTAAAGAACTATCAAAAGAATTAAATCTTTCAATATAAATTGTCTTTTCTTTGTCTGGCTGGAGCATTTTCTTCTTTCGTGAATATGCAATTCCTCTTGGATCTCTGATTAGGTGAATACTATAGACATCCAGATTATCCATAAGAGAGAGTAAATAACCCCATAGGGGAGATTTTGTCGTATCTATTATAACTTTGCAGTGTGTAACTTCCCAGACAGAAAGAAACAATTTTTCTATTTCAGGAATGGACAGTGCATAAGATTTAAAATATTTTTCTCCAAACGGTAAAAGCTTTATAAGAGCGAGCCTTGAATAGTAAGTAAATTTTAATTTCTTTAATATTTCTGTAACATTAACTTTATTCATGCCACTAAATCCATTATCAAAAACTTTTTTCCAGAAATCACATTCTCTTACAGTTACGCCACAACCACAGAGTCTGTTATCTAACAATGACAGCTTCCAAATATTTCTTAATTCCCCGCCAAAGAAAAAATCCCGGCAATTACCCAGAACACTTCCTAAGATGGTGCTCCCACTTCTTCCCCAGCCTGTAATATTTAAAACCTTTACTTTTTGCTTCACTTTTATAGTATAGCAAGGGCTGTGAAACAGTTACTCTTCATCCTCTTCTACTAAATCTTTCCATTCAGGATTTTCTCCCAGCTCTGATGCAAGATTTGATACTTCCTGTGATTTAGGTTTCTTTGGTTTTAAAATATTTACTGATTTAGTTTCTTCCTTGTCTGGTTTTTCATCTTCATATTCAATAACCAATCCTTCATCGAGTTCTTCTGCTTCTTCTTTTGTTCTCTCCGAGATGTTACCTGTATTAAGTTTTTTCTTTTGTTTAGGTTCTTCTTTTTCTTTACTTTCTAAAGCTTTTTGTTCAGCACTTTGTATTATTTCTTTCGGGATATTCAGGACATCTTGCTCCTGAAGCTCTTCAAGCTCTTCATCTTTCAGCTCAAGCGATGAGGGAGGTGATATTAACTGTTCACTTGAGACAAAGGGTAAAGGTCCTTCGTATAAAAGCTCTTCTTCTAAAACTTTTTTTTCAGCTTCTGTTAATTCATCTTTATCTTTTTGGAAAGATTTTTCTTCCTGTTCAACTTCTACAAACAATGCTTCTTTAACAGCTGATATTTCTTCATTTATTTCTATGTGCGGTTCAATAGTATCAATGTGGTTTATTAAATCTGTCAGTGCCTGCAACTGAGTGGAAAATCTTGCGTCCAGCTGACCGGATTTTGTTTCCACTATACAGCTGCCAGGATCCACAGAATCATTTGCTAATGGAATAATATCAATACCTGAAGGGAAAAGTCTTTCCATTTGAGGAATACTTTCTTCAAGGGTCTTTAAATCATTTGGATTTACAAAAACCTGAACCCTGTCTGCCTCTGATGTAGCTTTTTTAATAGCTTCAATAACCTGGGTTTGTAAAATATTTGGATCCAGTGACACTTTATATCTGATAATCTTTTCAGCCAGATCCAGTGCAATTTTTATAATTTCTTTATTTGCCCGGGTAAGGGCTTCTCTTTTTACTTCAAATAACTCTCTAAGCACCATCTTTGCCTGCTCTTTTATTAATTCAGCCTCTTCATTAGCTGCCTGTATTGTCTCCTGGTAAACCTTTTCTTTAATAGCTTTTGCTTCAAGATTTGTATTTGAAATAATCTCTTTTGCTTTAGCTTCAGCTTCTTTTAATTTTTTTTCTGACTCAGCTAAAATTAACCGCGCGTCCTGCTTAATCTGTTTTGCTTCCTGCCTTGCTTTATTCATCTCACCATACTCAGGCTGAAGTGTTCTGGCAGTACTTTTACTGTTACTTATGCTTATAAGCTTTCTTTTTTTAATTAGCATTTTATGATTCCTTCTTAATCATGCTTTAATTCTGCGAGATACTGATCAATAACTTTTATTACCTCCTGGGTTAAAAAAACAGGTGCTCCTTTTCTTTGTTTTCCTAATTTGAGCTGCAGGTATTCCTTGATTTTTGGTCTTTGTTCATTTGCTGCTGAAATTAATTTCTGCATTTTTATCTCTTCCTTGCAATCGTTCAATATTTTTTTTAGCTCAGGCCAGGTTTGATAAAGCGGTGTCCAGTCAAGCTTTTCCACATCTATTCCTGTTTCCTGCTCAATCTGAGTAAGTCTTTTAACAACTTCAGGGGTAAAATGTGCTAAAAGCAGGGATTGTTGCTCCTTTGACATAGTACGCAGGATAAGCGAAAGCGTTAATAATTTAATATCTTTTGATAAGGTGACCATGGCAAATTTTCAATCCTAATAATTAGCAAAGGCCCTGATTATAGCCCTTAAATCTCATATGCCCATTTAATGCAACTAAAATCGACTGAGAAAAGCTTTGAAGAAAGGGATTCATGGATATCCCTTGGAATAATTGTACTTGATTATTATCTTTTAATTCATTTGGATGGAATTAAAATAAGCTACATAAACATTCCGCCATCTACGACAATAACTTGTCCTGTGACATATGATCCGCCTGTACAGAAATAAAAAGCTGCTTCAGCAACATCTTCAGGCTGACCAAAGCGTTTTAGTGGAATAAACTCAAGATATTTATCTTTAATTTCAGGTTTTAGTTTTTGAGTCATCGGAGTATCTATAAATCCTGGCGCTATAGCATTACAGGTAATATTTTTTGAAGCATATTCTTTTGCCAGCGTTTTAGTTAAAGCTATTACTCCGGCTTTTGATGCTGCATAATTTGCCTGACCAAAATTACCATGAAGACCTATTACACTTGCAATATTTACTACCCGCCCATAATTTGCCTTTGACATGTTTTTTATAACAGACTGTGTTACCTTAAATACGCTGGTAAGATTTGTTTCAATAACTGCGTTCCACTCTTCCAGCTTCATCCTCATAAATAAAGTATCTTTTGTAATACCGGCATTGTTTACCAAAATATCAATCCGGCTATATTTTTCCATAACAGTGCTGGTCATTTTTTCAATGCTTTCAGGATCTGTTACATTACATACTGTTGAAAAAGATTTTAATCCTGAACTTGCAATTTCATTTGCACCTGAATCAGCTGATTCTTGTGTAATGTCTGTTATTATTACAGCAGCTCCTGCACCTGCCAGTTTTTTTGCAATAGCCAAACCAATTCCACGGCCTGAACCTGTAACAATTGCAACTTGATCTTTTAACAAATCATGATGGGACATTTTAGCCTCCGTTAAAGTTTGTGTGGACATAAAACCTCCATTTTGAGAATGTGCTAAGGAGAATTATACAAAATTTAGAGCTTTAAAAATTAATTGCTAACAATACGGTTCTTTTTTCTTAAATTAAGGATTTCTATTAACGTATTGTTTAATTCTTTTTGATCAAAAGCAGTTATTGCAAAAGTTGTCTTAAATGCATCTTCCAGTTCCATAGTGAATTTATCAAGAAAACATTCAGAGCTTTTTTCATTAAATCTTCTATAAATAAGAATTCTGGGTTCTATATAACAATCAAACAAATTCCCTTCTTCAGAGTCTTTGTGCCTTACTGGTTTACAGGATTTATTTTGCTCATCCAGATATCTGTCTAACTGAAATTCAATATATTCCTTTAAGGCTTTAAACGGGAAATTTGTAATATTGATAATGGCTAGATCATGCCCTGTAACAAATCTTGATTTATCAGCTTTAATAAAATCTTTTCTTTCTTTTGGATGAAAACTTATTTCAAATCCAGAATTAGAAACTATATCATAAACTTCATCAAGATCAATTTTATAAGATGAGCATAAAGCTGACGGCTCTATAAAATATAATTTAAATCGAGAATATGAGTTAACTGTTAACGCCATAAAATTAGTTCTAAGCAACAAAGCTTATTGTATCAGCGTTACTTGGTTTAAATAAAATTGCTCTTGACATACGGCTTATTTTACATCCACCAGTATCTTGTATAATAGTGTCTGATTTAATCAAATAAAAGTGAGGAGTTAATAGCTGTGCATTGCGGGTGTAGTTTAATGGTAAAACCAAAGCCTTCCAAGCTTTTGTTGAGGGTTCGATTCCCTTCGCCCGCTCATTTTGCAGAGCAAAATGAGCGAGGCTCGCTCAAGCGGAGCTTGAGCGGCCCGCTTCCTCAAGTAACAATAAAACCATGTACTTTGTTTACATACTTCAAAGTCTAAAAGATGGCAAAACATATGTCGGTTACACAAATAATTTAGATGAAAGATTAAAACGACATAATTCTGGATTAGTTACTGCTACAAAACACTGCATACCATTAAAATTAATTTATTCAGAACAATTTGAAACTTTACAAGAAGCTAAAAAAAGAGAACAGTAAGATGGTTTGATAGATTGAAAAGTTAAAAAAATAGCAGCAATACAAAAAGTGAGTAAGATTTATTGCTAGTTTGGATACAACTTCCTTGACATTTCAATTAAAGATATAAAGTCTAGGGCAGCGATTTGTGGTATTAAACCTATTGGAGCAGATGCTGTTGAAATATTATTTACAACCAGAGAAACTCTTGTACATCCTTCTTTTTTTAAATTTTCTATTTCATCGTTTGTGAGAGGATGAGTTGAATTTATAAAAAAACTTACTTCCTCATCATCTTTTGTTGTATCTTTTAAAGAGTAATAGTAAGGATCAATCTTTTGATTTATAGCTCTTGTATCTGTTAGTTTCATACTAACCTCCTTGTTTTTTAGTTTCACAATTGTATCAGATTTCAAGTGTGTTTGGCGGCTTAGAAATATTCATTTTAACGTAAAGTATTTAGGATAGCTAACATATTTTTTGGATCAAGGACAAAATCTGCTTTGTAAGATAATTTTGGATTTAATGAAACAGATATCCCTTTATATTTTTTTACAATCTTTAAAGCAGAAATATCAGTTACATCATCTCCAAAGTAGATTGGCAAATAATTGAGGTAAAGTTTAATAATCTTCTCTATTGCTTTCCCCTTGCTAACTTCTTGTGGCAAGACTTCTATTATGTTCTTGCCTTTAAGTACGCTTAATTTATTGTGTAATTTGTTTTCCTTTAAGAATTTCTTCATTGCCTTATTTAGTCTTTCAACAAGATCAACTTTTTTTGTATCTCTAATATGATAAGTGAATGTATATGGCTTGTGTTCCAGGAAACCTTTAGCTACAGACTTAGATACTTTCAGGGCTTTTGGTCGTATTTTATTAATTGTTGAAATGTTTTGTTTGGAAAAGAAGCTTGCCTTTCCTTTGTACAGAAGTTCAAAGCCATGACTTCCAATAAAAACAACTTTTTTATTATTAAATTTAGTTAGCCTTTTAAGAGTACTAAGGGTTCTTCCACTTACCAATGCAACTTTAAATAATTTGTTTTTTATGAGCCTTATCAATCCATCTTTTGTAGTTCCAGGCAAATAAGCTGTATCAGGATTGTTTTGCATAGGAACAAGGACTCCGTCATAATCAAAGAAAAAAAATATCTTTTTCTTTTTTTTAAGATTAATTTCAATTAATCTTATTAATTTTTCAATTTGCTCCATGAGCAATCCAGGTACCACCACAAAATCTAAGAACTGGATCCAGAGCAGTTACTAAACCACCAGCTGGTACAATAACTTCAATTTTTTGTCCACGGTGCACATGCATATATGGCTCCCGATTTGACAGCATAAAAATTGATTTGCCTTCTAGTTTTGATTTAATATATTCTTTTAGTCTTTCAGGCGTCCATAGTGACTCGGTTGTTTGTCTAAGTTTTGCTTCTTCCTGTGCTGCTGTTTTTGCTTGTGAAAGTGTTTTTGCAAGTCTAGTAGCTTCTTTTGCAATAGGTGCAAATAGTTTACCTCTAGGGAGCGTTGGTTCTTGAGTTATATCGCCAGTTCTCATTTTCTTCAACCATGTGGCTGTTTGTGTAATTGGTCCAAGAATGCCCCACCTTATTAAAAAAAGTGTCACAAGTGATATTAAAATTACTATAACCAACATTCTTAAAAATGTTTGCTTCCAGATATTAATTAGCTTTTCATGTATGTATGCAGTCTTATGAAAGATAGTTAATATACCTTGTATTTTTTCTTGTTTTAAAATAGGTTTTGAAAATTGATGAATTTCTTTTGAGTCTATATGTAATATTTTGCCGACCTCAATTCCTTTTGCTAGTGATTCAGTTGCTACAGCTGTTATTGATTCTCTTGCAGACTCCAAGTTGTTTGTAATTGCAACAATAGTTCCATCTCCAATGTGAACAGATATTCCAAGAAGCCTCTCTCTATTACCAAATTTATTTGCCAATCTCTGTAGTTCTTGATAATTTTTTCTCTCTAGTGCATAATCCTAGGCATATGGCCCTATTTCATAACAATACTTTTTAAAAGGCCACAAATTACAAGTAACATTCATCAGTAAAGGCAGAAAGAGGACTTAACTGATGACAAAGCATATTGTAAAACTCAATCCCAAAGAAAAGAAGTTTTTAAAATCTATTCTACTTGCTGGCAAACACCCAGCAAGAGTTATTATGAGAACACAAATCTTGCTCAAGGCAAATAGAGGTCTTACAGATAAAGATATTGCAGAACATGTTGAATGTCATGAAAGAACTGCACGTGATATTAGGAAGAAATTTTGTACAAGTGGACTTGAAAAAACAATTTATGATGTTCCTCATACTTGGAGTCGAAAGACATTTACAGATGAAGTCAATTCACGTATTGTAGCTATTGCATGTACCGATCCGCCAAAAGGAGCTTCACACTGGAGATTAGAATTACTCTGCCAAGAAGCGATTAAACAGAAAATAGTGAAAACTGTAAGTAAACAGCAGATGAGTCTAATTCTAAGAGGGCATAACTTAAAGCCCTGGCGAAAAAAAAATGTGGTGCGTTCCAAAGTTAACTAAAGAGTTTAAAAGTAGAATGGAGGCTATACTTAAACTTTATAAAAAGCCCTATGATAAAAATAATCTTGTTATTTGCTTAGATGAAAAGCCTTACCAACTTTTAGGAGATACCAGAAAATCAACCTTACCAAAACCTGGGAAAATTGCAAAACAAGATTATGAATACAAAAGAAATGGGACTTGTTGTATATTTCTTGCCATTGAACCAAAAGCAGGTAAAAGATTTACGTTTGTAAGAAAGCGAAGAACAAGAATTGATTTTGCAATGGTTGTTAAAAGAATCCTGGAATATTATCCTTCTGCTAAAAAATTTAGATTTGTAGTTGATAATCTGAATACACACAATGAAAAGTCTCTTATTAAAGCATTTGGAGAAAAAGAAGCTAAAGAAATGATGAAACGGATAGAGTTTTACTTTACTCCAAAACATGCAAGTTGGCTTAATATGGCAGAGACTGAAATCAGTGTTCTTTCGAGACAGTGCTTAAGCCAAAGAATGTCTTCTTTAAAACTTGCAAGAATTAAAATTAGTTCATGGCAACGAAGAAGGAATCGTCTAAAAATCCGTATTAATTGGACATTCTCTAAAAAAGATGCTAAAAATGTTTTCCCGAAACTTTACAACACAGGAAACTAATTCATGGATGCTGCACTAGGTGTGGTTCAACAAGCTCTTGTATGCTTTCTAGTAAAAGAGAAGCACGTCTATCAAGCTCTTCATACTGCTTAGCTTTTTCCTCACTCACTACAAAATAAGTTGAAAGTAATGTAATTGATGTAATTATTACAATAAGTGAAACTATTAATCTTACAGTTATGTTCATTTTTTATTTATCCAGCCTTATTAAAAGATTTAAAAGTTTTTCTAACTCATGGATACAAAGAAAATTATTTTTTACTTTTTCTCTGCCTCTTTCTCCTATTTCTTTATCTATATAATCGTAAGCTGTAACAAGGAATTGCTTCTATACCAACCTTTCAAATTCTTCTCTTGACAAATTAATTTCTTTTAAAATCTTTAAAACCAGAATTGGTGACAAATCTCTTCCCGGATGATGTGGGATCACAGTACACCTTTCATCATTGTGTCTATAAAAAGCATGACTGCCTTTTTGTCTGACCTTATTAAAACCTAACTTAAACAAAACTTTTTCTAAATCTTTCGATTTAACTACAGGAAGTTTGCTCAAACTGCAACCTCTAATTCATCTGTGCCAACAAATTCATTTAATATAACAGGCTCACCTTCTTCTATACACAGGCTAATTGCTTCTTTAAGATTTTGTTTTAGCTCATCAATTGTTTCACCTTGTGAATGCGCGCCAGCCATTCCAGGAACATAGCCTACATACAAACCTGCTTCAGGATCTTTTTGAATTAATATTGTGAACTTAAGGTTTTTCATTTGTACTTATTATACCCTTGATTTATTAAATAATTCTTAACCTTAATAGCTCCATCTATTAAGCAGCTTCTGGAGTCTTGGTATATTGATATACCTAATTTAGCCAAAGCTGCATAATTTATTTTATTTCAACCATTATCTAAATTAAGCATAGATTTCCTCCCTATCCATACTTAATTTGATCAAATATCTCTAAAAAAGTAAATTCTTTTTCCTTAAATTGAATTTATTCTTAGCAATTAACCGACAGTTATACTGGATGAGGGCTTTTTATTTAATGGCAGACAGACCAATAGAATACAAATAATTTTTTGTGTGGGTGTAAGACCATAATAGTTAAGTAAATAATTTATATTTGACAACTTGTTCTTATACTATCTATAATAATCAACATTATATGAAAAGAATTATTTATATTTTCTTATTAATATTACTTTGTAGCATTAACTATGCAGAAGCAAAGAAACTTATTATACCGGATGGATTACAGGTTCCCATTAGCTTTGATCAAACATTAAAAGTCAACAATATTAGTAGAAACACAAATGTTGATGTATCTGTTAACAAAGATATTTTTGTTGAGGGGGTGAAAGTATTTAGTTCTCGGAATAAAGGGTATGCAAAAATAGAATTTAAAAAAGGTAGTTTTTTAAAAAGAACTTTAACCGATGGTTTATTAGGAGATCCAAAAATAATAATTAATGAGGTCATTATTTATGACGACTTCAAGAATCCTCACAAATTTTTACTAAGCAAAAGTAGTAAGAAAATTAAAGCCTTAAAGAAGAGACAAAGTGCATACAGAATATATGCTGATTTGGATAGCTTACCTTATACCGCTATTTTCAATGCTGTACAACCTCTCGACATGCAAATCAGCAATGAATTAAATGTTATTGGTCAAAATAAAATTTTATATGGGTTTCATGTAGGACCTGGTGAAATTGATATTAAAGAATAAATTTAGCTTACTTTAATTTTGCCTTCAAATTTCTAATCCAGATTTACCCAGACACTTTTAATCTGTGTATAAAGATCCAGTGCATCTTTTCCACACTCGCGGCCATATCCGCTTTGCTTACAGCCGCCAAATGGTGAAGCAACATCAAAAGCACTATAACAATTTATCCAGACAGTGCCGGCTTTCAGGACATTAGCTACTCTATGTGCTTTTTTAATATCTTTTGTCCATATACCTGCTCCTAGCCCATAAACAGTATCATTGGCTTGTGTAACAACCTCATCAATATCGGTAAAAGGTATTGCACAAATTACCGGGCCAAAAATTTCTTCCCTGGCAACTCTCATTTTATTTGTGGCATTTGTAAAAAGTGTAGGCTCAACAAAATATCCTTTTTGTAAGTTAGGATCGTTAACTTTACTTCCTCCACAAACTGCTTTTGCTCCTTCTTTTTTCCCGATTTCAAGATATTCAAGAACCTTTTTAAATTGATCATGGCTTACAACAGGCCCCATGTCAGTTTCCAGATCCAGACCGGTCCCAACCTTTATTTTATTGATTATAGATGCAAGCTTGTTTGTAAGTTCTTCATATACTGGTTTTTCTACAAAGAGCCTTGAACCAGCACAGCATACCTGTCCCTGGTTAAAAAATACAGCATTAAAAGCACCTTGTGCTGCTGCATCAATATCACCGTCTTTAAAAACAATATTTGGCGACTTACCACCAAGCTCCAGTGAAACTCTTTTTAAATTGAAAGCTGAAGCTTTAACAATTTCCCGTCCTGTTGATGTCTCACCGGTAAATGCAACCTTATCTACATCCATATGGGCTGCCAGAGCAGCACCACTGGTAGGTCCAAAACCAGGACAAATATTTATAACTCCTTCCGGGAAGCCAGCTTCCATTATGAGTTCCCCTAGTCTAAGTGCTGTAAGAGGTGTTTGTTCAGCAGGTTTTAATACAACACAACAACCACATGCAATTGCTGCTGCAATTTTCCATGCTGCCATAATTAATGGAAAATTCCAGGGGATAATCTGACCAACTACACCAACTGGCTCCCGAAGTGTATAGTTAAAATAATTTCCACATGAAACAGAGATTGTTTCGCCATGTATTTTTGTAGCCCAGCCAGCATAATATCTGATATGTTCAACCGTAAAGGGAACATCTAAAGCTCTTGCTTCTTTGATGGCTTTACCATTGTTTAGTGATTCAAGCTCAGCAAACTCTTCACCATGTTTTTCTATCAAATCAGCAAGTTTAAACAAAAGCTGTTGTCTTTGATAAGGGGTTACTTTTTTCCAGCACCCTTCAAATGCAGTTCTTGCAGCATTAACAGCACGGTTAATATCTTCTTTGTCTGCTTCGTATACCTTAACAATTAATTCTTCAGTTGCCGGATTTATAGTGTCAAATGTTTTACCGGATAAACTTTCAACAAATTCACCGTTGATTAACATTTTTTTCGGTGCGCTGGATAAAAATTTAATTACTTCCGGACAGAGCTTTTGTTGTTTTGTTACCATAATTTTCTCCTTATTCTTTTCTATAACCTAAAGCATATTCAGCTTGTATAAGTGTATGCATTTCATGGGTCAGTCCATATATTAAAGCACTCCTTGCATTGCGAAAATGTCTTTCAATATTAAATTCATTGTTATAGCCATATGCGCCTAGTATTTGCAGAGTATCGTTAGCTGATTCAAAGGCACTTTTACAGTTAATCCATTTAGCCAGGAAGGTTTCCCTGCTATTTGTTCTGCTTTTATTTTTAAGCCAACCGATATTATAAATAAGGAGTCTGCCTATATCCCTGGCTGCTGCCATCTTTGCGATCATCTGCTGGACAAGCTGATGTTTACCAATTTTTTTTCCAAATGTTTCCCGTTCATTTGCATACTTTATGCTTGTCTCTAAGCAATTTTCTATCATTCCAACTGATCCGCAGGCAATTGTATATAGTCCATTGTCCAAAGCACTCATTGCAATTTTAAGACCATCTCCTTCTTTTCCTAAGAGGTTTTCCCTGGGCACTTTTACATCCTGAAGTGAAATACTCCCTGTATTTCCTGCTCTTATACCAAGTTTTCCACCAATTGTGTTTGTTACAACTCCCGGGAATCCTCTCTCTACAATAAAAGCAGATATATTGTTTGATTTTTTATCATTGGTTTTTGCAAATATAAGAAAATTATCAGCAACATCAGCAAGTGTTATCCAGGTTTTTTCCCCGTTTAATATATAGTAATCACTTTCTAGTTCTGCTCTTGTCTGAATATTTTCAATATCAGATCCGGCGTTTGGTTCTGCCATTGCAAAAGCAGCTGTTTTTTCGCCTTTTACCTGCGGCACTAAATATTTTCTTTTTTGCTCCTCTGTACCCCATTTAAGAATGGTAAGCGAATTAAGTGCTAAATGAACAGTTAATGCAAAGCGAATAGAAGTATCTATTTTTTCAAACTCAATACAAACAAGACCCAGGGAAATATAATCCAGATTCTGTCCGCAATATTCATGTGGAATACAAATGCCCAGAAAACCCAGCTCACCCATTTTTTTTATAACAATTTTGTCTATATCACCATTGTTTTCATATTGTCTTATAGCTGCATAAAATTCATTTTTAGCAAAATCTCTGGCTGATTTTGCAACTAATAACTGTTCTTCTGTTAATTCAAAATCCATATTTAAATATTTTTTATTTTTACCTGCTGCGACACAATTTTTTAATAAAATCAGATAAAATCTTACTGGATAAATAGTTTACTAGGAAACGATGCAAATAGCAGGCAAAAGCAAACCATGGTATTTATAAAACAATTTTTGATAGAAGATCATAAGAAACTGCATAAGATTCTGAAAGAATACCAGGAGTATAAAGGTGCTGATTTTGAAAAAGCAAAAAATTTATTTTCTGCCTTTAAGAAAAGACTCGAAAGACATATAATGTGGGAAGAAGAAATAATTTCTCCAGTTATCGAAAGCAGTAAGAATAAATCATCTAAACCTCAGCTTGGGACCAGGGAAGAACATAAGCGTATCAGGGTATTATTACAGCAGATAGAAGAAGAGTTATTAAAAAAAACAACACAAACAGATCTCCTGGAAAAAAAATTAAATAAGATACTAACAACACATAATGAAAAAGAGGAGTATATTCTTTATCCCTGGGTCGATAGTGTACTAGGCAAATCAGAGTCAGTAGAAGTTATTGAAAAAATGAAAAGCTATAATGCTCAATTATAACGATTTAGCTAAAAATCCATCTTTAGATTGAGTATCTCATTACAAAGACTGATGTACAGCAGTATATCTAATTAATATTATTAATTAGATATGGAGGAAAATTATGAAAGAATCACATAAAGCTCTGATTTTGTCAACTATTTCTTTTGCAGTTGCTTTTGCTGTATGGGGAATGATTTCACCTCTTGCAAAAACCTTTCAGGCTAATTTTTTACTTACTGAAAAACAAACATGGTCAATAATTGCAATCCCGGTACTTCTTGGTTCAATTTTAAGAATACCGATCGGGATGCTGGCTGACAAATATGGCGGGCGTGTTATTTTTGGTATATTACTTTTATTCATATCACTTCCGGCTTACATGTTAAGCTTTGCTGATTCATATTCAGATTTTGCGCTGTGGGGATTGTTACTTGGTATGGCTGGAACTTCTTTTTCCGTAGGGATTGCTTTTGCTTCCAAGTGGTTTCCTCCAAAGGATCAGGGTCTTGCACTTGGGATTTTTGGCATGGGTAATATCGGGCAAAGTGTAGCGTTGTTTATGATTCCGACCCTGGCTGCTATTTTGACCTGGCAAAGATCATATCAACTCTTTGCATTGGTAGCTCTTGTCTGGGGAGTTATATTCTTACTCTTTGCCAGAGATGCAGAAGTCAAAGCAAAGCCAAAAAGTTTTGGTGAAATGTTTAAAATACTTTATGAGCAACCTTTATCCTGGCTTCTTGGTCTTTTTTATTTTGTAACATTTGGCGGATTTGTTGCTCTTAGTATTGGATTGCCAAAACTTTTACAGGAAATATTTCATCTGACAGCTCAGGATGCAGGCTTTCGCGTAGCTGGTTTTGTTGCTCTGGCTACCCTAGTACGACCACTTGGCGGATTCTTAGGCGATAAAGTAGGTGGGGCTAAGGTATTAATGTATGTCTTTTTATTTACCGGCCTTTTAGCTCTGGGAATGAGTTTTGAGCATATAGTACCTTTTACAATTGGTGCTTTAGGTGTTGCAGCATGCGTTGGTTTAGGCAATGGAGCTGTATTTAAGCTTGTACCTGAATATTTCCCAAAAGACACAGGAACTGTAACAGGTTTAGTAGGTGCAATGGGAGGGCTTGGAGGATTCTTTCCCCCATTAGTATTAGGTTATATTAAAACTTATACAGGGCAGTATGATTTAGGCTTTTTACTTCTTTCAATATTCTGCCTTATGTGTATGTTTTTAAACTTTATTGTTTTCTTTAAAGTACTAAAGCAAAAAACAGCTTAAATATTCTGAATCCTTTTAACTACATCTTTGCAATAATCTTTACCAGTGTTTGAATCATTCCTATAAAAGTAGCAAACCAGGCTAATAAAGCCACATAAATAAAATATTCCGGAATGACATACAAAAATGTTAAGTTAGTTGACTTGGCAAGCTGAAAGGTACATGTGGTATACATCCCAAAAGGGAAGACCATTCCCCAGAACTGGGGATCATAGCTCATTGGAAATTTTTTGTAAAAGTGGCGCCAGATATTTAATATGACAAGAAGTGGTATCCACCATGTACAAGTAGCCCAGAAAAATAAAGTAAATCCTTTAAGAAAAGGAAGAAGACTATTTAAGAACTCCCAGGAGTCAGCCTGCTCAATTAAAATTGCACCTGCAAGGGTAGTAATAGCAATTGCACCCATATTTATCCAGTACAAAGGTGAAAGAGCTTTAGGAGTTAGACTAAAAAAAGTAAACCTGTAGAAAATCAGGGAAATAATAATAATATAAAGCATGCAGCCAATTAAAAAAGTTATAAGAGATATAAACAATAAATAAATCTTGTAGTCCGGGAAAAATGGAGCCAGTCTGCTACCCAGGACTGCCAGAGACTCAGTAGCAACAATTGTAATCAACCAGCCGCCTGTGAGTCCCCCTTGAATATCTGGTTTTGTTTCACGAATGGTTACTGCAGTAAGAAATGTATAGGTCAAAATGAACCATAGAAATACAGAAAGAAACCAGAGTCCAAGTCCTATTAAATAATTTTGTGAAATAATTACAAACTGGCAGCCAAGCACACTGGTCCCTGCAACTACTGTAAAAAAACCAGGTCCTCTAATGTGATCTACTAAGTCACGGATAAAATAAGAACGATAAAAGATCATGCGAATAATTGCAAGAAACCATAAAACTACATAGGCAACCTTATTAATCTGAAAAAGCAGCTCTGCCACCCAGAACATTTTAAGAAAGTGGGTAGCTATTGAAACAATTCCTGTTGCCATAACAAGAGCAAAATAGCCAGGATATAAATTACTAATGGCCTGATCAATTACATTTTCAGTGGTTTCTTTTGACATTGTTTCCTTACACAGTTAAAAATATCTTGTTAATTCCCAGTAAAAGTAGCTGCCTCTTTTACTTCCTTTATAGATTTCTTTTATAACACTTTGTCCGATTGAATGCCCAAAGTAAAAAGTAAAATTGGTTTTGGGATTAATTGCATAGTCAACACTCAGATCTAAAAAATTAGCCAGATTATTATTTCCGCCGGAAGGTGTCCCGCTATAGCCAAATATATTTTTCCTAAATGCTCCTCCGCCTGCATACCAAAGGTCATTTGCACTAGCAAGATTTAAAATATGAAAATCCATCCTTGTGGTTATTTTTTTATGAGGTTTTAGTGTTAATTGAAGGAAGTAATCTCTTAAATTCATCATATTAAAAAACGGGAATCTTGCATATTGTCTTGGAGTAGGCAATATCTGAAAGAATGTTCTGTGTGATCCGTTAGCAGGATTATTGTCTCCTGAGCTTTGTGTTGTACCAATACGAAACCAGGGTTCAAATGGTATTTGAGGTGGTTTAAATCCTAATTCTGTATCCCAGGCATATGCAAAGTGATCTACCAACCCCCACTTGCCAAGCTGTATTGCACCCCAACCCAATAAATCAAAAGGTCCCAGCTTACGAATGTAATGACTGCCAATTGTATGAATAAACAGATCCTTATTATCTAATAATCTTACCGGAAGAGATCTGTTATCTACTTTTACCAGGCCCTTTTCTGTTCTGGCATCATTGTAATAAATATAGAAAAGTCGTCCTTCCTGAGTCATAGCTTCATTTTTCTTTGTAATTCCTGAATAAAGAATCCTTACATCATGAAGATCCCTCCATCCCTGAAGATCAAATGATCCCTGAGTTGGAAATGCCCCAAACACTGTGGCATTAAGAGTAGACTTGTCTAGTTTAGCTTCAAAGCCATCAAAGCTCCTGCCTATATGAGTAAATCCAAAAGGACCAATTAACCTTTCACCAATTCTGGTTTTTTTAAGTGCATCAAGTGTGGGATCTCCTGTTAAAACTTCCAGTCCGTCAGAAAACTCAAAACGACCCAGTTTAACAGAACCCAACTCTTTTATTTTTTGCTTTAAATATGCCTGCTTTAAAAAAATACTTGCAAAGTTTCCACTGTTAAATGCTCTATAGTTTGCTCCAAGTCCGAATAGTCCCTGCGGTGGAGGCGCTGCTGCATTATCAGGAAGCCCGATTAAAAACGGAACAGCAAATTCAATAAAACCCTGTGTATTTTTGTTTTCATATAAACCATTAAGCCTTAAGAGATTTCCATTAAAGGTATAGTTATTACCTCCCGGGGAAACGCTTTTTCCCGGTTCAAACCAATCCCAAAATTCGATTCTGCTGCGTATAGAACCGCCAAGCATAAAGGTTCCATAATCTGGCTGTTCGTTATTAGGTTCTTCTATACCTTTTACTTCATTAAATGACATGAAACATAAAACTATTATTAAAAAAACAATTTTATATTTATTCATTTGCTATTTTTCCAACTGTACTATTTAAGTTTTGTCCGGAGATGAAAATATCAGATTGTATTTTATTCATTGCATTTAGTGCTTGTTTAATTTCATCTTCACTAAGGTGCTTAATAATTTCAGAATGCAGTATTTTTTCCTCTTTATCTTCATGTTTTAACAAAGTAGACATAAGATCATCTTCATCTTTTTCAGTATTCTTATCACCCTTTTGAAGCTTTTCATGTAGTATCTTTAAATAGTCTACTAACTGGCAATGTTCTTCTTTAGCAGTATCTACAACTTTTAAATAGTAACCCCCCAGCTTTTTTTCAAGCACCGGAAATAAAATTCTCTCTTCCCAAAGTATATGAGAGTGGAGTATATTAGCAAACTTTTGAAAAGTTTTTTTTGCATCAATCTGATTATTTTCTTTTGAATTATAATATGCATTAAAAAGATCATTAAGTTTATTATGATCTTTCTTAAATTTTGTCCTGTGACGCCCTTTATACACCTTTACCTCTGTCAGTTTTTGTTATTCTTTTTTTATTTCTTTTAAAACAGCATCAATATGAATTTTCACTAGCCACTGGGCAAAGCCATAAAATAAAAGCCCTACACAAAGAAATGCAAATATAACATGAAAAATATTTTTCTTGAGATTTGCAAAAAATAATTTTAAAGGATGACCATTTTCTCCGTTTGTTGGCAGGGTACCATCTAAAAATTCTTCTGCATCCTTTATCCCGTCTTTATCAACATCAATCGCGTCGCCTAATTCCTTGGCAAAATCCTGCGGGTGAGTTTTCAGTTCTAAGAATTTCTTTTTACCCAGAGTATGTATAATTTCATCTCCGAACTCATTTAAAATAGGACTGTCTACTTTCTGATTAGGTTCAAATGCAGCTCTTGCTTTCATTAATCTTTCCATTTCTTCCTTATTTAATGAGCCGATTTGTCCTGCACCATTTCCTTCAGGACCATCACCATGGCTATGACATAAAGCACAATTAATAGCTCTGCCTGAAACTTTTCTTGAGTACTCATAAAATTCAGGATAAGCATAAGCCTGAAGTAAAGAAGTAAAGAAACAAAGAAGTAAAGAAGTACAAATATATCTTTGCATCCTCATTATTAATATCCCCCCTTTACAAGGTTAAAAATTGCTTCACCAAATATAGTCATAATTACAAAATACAAAAATGCAATACTTGCTACAAATCGTAGTACTTTTCTGTCAGTTCCCCCAAATACTCTTGGGACAAGAAATAAAACAATCATTACTACACCGGAGATAACCAGAATAATCCAAAAAGGAAGCATTTCCATTGGATAATAAATAAAATAGAAATACCACTCTGGTTTAATTCCTTCCGGGGTTGATCCTAACGGATTATATGGCTCCATTAGCGGATAAGCAAAAAATGAGTCAAAAGGAATAGTAATAGCAAGTACAAATAAAATAAAAAATGTTATTGCCCAAAGACTAAAATCTTTTACAACAAAATCCGGGAAAAATTTTTCTTTTCTAAAAAATTTATCATCAGTACCCTGACTCATTCCATGAAGTTGTATCGATAAGAGATGAAGTCCTAAAATTGCAAATATAGCAAGAGGAAGTATAACGACATGAATAGCATAAAACCTGCTCAGTGTTTCTTGTCCGATACTTGCTCCCCCTTGTATAATCTCAATCAATTTATTCGGCAGCTCGGACAGCTTACCTGGTAAATATGGTCCAACTGCACCAATAAACTGGAGCCCTACCTTTGTAGCATTTACTGATAGCTGGTGCCATGGAAGCAGGTAACCAGTAAATCCAAATGTAAAAGTAATAAACAAAAGCAATAACCCGCTCCACCAGGTTATTTCTCTTGGTTTTTCAAATGCTTTCATTGCAAAAGTAGTTAAAAAATGTAAGATAGCAGTTAATATCATTGCTGATGAAGCCCAGACATGCATATTCCTTATTACATAACCACCAGGGACTTTTTCAGTTATAAATTTTACAGAATCATAAGCTTCTGTAACTGTCGGCTGATAGTAAAAAAGTAAAAGTAATCCGGTTATAACCTGAATAGTAAAAAATAGTAACGTTAAGCCACCTAAATAATATGCCCATGACATTTTATGTACCGGCACTTCTTTTTTCATTAACATTGATTCAAGATCCATTTTCTCAAGAGGGAATCTTGCTCTAAGAAAATCAGCAATCATAGTTAAACGCTTCATGTATTTTCGCCTTTTACTATATAAACTTTATATTCATTTAACTTAGTTGTATCAATATTTGTGACGATTTGAGTGTTTGAATCCATTAATATGTACTTAATTTGTGGCAGTGGCTTTGGTGCCGGACCATCTATTACATTTCCTGTTTTAATATCAAAATGTGAAATATGACAGGGGCAAAGCAGTTTGCCATCTTTTACTTTATTAATTATAGTACAGCCAAGATGAGTACATTTTGCAGAATACAGAACCGGTAAACCATTGTTTCCTTTAAATGCAAGTGCAGGTTTCATTTGGTAGTCAGTAAAATACATACCTTCATCTGTTTTTAGATCTTTCAGATCAGCAACATAAATAAAATCTTTAGTCAGCCTTTCACTTTCAAGTTCTTTTTGTTTAATGGCTGCTTTCATTTTTTCCAGTTTATTGTTAAGCAATTCTTCTTTCTCTTTTTTTGTTAATTCAGCTCCTCTAAAAAACGGAATGACTTTGTCAGCTATTCCGGTTACAAGTAAAATAAGTCCGCCTGTAATTCCAATCAATGCCTTAAGAAAATATCTCCTGGATTCAGCTTCAGCCTGGGCAACAATCACCGCTTCTTCCTGTTTACGTGAATTCCAGACTACAATTTGTGGAAGCCTGAACAAATATTCAAGCGGAAGTGCAAAGATATGAACTAATCTCGAGAATGGGATTAAAAGAATAATTAACCATGCATTAGCAATATGAAGTTTAACAATAAGTGGCATGCTGGTGACATATGTTATATCTGGCCTAAATAAAAAAATACTTTGTATATACGGTGCAAGGGTATGTGTTGACCAGGATGCACCCCATCTGAATAAAGTACTGGTTAAAATACCAAGCAAAATTTGTATAGTAAGTAATGAAAGGACTACTAAATCCATATTAGATGTAACTGCCTGGATTCTTGCATTGCGTAAGCGTCTGATAAATAAAATAACCAGTCCGCATAATGCAAAGAGTGCAAAAGTCAATCCGATAGCTTCAAAGGTATAAAGGATCCTGACATTTGAAACCAGTGCATGCAAAAAAGACGGCATTGTAAAAGCAACTATATGCCCAAGCAATATAACTATTATTCCAATATGCCACGGTACAGAACCCCAAAGTAATTTTTCTTTTTCTAAAAACTGGGAAGACAAGGAAGATATGCTGTACTTATCCGAATTAAATCTGTAAATGACACCAACTATTAAGGAAAATAATGCAATATATGGCAAACCAACAAACAGAAAGTAATCATGCATAATTTATTCTCCTTAAGTCAGTAAGATTGTTTTCAGTAAATTTTCTTATATATTCCATAAGAGATTTATATGGATTTGATTTATTCTCAAGAGTTTCAATCATTGTGTTACTAATAGCATCAAGAGGATTTAAAATACACCTTTTAATAAAATCTCCCAGCCTTTTTTCATCTTTTAAGTAAGCTATAAATCTTAAGATTATAGGTATAAAATCAGGCAGTTCTTTTTCATTAAAAGTCATTCCATACTCATTGTATGCCTGTTTCAGCCTTGCCATAAAATCACTACGTTTAAAGCTTTCCTCTCCAAATAAATGGATACTTGCATATAATGAGCAAACCGGATTTACCTCAAATGTTTTAACATACAGTTCCTGAAGTTCTTCAATTTTGTGTGTGTTTACAAATTCTGCAAATTTCTTTAATAAACTTACTGAGCTGTCTTTTGTATTTAAATTTTCTACCCGGTTACTTAATTCATTAATCTTTTCCGGAAAATCTTCCTGTGGATACTCCAGTGTACTTGCCAAAAGTTCAAGAATTATATTGTCTTGTTTATTTTCCATTAAAGTCCTCTTTTTGGTGTATTAAGTTCACCACACCCTGTACATCCTTTGCATACTTCAGGGTCTAACTTTGCTTCAATTGCTTCTTCCCTTTGAATAGGAGGAAGGACAAATCTTTCATAGACAGTAGGCATTGATGTCATTTTATAAATTTCTTCTGCTTCTTTTTCTGTTAAACTTGCTTCTCTCATAATGGCTTCTATTTTGCCCTTATCTATATCATGTAACTGCTCAGAACGTTTAAAGTATCTTACTGCAAGTAATTTTTTCAGAACACGGATTATAATTTCTTCATTTCCGGCACTAAATAAACTTGCCAGGTATTTTGTAGAAAACCTGGACTTTTCAAGACAGGTAAAAAAGGTTTCTTGTGTGTGCTCATAGATCCCGTTTTCCATTTTTCCCATAACAGGAAGAAGAGGGGGAACATAAAATAACATTGGAGAAGTCCTGTATTCAATATGTAATGGTAAAGCCAGTTTCCATTCAACAACATATTTGTAAACAGGAGAGTTTTGCGCAGCATCGAGAAACTCATCACTGATTCCATTTGCTTTTGCTGCTTCTATTATTTTTGGATCGTAAGGATTTAAAAAGATACTGCTTTGAGACTCTACAAGACTATGATCCGGTACTTTCATAGCATCAGGCATTCTGTCAGCATCATATAATAAAACACCTAAATAACGAATGCGGCCAACACATGAATGAAAACAGGCCGGCGGCTGACCTGTTTCAAGTCTTGGATAACACAATATACATTTTTCTGATTTCCCCAACCTCCAGTTATAGTAAATCTTTTTATACGGACAAGCAGTAACACATGCTCGCCACCCTCTGCATTTATCCTGATTTATAAGTACAATTCCATCTTCACCACGTTTATAAATAGCACCGGAAGGACAAGCTGCTACACAAGATGGATTAACACAATGATTGCATATTCTTGGCAAATACATCATTGCAATATTTTCTATTTCCATCATTAAATCTTTTTCTTCCTGTGACAAACCTTCAAGATTTGGATCGTTTTTTGCATATAGATTCGATCCTCCTAAATCATCATCCCAATTTGGTCCTGATTCTATATTTATCAGCTCACCTGTAATTTTTGACACTGGTATTGCTGTAGGCTGATCATCACCGGCCGGAGCATTAAATAAATCTTCATATTTATAAGTCCATGGTTCATAGTAGTCTTCTAATCCGGGCATGTTCGGGTTATAAAATAAGTTTAAGAAGCCTTGCGGTTTATTTTTCTGACATTTCAGTTTTAGCCTGTCATTTTCTACAATCCAGCCACCTTTGTAGTTTTCCTGATCTTCCCATTGTGTTGGAAAACCTGTTCCAGGCTTAGTTTCAACATTATTCCACCACATATATTCAGCACCTTCACGATCAGTCCAGATATTTTTGCATGCAACACTACAAGTGTGACAACCTATACACTTATCCAGGTGAAATACTACTGATACATGTGCTCTTATATCCATTTTTTTATAGCTTCAGACAAGCTGAAGCTTCCTTCGGTCGATCCTTCCTGTTTGATCGGATTTGTCCGCCCGAGGCGGAACAAATCCTTTGAGTTGAGATTACGTTGTAACATCGTTCTTAGAATTGCACCTTCTTTAGTTTTTTTACTATTACATGTGTTTCTCTGTTTACTCCCTGTGGCCCCCAGTAATTAAATGCATAACTAAACTGAGCATAGCCTCCAATCATAAACAGTGATTTTAATCTGGTCCTTGTCAAACTATTATGACCGCCGGCTCTTTTCATTCCCCGCTCCGGTGATTTTGGTATTGAAAGCGTTCTTTCGGGAGAGTGGTAAATCATACATATTCCACGAGGAATTCTCGAGCTGACACATGCCCTTGTACAAACAACTCCATTATCGTTGTAAATTTCTACCCAGTCATTATCTTCTATATTGATTAAATCTGCATCTTCATCGTTAATCCAAATTGGCCATATGCCTCTTGAAAGAGTTTTCATTCTTAAAGTATCACCCATGGTTGAGTGAATATGCCATTTCCCGTGGGGAGTAAGATAATTTAAAATAATACTGTTTCCCTGCTCTTCTGAATTAACAATATCCCCGTAGGTTCTTGCATCTATTCTTGGTTTATGTGTCGGTAAATGTTCTCCAAATGCAATGTATGCTTCATGATCCAGATAAAAATGTTGTCTGCCTGTAAGTGTTCTCCAGGGGATTCTTTCTTCTACATTTAACACATAAGCAGAATAAGTCCTGTTATTATTAATATTTCCTGACCAAAACGGAGTGGTGAGCAGTCGTTTCGGACTGCTTATCAAATCCTGAAAAGTATATTTTACTCCTCGCGTATCCTTTGCAAGAGGTGTTAAATCCAGTCCTGTTTTCTTTGATTCTGCCTCAAATGCTCTATATGCCATCTCTCCATTTGTTTCTGCTGCAAATGCCAAAATATACTCACATGCAAGTTTATCTTCTCTAATAGAAATATATTCATTACCGCCCCATTTTTCTGTCGGGAATTCCTTTAGATGTTTTTCATATATGTCTTTTACATCAACTTGAATCCCATGCATATTAAGTCCGTTATTTTTTACTCCGTGCCCTAATGAAATAAATTTGTTGTATAGATTTGTAAGATCTCTTTGTACCACTTTCATATTTGGCATTGTTTTCCCGGGGATTGGATCACACTCACCTTTTGACCAGTCTAAAACTTTTGGTTGGGTTATTTCACCCGGGGTATCATGAAGCAGAGGATTGACAATAAGATCTTTTACTATACCGGGAAGGTGTTCTTTTGCCAGGTTGCCTGTAGTCTCAGTAATCCCTTTGAAGATATCATAATCACTCTTTGACTCCCAGCAGGGTGTAACTGCAGCCTGAAGCGGATGAATAAATGAGTGCATGTCAGTTGAGTTTAAGTCATTTTTTTCATAATAAGTTGCTGCAGGAAGAATAATGTCTGAGTAAAGAGCAGAGGTATCCATTCTAAAATTAAGATCAATTATTAAATCCATCTTTCCAAGCGGAAGTTTATCATGCCAGGTAACTTCTTTAACATCTTTTGGATTTATTTCATCTGCAATTGCATTTGTATGTGTACCAAGGTAATGCTTTAAAAAATATTCATGTCCCTTGGCAGAAGACATAAGTGCATTACCGCGCCAGATGTAAAATACCCTGGGCCAGTTTTCTTCTGCATCCGGGTCTTCTACTGCAAACTTTAATTCCTTGCTTTTTAGTTTACTGATTACATATTTAATTATTTCTTCTTCTGTTTTTGCACCATTTTTTTCTGCTTCTTTGACCAGCTCTAAGTTACTCTTATTAAACTGAGGATAAAAAGGAAGCCAGCCGCATTTTACCGCCTGAATATTTTTATCAATTGTATGCCCGGAAGAAAAAGGATTATTCTTATCAGACACATTACAGATTTGATTAAATGGTTTATCATACCGCCATTGATCTGAATGAATATAGTGGAAGGAAGGAGAGTTTTGTAATCTGGGTGGTGCACCCCAGTCTGCTCCAAATGCCAGCGGTGCCCAGCTACTCATTGGTGCTAGCTTTTCCTGACCGACATAATGGTTTAATCCGCCACCATTAACACCCACACACCCTGTAAGCATAAGCACTGTAATTGGCGCACGATACATTAAATTATTGTGATACCAGTGATTTACTCCTGCTCCAATAATCACAGAACATTTGCCACGGGACAGCTCAGCAGTCTTTGCCCACTGTCTGGCAAAGTTAATTACCACACTTGCTTTTACACCAGTAAATTTTTCCTGCCAGCCGGGAGTAAACGGAACCTCGTCATCATATGAAGTCGGGAAGTCCCCGCTTAATCCTCTGCTTACTCCATACTGAGCCATAAGGAGATCAAACCCAGTGGTAACAAAAATATTTCCATTTATTGTTTTAATTTTTTTAACAGGAAGCTCTCTAAAAACAAACCTGTCACTTGTACTTTCGGTAAAATCTGAAAACTTTACTTTTACTTTTTCATCATGATCATCAAGAAAACTAAGAACAGGATCTATCATTTGCCCGTTACTGCCGTCTCTGTTTTTTATATTCCATTTACCTTTTTCTTTTTGCCATCTAAAACCAATGGTTCCATTAGGTAATCTGATGGAACGGCTTCCTGCATCAAAAATAAATGTTTTCCACTCTGCATTTTCCTCATTTTTTGTTTCTTCGATTTGAGAAGCTCTGAGCAACTTCCCGCAAACCCAGTTACCATCCTTATCTTTATCCAATGTAACTAAAAACGGAGTATCGGTATTATCTTTTAAATAATCAATAAAATAACCTGTTTTTTTATCTGCAAAATATTCTTTTAATATTACATGTCCTACTGCCATCCAGAATGCTGAGTCCTGCCCCTGGTGAATTGGTATCCATTCATCCCCTGTTTTTGATACCTGGCTAAAATCAGGAGTAAATACAACAACCTTCGATCCATTGTGCCTTGCTTCAACTAAAAAATGAGCATCCGGGGTTCTTGTCATAAAAACATTTGATCCGACAATTGCAATGAACTTTGAATGATACCAGTCAGCACTTTCAGCAACATCTGTTTGCTCACCCCATATTTCAGGCGAAGCAGGTGGCAGATCACAATACCAGTCATAAAAGCTCAGGCTTACGCCACCCATGAGCTGAAGAAATCTTGATCCTGCTGCATAACTTATCATTGACATTGCAGGAATCGGTGAGAAGCCAAAAATACGATCTGAGCCATATTTTTTTATAGTATAAATATTTGCAGCAGCAATTATTTCATTTACTTCATTCCAGGTCGATCTTCTAAGCCCGCCTTTTCCTCTTGATTGCTGGTATTGCTGTCTTGATGCCGGGTTCTCCTGAATTGATTTCCAGGCACTAATCAGATCACCATTATTTTCTTTTTTTGCCCTCTTCCATAAATCAAGCAATGTACCACGGATATAGGGATACTTTACTCTTATCGGACTATAAACATACCAGGAGTAAGAGATTCCTCTTTGACAGCCACGCGGCTCATATGGAGGAACGTCACTGCCGAGTCTTGGATAATCAAGTGCCTGCAACTCCCAGGTAACTATTCCGTTTTTTACATATATATTCCAGCTACAGGAACCGGTACAGTTTACACCGTGAGTACTTCGTACGATTTTATCGTATGACCATCTGTTTCTATAGAACTCTTCCCATGTTCTTTCATCAGGGTTTAAAATGTCTTGAATCCATGACATATTTTTCATTTCACCTCCTTGCCCAGCTTCTTTCTGACCCCTTTTAGTCTATTCTTATAAAATAAAGCAACTGCAATGTATAGAAATAAGCAGCCTAAACCACTAAGTCCTAAATAAAACATCCATGCTTCTCTTGCAGGCTCATTCCTAATTGATTTAAAGAAATCTGTCAGGTGTATTGCTTCCTGTTTTGTAATTGGATGGTTTTTATATGCTTCTCTCATAATTTTCCAGTTACAGTTTTCAATAGCTGAAGCAAGGTTATGCTCACCAAATTTTCTATAAATATTTTCTAATGAAGGTCCAAGTTTCCCGCCACCCCATTTACCTACACCGGCAACGTTATGGCACGAGATACATGAAAGTCCATTATTCTTAAATAGTTTGATTCCAAGAAAAAGCTCCCTGCCAGTTCTCGCATCCGGTAGTTCAAGACTTGCTTCTTGTAATTTTGCAATTCTTTGATTTTCCTGTTCTATTCTTTCACTTGCCGTTCCATCTTTTAAAAACTTTGCAAGTTCATCTGTTTCTTCTTTACCGAGCGGGCCAACCTGCTCCTGCATTCTTAAAATTGCCCTTAGTAAGTCGTTAGGCTGAAAAGTAGAAGCCCTTTTTAGATCCGGCCCGACAAGTGCCCCTCCACCAACTGTATGGCAACCAGAACACTTAAGTATAAATAACTTAGCAGCCTTGTCTTCTTGTATCTGACGCATAGTCTCAATGGAATAAGAGGGTAAAGAAATAATAAAACAAATTAAAGCACTACTAATGCTTATGAATAATTTAAAGCTTAAAGGTTGTTTTAACTTATATTTGATTCTTATTCCCATCAGTTTAAGTTAACCCAAATTATATAAGTAAATCATCGATCCAACTACCTATTGTAATCAACCTTTGGAATTAATTATTGCAGAAATTTTATACATCTTTATGTTTTGATTCTATTGTGTATAAGTAAATTTTCAACAATCATCCTTAAGGATGATTGTTGTTATTTCAAATAAAAAGTCAAAAACAAAATAACAATGGCAAGAGAACTTATTGTTATTTAAGTTATGACCAAGTATAAATATGGCAGACTTATTAACTGTAACCTGTAAAACTATTTTATTGTGATCATACTCTTTAAAATCTACTTTGTAACTCAAAGACCAAGCTTCCTGAGCAGCAAGTCTAATAACTGCCTACCTTGTTGATTAAATATAAACCAAAACAACAGTTTAAAAGGTATAATTTTTTACAAATCTATGAAAAAAAGGTTACTGTCGTACTTGTATTGTCCACATTGTAACGGAGAGCTTCATCTGAGTAAGCATATGGATGAGCCTGAAATCCTGGCAGGGAGTTTACTATGTGGCACCTGTCAGCAACAATATGAAATCACAAATGGTGTGCCAATCTTTACCAGGTTCTATAAAGACCATAAAATCAAACTTACAGCACAAAACTTTGGTTACTCCTGGCAGAAATTTTCAAAAATAAATAAAGGTTTTTATAAAAAGCAGTTTTTTGACTGGATAAAACCAGTTAATGAAAACTTTTTAAAAGGCAAGGTGGTTCTGGATGCCGGATGTGGGAAAGGTCGTCACTTAATGACGATAAGCCCTTATGTAAAAGAAGTAATAGGTGTGGATATAAGTGATTCGGTTTTTGTGGCTTACAATAATACAAAACATTTGCCGAATGTTCATATAATTCAGGCAGACTTAAATTATCTTCCGTTAAAGGATGAAATATTTGATTATGTGTACTCGATCGGGGTAGTTCATCATACAGAATCACCTAAAACAACTATTTATAATCTACATAAGAAAACTAAAAAAAGCGGTTCAATATCACTTTGGATTTATGGGAAAGAAAACAATGAGTGGATTGTATACTGTATTGATCCGGTAAGAAAATTTTTAACACATTATATGCCTCCTGAAATCATTCATATTATTTCTTTTTTACTGACATTACTTTTATTTCCAATTTTAAAAATAATCTATTTGCCAACGGTTAAATTTAAAATCCTACAACCACTTGGAAAAGTACTTTTTTACCATGCTTATCTTTCTTATATCAGCGAGTTTGATTTTACAGAAATTAACAGCATAATTTGTGATCATTTGGTAGCACCTGTTTCTCATTATCTGAGTAAAAAAGAAGTGGAAGATATGGTAAGCATTAATTCATCAAAGTCAAATCTTGAATGGCACAATAAAAACTCCTGGAGAATATTAATAGCCAAGTAAAATTTAATAAAGAATATTGAAAAAGGAGACATTTGGCTAGTTAATTTAAACCCTTCCAGAAAGGGAGAATTAGGCAAAAACAATAGACCTTGTATTGTTCTTCAAGCCAGTGAAGCAAATAAAATATTACCCACGATTGTCCTTGTTCCATTATCTTCACAAAGGCAAAGGACTGAACTTGAAATTAAATTAATTCCAAATAAGATTAATAATTTAAGAAAAGAAGGTTATGTAGTATGGTGGCATATTTATACTGTTGATAAATTAAACTTAATACAGAAAGTTGGAATTATTAGTGATGAAGAACTAAGTAAGATCTCTGAAAATATTATTGATACATTAGGATTTTCTGAGGTTTTAAAGTAACTATTCGGGACATCATAGAAAACGGTTTAGCAACTATAGGATTTGTTCTGCCTCGGGCGGACAAATCCGATCCTACAAGAAGGATTGATCGAGAAAAGCCTCAACTTGTTTGAGGCTATATAAAAAACATAAGGGATATCTGCATATTCCTGAGTTGGCTCATCCATTAACAATGATCATGTAATATTACAAGTTCAACTTTATATTCCAGATTTTGCTGTTGCTGGTTTGCTGAACTAAGTGTCTAAGCCGTGCGGCGAGTTTTACTAACAGCGGAAGCAACCTTCATCAAAGATCGCAAAACTTCATTAACAGAAATCGAATCTTTAAATACTGCAGAAACATCAGGGGAAAGAACTATAATATTTGCTCCTTTAGCATATCGTTTTGCATACTTACCTCGTACTCCATTAGAAAAATTGTACTCACAAAGCATATCTTTATCTTTATTCTTACTCTTCATATCGGTTCCGTTCTGATCTTGTGGCTTTTCTAGCACTTATGATCCTTATTTTATCACTTCTCTCTGTATGTACCACAACAAGAAGTTGTCCTAACACTGACCGCCCCATAGTTACAAACCTATACTCAGCTGACCTTACCTGAGGGTCTTCAATTGTAGTTGCCATGGGATCCCCAAATACTGAAGAGGCTTCTTCGAAAGATACTCTATGCTTTCTTAGGTTTGCACCAGCTTTTATTCTATCCCATTCAAACAGCAAACTCACTTACTAATTTACCTCACTATATACAAAGACTAGTAGTTTTACTACTCTGATATTTAGATTTATTATATCGCAAAATAAATTTGTGCTGGTTTTTATAAAAGGTCTGACTTTAGGGACAACTAGTGAGAACTAAAATTATAGAGCATAAGGGGGTTTACCCCGTGAGATACAAAGTTATCTCACGGGATAAATTTGCATATTCCAGAACTATTTGTTGATAGTACCCCACCAAGAGCAGCTGGTATATTATTGCTATTATAGAGTACCTTCTGTATACCTCTAGGGTTAGGGACTGGTACACTATTTGAGATTCGGTCTGCCATTTTAATATCCTCCTATAAATGAATTAAACTTCTAATACCACATATACAATTGTAGAAACCTTAAAAATTTGATAGAAGAAAAATTTAAAAAAATATCTATTTCTGATGAAAACCTCTTGACATTTAATTATTCTTTAACAATACTTGGTTGATACATAATTGCAAGCTCTGATTTTCATAAACGGGACATCATAGAAAACGGTTTAGCAATTGTCGGATTTGTGCACATTCCGGATTTAGCTTGTGCAGCTTAACAAAGTCGGGACTAAGTAATATAAAAAAAGAACTCTTTTATAAAAGATAGACCCTCTCATTATCCCATTCTTGAAAAGGTTCAAGAGGTTGATCTAAATAAATTACTGGTCTTGTTTCTTCCATATCAAGAAACATTCTAGTATGAAAAATATCGAATTCATTATCCCCTGTTCTAACAACATAAAAATATCCATGGTCATCACAACCTAATTCTTGTACTAGCATGTCTTTTTCTACAGGTGAACCTTCTACATTAAGAGGTTTAAAATCTTCTTGACTTTGCACTAA